>Ga0207670_10000883_pt1 | contig 15804 bp, 15 predicted proteins | sample KBSS23HmetaG_FD_184339 | JGI IMG/M metagenome (GOLD analysis project Ga0207670, IMG submission 184339) | Switchgrass rhizosphere microbial communities from Kellogg Biological Station, Michigan, USA - KBS S2-3H metaG (SPAdes) (version 2) | ecosystem: Host-associated > Plants > Roots >... | reverse complement strand
TCGTCGCGGCCGCGTCGATCTTCGGTTTGACCAGCGTGGTCACCTCGGCCCAGTGATTCCACGACGAGATGCTGCTCGGGGTCGAGATCGCCCAGGCGAAGCCCGTGCCGTCGAGCTTGACGTCGCCGTTGGCGAGCTGCCGGCCCGAGAACCCAGTGCTCGCGGCGGCGACGAAGGCCCGCCGCACGGTCGCGCCGGAAGGCTTCTGTACGCGGAGGGTCTCCGGCGCTCCTCCACGGGATTCGTAGGCGCCGCCGTTCGATCCCGACGCGTCGAGCGACAAGGTGATGAGGCCGCTCTCCGTAATGACGGGAGCGAGAGAGCCGAACTCGATCTCCGACGGCCCGATGCCGTAGTGATCGGTCCCGGGGACGGCTTGACTGATGTCCTTGGCGAGTGTCCGCACGGCCGTGGAGGGGGCAGACACTCCACTTGCCGTGGCAGGTGATTCGGTTTTAGCGAGGTCGCCGTTCGAAGCGCTGGAGCATCCAGCGGTAGGCGAAACGAAGATCGCGAGAGCTAGAGCGATCGCCGTTTGAGTGAAGGAACTTCGTTTCATGGGTTGAGGGAGCCTTTCCTTTCTTTTTAAATTCTTGTTTTTCTTGGTGACCCTGGTCACCGTAATGTTCATCTCGGCGCGCTCGGTTCGGGGCAACCTCGAGCCCGTGATGTCGAGGGGGCCGAGAGGCCCTGGCAAAACGAGCCGGCCGTCGAGCGCAGACCTCGGCCCTGGCGCCCTGTGCGCGCGCGAGCGAATGCCGCGAGGAGCCGCTCGAAGGCGCCTCGCCGGGCCGCGGGATCGAACGCCCGGGATAGCCCGGCGGACGGCCTCTCCCATCGGGCCTACATCTTACTGCATTTGGATTCGTCGATATAAGGCTTCAAGAAAACAGCGCGAGTCACCTTGCCTCACGTCGATAGGCATTGAGTACGTTTAAAAATAACGATGGATCATTTTGGTATCATCTGCCGTTATAAACACATCCATCGGCTCCTGTCGCCGCCATGAACGCGCGCCAAATAATGTTTTTTTGCAATCCGATGTCGCCCCTCCACCGACCGGCATCGTTGGAGATTCGGCGTGGTCCGAAGACGTACCAGTTCGTGTCCGTAAAGAGGTCCGTGAGAGGCACGGAGACATCGGGAATGGCGATCGACGACGAGCGTGGAACGTGCGGTCCGGAGATCCGGGACGACGCGTGGTCCCGTGCGCCTGGTGGTCGAACCTTCGACCATCCGTAGCACGCCGCCCCCGCGAAAAACCCAATGACGACTCGACTCCCGCGGATCGAGCGGCGGGCCAATCATCCGACGGCAGGTTGCGTCCGTCTATCACCCCTAGGGGTGATACGGGCGACCGGCGGCTCTCCTGGGCGCTCTAGCCTTCGTGCTCGTGCCGTTGAGCTACGCGCCAATTTGGACGGCGATTACGGCACAAACGGAAAGAACAATCGTGGATGAGGCGTTATGTCAACCGCACCACCCCGCTTGAACGCCGCACCCCGCTAACACGGCCTTCTCGCGCAATCGATCGATGGTGACGAATCGCTCTTACGTCACTAGCAGACGCCGCGAGACTATGCTTGGATGGCGGCACACCGATCCTGGTCATTGGCCGATGTCGTCGCTCGCCTCTCGGTAAAGCACGCAAGGGCGTGCGCTCGACGTCGGTCCTTCGTGCTTCGCCTCAGTCCACCAAGCTCACCGCCGTCGCCTCGCGAGGGCCGAGTGAGCGTCCCGCCCTGTAGTCTCCGTCACCATCACCACGAAGGGACTCGCATGAAATTCAAGATTCTCGCCGCCGCCAGCCTGCTGATGTGTGTATTCGCCTCACGCGACGCCGAAGCGGCGGACTGTACGCTCGGGATCACCCCGGCGTCGTACATTCCTGTCGGCCAGACCTTCAGCTTCGTGCTCTACATCACCGACTTTGGCCCGCTGCCGCCGTACGGCTACTCGGTCGTATTCTACGGCTCCAAGGACGGAGTCGCCGATATTCCATCTACGGGCTGGGCATATCCCGGCACGTACGGCCAGGGCCAGTCTACGTTGTCCGGGTTCGGGAACCCTGGCGGCATCAGCGGCAACTACACCCGCTTCGTCGTCCTCTATGACCCGAATGGCCAGGTCGCCTGCGTGAGCAATACGATCTCGGCCACGTTGCAGTAGCGCACGGGAGCCGCGATCGCGGGAATTCGTTCGATCATGGGGGGCACGAGCGGCTCGCGCGTCGCCGCGTGCGCGCTCGTCCCCCCGGCACCATCGGGAACGATCTTCCGGGACCGCTCGGGATCACGGGGAGCAAGTCTCCGAGGTCGCGTCGGAGATGGAACCGCCGACGCGGCGCGGGTCGCGTCGCGGCGCACGCGGCGATACGATTCGCCGATGCGGCTCCTCCTGATCGTGGGGCGCGGCGGGCGCGGGCCGATCGCCGTCACAACGTTCTTCGGGATGTGCACGGCGATCGCCGTCTGGCAGATCGCGGCGTCGCCGCGCACGACCACGACTTGTCGCGATGCCGAGGAGGCCGTGGTTGAAGATCGAGGTGGAGTCGTCGTCGACCTCACGCACCTCGACGTCAACGTGATCGTGAGCGCGGCGAACTCGTAGCTCCGCGCTGGGTGATCCACCGCGTCGGGCGGATCTGGGGCAATAGCGCAACATCCCGCACATACGGGCTTCTCCGGCTGAGCTCGCGAACACGCTAGAGATTCTGCACGCCGAGTGCGATTGTCCGCGCGTGCCGCTCCGGCCCGATCTCACCAGCTCCTTCCTCGAGCATCGGTACCTCCTTTCCCGCGTGATCGGCGCCGGCTCCGTCGGCACCGTCTACGAAGCGATCGACGTCCCATCCCGCGAAGAGCGCGTCGCCATCAAGGTGCTGCACCCGGAGCACGCGCGCGACGAGGCGAGCGTCGAGCGCTTCAAGCGGGTGGCGCGTGCGGCGACGCGGCTTCGTCACCCGAACGTCGTCGACGTGCGACGGTTCGTGGCAGCACCGAACGCGCTGCCGTTCCTCGTCATGGAATACGTGGAGGGCGAGACGTTGCACGACCTCTTGAAGCGGGTGCGGCGGATCACGCCGCAGCAGGCTGCGCGCATCGGCGTGCAGGTCCTCGCCGGGCTCGAGACGGCCCACCGCGGCGGTGTCATCCACCGCGATCTCCGACCGGACAACATCTTCCTCGGCGCGGGCGCGGACGGCGCGAAGATCGCCGACTTCGGCGCGGCGAAGATTCTGAGCGAGTCGACGGGGCGGCCCCTCACCGTGACGGGCATGCTCATCGGGACGATCGCGTTCATGCCGCCCGAGCAAGCGCGAGCGAAGAACGTCGACGCGCGTTCGGACCTCTACGCGCTCGCGGCGACGCTCTACCTCGCCGTGTCCGGTCGGAGCCCGATCGAAGCACCTACGCCGGCTGCCCTCGTCGAGGCGGTGCAGCATCAGGTGCCGCGTCCGTTCCGGGAGCTCGAGCTCGAGGTGGATGACGGGTTCGAGGCGATTGTGCGCAAAGCGCTCGAGAAAGATCCGGCGGCGCGCTTTCCGAGCGCCAAGGCAATGGCGCGCGCGCTCCAGACGTGGCTCGCGCGCATCCCTCCCGAGCCGCAGACCGCACCGAGCGAGGACAGCGACACGAAGCGGTACGATACGCTCGAGGGGGTCTCGGCATCGCGTTCACGCAGCGCGCGGTCCCGCGTCGGCCTGCCGCACGTCGGCGGCGACTTCGGGCGGTACAAGGTGCTCGCGCTCTTGGCGCAGGCGGCGTAGGCGAGGTGTACCGCGCCACGGACGCACGAAGCGGCGGGCGGAGCGTGGCGCTCAAGGTGCTGCGCATCGCGCGCGACACAAGCGAGAGCGGGCTCACGCTCGCCGCGGCGATCCGGATCCTCCGCGAAGCGCGCACCGCCGCCACGATCGTCCACCCAAACGTCATCACGGTGTTCGACGTGGGCGAGCGCGACGGCGTCCCATACCTCGTGACCGAGTTCGTCCAGGGGCAGACGCTCCGGCACTACGTCGGCGACCCGTGCATGCCGATCGAGCGGCGCGTCGGCTGGGCGATCGACGTCGCCTTCGCGCTGGCCGCGGCGCACGCGAAGAACGTCATTCACCAGGACGTCAAGCCCGAGAACGTGATGGTCCGCGACGAGGACGGCGCGATCAAGGTACTCGACTTCGGCCTCGCCCGCCGCGTCTTCGAGCAGGATCTCTTCGCCCACTCCGAGGCGACGGAGCGCGTGCCCGGGGACGCCCGCGTACATGGCGCCCGAGCAGATGCACGGACAGGAGCGCCAATTTGGACGGCAATTCCGGCACGAACGGAAGAGAACGATCGTGGATGGGGGCGTTATGTCAACCGCACCACCCCGCTTGAACGCCGCACCCCGCTAACACGGCCTTCTCGCCACGTGCCGGTGGGCCTTAACCACACACCTTCCAAGGCACCCTCGTCGGCAGAGAACCCGGTCTCGCCCTGCCACCCATGACGGGTATTTCACCACGACAGGTCTGGGGCTTCAACACGTCGTTCGGCATGTTGGTGCCGCCGGCGCCGGCGCAGCCGGTGCCCACCACGGGGATGGGACGCGTTCAGTTCAACGGCGACGGAACTGCCAGGTGAGCACGGTCGCCAACATCAACGGCGATTCGATGCGCCTCGATTCCTCGAGCTGCACCTACACGGTGAATCCCGACGGCACGGGCACCAGCGAGGCCTTCTTCCCCGTCGCGCCGGTGCCGGCGGCCCTGCCGGTGGCGTTCGTGATCGTCGATCGCGGACAGGAGATCCGCTTCATGAACACCCGCTTCATCGTGGGGACGTTCACCGCCAAGCGCCAGTAGCGCCAGATCTGGCGCACAGATCGAAGGTGAAGCCGAGGAGTGGCGCGGGCGGCGGCGCCGTCGATTCGTCGATGGAGAGGAGATAGCTAACGAGCTGCTCGTCCGCGCGATCTCGTCGAGCTGCGTCGCCACCGAGCCGTCGGCGCCCGGCGGCCAGGCACACGTGAAGCTGTTCCAGTAGATTCACCGTGCTCCGCCATTAACCAGCCCTGCCACGGCGCTCCCAGCCTCCTGCAGCTCCGCGTTGATCTTATTACCGAGGGCCTTGAAGCCGGCGGTGACGGCGAGGAGGATCAGGCCCAGCATGGCCGCGTACTCGACCGACGTTGCGCCCTTGCGGTCGCGGAGCATGCTGTCGAACTTGTTCTGCGCGTTGTAGATAGCGAGGACGATCTGGTTCATGGCTAGCTCCGGAGTTTTCGGAGGTTGGGTACGACCGCGATGCATCCCTCTATCGCAGCCGGTATCGCGAAATGCTTTCCGGCGCCGACACCGTTCGTGGTGAGGATTTGCCGTGTTCCTGAAATGCTCTCCGCATTGAACGGGCGTTGAACGAGCCGAACCAATTTGAGTGAGAGTGGCGGCAGGGACGACGACGTCCAGCCTTGAGCATCAACGGTGCCAGAGAGCGATGACGCGACGGACGGCCGTGATGACGGGCCGCGCTAACGGTATTGCTCGATGATGTCGCGTGCACCCATCATCAGGCGGCGGCGCGAAGGGTACGACCTTCGTTTACGGTTCCATTCTCGATCTCTGTGGACCGTGTCTCCTCGCTGTGGACGCTCGATCTACGACCGTGCTACGGCGAGCGCGCGCGACGTCCTCCCGCATCGAGAGAATGCGTTGTCGTCGCGTGATGACGGCGCGTCTCATAGCACGCATCACATCGAGCGCGCGTGGTCGCGGCGTGGATCAGGACGCTCGCGAGCACGTCGCGGTTGAACGTCACCCAAGCAGCGATCGCCGGAGGCGTTCGTCATGAACACCGACGAAGAGATCCGAAGGGCCTTCGAGGATTACCGCACCGGTCGATTGACCGACGGCGCGTGAGGTGTGCGCTCGAGCCGGCGCCCTCGGAGCGGCGCGATCCCAGCTATCACGGCGGCGAAGATCCTCTACCACTTCCCGACGTCACCCTTCGCCCGCCGCGTCCGCCTCGCCATGGCCCACAAGGGGGCGAGAAGGCCGCGTAAGCGGGGTGCGACGTTCAAGCGGGGTGGTACGGTTGACATAACACCCGCACTGCGAAGTCTTTTCCGTCCGTGCCGGAATCGCCGTCCAAATTGGACCACCGCGCTCTTGAGTTGGTCGGGCACGATGGCGCGCGGGACACCGCCAATGAAGTGGAGCGCGCGCGACACGCTCGACACGAAGTCGCCCACTGTCTTGCGTGTACGTCGCCTCGGCGTAGGTGAAGTTGCTTGCGCCGAAGCACGATCGCACCGTTCTTTCGCTCGATCATCCCTTACCGCGGACCAATTTGAGTGCGAAGCTCGCGGGAAAGGACGTCGACGCCGCGTTCGACCACCTGACGGCGATCCAGCACGCCGGCGGCGACGGATACGCGGTGCGCATGGCGCTCGCCGAGATCGCCGAAGGTAAGAAGGACAAGGCCGCCTACCGCGCCGCGCTCGAGGCGGCGCACCGCTTCGACCCGAGCCAGAACGAGCCGCTCAAAGGCCTCTTCGATATGGCCCACGAACCACGAAGAGAAGCGCGAAGCCGACGAGCTCGAGCTGCTCCAAAAGCTCGCGCCGATCGACGAGCACAATCGCCCGGTGTGGCGCCTCCTCGTCCAGAAGCTCGTCGCGGCCAAGCGCTGGGAGGAAGCCCGCGCCGCCGGCGAATCCGCGGTCTGTCGATGTCGCGCACGGCCCGACCCACGTCGCCTACGCGCGCGCCCTCTCCGCCACCGGCGACCACGCCAAAGCGATCTTCGAGCTCGAGAGCGCGCTCGCCTGCGCCGGCCCGCCCAAGGACGCCGCCACTCCGCACGCCCTCCTCGCCGCGGAGCTCGTCACCACGAAGAACCTCGCCGAAGCGCGCAAGCACCTCGACGAAGCGAAGCGCCTCGACCCGGACAACGCGGACGCAAAGGCCGTTCGCTTGCCGTAGTCTTCTGTTTTCGGAGGAGCGCTGCTCCCCTCGAGCTCCCCAGTCGAACCCCGCGGATGAGTCAGCCGCCGCGGAGGCGCGCGAGCGTGAAGACTCGGAGCGGCGCTTTTACGCCCTTCAGCTCGTGCTCGCCGAGATCGATGACGTCGTCCGCGTCGATGCTCGCGGCGAACGACTCGCTCAGTGCGAGCGGTGTGTCGAGGCGCTTGCTTAGCGACTCGAGGCGCGACGCCTCGTTGACGAAGGACGAAATGACCGTGAAGTCGAGCCGATCGCGGGCGCCGATGTTGCCGTACATGACCTGGCCGCGGTGGAGCCCGACACCGATATGGATCGGTTCCTCCTCGCGCGTCGCGCGCGCGTCGTTCAGCCGCGCGAGCGAAGCGAACGCGTCCTCCGCCGCCCCGAGCGCCTGCCGGCACGCCCTCGGAGCGTCGTCGCCGAGCGGAAAGATCGCCATCACCGCGTCGCCGATGAACTTGAGAACCTCGCCGCCGCGCGCGGCGATCGCGCTCGCCACGGCATCGAAATAGGCGTCGAGCACCTCGACCACGCGCGCCGGTGACGAGCGGTCGGAGAGCGCGGTGAAGTCGCGCATATCGGAGAACCAGATCGCCGCGTCGATGAGCTCGCCGCGGCCGCGCTGGAACGCACCGGCGAAGACCCGCCGCGCGGCGTTTCGCCCGAGGTACACGTCGAGCAGCGCCCGCGTCGCGTAATATGCCGACTCGAGCTCGAGCCGGCGCGCGAGGAACGGCCGTATCGCTTCGAGCGCACCGAGCACCTCGTCGGTAAATCCCGCCTCGGCCCTGGTAGCGTACGAGACATAACTGATCTGCCCATTCACGAAGGGGAGGCCGTGAACGTAGTAGTCCGTCCCGCCTTCTCGCCGCAGATCCTCCGCGATCGGAAAGGTCGGGGCGCCGTCCCCGAGCCGGACGCGAATCGGCCGGCCGTCCCGGCGCACGACGGCGACGGGGCTCTGCGTGTAGAACGCGTCATCGAGACGAGCGTGCGGCTGATCGCGGACGAGCGTGTGTTCGCCGGCGCGCCATTGAATCGTCCGCCACAGCACCTCGGGGTGCTTCGTCATGAGCGCGTAGCTGACGCGCGACAGCGGAAGGCCGCTGGCGACGAGGCGCCGCGCGAGCTCGTCGAGAAAGGCGGTCCCGTCGTCCTCGTGATGAGGAGCGTCCATGAGCCATCGGCGGATGGCGTCGACATCGATCTCGGCGGCGTTGCGATCGGTCATCCGTTGGAGGATAACCGACCGACCGAGGACGGCGTGCGCGCGTCGTCCGGGCCGGCTCCCGCGATCGGTCGCCCCGCAGATCAGCGTGCACGGAGAAGGGAACCGCCATGGCGTGAAGGAGATCCAAAGGCCACGCGACGTAGAACGCACCCCAATTTGGACGGCGATTCCGGCACGAACGGAAAAGAACGATCGTGGATGGGGGCGTTATGTCAACCGCACCACCCTGCTTGAACGCCGCACCCCGCTAACACGGCCTTCTCGCTCTCGCCACGGCCTTCTCGCTCACCCGCGCGCTCCGCCGCACCTCGACGGTTTGATCAGAAGCGCCGGGGGAGGCGGACGCCGGCGAGCTCGCGGTTCAGCATGCGCCGGAAGATGGGCATCGCGACCCACGTGTAGACGATGAAGAGGAGCCACACGAGCTCGATCGTGGCCGCCGCAGACGGCAGGCCGAGCTGGACGAAGAGCGTGATCGACGCGCGGTAGATCGCGTACATCGCGACCAGCGCGAAGACGCGCCGCGAGCTCGCCAGCGCGATGAGCCACGTGTTCAAGCGCCACCAAACGCCGAGAAAAAAGCTCTGCCGCGCCTTGATGTTCGACAGGAGGACGAGCGCCGACGGCGAGCTCGCGCTCTGACGGAGCGCCCAGATCGCGTGCTCGCGCGCCGCCGCGACGTCGCCGCGGCGCAGGAACGCTTCGCCGCGCGCGACGAGCGCCTTCGGGCTCTCGGGGTCGATGCGCAGCGCCTCTTCGATTCGCGTGTCCGCGGCGTCGTGGTCGCCGCACGCGAGGTCGAGCTTCGCGAGCTCGACGAGCGCGCCGACGTTCTCGGGATCGATCGCGAGCACGCGCTCGAGCTCCGCGCGCGCCGCGTCCCGATCGCCCCGCGCGAGCGCGGCCTCGGCGAGCCCGTGGATCGCGATGACCTCGTCGGGCGACAGACGAAGCGCCTCGCGGAACGCCTCCTCGGCGCGCGCCAGATCGTTCGCCGCCAGGCTCACCCAACCCGCGGCGATGTGCGCGTTCGGGAGCTCGGGATCGAGGCGCAGCGCGAGCCGCGTCTCGTGCTCGGCCGCGTACCTCCGGCGCTGCCGCAAGAGGCAGATCGCGAGGAGCGCGTGCGCCTCCGCGTGCTCCGGATCGGTGCCGAGGACCATGCGCAGCGTCTCGACCGCGGCCGCGTGATCCTCGCGGGCCATCTGGCGCGACGCGAAGGCGAGGAGCGCGGAGACGTTCACGAGAGCACGAGCCACGCGATCGCGGCCGCGTCGCCGTCGATCGAATGGAGGAGGCGCGCCACCATGTCGCGGCCGAGGAAGAACGCCGCGAGCACGATCGGCAGCCCGTTGCGCAGCCGGCCGCCGAAGTGGGCGTGGAGCTCGGCGGGCTGCGTCTGCTGCTCCGTCGCGACGTATCCGACGGTCAGCTTGCAGATGACGAGGACGAACCCGACCCACGGGACCACGATCTGGGGCAGCCGCCCGCCTTGCGCGAGGACGACCGCCGGGCCCGCGACCGCGAGGCACACCGCGATCGTCCCGCCGATCCACGCGAGGAGCCGCGTTTTGCTGCGGGCGCCGAGCGCGATCGCGTTGAGGACGAACCACGGCCACGCGAGCCACGCGCCGCCGAGCATCAGCCCGAGGAGCGGCCACAAGGGGCGCACCGCGAGGTGCGCCACGCCGCTCGGCGCCGGCTCGTCGACGATCCGGTATCGCTGGACGTTCCCCATCGCTCAGCCCTGGCCGTGGCGCTCGAGGAACGCCTGGACGTCGTCGTAGAGGCCGGCCTCGTTCGCGTAGCGCGCGTGGTTTCGCGCGGTCGTGAGCCACTCGTTCGTCGTCGGCTTGACCTCCGCGAGCGCCGCCTTCAGGTGCGCCGCCTCGATCGGCCGCTCCGCGCCGCTCTCGATCGATGCGTCGATCGCGTGATCGGCGGCCGTCTCGACCAGGCTCTCGAGATCGGCGCCGCTGAAGCCGCTCGTTTTTTCGGCGATCGCCGCGACGTCCATGCTGCGCGCCGGACGCCCGTCGAGCAAGAGCCGGAGGATGCTCTCGCGCGCGGGGCGATCGGGCGGCGGCACGAAGAGCACGCGATCGAAGCGGCCGGGCCGCCGCGCGGCGGGATCGAGCCCCCACGGCACGTTCGTGGCCGCGAGGACGAGCACGCCGGTGTTGTTCTGCGCGAAGCCGTCGAGCTCCGCGAGGAGCACGCTGACGAGCTTCGACGACGTGGCCTCGCGCGTGAACTGCCGCTTTCCGGCGAGCGCTTCGATCTCGTCGAAGAAGAGCACCGACGGCGTCACCCGCCGCGCCTCCTGGAAGATCGCGTGCAGCTTGCGCTCGGACTCGCCGATGTACATGTCGAGGACGTCGGTGAGCGCGACGTTGACGAATTTCGCGTTGCACTCGCCGGCGGTGGCGCGCGCGAGGAGCGTCTTGCCGCAGCCCGGCGGGCCGTAGAGCAGGATCCCGCCGCCGACCTTCTTGCGAAAGCGCTGGTAGAGCGACGGCTTCTGGAACGGCAGGATGATCCGTTTGCGAATCTGCTCCTTGACGGCTTCGAGGCCGCCGACGTCCGCGAACGTCACGCGCTGCGGCTCGTTCTTCAAGATGCGCGCGGCCTCGGTGCGCGCGGTATCGTCGTTCGCGATGACGCGCAGGCGCGCGCGCCCGGGGACGCCGGCGACATCTTTCGCCCAGAGACGTGCCGCGAGCGGAGGATCGTCGAGCGTGGCGTTCGCGTCGACGGCCGCGCGGTAGGCGCGCTGCCCCTCGGGGATCTTGTCGAGGCTCGCGCAGGCGTACGCGAGCTCGAGCAGCGCATCACCGGACGAGGCGTCCTTCACGAACGCGTGCGCGCGCGCGGGGTCGCCGTTCAGGCGACACACGCGAGCCGCGAGCGTCCGATCGGCGTCGGTCGCGAAGAACGCCGCGTCGCGATCGCGGACGAGACGAAACGCTTGTTCCGCTTCTTCGCGCGCGAGGCGCGCGCGAAGCACCGTCGCGACGAGTGCCCCGTTGTCGGGAGCTGCCTCGAGCGCGCGCAGCAAGGAATCGAGCGTCGCGTCATCCATCGGCGATGGTCCTACCCCGTCGCGCGGCGACGGCCAAGAGCGAGCTCGGCTGGAAGAGGAAAATGCGCTCGCGCCGAAGTCGGGGCTTCCCGTGCGCTGCGAAATCGGAATGATCCGACGGAGCGCGCCGTCTGCGAATCATGCAACAGAAGGACTACATCGAACGGATGGTCGAGCAGGTCGCGGCCGCGATCGGGCGGGTCCTCGGCTTTTCGCAGGAGGCGCGGTTCGAGGAAGCGGATCGGGAGCTCGACGCGGCCTGGTCGTCGGCGCTCGGATTCCGCCGGCGCGATGCTCTTCGACTCGACTCCGCGTCGCTCCGCGCGATGCTCGGCGCGAAGTCCGAGCTCGCGGCGAGGCTGCTCGAAGCGCAGGCCGATCTCGAAGACGCGCGCGGCGCGGGCGCGATCGCGGAGGCGCTCCGTCGCCGATCGTCGGAGCTCCGCTAGCCGAGTCGCGTTCTTTGATATCGTCCGCCGTGAGGAGGATGCATGGCGCGCCGCGAAGGGCCGGATTCCATTTGGGATGCGGAAGAGGGAAGTGTCCCGCTCGTCGAGCTCACCATCGGCGACCTCGTGGACCGAGCTGCGATGCTCTACGGCGACGCGCCGGCGCTCGTCTACGACGACGCGGCACTCGGCGTCGAGCTCGAGCTCACGTTCCTGGAGGCGCGCGCCGAGGCGCGGCGCGTCGCCAAGGGCCTCCTCGCGCTCGGCATCGAGCGCGGCGAGCACGTCGCGGTCTGGGCGCCCAATCTGCCCGAGTGGGTTCTCCTCGAGCTCTCGCTCGGCATGATCGGCGCGGTGCTCGTCGCCGTGAATCCTCTCTTCCGCGCCGCCGAGCTCCGCTACGTCGTCGAGCAAGGCGACGTGAGCACCCTCTTCCTATGGCCCGGCGGCGGCGATCGGGCCCCGCTCGCCGCGCTCGAGGCGCTCCCGCCCGGGCTCCTCCGGCGGAAGCCGATCCTCCTGCGCGGCACCGCCGATGGCGTAGCGGCTGCGCAGCAGCCGCGTCCAGGACAAGTCGGCACGTTCGCCGAGCTCGTCGACGCCGGCTCGATCGTCACGGACAGGGACCTCGACCGCCGGCAGGCCGCGGTCAAGCCCGCGGACGCCGCGCAGATCCAGTACACGAGCGGCACGACGGGCTTCCCCAAAGGCGCCGTCCTCTCGCACCGCAGCATCATCAACAACGCGCGCCTCGTGGCGGCGCGCGCCGGGATCGGGCCCGGCGATCGCTACATCACCGCCATGCCGTTTTTCCACACCGGCGGCTGCGTGATCGGCGTGCTGCTGTCGTTCCACCAAGGCGCCACCCTCTATCCGCTCATCGGGTTCGACGCCGCCAAGTACCTGCGCGTCATCGCCAATCACCGCGCCACCGTCAGTTGCGCCGTGCCGGCGATGCTGAGCGCGATTCTGAATCACCCGAGCTTCACCTCCGGCGCGGTCGACGCGTCGTCGCTGCGGCTTGCCATGGTCGGCGGCGCGCCGGTGCCGGTCGCCCTCATGGAGGAGGTGAAGCGCCGGATCGGCAGCGACATCGTCATCGTCTTCGGGCAGACCGAGGCCAGCCCGATCGTCACCCAGACGCTCATCGACGACGACTTCGAGCGCAAATCGGCGACCGTCGGCCTGCCGCTGCCCTTCACCGACGTGCGCATCGCCCGGCCGGGCTCGCTCGATCCGGTGCCGGTCGGCGAGCGCGGCGAGCTCGTGGCGCGCGGCTTCGGCGTGATGTGCGGCTACTACAAGATGCCCGAGCGCACGGCCGAGGCCATCGTCGACGGCTGGCTGCGCACCGGCGATCTCGCGACGATGGACGCGCGAGGCTACGTGAATATCGTCGGTCGCTTGAAGGATATGGTGATCCGCGGCGGCGAAAACCTCTTTCCCGTCGAGATCGAATCGGTGATCGCCGGGCACCCGGCGGTCGCCGAAGTCGCCGTCGTCGGCGTCCCCGACGAGCGCATGGGGGAGGAGCTCTGCGCCGCCGTCCGCCTTCGCCCCGGCGCCGCTCTCGACGCCGAGACCCTCCGCGCCTGGTGCATCGAGCAGATGTCGCGCCAGAAGGTTCCGCGCGATATCCGATTCGTCGATGGATATCCGATGACCCCGAGCGGCAAGATCAAGAAATTCGAGCTCCGGATGCGTCTCATCGACGAGCTGGGTCTCCGGCACCTCCTCGATATCCGCACTGCCTGAGGAGTAAGTCGGTACTACCGTCGACGGCGTTCGAGTCGTCGTGACTACGGCGTCTCGCGGGCGGTGGGATGGAGCTTCGGGCGGTATCCGGCCGCGATCGCGGCGACGATCGACGGCGGTGTGAGGAGCTCGACCGCGGCGCCCCGCGGAACGGCGACCTTCGGACCGTAGCCGGCGAACGACCACGGGAGACGTGCGGGCCGAGGACGAGCGCGGGGTTTCCGGCGTGGCGGACCATCGCGCCGTCGGGGAGCGCGCCGAACGAAGCGGGGCGCGTCGCCTGACGGCGCGTGCGCGGGTCGACCCGCTCGCGGTGAAGGTGGGCATCGAGCTCGCCGGCGCGGGTCTCTCGGTGAGCGCGTGCGCGGCGATCCACGCGTCGCCGAACCGGAGGTAGTCGGCGCGACGGCAGTACGCGCACGGGCGGTGTCCAGCGGCGAACGCGGTCGCCTCGTCGAGGAAGAAGAGCGCGGTCCATCGGCCCGGCGGCATCGGATCGCGCCGGACGTTCTTCCACTCGAGGACGCACGCGATCCAAAGCTTCGACCGCCATCGCGCCGTGCCGAGCGTGCGATCCGGCGCGTGCAGGCAGCCGCGGTTGCCCATCATCGTCCCGCGCCCGGGATCGGCGACGATCTCGCCGGTGGGCATGACGCGATTCTGCAGCGGGCTCGGGCGCATCGTCACCGACGGTAGCATCGCGGTTCCCCCATCCTGGACTATCCTACGCCGCCATGCGCACGCGCCGCTTCGCCGTGGTCCTCGCCGCTTTCGTCTCCGCGATCTCGTGCTCGCCCGCGCCGCCCGAGGCGCGCGCGCCCGCTCCATCGCTCTCCGCCGCGGGTGGCGCGGGTGGGAGGAGCGACGCCGCGCGCGTGATGGCGATCGCGGACCAGGTCGTCGCCGATCTGATGGAGCGGTCGCCGTCGCAGGCGACGATGCTGCGTTTCCCCGGCGCGCGTTACGACACGCTCCCCGACGATTCGGTCGCCGGCGTGGCGGCGCGGAGGAAGCGCGCCGACGAGCACCTCGCCGCGCTCCTCCGCATCGACCGCCGCGCGATCGACGGGACGCAGGCGGCGCTCGCGTACGACGTCGCGAAGGACCACCTCGAGGCCGAGGTCGCGACGCGCCGCTGCCACTACGAGCTGTGGCGGGTGAGCCAGGCGTTCAACGGGTGGCTCCCGATGCTCACCGCCGTCGCGCAGGCGCAGCCCGTCGGCACCGACAAGGCGCGCGCCGATGCGCTCGCGCGCTTCGCGAAGATCCCCGCGTACGCCGACGCGCAGATCGAATCCTTGAAAGAGGGGATGAAGGTCGGTGACGTGGCGTACGGCCCGACGGTGCAGCAGGTCGAGGAGCAGCTCGACAAGCTCCTCGCCTTGGAGCCGGCGAAGTCGCCGCTCTACGAGCCCGCCGAGCGCGATGGCACGCCGGCCTTCCGCGCGAGCTTCGCCACGCTGATCGCCGATCAAATCTACCCGGCGCTCCGCCGCTATCGGGACTTCCTAGGCCGCGACTACCGGCCACACGCGCGCACGTCGCCGGCGCTCTCGAGCCTGCCCGACGGCGCGGCCTGTTACAAGGCGACGCTCCACCAATACACGCGCCTCGATCTCGAGCCGAAGGCGGTGCACGACAAGGGCTGGGCCGAGCTCGCCAAGATCGAGGCGGAGATGAAAGTCATCTCCGCCAAGAGCTTCGGCGGCGCCGACATCACCGCCCTCATGGAGCGCTTCCGGACCGACCGCGAGTACACGTACCGCGATCGCGAGTCGATGATGGCCGACGCGCGGAAGACGATCGAGCGCGCGCGCGCCGCGATGCCGCGCGCCTTCGGCCTCGTGCCCACGAACGACGTCGTCGTCGAGCCGATCCCGGCGTTCCTCGAGAAGAACTCGGCGGCGAACTACCAGCGCGCGTCGCTCGACGGGAAGCGCCCCGCGACGTACCGGATCCGCCTCTACGAGCCGGAGAAACAGAGCCGCGTCACCGCCGAGGCGGTCGCGTTCCACGAGGCGATCCCCGGGCACCACCTCCAGCTCGACATCGCTGCGCAGAGGACACAGGTCCCGGGGATCGCGCGCTTCGACACGACGAACTCCGGGTTCTCCGAGGGGTGGGCGCTCTACGCCGAGCACGTCGCCGACGAGCTCGGCCTCTACTCGAGCGACGCCGATCGCTTCGGGATGCTCGGCTCCTCGGCGCATCGCGCGGTCCGTCTCATCGTCGACACCGGGATCCAATTTGGACGGCGATTCCGGCACGAACGGAAAAGAACGAACGTGGATGGGGGCGTTATGTC
>Ga0207670_10000878_pt1 | contig 15853 bp, 14 predicted proteins | sample KBSS23HmetaG_FD_184339 | JGI IMG/M metagenome (GOLD analysis project Ga0207670, IMG submission 184339) | Switchgrass rhizosphere microbial communities from Kellogg Biological Station, Michigan, USA - KBS S2-3H metaG (SPAdes) (version 2) | ecosystem: Host-associated > Plants > Roots >... | reverse complement strand
AAGGCAGAAGGCCAGGGCCAGCATTGCCAGCAGGGTCGAGGGTCGAGGGTCGAGCACGAATTTGGTTTTCATGGGTTTATTGGGTTGGTTTGGTTGAGTCGGCGAGGTCATCTTTATTTTTGTTTTGCGGGTCGCCGGAGCGTTCGCGGGCGAATCTCAGGAAGCGGGCGACGAGTTGGCGGTGGCCGCCATAGGCGATCAATCCGCTCACCATGCCATTGGAAAATAAAACGACCTGGGGATAGGGATAACATTTGGCCACGGTGGCGGACCCGGCGTACATCCAATAGGTGAGACCGCCGATGACGATGGTGATGTGCGGGATGTAACGGGAATTGATCCAACTGGTTTCATCTATGAGCCAGGCGATGATGCAGAGGATGAGCCCGTGCAAGAGCGAGGCGGGATTGCTCAGAACCTGCCGGTACATGACGAGGAAAATGTTATCCGTCGCGACGATGGGCACCTCCTGCGGTGGCGCGGCCTGCGCCCAAACGGTGTGCGCGAACATGACCGCGCTCATCATCATCATCGCCTGAATTAACCGGGTATTATTTTTGTTATATGGGTTGCCCATAGTGGGGTGGGATTAAGGCCAATTGTTTTTCATGAAGGGGACGCCATTGGAGTAGTAGATCGTGACGAGGATGCCGTTGGATTGGCCCTGCCAGAAAGCGAAGTTCGGCATGGAGTTGGTGACGGCCCAAAGGCTGAAGGGCGTGCTGTTGGAAAGGTAATAAATGCCGCTGTTGGTATTGGCGGAGCCGAGATAGAGCGGGCCATTCAAAGCCATGCCATTCGTGTAGGTATGCCGGATTTGGCTATTGGTGGTGCTGGTGTCGGCAATGCCATCCGAGGTGCTAAAAACATTGTCGTGGGAAATGGTGACGTTGCGGCCGGCGGCGACGGACCAGAGGCCGTTCACGCGATTGGTTCTGCCGCCGAGAATGACACCACCGTCCTGGAGATTGGTGTTTCCCCAACCGCCTAGAATGGCCGCATAGGAGCCGTTCATGGAATTGGAGGTGCCGCCCAGGATGGAGGAGAAAAATGCCGTGCCGAGAGTGTTTTTGTAACCGGCGCCGATGAGATTGCCGCCGATCGCGCCGATGCCGCCGATGCCGCTGAGGGTGTTGCTGGCGCCGCCGATGATGACATCCGCATTGCCGGCGCCGCCGCCGAGGGAATTCCAAAGGCCGCCGACGATCACGCCGCCGCCATCCAGGTTGAGGCGATTGGTGGCGCCGGAAAGAATGGCCGCGCCGTAACCCGAGGCGACATTGGTATTGGCCTGACCGAAGGCGGCGCTGGCAAAATCAAACTGCATTCCTGAACCATTGTTGGCCAGGCTCTTTTCGCCGATGGCATCCGTTGACAACAGCCGGGCGGAAAAAAACCGATCGTTGGTGCCGTAGCCGCCGAGGTTCGAAACGAAGTTATTGCTGGCCGTAATGTTGACGCTATTGGTGGCGTTGTAGAATAGCTGGTCCTGATTGGTCTTGGACCAGTAGCCGAGCATCACAAGTTTATCACTTGCGGCTTCGGTGTAGAACGAGGTCGGGTTGGGTGAAACGCCGCTGACTGCGGACCAAGTGCCTATGAAACTGGTTCCCGCCAATGAATATAGAGTCACTCCATTGCTGATTGCCAACGATTGGCTGCCGTTGTTGGTGAGAATGGCCCCGTTAAAATAATTTGTTAAAAGATTCAATGAAGGCACCCACACAAATGCGCCGTTGGTGAGAATTCCGCTCCCGGAGTTGGTAAAGGCAATGTAATTGGTGCCACCAATGAAGACTGGCGACCCACCATCCCGCCCCATGCTGACATTGCCTTGAATGGTTAGGTTGGTGAGCGTGGTCCCGGTGGCGAAGCCGTTGGTGCGTAATACGGAAAATGAGGAATTGGGAAGATTGGCGATGAACGTGGTCAGGTCGTTGGTGATGAAATTTCCATTGTTATCAATGGTGAAGAAATTCGTAAGGCCCGTTCCGCCCGAGGCATAATAAATATCAGAGATTTGACCGACGGAGGTGATGGCAAATAGCGTTCCGGCGGCGCTGATATCCTCCGACACGGATAGCTTTCTTCCCGAAATAAAACCTCCGGAGGTGGAGGGAAGCGTTATGTTTCCCGCTTTATCCAATGTGTATTTGGTCACATTGTTGGTGCCGTATGAAACCGTCCCATTGGTGTTGTGAAATTCCCAATCAAACGGCGCGGCGTTGTTGGATCGTAAGAATGCACCGTTGGCCAAATATAGATTCGTGTAGGCTCCGCCCAAAATCTTAGGCGTGAAAATGGTTGGGGAATTGGTATCGGCTTTGGCGGTTTGCAATTGGTTGCTGGTGGCGGTGATGGACGCGCGCAGGGCATTGCTCGAAACCGATAGGTCGTTGGTGGGGTAAAAAAAGGTTTGGTCCACGAGCGCGCCGGTGGGTTTATTGGTGCCGATCGCGTTCGTGATGGCGCCGGCGGCGACGGGAATGGAAATGGAAAAGTTGGTACTGCCGTCATCGTTGGGAGATGGAGTCACCGTGCCGCCGGAGGAAATGCTGACGGTGTTGCCGTGCTTTAAATTGGTGATGCTCGAGCCATCCCCGACAAAATAGGACGCGGTCCATCCGCCATCCGAATTCAAATCTCCATAGTTGCCGTCACTGTTGTATATAAGATCATTGAACAAGCCGGTGCCAGCGGAGGTAACGCTGCCGAAAACTGCCGTACCAGCAGATTGAAACGACCCTCCGGTTATCCTCCCAAGACTCGTGAAATTCCCGCTCGCTACGTTGTTACTAGCGGTTACGACTCCATTGCTCATTAAATACCAATCGCGATTGGTGGTAATAACGAAAGCAGCTCGTAGCACAGCATTGCTATCCACAAACAAACCGTTTAAGCCTTGAAACGTCCAACCGGTGGCATTGCTCGAGTACGTTCCGTTATTCGTCCAGACCAATGGATAGTTTTGGGTAATGAAGCGATTGGTGGAAACGAAGGCGGAAAGGCCCGATGATATGCCCATCGCGTTCGTGGCGGCCGTGGCCGCGGTACTTCCCGCGCCGGAGATTTCAAAACGGTTGGTGGACACAAACGCCGAAAGGCCGGAGGATACGCCGAGGGCGTTCGTGGCTGCGGTGGCGGCGCCGGAAACATCAAACGTGTTGGTGGAGCGAAAGGCTGCTAATCCGCTGGCGAGCCCGAGCGCGTTGGTGCCGAGATAAACCTGGTTGGTGGCAATATTCGTGGCGGTGATTGCGCTGATGCCGGCGGAGCCGATGGCGGCGCCGAGGACGTTGCTGATCCCGTTGGCGTGATTGGTGGCCTGCAGGCCGATGGATAGCGAGAAATTGGTGTTGGCGGCGGCGAGGGCTAACGCGGTGCCGAGGGGATCGTAATTGGTGCTCACATAGGCGCGGCCGTTCTCCCACGAAACGCCGGGGGCATTGGTGGCGTAGATATTCGTGATGCTGAGGGCGGATTGGATGGCGAGCTTGGTGGTGTAATCCGAATAGAGCGTATTGCTATACGTGAGGCTGATGGCGGCGGAGAGATTGGAGGCTTGCAGGAAACGCAAATAGCCGTTGGTGCTGGCGGGCGGGAGCGGGGCGTAACCGAGGCCGTTGGTGATTTGATTGAAGGTGAGGGTGCCGTTGGTGCCGCCGTTCATGACCAAAGTCAGGTAATACGCCGCACCGGGCGCGCCGGGTATCAATATCCCGGGGGCGGTGGTGGAATAGACGGTGGGGCCGGAATCCTGCGGCGCGCGAAAGCAATATCCTTTATTGAAATAGGCGGGTGTTCCGAGGGCGTTGGTAACGAAAAAATTGTGATTCTGCAGGCTGTTGGTGGCCATGCCATCCGTCCCAACGGTGATACGCGTGGGCAAGCCGATCGCGGCGGTCACATTTCCTGCGGCGTCGACCGCTGGATCTCCAACGGCGTAGAGAACAATGGCGGTATTGGTGATGAGCGTGCCATCGTAGTTCGTGTACGGGCCAAATCTCATGTTCGCTGCGCGAACCTGGGCTGGGGAGAACATCCAACATCCAACAACCAACATCCAACAACCAATGGAGAGAAGCGCGGCGCAAAGGCGGGAGGAGCGCGATTGCGCCGCGGGTTCGGCAGGCACGTGACGGGTGACCAGCGGAAAGTTTCGGCTCGCGTGGACTCTCGCCCCACCTTTTTGAATTTTGGAGTTGCCGCTCATGTGTCTTTTCCTTCCACGATTTGCTTGATCCAAAAGGCGGTTTGCGGACTGGCGGGATCGGGCTTGAGCCGAATCAGCGTGGCGCGCGTCACGCGGCCAAAGAGGGTGAACTGGACGTCATCGCCCTGCCGGAGCAAGGCGGCTTCGGCATCATCGAACACGTTCAGGATCATGACGCCGCGGGGGTCATCCCCAAAATCCGAGGGCATTTGGAGGGGGTCGATTTCGCCCTGGATTTCCGCCCGGATGCTTTGGCCGGTGCGGAGGTGGAGGACCGGGTCGCTGGTGGCGGCGTAGCGGTCCTCCACAATATCCGAGGCAATGTCGTGTTGTTCGCCCACGAGGGTTTAGGAGTTGGGAGTTGGCAATTAGGGCGCGGAGATTTTTATGCCGTAGCTGAAGGCCTGATTGCTACTGCCGGTGCCGTTGGTACAAACGCCGGTGGCACCGTTGTTGACGATGCGAATGATGAACCAGCCTTTGGCGCCGTTGGCGTTGAGGTTGGTGGAGCTCACATTCAACTGGCCGGCAGTGGCGCTGCGGTTGTAGGAGGCGAGGGTGACGGTTTCATTGGTGCTGTAGATGGTGCCATCCACAGTAGGCGCCAGTGTGTAGAGCAGGTTGGTGTTGCCGGTGGATTCGCCGGCCACGGACCAACTGTTGGCCATCACAAATTTCACCTTGTCTTGTTTGCCGGCATCGATGAAGAGCGGGGTGGCGAGGTTGGTGGTGGTGGCCGCGGCGATGGTGGCCGGCATGGTGATGGTGGCGGGGGAGTAGGTGGGGACCTGGGCTTTTGCCACAGAGGCGCAGAGGCATAGGGCGAGGAAGGCCAGGAAACATCGAACATCCAACATCGAACATCCAACATCGAATCGGGGGCGCTTCAGGAATGAGACAACGAGGCCGAGGAGAAACGCTCCCAGCGCACAGAGTGCGGAGAATAACAGGATAGAGAATAATTCAGGTTTCATATTTTTAAGGAGTTAAATGGTTCAGTGGTTTGGTTGTTGGTTGAGTGTTGAGGGGCGATTCAGGCGGCTTTGGCCGGGGTTGGGTTGAGCGCTTCGGCGTGGGCTTTTTTGGCGGCGTCCAGCGCGGCGCGCGCTTCGGTTTGGGCGGTGGTGAGGTCTTCGACCTTCTGTTTTGCGGCTTCGAGTTCCGCCTTGTGCGACTCCGTTTTGGTGGATTTGAAGTTGGCTTCGGCATCCAGGAGCCGATGTTTGGCGGTTTGCAACGCGTCATCCTCGGCGTTCAAGGCGACGGCGGCTTTGCTGATGGCCGCTTTGGTGATCGCGACGGCTTTGATGCGATCATCGCGCTCCTGCGCTTTTTTCATTTCCGCTTCGAGGCTGACAAGGCGGTTTTGATCGCGGGCCTGGATTTGTTCGGCGAGTTCCGCGCTTATAAAGGCGGCGGATTCGGCGACTTCCACATTGGCAAAGCCGAGGAAGCGGATGCCTTTTGGGAATTGGTGGCGTTGTTTGGCGGCGGCGAATTGTTGGGCCTGGGCGCGGCGGTCGGCATCATCTTCCGGCGGGCCGGAGATGACGCGCGGCGCGCCAATGGGATTGCCGGAGGCATCCGTTTTGGCCCAGCCGAGTAAGATGGTGGTTTTCATTTTAAAAAGGTTTCGGGGTCGTGGGTCGAGGTAAGGCAGACCGGCAGGTCTGCCCTACCTCAATTCGGTTACGCGCTCTTGATGAGGACGCCGGCGGTTTCATCGATGAGGGTGGCGCCCAGCATGATGTCGTAGGTGAAATACAGGGTGCGCGATTGCGGGCTGAACCAGACGTAGACCGCGATGGCGATGCCGACATCCGGCAATTGCGCCACGCCCATTTGAACGATGTTGCCGGGGATACCCTCGGGCGGGTTGAGCGGCAAGCCGCTGATGATGCCGATGGCTTGCGGGTTGCAGGCGAAGCCGCGGACATTGGCGCCGGCGCCGGACCAATCCGTGTTGAGGGCGACGTTATCCCACCCGAAGGCGGACCAGGCGCCGGGGTTACCGCCAACCAAACCGGCTTGCTGGAAGAAGCCGGGGGTGTTGGCGATACGCGCCTGGTATTCGCCATCCAACAACAGGTTTTTGACCATGGATTTCTTCAACTGGCCTTGCAGGGTGGCGAGGTCGCTGAAGCCGAAGGCGGCCGGGGCGCTGACGAGGGCGGCGTTGGTGGTGAAGTTCGCCACCGTGATGGGCGCGGTAATGATTTGCGTGGATTTGGCACCGAGATCCACGAGCTTGGCTTCGGTGATATCCGCCACGCGGAAGCCGCTGTTGAGCTGCGCGTTGGTGATGTAGCCGCCCGAGGTGTATTGGGCCGGGGTGATGGTGATGGCGTCCACCACGGAATCCGGGTTGCCGTTGGTGCCGCCCGCCAGCGTTTCAAAGTTGGTGACGTTGACGCCGACTTTGGAGCCATCCGTGGTGGTGGTGTTGAACTTGCGGATGCCGGCGGCGAGGGGCTTGTAGGGATCCTGTTCGGCATCCCGCGTGAACAATTTGGCCGCGGCGAAGCGGTTGTAGAGTTTCACGATCACGCCCTGGATGAGGAAGTTGGTGGTGACGGTGGCGCTGAAGGTGTTGCCGGCCTGCACGCCGTTATCCTTGCGGAAAGCGGCCTGGAGGATGCGCGGGAATTCCGCCTTGAGGGCTTCGTAACGGGCGTTGGCGGTGGCGACCCGCTGGGCGGAGGTGGCGCCAGCGGGCTCTTTGTGAGCGGCGAAAATGTTTTCCAGCTCGGGAACGATCTTGGAGCCTTGCACGCCACTGGCGGAAATGGTGGGCGAATGGTCGGTGATCTGGATGTCGAGTCCGGCGGAGGGCGCGGCAGTGGCGGCTTCGCGTTCGGCGATGATGGCGAACACTTCCGTTTCGGCTTCCGCCGAGGTCATGGCGGTGGCGATGTACAATTTCGCTTCCGCTTTGGTGATTTTTTGGGAATCCACGGCGGCGTTTACTTTGTCCTCAATGCGCGCCTTTTTGAACGCCTTCATGTCTTCGCGGAGGGCTTTGATGTCCGCGAGGTTTTCGGCGCTGAAATCCTTCTGCAATTTTTTGGTGGCGAGCGCGTTTAACGCGGCCTCGAAATCCGCATCCGGCGATTGTTCGGTGAGGTCTTTGTTGTTGGAGTCTTTGATGCCGTGCGCTAAGAGCAGGGCAACGATTGTCTTTTTATTCATGGTCGGTTCCTGTGGTTGTGGGTTGGTTTGTTGCCCGCCGTTTGCTGGCGCGGCGGAGAGTGGGGCCGAGGCTTGAATGGCCTGGGAAATTTTGGCGGCGGGCTCTTTGGGTTTAACTGGGGCTATTCCGAATCCATAATCCCGCGCGTGGACGCCGTTGAATTCCGTTTCCTCGCTCATTTTAGCGAGGATTTCATCGGCGCTTTTGCCGGTGGCTTTGGTGAGGATGGAGACCTGGAGGGCATCGACATTATCGAGCCGCTTCTTCATTTCGGTCATGTCATCGGTATTGCCGACGCAGCAACCCCATGATTTGTGAATCATGATGTTGGATTCGTCCGGAATCTCCCGGTTTTGACCGGCGCAAAAGATATCGGCGGCCACGCTGGCGGCCTGGCCATCCACGATCGTATCCACGCCACGGGCGACTGAGAGATTGTAGATGGCTAAACCCTCGTAGAAATTTCCGCCGGGGGATTGTATCCGCAGTTTTACTTTCTCATCCCGCGGAATTTCGGAAAGGATTTGGGCGTACTCGCTGGCAACCACGCCGTCATTGCTGAAATAATCCCGCCCGATCGCGCCATAAATTAGAATCTCGTGGGTTTCGGTTTTGGATTTGGCTTTGATGACGCGGAAGGGGCTTTTAACCGGAGGAGCATCCTGCGCGGCAAAAAGCGGAAAGTTTTTCGCCCACACCTTCCATTCGGATTTTGAAAATATGGCGTTCATGAGTGGATCAATGATTTCGCGGAGGCTTCGGGGCTTTCTTCGGGTTCGCCGTTTTCGGCGGGATCGCCTTTGGCATCCTGCGCGGCCTGGTTGACGGCGAGGGAGGTGATCTGGCCGGGGTCCACGCCGAATTCGGTGCCGAGGTCTTTAACGAATTTCAGGTACTCGGCGATCTCGCGGGTTTTTTGGCGGAAATCCTGTTGCTTTTCCGCGTACACATCGGGAATGGTTTTGACGCCAAGCGTCAGCTCGATTTCCAGGGCTTTGGCGGTGTAGCCGATATCCACATTCGGCGCGCGAGGGGGGCGGATGACGACGGCGGTGTAATCTTCCGGCGTTTCGCCATCAATGGTGCGGTCGTATTTGACGGACCATTCGGATTGACATTCGTAGACTTCGCGGAGGAGTTCGGCGATGAGTTCGTAATTTTCCCGACCGAAGCCGAAGCCGCAGATATCCAGATCGGCGCGGGTGACGGTGCCCTGCAGGGAATAGGGCATGACGAGCATTTTGGGCACGTTGTAGCCCATGCAGATCAAGGTGTAGTGGAGATCCCAATAATCCTGCGTGGCCACGGTGGGCCGGTTGATCATGAATTGCTGGAGGCTGGAGCCTTCGCGCAGGGCGATATTTTTTGAGCCGATCGAAACTTTGTAATCCGCCCAGGCGGTTTTGGCGGTGGTGGTGCCAGCGGCGTTCTGGGTGTTGATCTGCAGCCGGGATTTGCGGTTGGTGGTGGCGTCGAGCTCGCCGGTGGGGTTGGTTTCGACGTTGGCAATATCGGAGGCGAGTTTGGCGGCCTGCATTTCGAGCTTGTGCAGGTCCATGTTGTCGCGGACAAGGTTGTAAACGCTGAACCCTTCCGGGATGCCGCGAATCTGGCCGGGGCGGCGGATTTTGTATTTGTGGATGACTTGTTTGCGGCCGGTTTTGGGGTGGTACGCCTCGATGCGGTCAAAGAGTTCCTGGCCGACGATGCCGGCGGTGAGGAGGGATTCGTAGTTGGTTTTTTTGAACCAGTAGGCGATGACTTTGCCGGCGGGGTTGAGTTCTTTGCCGTCAATGATGATGTTGCCGTTGTGGTGTTTGAAATCGCCAGGGGTTTGGCAGCGGTGCGAATCGATGGTTTGGACTTTGGGCGTGCGTTTGGTGACCACGCCTTTGGCATTGGCAATATTGTCTTCGGTGAGGATGACGAAGATTTCGCCGGTATCGAAGAGGAGCCCGGCCCATTGGCGGGTGAGTTGGCCGCCGGAAATATCCGAATTCAATTCGGGGGTGCGGAACCAGTTTGCCCAACTTAAACCTCGGGCATGATTCCAATCTTCAACGGTGGTGGTTACATCCTTTAATTCCCCGCGCGCTTTTACAAAATTCAGTAGTGCCGCTTTGTAGTCTGCTTTTCTGTTCGGGTAATCGGTGATGTTTACGAATTCGCGAATCGCGGCGCGCGCGGCCGATGCTTTTTCGCGCGCGGTTTCAATCTGATAGCTCCCGGCATTCGGCGTGCAGATCAAGCCGCTGGGGCCGACGCTGAATTGGAGGAAGAGGCAGCGGATTTTTTGGACGATGCAGGAATTTTCCACGAGGCCGCCGTGGATGCGCTGCAGTTCCTGGCGGCTGAGGTGGTCAATTTCCATCCAGGAATCCTGGAGGGTTTGAAACATCCAGGAGCGTTCTCCCCAGGTCTGGCGGACGGCCTCAAAGGAGGCTTTGACGCCAAACCATGCCCGCGCAATGGCGCGTGTTATGGATTGGAAGCCTTTTTTCATCGCAGCGAAGTGGAAGGAAAGTTGAGGCCGGAGAAATCGCCCATTTGCTCGCGGATGCCGGTTTGCGGGACGTTGCCGGTGTTGAGGTTTTCCACCATTTGAGCGAAGAGGGCGTCAAGAATGTCGGTGTCCGCGGCGTCCGGCGTGCCTTGGGCGACGGTGTAATCCAAGAGTTGGATGAGTTCTTCGATGAGGCCGAAGACGTTGTCTTGCGTCCACTCTTTGCCGGTCATGCCGATTTCGAAACTGCCGCTTTGCCCCGATCCGCTTTGGGAAACCATGATGCGGCCGCGGAGGAAGTTATTGCTGAAATGGCCTTTTTGGGCGGCGAGGAGGACGGCTTTCAGGGTGCTGGTGGCGCCTTTGGCGGCTTCGGCCATTTGCCGGAGGAAGCCGCATTTCTTAATCGATTGAATTGGTACGCCCATGGTCAAGTGACGAGGGTCGAGGGTCGAGGGTCGGGACAAAAAAAGGCGCGCTTGGGTGAGCCAAGCGCGCCGGGCTTATTAATTCCTGCGAGGATTATCGTTTCATAACTTTGATTTTCAGGGTTGTCACCCATGCAGTCCCCATTTTGTGGTCAATGGGGTGGGTTACTACTACGGATAGGGGACAATAGCGGCCAATAGCGGCCAGCGGTGACTAATTAGCCACAGATGACACAGATGGGGACTGTTTATTTTTGCCACAGAGGCACAGAGACCGCAGAGTTAACACGGGGTGGTGGCTTTCATTTCTTCGCGGATGGCGGCGCGGGCTTTTTTAAGGCTGGCGATCATCTCGGGATCCGGCTTTTGCTTCTCGGTTTCTTTGTTGATGCGGGTGGTGATGGCGGATTCATCATTCAATAGTTGCCACATTTGGCGGCGGATTTTCGCGATAGGAGTTTCGGGAATGCTCGCGGGGACGCTCGCCCCACCTTGCCCATTAATTTCCCCGTTTTTAGTTTCCAAGGAAGGGGAGGGGGGAGCGCACGTGGGCCGATCGTGTTCGTTTTCGGTGGTGTGCTTCTCCTTCTCTTCTCTTCTACTTCTACTTCTACTTCTAGCGGGCGGCACAAAATTTTTTGGTTCGCTCAGCGGAAGGCCGATCTGGCCTTCGGGTGGCGGGTGTTCGGATTTCATGAACTGGCGGCGTTGTTTGAAGTTCAGCACCTCACAGTATTTCCGGCAATTGGCGGCTACGTAGCAGCGAAGCAAACCGGCTTGTTCGCACGCGGCGAGCCAGCGGGTGATGTCGGTGGGACGTATATCGGGCAATAACGGGAAGAGGGCGGATTTCAGTAGCAACGGTTCAGCATGAAAGATTCCGAAGTCATCGCAGCGCATCATGAGGCGGATGAAGAACCGCTCGGCGTACGCGTCCAGCGCGTTCACCTTGAGGCTATCCGTCCAATTGCGGCAAAGAAATTTATCGGGCATTGAGTGGTAAAAAGGGTTTTACGCGAATTTCACTAATTAGCGCGAATTGCTAATTGCTTTGGCAAATTAACTGTCGGAGTGCTTGGTTAAAGCCGTCGCGCCCTTTTTTGGTTATCTTGAGGCCATCGCACTCGTATTTGAACGGGGGCGAGGAATTGAGCGGTTTTTTGTAACCTGGACACGACCATAGGCCGTTCCATTTTGGACTCTCGATCATTTGTTTTCCGCATTTTGGGCAGAGTGTGTTCATTCGTGGTAATTGGTGGAATTGGTGTAAAGGTTTTGCGTTGGATTTGCCGGCAGGATGCCGGCAGCACGTTAAATGATGTTGCGTTTGCGGAGTTCTTCCTGGACGCGTTGGGGGTTGTAGGTGGGGCGGCCGGGGGCGCGGGTTTTACAGCGTTCCAGCCAGGCGAATTTCTCGCGGTGGCGGCGCATGGTGCGGGGACTGATGCCGGCGGCGGCGGCGATTTGCTTTTTTAATAAGGGTTGCGGCATGAGTGGCCTTTCGGTTTAGGGTTTTTTAACCGCAGATGGATGGACGCAGATAAATTCGATGACCCAGACCCAGGGATTATCCTTCCAGGATTGGGCACCGTTTAGGGATTCCCAGAGTTTGCAATATCTCCATTTGAACAAGCTTTCAAACTCGGGTGGGATGTCAGCGTCCATCGGCGGACTCATTGAGACGCCTTCGGCCATGACATCTTGATCAGAAATGTCATGGAGGCGTTGGACGCGGAGGGATTTGATTTTGAGGGTGAGGCGGCTGGCCCAGCGCGGCATGAAAATGGAGGGTTTCCAGTGCTCACATCCGCCCACCTCAAGCGAAGGGCATCCGGCGCGGTAATCCGCTCGATAGACTGCCTTATCCGAACTATTGCACACACGCTTGGTAAAGTTATCAGCCCACGGGCTAAACGTTTCTTTGACCCAGAGGTGGTCGCCGGGGAGGCCGTAGTTGTGGGGGATTTCTTCGGCGCCTTCTTCCGGACATGCTGCCGATTGCACTAGCAGTCCGGTGTATTTGTGGGGCTTTTGGCCATCGTTTTTGCGGGTGTAATCCTGTACGTGGGTGATGATTAAACCATCCTCTTCGGAACTATCGCAGGTGCCGCCGCCGCCGAGGAAATCCAACAATTCCAGGAGTGTGCATTTGGGGCCGAAGCGGCAGTCTTTGACGAGGCGGCGAGTTTGGGTTTTGCGGCCGGCGAGGAGGGCGCGGATCATTTCGGCGGAGAATAGGATGGGGCGTTCTTTCATAAAAGGTTTTACACGAATTTCACGAATTAACGCGAATTGGTGGTGGACGGAATTGATAGCGGTGCGGTGATGTTGGTCGAGAGCATCACTTGAGATTCCATGAATTGATTCAACGATTGCCGGTGAACCTGCATGACGTTGGTGATGGTGACGGTGGCGTGTTCCAGGGCATCGAGGCGGCGGTTTTGCGAGCGATCGAGATAGGTGGTGGCGATGAACCAGCCTAAGAGGCCGAGGGCGGGTAAAATTCCGAGTGGTGTGAGTTTCATTCGTGTTAATTGGTGGAATTCGTGTCTTGCTGTTGCTTCCGTTCGATGCCGAGGCGGGCGAGGGCGGTGGCGAGGAGGCCGGACAAATCTTTGTAGAGGTCGATGTAGGTGGTGCAGCTCATGAGATGGTCTTTTTTGCTGAGGCGTTTGAAGCCTTCGACTTCGTTCATTTTCTTTTGGGAGGTGGCGGTGTGGTCGCGGGCCCAGGCTTCGTGGTGTTTTAAATAGTCCTGGCCGATGTCGCTGGGGATGATGCGTTCGATGTAATCCTCGCGGATGGCCACTGGGTTGTGGGCGAGGATGTTGGTTTTGATTTCGCGGAGGTAAAAGTGGTTGGCGAGCAATCCGGCTTTGTTGTACATGATGATGAAGGGCTCGGCCGGGTCTTCTACCCAGCCTTCGCGGGTGGGGCGGAGATCGTATTTGGGAGGTTGGTCGAGTTCTTTGTAGAGGAATTTTTTGGGTGCGAAGTAGCGCCAGGTGCCATCCGGCCATTTCCAGGTGCCTTTGACGGAGGCGTTGCCCATGACGCAGTTGATGCCGTGGCGAAAGCAGAAGGCTTGAATGTGTTTGGTGTTTTTGGAGGCGTCGATGAAGCCGTCAAAAATGCCGCCGCCGTCTTCGGCGGTGATGCCGTGATCGGCCAGGGTGCGGAGGAGTTCTTGTTCATCATCGACGGTGCCGGCGAAGATGACTTGCGAATTGCATTCGGCATCCACGCTTTCAATGACGAGCCAGTAGTGGGTGAGTTCGCCGAGGTGTTTGTAGCCTTGTTGCCAGTCTGCGGCCCAGATTTTTGCGGCTTCATTGGGGAGGCCTTTGCGTTGGGCGGCGGCGAGGACGGTGGTGACGATTTCGCCCTGGAAGGGGCGGTGTTCATCGGGATCGTAGAAGAGGCATTCGTCTTCCTGGAGGTAGAGGCGCCATTCGGTGTCATCGCCGGTTTTGAGCATGCGCAGTGCGAGGTGTTTGCGCTGGATGAGATCGAGCCAGCGTTTGGTGTGGCAGGCGACGGCTTGAAAGGTGTAGCTGCGGTGGCTCAGGAGGGCGCCGGTGTTGTAGGGGTCGCTATATTTGCCGCTGGTGGCGGCGGTGCGGCGTTGGGCGATATCATCGCGCATGGGGTAGCCGCAGGGGAATTGAAAGCGGATGGTGGGGATGAGTTTATTGTAGTCAAAGGTGCCATCGGTGCGTTTGCAGCCTTCGGTATCGTAACGGAGGCCGCCGAGTTGGGGTTGGGATTCTTCCCAGCGGGTGCGCATGGTGTGGTACACGGTGTTGGCGGTGTGATGCGGATTGCTGCAGCCGGGACATTTGACCATGAAATGTTGTTGGGTGCCTTCGTTGAAATTCTGGTGGAGTTGATCGCCTTTGATGCCGGCGTTGGAGATGTTGATGAGTTTGGGGAAGTCCACGCGGGTTTGGCGGCCGCGGGCTTTGCCGAGCATGCCGGGTTCCCATTGGTGGACTTCCTCGTTGATCATGGCGTCGACGGTATCCGAATCGAGGTTGCCGGAGGTGAAGACGCCTTGCATGGCGAAGGTGATGCCGGGGAATTTTATGAAAAGATTTTCGTATTCGCGCGGGAGGATGGCGCGGAGGGGTTGGCAGGCGAGGAGACGTTTCTCGGTGAATTTTTCCCAGCGATCCTTGGCTTTCTCGTTGGTGGGCCAGTTGTATTGGATGAGGCCGGTGCCGGAGAGGATCCAGCGGAGGAGCATGATTTCGCCGAGGGAGGTGCCGCCGCCGACTTGGATGGGTTTGACGTAATCGATTTCCGAAATGAGCGGGTCATCGGCCATGTGGAGGGGTTCGATGAGCCAGGGGGATTCTGCGGTGTTAAAGGTATCGCGGTCTTTATTGACGACGCGGTAGTAGCGATCGGTCCAGGTGATGACGTCTTCGAGTTCGCGGGGGACGAGGGCGCGGGCGGTCTGCCAGAGCCAGCGGGTGGAGCTGGGGAGGAGAATCTCGGGGGGTTGGAAGAGGTCAATCACCGTTGAGTGGGGGTTGGGATTTTTGCCACAGAGGACACAGAGAGCGCAGAGGGGGTTTCAAATGGGACGAGTTCATCCACCAAATCCATGCGGCGGAGGAGCCATTCGATCACTGGAACGGCCATGGAGTTGCCGAGGGCTTTGTAGCGGGGCCCATCGGCGGCGGGTTTGTTGCGGATGGTGATGAGGGTGTAGTCGTCAGGGAAACCCTGCAGGCGTTCACATTCGCGCGGGGTGAGGCGGCGGACGGCCATGGCTGGTCCGGCGATGGCGGTGGGATTGGCGGCGCCGATCGAGCAAGAAATATTTTCGCTTTTGGCGCGTTGCGTTCCAGACATGGTGGCGGGAAATGCGATCGTGAGGTTTTGACACTCATCGCCCGAAGGGCCGCCCGAAGGGCCGCCCGAAGATTTGGACCATTTGGAGGTGACGGAGGAAGATACTTCGGGAATCAATTTTGTTTCCTGAGATTCATTATCCGCGTAGCATTTCGAGGTTAATGGTGCCGCCAGTTCTGGAACCAACGGCGTACCTCGGCCGGTGCCGTCTTCACTGGCATCGAATCCTTCCCCGCGCAGCGCATGCGCTACCAACATGTCGCAATTAGTGATGGGGTTACTGTTATTACGCGGATTGCTTCGAATGGTTGGCGATAGTTCCGCAACCAAGGTGGTGTTTACGCTGCCATCGCCTTTATCTCCGGAGTGGCTGGCGGTGGCGCGCAGCGCAAAGCCGGTTTCGCCGCCTTCTATGCCGATGGCGACGGTCATCCGCGATTCTTTGGAAAGGGTTGACGATGGGAGGCCAGGTTCGCATCGAGAACGATTTGCTTTGCTCGTGATTTGAACTTCATCAAACGCGATTGGCGCACAAACCCCATGGACCGCCGATTGTTGGAGGGTGAACATGGGATCTCCGATTTCTCCATGGCCTACGCCGTTCATGGGTGTGCCGGATTGCCGTTTGCCGATTTGAGGTCGTCGCTGACCTGCTCGAT
>Ga0207670_10000877_pt1 | contig 15854 bp, 20 predicted proteins | sample KBSS23HmetaG_FD_184339 | JGI IMG/M metagenome (GOLD analysis project Ga0207670, IMG submission 184339) | Switchgrass rhizosphere microbial communities from Kellogg Biological Station, Michigan, USA - KBS S2-3H metaG (SPAdes) (version 2) | ecosystem: Host-associated > Plants > Roots >... | reverse complement strand
CTTTTCTTCAAATGCAATTTCGTATAAACTGCTCATATATTTAGAAAAGAATATTCAGGAATATGACAAAATTAATATCCACAAATCCATCAACAGGTGAAGTCTTGGGAGAAGTTGAAGTTTCTGCGACAGAAGAGATTCGGGCAAAAGTTGAGAAAGCGAGAGGGGCATTACAACCGTGGAAAGAATTGGGAGTAAAGGGAAGAGTTGAAAAGCTGCACAAAGTTTCAGAAGGTTTTTTAAAACGGCAGGATGAATTTGCTCTTCTTATTTCAAAAGAAATGGGTATGCCAATTGCTCAAAGCAAAGGAGATATCTCTGGTGCTCTTGATTATTTTAAATGGTATTTGGATAACGCCGAAAAGTATTTAGCTCCTGAAGTTGTCTATGAAGACGAATCAATGACACATACTGTTTATTACGAACCAGTTGGTGTAGTTGCAGCTATTACTCCATGGAATTTTCCTGCTTCTAATTTTGTTTGGATGTGTGGTCAAAATTTGGTTGTAGGGAACACTATCGTCTTTAAAGATTCTGAGGAAGTCCCATTGTGTGGGAAACTTATTGAAGAAGTAATTGCGGAAGCTGGGCTACCTGAAGGTGTATTTACAGAAGTATACGGGGATGGAAACGTGGGAGATATTCTTATTCATCAAAATATCGATATGATTTGCTTTACCGGAAGTACACTAACGGGTCATGCTCTCTATAAAGTTGCTGCCGATAAATTTATCAAAGTGTTTTTAGAACTTGGTGGTTCGGCTCCCGGAATTGTCTTTGAAGATGCAAATATCGAGAAAGTATTAGACACCCTATATGTAAACCGATTTGATAATTGCGGACAGATGTGTGATGGCATGAAACGACTCCTTGTCCACGAAAGTAAGTATGATGAAGTACTGCACAAATTAAAGCAAAAACTTGAAACTGTTACCGTTGGAGATGCCACAGATGAGAAAACAGATATCGGTCCTTTGGTCTCTCAAAAACAATTGAAAGTGCTTGAAGAACAGGTACACGATGCGTTAGATAAAGGTGCAAAAGTTGAGTACAAGAAAGAGGCTTCAGGAAACGAGAAAGGATCTTTTTACTTTCCAACAATCCTTACCAATATCAACCCAGATATGAGAGTGTGGAAGGAAGAAGTCTTTGGTCCAGTGCTCCCTGTTGTTTCGTTTGATACCGAGGAGAAAGCGATTCGGATGGCGAATGATACCAAATACGGTTTGGGTGGGTACATTTTTACTGAAAATAAAGAAAGAGCTCATCGTGTTACTTCTCAAATTCAATCAGGAATGGTGCAAATGAATAATGCAGGATATTGTCAACCGCCAAGCCCATTTGGTGGTAGTAAAATGTCAGGGATTGGGAGAGAACATGGAAAATTTGGATTTTATGATTTATCAAATCTCAAGGTAATTTCTTTAGAAAAATGAATGTTAAAAACAACATAGCATTGGTAACTGGTGGAAGTAGTGGAATTGGGGAAGCGATTGCTTTGCGGTTTGCGAGGGAAGGGGCAAAGATTGTAATTTCTTATAAAGAAAATAGAGAGGGTGCTGATAGAGTTATTTCTGAAATTCAAAAGGAAGGGGTTGAGGCTTTAGCCATTCAAGCAAATCTCACAAAAGACGAAGATGCAAAACATCTCGTTGAAGAGACAATAAAACAGTATGGACGACTCGATATTCTTGTTAATAATGCGGGGAGATATATAAATGGAGATGAGTGGGATGGGACTTCTGATGTTTGGGAAGAAAGTTTGAAACAAAACTTGATTTCTACCTTGAGTGTTTCAAAATATGCACTTGAAACAATGCAAAAACAGAAATCGGGAGTGATTGTAAATATTGCCTCTCGGTATTCTATTGCTGGACAGTACGATGCAATTGCCTATGCTGCAGCAAAAGCAGGTGTTGTAAATATTACTGAAGGTCAAGCAAAATTGATGGCCCCATGGGGAAGATCTAATGCAGTTTCTCCTGGAAATGTGCGAGCAGGATATTGGCTTACGGCTCCAAAAGAAGAATTGGATGAAAATATTGCAGCTACTCCACTTGGAAAGTTAATTGAACCAGAAGATATTGCAGAGGCAGTTTTATTTTTAGCTTCTGATAGAGCAAAGATGATTACTAGTCAAAATATTTTGGTGGATGGCGGATATACGTTAAGGTAATTATGAAAACAATTTTAGTGGATGCTGTTGATACATTTGTAATTGAGGGAGAAGGAGTTTTTCAACCTTTGTATGATTTATTGGAGAAGTATCCAAATGAGAAGATAGTTCTTACCAATGCCAGTGATGAACAAATGGTGACTTTTGGTCTAATAAATCTTCCATACAAACTTTTTACCTTGAAGCACAATCCGGATAAAGTTGATCCACAATATTTTGAAAGAATGTTGACTGAATTTCAATTAATGGCAGATGATGTTGTTTACTTTGAACACAATCCTGAAGCAGTTAAAAGTGCAGAATCTGTTGGAATTACTTCATATTATTACGATCCTGTAAATAAGGATCTGGAAGCACTAAAAGTGTTTTTAGATGCGAATTTATAAATTATGAAGAAAAGGAAAATGCCACAGATTATAAAGGATGTTGGATTTGATTTTAATTGGGATGAAGAGAAAGTTTGGGAATTGGATATTCCGGTAGAAGAAATTGACATCGAAGAGTTGGAATGGCATTTTGATGTTCCTTTTTGGTGGGTACCAGGTGGATATTATGACTTCAAGCCGATTTGGGTAATTGAAGACCCTGAAAAATATCCAGAAAGAAAAGAACGGATTATGAAATCTGATCTTTCATACCCATTGGATATTATGCATTGGAAAGGTAGATGGCTTCTTTTGGATGGGCTTCATAGACTTACAAAAGCAAAAATGACAGGACAGAAAAAGGTGAAAGTAAGGAAGGTTCCTCAGGAAGCGATTCCAAAAATAAAGAAGGAGAAAAAGTAACTCTAGCGATAAAAATGATGGATTTTAATGAACGAGTTATACCGGGGGTGAGTGCTAATTTTTTGTATCGGGAGGCTTTGGCAAGGTATGAGTTTGCACTTCAATTTATTAAACATGATAAAAAGGTATTGGATTTGGCGTGTGGGACGGGATATGGGAGTGCATTACTTGCAAAAACGAATAGTGTTGTTGGGGTGGATAGAGATAGAGAGGCGATTGCGTTTGCAAGGAAACATTTTGGGAAAGATGTTCAGTTTGTAATTGGTGATGTCGAAAAAGGTAATAAGAATTTGGGGAAATTTGATGCCATTTGTGCGTTTGAAATTATTGAGCATTTAGAAAAGCCTGAAACATTTTTAAAAAATGCTTTTCAACTCCTGAAATCAAATGGAATTATGATTCTTTCCACTCCAAATGCAGAAATTCCTGTTCCTCCAAATAGCACTAAAAGTAAGTATCATACAAAAGAATTTACACGAAAAGAATTTGAACACATTCTCAAAAAGACTTTTAAGAACGTGCAAATTTTAGGGCAAGTTAAAGACGCAAAAGCAAAGAAAGCTTTTGAAGAATTTATGAAGAGTCAATCTGCACGGCAAACTCTTGTAAATCACGATCGATTCAACGTGCGACAATATATACCAAAAGAAGTAAAAGAAAAAATATGGAAATATGGAGGAGCATTATTTGGAAGAAAGGTGCAAGATTCATTAAATACAAAAAACTTCCCAATAACAAAACGCGTTTCAGAATCAACTGAGTACTTTGTTACACTATGTCGAAAGTAGACGTCTCAATTATTATCGTGTTTTTCAGTGGAAAAGAAAAACTTCTGGAGTGCCTTGAAAGTATCAAAAATCATACAAGTAATTATTCACTTGAAGTAATTGTTGTGAATAATGGAAATGAGAAGATTGAATCGGACATTAAACATACAATTCCCAACATACACTCTATCAAAAGTCCCAAAAATGGTGGATATGGATATGGAAATAATCTGGGGGCAGAAAAGGCAAAAGGGAACTATATTTTTATTCTCAATCCAGATACCAAACTTGTCCCCAAGGCAATTGATATTCTAGGAGTTTATTTGGATAAACACCCTTCGACTGCGATTGTTTCACCGATGTTGGTTGACCAAAAACTAATTCCCTATGAACTCCAAGGGACTGAAACACTTACGCCATTGGCAGGTGCCGTTGCACATTCATTTTTAAATAAACTCTTTCCCAATAATTTCATCTCACGGAAATTTTATCTCAAAAATAGTTCAAGAGATGTCGTCCATGAAGTAGGTACCGTTCCGGGGTCTGCATGTATGATCCGTAAAGATGTATTTCATGAAATTGGTCGGTTTGATGAAAATATATTTATGTTTTACGAGGAAGCGGATTTAGGAAAACGGGTACACGATGCCGGTTATAAAATCGCGATGCATCCTCAGGCACACGTAATTCATTTTTGGACAAACAAAAAGAAAGGCGATGCCAAAATGGCGTCAATCGCGGCAAAAAGCAGATTTTATTATTTCAAAAAACACTATGGACTCCGAAATGCGTTATTCGTTGAATTCTTTTGCCGTTTTTCCAAACGAAAAGCACTTATTGCAGCGGCAATTCTTCTGGCTGTACTATTAGTATATATATGACGCAACTCTCTGCAGTTGTTATAACTCAAAATGAAGAGTTAAATATCGAAGCATGCCTTGCCTCACTTTCTTTTGCTGATGAAATCCTTGTAATTGATGATTATTCAACTGATGACACTGTTAAATTGGCAAAAAAATATAATGCACATGTAATTAAAAGGCATTTGGAAAATGACTTTGCAACACAAAGGAACTTTGCTCTTTCGAAAGCAGAAGGGAAGTGGGTGTTATTTGTCGATGCAGATGAAGTAGTAACACGAGAATTGTCAAATGAAATTACCCAGTGTGTCAATGATCCAGTGCTTCCATTTTCAGGGTTTTTGATCAGACGAACTGATGAAATGTGGGGACGGAAGATTTTATACGGAGAATGTGGTACGATTGCCTTACTGAGACTTATCAGAAAAGGTTCTGGCAAATGGATCCGTCCAGTACATGAAATATATGTCTCAGCAGATAAGCGCGAAAAAGTTTATCAACTCAAAAATTCACTTATGCATTATCCACACAAGACACTATCAGAATTTATTGCAGATACGGACCGGATGTCAACCCTCCATGCACAGGCAAATGAAAAAGAAGGAAAGCGGTCATCAATTCTCAAAATTATATTCTGGCCACCTTTGAAATTCATCCAGAATTATTTCTTTAAGATGGGATTTCGAGATGGAACACAGGGGTTTATGATCGCGGCGGTCATGAGTTTTCATTCGTATTTGGCATGGTCGAAGTTGTACTTACTTCAACGAAAATGAATTTAATTCTCATTTTTATCTATTTTATTCTTTTCCCTTTTGGTCAACTCCTCCGTTTTGAAATCGCACCTTTTGGTATTCCTTTTGCTTTTCATCTTTTAGATTTGGTTACTTTATTTAGTATTCCTGCAATAGTGTTCAATCGATTGAAGCCTCATCCAATTCGCACATACTTTTATTATTTTTGGTATATTTGTTTTTTCTCGCTTTTGATTGCGGGGTCACGGTATCCGATTGCAGAGGTAATTCGAGGAAGTTTATATCTCATTCGTTTTATTTCGTATTATTTCTTCTTTGAAGTGGTGTGGAACATGACAAAAAACAAAAAACAGAAAACAGAAAACAAGGAAAGAATTCTATCAATAGTAATGTATTCACTCCTTGCAACAGCTATCCTCGGATGGCTCCAGTATTTTTTTGCTCCAGATCTTCGATACTTAAAAATATTCAATTGGGATGATCATTATTATCGTCTGACAGGAACAATTTTGGATCCAGGATTTATGGGAATATTGATGGTATTTGGAAGTTTACTTTCAAGTTTTACATTCATCCAAACAAAAAAGATATCATCATTAATTCTTGCAACTTTTTTTCTTATAACACTTGGTTTTACCTATTCTCGAGCTTCATATCTTTCATTGATCTGTGGGGTTGCAATCATATTGTGGAATCTCAAAAAGTTTCGCCATCTCCTTCTTTCAATAGTAATAGTTTTACTTATGCTTCTATTACTTCCAAAAGGTGGTGGTGAAGGAGTAAATCTCCTCCGTACAAATAGTATCTTTCAAAAAGCAACGAATTATAAAGAAACGTTAGAGATTATTTCTGATTTTCCTGTATTTGGTGTTGGATTTAATACCCTGTGTTCTGAAAGAACCATGAGATTTGCCGATAGTTCATCAAATCATGCATGTTCAGGAAGTGACTCGAGTATTTTATTTATCTTGGCAACGACTGGAGTACTTGGGCTTTTTGCCTTTATCAAAATTATTGTTGAGGCGATTCATTCAATAAAAGATGACAAATATTCATTCCTTATTACTTCAGTTGCATTTGCCCTTCTGATTCACTCACTCTTTCTTAATTCTTTATTCTATCCATGGATGATGGGAGTTATTTTTGTACTTCTGGCAATATGTAATGAGTCAAAATCTAAGAAATTCTGATTCTTTAACTTAGACTTAAACTTAGACTGTCATGGTGAATAGGTAACTGTCATATCTTTCTCACTAATGTTTCCTGCGATATCTTGAACTTTAATGTTTAATTCATTTTCTCCTTCGGAAAGTGTCATCAAATAGGTAAATCCTCCATTTGCATCAATAACAACATGTCTTCCACTGACACTCACTTGGGTCCCGCTTTCGGTCTTTCCTTCAATTACTAATTGCCGTTGTTTGCTCCCATAAAAACTTGCACCGTCTTGAGGTTTGGATATATCAAGCGTTGGTGGGGTATGGTCATACACAATTGTCAATTTATCAGTTTCAGGGCTTTTATTCCCTGCACTGTCTTTGGAATAGGCAGAAATCGTATTATCTCCATCTTCCAAATTGGCAGAGTATTGGAATTCTCCATCACTATTTGCCAAAAGTTCATGAACTTTTCCATTAACGGTAAGTTCTACGTCCGCTCCCGGTTCTGTCGAACCATTAATATCAAATTCTTGATTGTTCGTTGCTTTGGGAATAGGTTCAAATCGAGGGGGAATGGGAGGAGTTGAGTCATCAGATACGACAGGTGAATTTCCTTTTTTAATATCACCCAAAAAAACTACAAATTTGGCAATAATGCCAAAGCCATAGAAAACAAAGAGCACCAAAAGGGCAATGGTCAAAAAGCCAAAAAGAAATGCATTTCTGATATTTCTCTTCTCCTCAACTTTATTTTTTCGTGAGTAGGTTTGGTATTGTGCCATACTAGATAGTATTGTAGCAGAAAAGAGAAAGTGATGCTGAAAGCTCAATTTGAACTTACCGTAAAACTAGAGTATAACTCAACCTAGTATGACAATAATTGAACGTCCAAATCACTTCGATGCATGTGCGACGTGTCGTTTGTGTTCAACTCAGATCGTTACATATTCAGGGAAGCCTCATATACGTGGTATTTACATATCGTGTTCGATTGAAGGTCGAAGTGTTTATATGCAGACTACAGTAGAATCCAATGCGGATGACAATCCTCAGGTTCGAGAAATTAAAGAAGTGGCGAGGAGTTATGGCCAACAAGTGAATGCAGCAGTTACATCTGATCGCTCGCCACGAATGAATGTTTCGAAGACATGTCCTGGTAAAAATCCCCAATAAGTGAGCCGATGAAAGGAGTTGAACCTTCGACCTTTCCCTTACGAAGGGATTGCTCTACCAACTGAGCTACATCGGCTTATCAATAAACAGTTGGATAGCTCTGCTAACCAACTGAGCTACATCGGCGCGTCGAGATGAACTTCGCTGACGCATTCACCGTTATCACTTCTGAATGCTTACCGCTTCGTTGTCTCTCCTCTTAAAACGCTATCGCGATTTTATTAGGGAAAAGAAAATAAGACTCTGAAGGATTATATCATGGAGATATGTGAAGAATCTAATACCCAGTGAACTTCTCAATCTTCCTTCTCTGACTGGGGATGCCGGCTTTTCCTAGAGCTTCATCGATTGCATCGACCATTGGTGGCGGACCACACATCCAGAGGGTTGTGGTTTCTGCTTTATAGTTTGGAACGAGTTTCTCGATGAGTGCAACATCAACATGTCCAGTAAGCCCTGTCCATGGGATTTGTGATTCTTCAGGATGCGAGACGATCATATCTATTTTAATGTTTGCATGATCCCTTGCCCAACTTTCCAATTCATCTTTGAATGTAATTTCATCGGGAGTTGAATTTGAATAAATCAAATGCATCGGGGTCGTTAACCCTTTGTCAATTGCATACTTCATAAAACATCGATAGGGAGTAATGCCAATACCACCAGCAATAAAAACTTGTTCACCGACAACTGGTGTAGTTTCATCCAAAATATAATGTCCGTTGGGGCCTTCCGCGTCAATCATCGCACCATCAGGAAGTTCATAAAGAGTCTTTTTAAACCCAGAAATTTTGTCGGCACGTGTACGAACAGTAATTCGGAGAATTGGCCCCTCGGTAGGAGAAGAAGAAATAGTAAATTGCCGTTTTGGTCCACGTTCATCAGGATATTTGAGTTCTGGAAGTACAAGATAAAAATATTGCCCAGGTGCACGGGTGACAGCCTCTTGTGGTTCAAAATAAAAAGATACTGTATCTTTGGCTGCAGTTTCTCGACGAAGTAGCTTTACTTTCATAATTCATTGTACCTCCTTTTTTTTATTTTGCCAACGATCGAAGATCGCGTGTAACCTCTTTCTTTTTCTCCAAAAAGAAAGTATGATGCCTGTATGTGCTATAACTGTGACTGTGGTGATCCAAAAGATACCATGGGAAATGACAATAACATTACTGATCAGATTACATTCGCTGGTCTTGCAACAAAGTGGGGAGTGACCTTTGATCAAGTAAGACAAATTGTTTATAATGACTTAATTGGACAACCGCCAACAGATCCCACACAAGTAACTGATATTGCAAATATGTATACATTGGCAGCAGCGGCATGGGGACAAACAGTTGAAGAAGGACGAACATATACCTTAAAACTTCTTAAGCGTGAGATGAATATTCAATAAGCTTCATTTTGTTGGATTTACCGGCGGTGTTGGGGATGGCGATTTTACTGGTGGTAAAGCAATGGGAGGTACTGATTGAACAATTGTTGATGCCGGAGTGCTATTTTGTACAATTGGTGCTTGAGGCGGTTTATTCTTCATTTTTCCAACATATATATAAAATCGATGAATCGCTCCAGACAACGCTAAGAGCAAAAACACAGCATACAGTATTTGAAATAAAGGTTCAGAACTGTTACTTCCCAAGAAAAGTGCATGATAGAGTACAAGGAAAAATGCAAAATAGTTCACAATATGAAGCGGTTTCCACCAACTCTTTGCCTTAAGCGCTGGAATATTACTGATAATAAAATTAATCGTGAATATGGTGAGTGCTGTTGTTGAGAGAAATACAAGGTTGCTGGTTGAATTAAAGTGCACAAAGTTTGGATAGAATAATTTGAGGGTTAAGGGAACTCTCAATCTCCATTCATAGAGTAAATAAATAGTAAGATGTGAAGTCGCCATGCCAATTCCGATTGACGATGCCCATTGGGTATGTATCTTCCAAAACGACGTGTTTTTGTAAAAAGAGAAAATAACATTCCTCAAAGCTCCGAGAGATGCTGCAATTCCGATAAATACAAGTGATAGGGTTCCCGTGAGTCGTAGGAAAAAAAGATAGGCACTTGCCTTAGTTAATATCTCTGTCGCTTTTTCACTTCCTTGAGTAACAAGATAAAATGAATGAAAGAGTGAATAGAGAACAAGTGTTATCAAAATTGAAAGAAGAACAAGACTGGTAAAGAAAATTATTTGTTTTTTCATAGTAATTTATTCACATGATGGATCAGCCGGTGCTGGCGGGGTGACAATATAGGGTGCCAGGCGTGCAGCACATCCCATGGCAAGATGTTTTTCCAAATATGTTGATGTCATATCAGTTGGGTTACTTTGTGTTCCACAATGATAATCACCCGTTGTGTGCGTATGTGTCTTCCCTGTATTAGGATCTATCGCATTGTTCCCAATTGCTGGCTGCATATTATACAAATATCCTGAGACAACGACAAAACACCCTGCAATTTGTCCTTGAGTTGGAGTGGGAGAATTGGTGTTGGTCGCTTGGGGAGGGTTTGTTGGTGTATTGGTAGCTTGGACACTGTGTGTTGGGGTAGGTGTAAGTGTATTTGTTGCAGAAACGTTTGGTGCGCGTGTTATAGTAGGTGCCGCTGAAAGAGTCGTCGTCTGAATGGGATTACGAGGTTCGGTGATCTGTGCAATCACAGGAGATGGACTTACAAAAGGAGCAAGTACAGAGGATGGATTTGATTTTTTCGATTGTAAAAAGATAGATTGATAATACAAATCTCCACCAACAGCAAATGATATCATTAAAATACAAATGATAAACGAAAGGATAAGTGCCTTTGCAAGCCATCCATTAAAAACTTTTTTAAAGAAAGAGACTGGTTGAATTGTCGGAGATTGTGGTTGCATACATTATTCATTTCCGAAAAACAAAAGTACGGTAAAGTGATTCGGTTTATATGGTGTTGGATAATATTGTATCTGACAGATATTGTTATCAGATTCATATGTTGCCACCCATGTCACATCTTTTCTGGGATCGCCAATTACTTGTAGAAGTGAATACTCTTTTGAAATAAGCAGTTGATTATAAAAGAAATATACTTCCTGTGAAATATTTTTTTCACTCTCTGCTGTAACCATCTGTCCTAGACTATAAGAAATTGTTTCGTCTGGAGTTTCTGATTCGCGCAAGAATGAGACTGTGTAGGGTTTTGGCTGAGACCACGAAATACCAGGATAGGGAACAAGGGTAAAATCTGATGCTTTTGTTGACACGTGAGTAACTTTTGATATCTGCAAAATGCTTACAGAAAGTGCAGTGGCAATAACAAAAAGCCCAATAATTGGGAAGAGATAGTGTTTGATGGTTTGTTTTTGTATCATTCTGCGAGTAACCCCACTTTGGGATATTTTGATTCGATAATATCTCCTCCAAAAATTTCAAGTTGCTTTGTGGCATCTCTGCCTACAAGATAATGGTATCCCTTCCCCTCTGCATAGAACTGATCTTTTCCGGCAGTAACATCATAGACAATACAATGGAAACCGATATAAGTTTTATCATCTTTGATACCATCATAGGAAGATAGTTCTTGGGAAGTAAAGAGATGTAGTTCTCCATATTCCGGATGAAGTTTCCCGAATTGTGCACATGGAGTATTGTTTCTCTTGAGTATATACACTATTCCAATTGAGAGAAAAACGAGAATAATAACCCCGGTAGATATATATGCTTTCTTCATTCTTTTTGATTTCAATATAATCATACCCTTACATCATATCAAATGCTGTGATTTCATCAAAGCGAATTTTAATGAAACTTTAGGAAGTTCGACCGATCATTACTGGCAGGTCGGATCGTCAGGTGCAGGTGGAGTATAGATATATGGTGCAAGGCGAGGAGCACATCCCATTTTTAAATGTTTTCCAAGATAGGTCGTTGTCATATCGGTTGGTGCAGCAAGCGTACCACACTTAAAATTGCTTATAGAGTGAGTATGTGTCTTTTGAGTGTTCGGATCGGTAAGCTTTATCCCAATAGCAGGTTGCATATTATAAATTACTCCGGCTACTTTGACGAAGCATACCGTTGTTCCGGTTACTGCTGGTGTCGGCGTTTTTGTTGGAGTTGGAGTTACCGTCCCTGTTCGGATTGGTGTCGGGGTTGAAGTAGTTCCCGTACTCGTTGTATAGACTTCAAATTCCCATAATGAAAACCCATAGAGTTTACCTCCACAAGCATCACATGCTCGTTGTGTCCCATACATACGGATATATCGACCTGTCCCATTTACATTAGTGAGATTATCAATTCCGCCATCACCGGTTGTTGTAGTAAAAATAGTATTCCATGTGGATCCATCTGCTGATGTCTCAATGCGATACGCTTGACCATATGACCGTTGCCAATTGAGGACCACACGACTAACAGTATAGGTCCTTCCTAAATCTATTTGTACCCATTCAGGTTGACTCCAGGCAGATGACCATCGGGTAGTAGTATCGCCGTCTGTTACGGCATTCGGGTCTGGGGCATCAGTATCATGAGATGATGCTGTCACTGTTTTATGAAGAGCAATGTTTCCTAATTCTACTTGGCCGGAAGTTGGGGTAGCTGTAGGTGTGATGCTTGGCGTTTGAGCAGCTGGTCCGTAATTTTGGAGAAAGATGACAAAATCAAGCCCATTTACCTGAGTATCGTTGTTAAAATCTCCTTCAAGTTTTCCTTGAAGAGTCGTAAGCTCATAATGATTCACCCAAATAAGATAATCGGCCCCATCGACAACCCCATCGTTATTGGCGTCAGCTCGTAATGTTTGAGCTGATAGAGCGTGTGGTGTTAAGACAAACCCAATGAGTACAAGACAGGTGATCGTGAGAAAGAAAAAGTGAATCTTTTGTATCTTGGAACAGAAATTCATACATTAGTTTGGCAAAATTCCAGAAAAAACCATTGATGTCTTCGTGTCTTTATTCTCAGGTGTTACATAATATTGTACTTCAACATAGTAAAAACCCTTTTTATATGAAGCAACCCAAGTGGTGCTTTCTGATGGAGTCCCAACAACATTTATTTTTTCAAATCCGTCGTTTGTGAGTTTTTGATCGTAAAAGGTATACAGTTCTTGGGGATTATTATTGGTATCCTCGCCAATCATTTCAACACCTTCCGTATAGAGTATTTCTTCATCGGGAGTATCAGGTGCTAGAAGCGCATAGACCGACGACGCTTTTTCTGACTGCCACGCGATCTTGTCATACTGAGGAAGTGGATATATCGTCTTTGGTACCCTATTTGATGTAAATAGGATAAAACACACCAAGAGGACAACAAACCCTATTGCCAGGAAAATAACATTATTTCTGTTTTTTATTCTCTTTTTTAATTTTTTTGTTTTCATATTTATTGACACGTTGGGTCGATTGGTGGTGGTTGGGTTACGCTGTATTGCGCAATACGCTGCCAACATCCAAGTGGCACGTGTTTTTCAAGATACAGTGCAGTTACATCTGTTGGATTTGACTGTGTCCCACATTGTAAATCTGAAAAAAGGTGGGTATTTGTTTTCGCAGATATTTCATCAGTTACAACTTGATTAATAATACTCCTCATATTGTATACAAATCCAGCTACCGTAACATAACACTCTGGGATCGGTGTTGGTGTATAGAGTGGCGTTGGTGAATTGGTATATGCGGGGACAGTGAAACCACAAACTTGGAATACATCCGTTGCAAGCGATCCATGAGCAGTCCAATATTCCAGAGTTGTTGCTGTGTTTTGTGTTGTCCTGAAGGTAAAATCTTGTGCTACTTCTTTCTCCGATCCACCTTGTGGAGTTACAAATACACTGTATGTTTTTGAAGTGAAATTAACAAAGATTCTAAAGTTATATTGAGTGTTTGCAGTGTATGTTACCGTCGTTGATGCTCGGTACAAAAGTCCATCAAACGCCTGTATCGTCCCGTCAGAACTAAATCGTACCAGTACAGCGGCATCGTTATAACTTAAGGGGGTTACGGGACCTGCTGCAAAGACACCTGTTATATTATTTGCACTTGGGGTGGCACTGTATTTCAGGACAAAGCTTCCCGTTTGTGGTGTAAAGTGGACACCGAACCATGTTGTTGATCCAGCAGTGCACGGATATGGTGTAGGAGTTGGCGAAAATGTTGGTGTTGGAGTTCGCGCGTTTCCATAATTCGTAAGCCAAATCACAAAATCAATACCATCAACTTTCCCGTTTATATTAAAGTCACCAACCGTTACCCCCGCAGTTGTTGTCTGGCTATAATGTGAGAGCCATGCAGTATAGTCAATTCCATCTACTCTCCCATCTCCATTTGCGTCTCCTTGAAGTGTCTGGGCATGGATTATCGAAAAAGGAATGAGAATGGGCAAGACTATAAGAACAGCTGCAATCAAGTTCACAAACTTCCTCATTATTTCATAATACGGTACGTAATTGGAGATGGTCAACGGTTGATATTTCTCTCGCGAAATGATTACATAGATACATGAGAGCTTTATGGTCAGGTGTTTTAAGTTTTGGACTTATTAATATTCCAGTGAATCTGTATAGTGCGACTGCTGGAGAAAAAATATCGTTTAATTTCCTTCATAAAACAGATATGTCTCCAATTCGGTTTGCCAAAGTGTGCAGGAAAGATGGGAAAGAACTAACACAAGCTGATTTAGTGAAAGGATATGAGTATGAAGAAGGCGATTACGTTATTTTGACAGATGATGACTTTAAAAAAGTTGATATTAAACGTTCGCAGACGATTGATGTATTGGATTTTGTAAAAGAAAGCGAGATCGACACGATTTATTTTGAAAAACCATTCTATTTAGAACCGGACAAGGGGGCAGCCAAAGCCTATTCACTTCTTCGTGAATCACTGAAGAAGTCTAAGAAAGTTGGTGTCGCCAAATTTGTGATTCACAATCGTGAGCATTTGGGGATTATTAAGCCGCATGATCACTTGATCATCTTAGAACAAATGCGTTTTGAGGAAGAAGTTCATGCTCCTGAGAAATTAAATCTTCCTGAACATCCAACGCTTCGAGCAAAAGAACTTACCATGGCTACTTCTTTTATTGACCAAATGACTGAGCATTTCGATCCGAAAGATTATAAAGATACGTACATTAAAAAGTTACTCGATATGATCAAAATGAAGAAAAAAGGACATACGGTTAAAGTTGAGAAGCCCGAAGAAGCTCCTCATGCAACGAAGTCAACTGATTTGATGCTTCTTTTGAAGGAAAGCTTAGAAAAAGCAAAACATCATCCAAGTACGATTGTACAAGCATAATGACCCTCAAAGAATATAAACATAAACGATCATTTGCGAAAACTCCAGAACCTCGTGGCAAAACAGCTAAAAATCTTGGTCCATTAACGTTCGTAATTCAAAAACATGCAGCATCACGTCTTCATTATGATTTTCGTCTCGAACTTGATGGCGTATTAAAATCATGGGCTGTTCCCAAAGGTCCTTCGATGAATTCGGAGGATAAACACTTGGCAGTCTTGGTAGAAGATCATCCGCTAGATTATGCGAGTTTTGAAGGCACTATCCCAAAGGGCAATTATGGTGCTGGGACGGTTATGGTCTGGGATCGAGGAGTATATATGCCGTATGGTGGCGAGAAACGAGAAGTTGCCGAGAAAATCCTGCGTGAACAATTTAATAATGGTCATCTGACGTTTATTTTGCTGGGTGAAAAGTTGAAAGGTGAGTTTGCTCTCATTAAGTCTCCCCATATGAGTGAGGATGCATGGCTTCTTATTAAAAAAGGGGATGAGTATGCAACTCAAAAAGATATTTTGAAGATGGATAGATCAGTAATTACAAAGCGGTCGATGCAAGAGATTACAGAGAATTCTAGTAATGTGTGGGATATCGGGAAAAAGAAATTATCTATAGCGGGGCCTGTCGCGAAACAGCCCCATATCCACCCACAAGGGGACCCCGGCTATGGGGCTCCCCGTTTCTCGCCACCCGCATTTTTAAAGGATGGGATCAAAAAAAAGTTTCCTCATGACATCAAACCAATGCTTGCTCAGTCAGTTGATGCTCCTTTTGATCGAAAAAATTGGATTTTTGAACTTAAGTGGGATGGGTATCGGGCAATTTGCGAGATCGAGAAGGGAAAGATAAGTTTATATTCAAGGAATTTACATTCATATAATAAACGC
>Ga0207670_10000876_pt1 | contig 15855 bp, 13 predicted proteins | sample KBSS23HmetaG_FD_184339 | JGI IMG/M metagenome (GOLD analysis project Ga0207670, IMG submission 184339) | Switchgrass rhizosphere microbial communities from Kellogg Biological Station, Michigan, USA - KBS S2-3H metaG (SPAdes) (version 2) | ecosystem: Host-associated > Plants > Roots >... | reverse complement strand
ACCCAGCCAGCCCCAACGTAGGAGGCATCCCTTGAAGCGAACGACACTCGCGGCGGCGTTGCTGCTCGCCGTGGCAGCGCTCCCCGCGTCGGTGGGTCCGGCGCGCGCGGACGACACCACGAAGCACTACATGGGCGGCATCGGCTTCCGCGCGCCGATCACGCCGTTGAGCTTCGCGCTCGTCGAGCCGCAGGCGGCACCCACGATCGGTGTGCGCCACTGGTTCAACGGCGTGGTCGGTTTCGACCTCGCGGCCGGCTACTACCAGGCGGAGATCAAGCCGCTGCCGGAGAAGTTCACCGGCTACACGGTCGAGGCCGGTCTGCCGATCACGCTCAAGCGTCCGAGCGAGAAGGTGAGCCTGATCATCCGGCCCGGCTTCCAGTATGGCCAGCTCGAGGACGTGGACGAGACGCCGCCGCCGATCACGATCGACTGGGACTTGATCGCCGCCACGCTCGAACTCGAGGTGGAGTGGATGGTGGCGGACAAGCTCAGCATCTCGGCGTCGCACGGCGGCGGCTACTTCCGGCTGCGCGACAACGGCAATCCGAAGACCACGCGCACATACGGCGGCACGCTCGGCAGCAACTTCACCGAGCTGGGCTTCCACGTCTATCTCTGGTGATCCCGGGGATCGGTACACGCGACCCCCGACCTTGACCGGCCGGGGGTCGTTCGCATCCCGGGGCGGCGTCCGACCCGCGGTTGACGCGGCGGAACCGCGAACCTAGCTTCGCCCGGATGCCACTCACACACATCGAGGAAACGCGCCGCCGCGACCGTCGCCGGAGCGTCGTCTGCCGCGTCGGCGGCGTCCCGGTCGGCGGCAGCCACCCGGTCGTGGTGCAGTCCATGACCAACACCGACACCGCCGACCCGGCCGCGACCGCCGACCAGGTGGCGCTGCTCGCGGCCGCGGGCAGCGAGCTGGTGCGGGTGACCGTGAACACGCGCGAGGCCGCCGCTGCCGTGCCCGAGATCGTGCGGCGGCTCGGCGACCGCGGCGTGCGCGTGCCGATCGTGGGCGACTTCCACTACAACGGCCACACGCTGCTCACGGAGTACCCGGAGTGCGCGCGGCTGCTCGACAAGTACCGGATCAACCCCGGGAACGTCGGCGTGGGCGAGAAGCACGACGACAACTTCCGGCGCATGATCGAGGTCGCGGTCGCGAACGGGAAGCCGGTGCGGATCGGCGTCAACTGGGGCTCGCTGGACCGCGCGCTGCTCACGTCGCTCATGGACGCGAACCATCGCCGGAGCGAGCCGCTCACCGACCGCGAGGTGGTGCTGGAGGCGATGCGGGAGAGCGCGCTCCGCTCCGCCGAGCTGGCCGAGCGTTGCGGCCAGCCGCACGACGCCATCCTCCTCTCGGCCAAGGTCTCGGACGTCCGCGACCTGATCCAGGTCTACCGGGCGCTGGCCGCGGCGTGCGACTACCCGCTCCACCTGGGGCTCACCGAGGCCGGGCTCGGGGCCAAGGGCATCGTCGCCAGCACCGCCGCGCTCTCGGTGCTGCTCCACGAGGGGATCGGCGACACCATCCGCGTCAGCCTGACGCCGGCGCCCGGAGGCGACCGCGCCGAGGAGGTGCGCATCTGCCAGCAGGTGCTCCAGTCGCTGGGACTGCGCCACTTCGCGCCCCAGGTCACGAGCTGCCCCGGCTGCGGCCGCACCACGAGCACGTTCTTCCAGGAGCTGGCCGCGGACGTCACCGCGCACATCCAGCAGCGCCTGGCGGCGTGGCGCGAGCGCTTCCCGGGTGTGGAGTCGCTGAACGTGGCGGTGATGGGCTGCGTCGTGAACGGCCCCGGCGAGAGCAAGCACGCCGACATCGGCATCTCGCTCCCCGGCACCGGCGAGGACCCGCGCGCGCCCGTCTACGTGGACGGCCGGCTGGCGGTGACGCTCAAGGGCGAGCGGATCGCCGAGGATTTCGCGAAGTTGCTCGACGACTACGTCGAGCAGCGGTTCACGAAGGGCTGAGCGCGGCTCAGGCGGAGGCTTCGATCGCCTGCAGGATGCCGCGCGCGAACGGCGTCAGCGACGGGTCGCGCGCGCCCATCACCAGCACCAGGTCGCCGGGCTTCGCCTCCTCGGCGATGCGCGCCGTGAGCCATTCGCGCGACGGGGCGAACTCGGCGTGCCGGCCGCGCGCGGTGATCTCGCGCACCAGGTCGGCGGCGGAGAAATCGCGCTGCGCGGTGCCGCCGGCGTAGAAGATCTCGAGCAGCCAGACGATGTCGCCGGGCGCGGTGTCGGTGGCGAACGTGTCCACGAACTCGTTCCTGAGGAACCGCGTCGGCCCGTAGCCGTGCGGCTGGTAGATGGCGAGCACGCGCTGCGCGCGCAGGCGTGCGGTGGCGAGCGAGGCCGCGATCTTGGCCGGGTTGTGCGCGAAGTCGTCGATGACTTCCACCCCCCGCGCGGTCCCCAGCGATTGAAAACGTCGCGCCACGCCGCGGAACCGCGCGAGCGGCGCCACCATCTCCTCCAGGCGCACGCCCAGCGCCTGGCAGGCGGCGATCGCGCCGAGCGCGTTCTCCACGTTGTGCCGGCCGGGCACCGGCAGGATGAAGCTCACGCCGTTGACTTCGAACCGTGTGGAGTGGGGCTTCAGCTCGAGCGAGGTGCCGATCACGTCGGCGGGGGCATCGAACCCGAACACGAGCGCCCCCTCGGCGAGGTCCGCGGGGATCCCCTCCTGCCCGCACACGAACCGCTCGCGCGTGCGCTGCTTGGCGATCCGGAACATCTCCGCCACCTCGGCCTCGCTCTTGTGGTCCTTGGACAGGTTCAGGCACAGCGACAGCGCCGGCTGGTAGCGGACGAGCGAGCCGTCGCTCTCGTCGGCCTCGACCACGAGCGGCCCCTTCCCCGCCCACGCGTTCCCCCAGAAGCCCTGCTCCTGGAGCGCCACCAGGTCGCCGCCGGTGATCACCGAGGGATCGCGCCCCGCGCCGCGCAGGATCTCGAACACCATCGCGGTCGCCGTGGACTTGCCGCTCGTGCCCGAGACCGCCACCGAGCGGAACTCGCTCACCCAGTGCGCGAGCATCTCCGAGCGGTGGACGATCGGGAGCTTCCGCGCCTTGGCCGCCGCAACGTCCGGCACGCTGTCCTCGACCGCGGTCGAGACCACGAGCGCGCCGCAGTCGCCGCCGAGGCCGCTCCCGTCCTGCGCGAAGATCTTCACGCCCAGCTTTTCCAGTTGGGCGCGTGACTCGGGCCGCTCGTTCCGGTCGAAGCCGCGGTCGCTGCCGCTCGCGTGGCCGCCGAGCATGGCTTGGAACTGCGCCAGCGCGCTCATGCCGCTGCCGCCCACGCCCGCGTAGTGGAAGCGCAACTCCGAGACCGGCCGCGGCATGTCGTTGGCACCCGGCGCCACGACCACCACGAGGTCTCCTTCGCGCACGCGATCGAACAGTTTGATGACCTCGGCGTTGGCGAGGCGAATGCAGCCGATCGACGCGGCGGTGCCGAGCAGCGACTCCTGGTTCGTGCCGTGGAAGTAGATGTAGCGCTCGAGCGAATCGCTGCCGGGGCCGCGGTTGATGCCGTCCTCGAGCCCTTCGAGCGTGATGACGCGGGTGAGGATCAGGTCGTCGGCGCGCGCATCGCCGTTCCACACCTCGCCGGTGGGCTCGCGGCTCTTGAACACCGTGCCCACGTCGGCGCCCGCGCCGATCCGTGCAGCCACGCGATGCCAGCCGGGCGGCGTCTTGTAGGAGCCCTGCTCGCCGCCGATCCCCTTGCTCGACGTCGACACCAGCGCCGACCACGTGACGCGGCCGCTCTCGAGCAGGTGCGCGAGCTGGTGCTCCACGTCCACGATCACGAGCCGCTCGGGGAGTGTCCGGACGGGAGAGCGCGCACGGAGCAGCGCCCGCTTCGCGAGCGCCAGGACGTCCGTGTCGCCGGCCAGGGTGTGCATGGCGGTCAGCTTGCCACAGCCAGGCGCAGGCCCGCTAACCGGCGCGGAAGCTCACCGCGAGGGCGACCCAGCCGGCGATGAACGCCAGTCCCCCGAACGGCGTGATCGCGCCGACCGCGTGCGGCGCGCCGAACGCGAGCGCGTAGAGGCTCCCCGAGAAGAGCACGATGCCCGCGAGGAACAGGCCGCCCGCGAGCGAGGCCGCGCGGCCCGGGTGCTGCACCTTGCGCTGCGCGGTGACGATGAGCGCGATCGTGTGCACGAGCTGGTAGCGGACGGCGGTCTCGAACGTGTTGAGGGCCGCGGGCTCCAGCCGGTCGCGCAGCGCATGCGCGCCGAATGCGCCGGCGGCCACGGCCAGGGCGCCCAGCAGCGCGGCCACCACCCCGAGTCTCATGCCGCCGAGCCTCGGACTGCGTCCCGACGTCGTCAAGGCGCCTGGGAATCGCGTACGTCGGAAGGCGCCCCCGCGAGGGAGCCTTTCGTAGCCTGTCGGCGACCGGCACGCGGGACCTACGCTCCCCGTGCTCCCCGGACATGTCAGCCGCGGGGGCGTGAGCACGGGAGGGCGTTATGAACCGGACACAGGGGAGCCTCACGAAAGCCCACGGCATGGTGGCGGACGGGTTCGAGCCGGTGCGCGTGGAGTTCGAGCGCAACTTCGTTGAGCGCGGTGAGGTGGGCGCGGCCGTGGCGGCGTACTGGCGCGGCGAGAAGGTGGTGGATCTCTGGGGCGGCCGCCGCACGCCGGACGGCGTTGCACCGTGGGAAGAGGACACGCTGGTCGTCGTGAACTCCACCACCAAGGGCGTCTCGGCGATGACGCTGGCCGTCGCGAACGCGCGCGGCTGGCTCGACTACGACGCCCCGGTGGCGCGCTACTGGCCCGAGTTCGCACAGGCGGGCAAGGAACGCGTGACCGTGCGCCAGCTGCTCGGCCACGAGGCCGGGCTCGTGTGGCTGGACGAGGACCTCCCGTTCGAGCGCCTGCGCGACCTGGACGCCGTCGCGCGCGTGCTCGCACGGCAGAAGCCTGCATGGCCGCCCGGCACGCGGCGCGGCTACCACGCCATGACCGTCGGGCTCTACATGCAGGAGCTGATCCGGCGCGTGGACCCGGCGCACCGGACGCTCGGGCGGTTCTTCCGCGAGGAGATCGCCGAGCCCCTTGGCGTCGAGTTCTACATCGGCCTGCCGCGGGAGATCCCCGATCGGCGGCTCGCGAAGCTCGTGTTGTTCTCTCCGGCCCGCGCGCTGCGCGCGCTGCCGAATACGCCGGGGCCATTGGCGATGCGCGTGCTCTGGCCGTGGTCGCTGCTCAGGAAATCCATGCTGTTCGCTGACATGGACCCGAACGATCGGCGCACGCTCGAGCTGGAACTGCCCGCGGGCAACGGCGTGGGCACCGCGCGCGCAATCGCGAGGGCTTACTCGGTGTTCGCGGAGGGTGGCGCCGAGTTGGGCGTCGGACCCAAGACCATGGCCGCGCTCACAGCGCCGCCGACCACGTTCCACACGAAGGACGCGGTGATGGGCCTGCCGAGCTATCTCTCGCTCGGCTACCTGAGGCCCGGTCCCGAGCTGGCGTTCGGCTCGAGCCCGCGCGCGTTCGGCACACCCGGCGCGGGGGGCTCGTTCGCGTTCGCCGACCCGGACCAACGACTCGGCTTCGCGTACGTGATGAACAAGATGAACTTCCACCTCTTCGACGACCCGCGAGAGAAGGCGCTGCGTGACGCCATCCACCGCGCGATCGCCGCCCTCGAACGCTCGAGCCCGGCACGGACGGAGCGGGCGCTCGCGGGGGTGGGGCGATGAAGAACCGGCTGCTCCTGCTCTGCGGCATCGCGTCGTCGCTGCTCTACGTCGCGGTGAACGTGGTCGCGCCGCTCCGCCATCCCGGCCACAACGTGATCTCACAGGCCGTGAGCGAGCTGTCGGCGATCGGCGCCCCGACGCGGCCGCTCATGGTCGCGACGGGGATCGTGTACAACCTGCTCGTGCTGGCGTTCGCTTGGGGCGTCTGGGGCGCGCATCCGAAAAACCGACCCCTGCGCGTCGCCGGCGCGCTGCTCGCGGCGTTCGCAGTGTTAGGCTTCGCAGCGCCGTTCACCGCCATGCACCAGCGCGGCGAGGCCTTCGGGCTCACCGACGCGCTGCACATCGCGGCCACAGCGCTCACCGTGCTGCTGATGCTGCTCTCGATCGGCTTCGGCGCCGCAGCCCTGGGAGCGCGCTTCCGCGCCTATTCGATCGCGACGCTGCTCGTCCACCTCGTCTTCGGCGCCTGGGCGGCGGCCGAGGGACCGCGCCTCGCCCGTGGCCTGCCGACGCCATGGATCGGCGTCACCGAGCGCATCAACATCGGCGTGTTCCTGCTCTGGGTGGCGGTGCTGGCGGTGGCGTTGATCCGCACGCCCAGGCCGGCAGCGGCCCCGGGCGATCGAAAAGCCCCCGCGACGCCACGCGTCGCAGGGGCTCTCGGGAACTGGCTCCTCGGGTAGGATTCGAACCTACAACCCTTCGGTTAACAGCCGAATGCTCTACCATTGAGCTACCGAGGAACGAATCGGGGCGCTTCGCGGGGCGCATCCCTGGCGGGGCCCGGCGAGCAGCGGGCGGGGAGAGTATCCGCGCCGGCGCACGTGGGTCAAGCGAGCACGGGGCATGGACTTGCCGGGCCCGACCCCGGGTGCCCCCGTCAGCCGCCGATCGTGCGAGCCAGCGCGATCTCCTCCGCACGCCGCGCGTAACCCGGGTGCGACGCCGGTCGAGGCGACGCGAGGTGCGCGCGGACCACGTCCGGCAGGTATTCGGCAACGCTGTGCGGCCGCACGCCGAGCTGCGCGATCGCGCGCGCCGGATCGGGCCGCGAGCACCAGCGGCCCCAGTACGGCGCACAACTGTCCGCGAGCCCGGCGCGTTCGAGCGCGGCACGGTCCGCGGCGACGAATCGCGGCTTCACGCCGGCGAGCGCCGCGACCTGTTCCAAGAACGCGCGCAACGGCAGCTCGTCGGGTTGCGCGAAGTTAAACGCCGGCCCGGCCGGGAACACGGGCGAGCCGGCGAGTGTGAGCAGTACTGCCGCCACGTCCTCGACGTAGACGAAGCGCACCACCTGCCCGCCGGCTTCGGGTAACAGCACCGGCTCGCCGTCGAGCAGCCGCTCGATCCAGGCCCACAGCCGGCGCGAGCCGTCGCCGTCCGCTTCGCCCTGGACGACCGGGATCCTGAGCGCCAGCGCACGCAGCCCCGTCGCGGCGGTCGCACGCGCGAGCGCCGCCTCCATCGCACGCTTCCCCATGCCGTACTTCCACTCGTCGTGGTCGCGCGTGCCGGGCGCGGGCTCCGGCATGAGCGGCCGGCCGGCGTCCTCCTCGCGAAACGGCGGCGCGGGCGACGCGGTGACGAGATAGACCTGGCCGCTCGAGATCGTCACCAGCCGGCCTGGATCGAAGCCGGGCACGCCGAGCAGCCGCTCCACGTCTCCGCCCCCAAATGCAAGAAAGTCAGCGGTGAAGTCGAACCGCGCCCCTTCCAGGGCCGAGCGCAGCGACGTCGCGTCCCTGCGGTCCGCGCGAATGGGCCTCGCTCCGGGCCCCAGGGCCCGCTCGCCGCGTGTGAGCACGGTCACGTCGTGGCCGGCGCGCACGAACGCGCGCAGCGCCGCGCCGCTCAGGAGTCCGCTGCCGCCGAGGAGGAGGATGCGCATGGGCCGCACCACGCTAACGCCCGCGCGGTGAGCGGCGCCAGCTACGCGGCCTTCTCCCCCGCCCCCGGCTCCTCGTGCGTGGCCGTACCGCGGCGCATCGACTCCTGCTTCATGCGCTTGAGCTCGAGCCGCACGTGCTCCAGCTCCCGTGCGCTCTTCCTCAGGTCCTGCGTGAGCAGCACGATCCGCAGGCCCGCGCGCACGCGCGCCAGCAGCTCACCCTGGTCGCACGGCTTCACCAGGTAGTCGTCCGCGCCCGTGTCCAGCGCCAGCAGCTTGTCGCTGATCTCGCCCTTCGCGGTGAGCAGGATGAAATATGGCGAGGCCTCGCGCAGGCCGGTCTTCACCGACTGGCAGAGCTCCAGGCCGTCCACGTGCGGCATCATCCAGTCCGAGATCACCAGGTCCGGCTCGAACGTGACGATCGCCTTCATCCCCTCGCGCCCGTCCGCGGCGGCCTCCACCTGGTAGCCCTCGGCCGCCAGGCGCTTCAGGAGCACGCGCTGGAAGAACGGGTCGTCCTCCACGATCAGGATGCGGATGTCGGGCGTGGCCTTCACGCGGCACGCTCCATCATCTCGAGCGCGAGCGCGGCGAAGCGCTCGTGGTCGGTGATCGGCTTGGCCACGTAGTCGTCGGCGCCGCTCTCTCGCAACAGCCGCTCGGCGTCGCCGCGCATCGCGTGCGCGGTGCAGAGCAGGATCGGCAGCCGGCGGAGCGACTGCGCGCGGATCATCTGGCAGATCTCCACGCCGCCGACCGCACGCCCCTGCCACTTCGAGTGCCGCAGCGACACGTCCATGATCACCAGCGCCACGTCATTACCATGCACCAGCTCCAGCACCTCGGCCGGGTCCTCGGTGAGCGTCACGCTGCAGCCCGCGCGCTTCTCGAGGATCTTCCGGAACAGGATGGCGTTGTGCGGATCGTCCTCCACCACGACGACGTGGCTCATGCCGCCCTCCGCAGCTCGTCGTCGGCCTCGCCGTCGTGCCCGTGCGACACCTGGAGGTGCCAGTCGAGCACGTGCGGCAGCAGCTGCGGGTTGTCGTGCACGGCGGTCTTGGAGACCACGTCGAGCACCAGCCCCTCCTGGAGCAGCCGCCGTTCCTCGTCGCTCCGCGGCTCGGGGAAGTTCGTCAGCACCATCACCGGCAGGTCGGGCTGCAGGCCGGAGAGCGTCATCTCGCGCAGCACGTCGTAGCCGCTCACCTCGGGCATCATCAGGTCCAGCAGCAGCACGTCGTAACCGTTCGGCTGCGTGCGCAGGATGTGCAGGCACTCGTCGCCGTTGTTCGCCACCTCCACGAGATAGCGATCGCTGGGCAACACGCGGCGCACGTAGGCGAGTACGGTGGGGTCGTCGTCGGCCATGAGCACGCGCACGAGCCGGCCCTGCTTGTCGTCGGTGAGCGCGGAGATCTTGGTGATGAGCGTGGCGGGATCCACGGGCTTCACCAGGTGCTCGGGCCGGCGCGCGAACGCGGTGGCGTGGAGCCGGTGCTTGAGCTCGCCGTCGAACCCGGTCACGAAGATGACCGGGATGTGCCGCGTCTGCGCCTCGCTCGCCATGCGCTGCGCGAGGTCCCAGCCCGTGCGCAGCGCCGCGCCGTCCTGGCACGAGAGCGCGTAGTCGAGCAGTACCACCGCCGGCCGCAGCCGCCGCACCAGCAACCACGCCGACTCGGCGTGGTCGGCCTCCACCGTGCGGTAGCCGCCGCGCTGGAGCACTGCGGTCACGAACTTCCGGAACACGTTGTCGTCCTCGACGACCAGCACGAGCGGGTCGCCGGGCGAGCCCTCGATGCGGTCGGCGAGCGTGTCGCTCTGGGTCTCCGTCGCGGGCGACTCCTCGCGCCACAGCGGCAGCGAGAAGTACACCGTCGTGCCCCGATTTTCGCCCTCGCTCCGGATGCCCATGATGCCGCCCATCAGCTCGACGAGGCTCTTCGAGATCGCGAGCCCGAGCCCGGTTCCGCCGTAGCGGCGCGTCGTGCTGCCGTCGGCCTGCACGAACTTGTCGAACACCACGTGCTGGCGGTCGGCGCTGATCCCGATCCCGGTGTCGACGACCTCGATCACGATGTGGCCCAGCTCGGCGTGTGCCCGCGCGCGCACCTCGATGCCACCCTTGGCCGTGAACTTGAGGCTGTTCCCGACCAGGTTGACGAGCACCTGCTTCACCTTGCCGAAGTCGCCGCGCGGGCTCACGCCGTCGCCGGTCTCGTCGGAGAACGTGAGCTTCAGGTTCTTCTGGGCCGCCTGCACGTGCGTGAGCGTGTAGACCTCGTCGAAGATCTGCTGCAGGTCGAGCTGCTCCAGGTCCAGCGTCAGCTTGCCGGCCTCGATCTTGGCGATGTCGAGGACGTCGTTGATGAGCCCGAGCAGGTGACGCGAGCACTGGAGCGCCTGCTTCTGGAACTCGATCTCCTCCTCGCGCGACTCGCACATGCCGTCGAGGACGAGCTGCAGGAACCCGATCATGCCGTTCAACGGCGTCCGCAGCTCGTGTGAGGTGTTGGCGAGGAACTCGCTCTTGAGTCGCGACGCCTCCTCGAGCTGGGCGTTCACCTCTTCCAGGCGGCGATTGGAGAGCTCCAGCTCCTGGTTCGAGAGCCGGATGCGGCGCTCGGCCTCGACCCGGTCGCTCACGTCGCGCACGATCGCTGTGAACACCTCGTCGTCGCCGTCCTCGGAACGGCCGATCGAGAACTCCACCGGGACGCGCTTGCCGTCGGGACGCATGGCCTCGGCCGTGACCACGGCGCCGGTCTGCGGCAGCGCGGCGGAGCGCCCGGCCTGGCCCCAGTGCAGGAGCTTCTTGATCGGCAGCTCGACGAGGACCTCGGCCGGCTGCCCGACCAGCGCCTCCGCGGCGTGGTTCGCCGAGCGCACGCGGCCCATCTTGTCGAACGTGAAGATGGCGTCGAACGCGGTGTCGAGCATCGAGTGCAGCCGCCGCGCGTGGCGCTCGGTCAGCTCCACCTCGCGCCGTGACATCGCGCTCGCGTACGAGCGCCGCCACACGACCACGATCGCCACGAAGATGAACGCGAGGATCACGTCCGCGGAGACGAGCGCCTGCCGGATCGAGGCCATGGGCGCCAGCATCTCGCCGCGCGGCGCCTGCGCCACCAGGCCCCACTCCACGTTCTGGAGCGGGCGCGTCACCGCCCACACACAATCTCTGGCGTCGTCCCCGACCTCGACGCGCGACGCGACGCGGGCGGCGGCCATGGCGGCCGCCATCGCGTCGGGCGCCGCCATCGGGATGCGCGTCCCGGGGCGGGTGAACGTGGCCGTGGGCGGCCGCGACAGCAGCTCCACGTCGCGCCCCTGCGCGCGCACCAGGTAGGCGCCGGTCGCCTCGGCGAAGCCCGGCCAGCGCTGGAGCAGCGGCTGGAGCGTGTGGGCGAAGTCGCCGTGGAACACGATCACGCGACCGCTGCCGGCGGCGCCGAGCGGGATCGCGACCGCGCTGCGGCCGAAGTGCGGCCGGCCCCAAGCGGGCTGGTTCTTCTGCACCGCCTCGAGCGCGGCCTCGCGGTCGATCTGGGCCTGCTCGGCGGCGCGCGGGTGCCACTCCCCGACCGGCGCCCCGGCGGCATCCAGCACCGCCACGTTCCGGAACTCGAACTCCGCCGCGCGCGTGAACAGCTCGTCGAGCAGCGGGTCGCCGCTGCCCGGCGCGTGCCGCCGGGCGGCCCGCACGGCGGAGACGATCCGGGGATCGCGGGCGACGCTCAGCGCCTCGCGGCGCATCACGTCGAGCACGTGGTCGATGTCGGCGAGGCGCACGTCCGTGGCGACCTCGAGCCGGCGCCAGGCCTCGACCTCGATCCGCTGCCGGGCGTTGTGCCACACGGTGACGTTGATGGCGACGACGCCCGCGACCACGAGCAGCCCGATGCCGGCGGCGACGCGCACGTTCTCCAGGCTCACGTGGAGGCCGTGCGCGCGCAGGAACGAGCGCACGCTCGGTTGCGGGGCGTGCGCCGGCTCGCCCGCCCCGGAAGGGGGCACGGGCTCGGGCGTGCGCTGGCTGGGGGCGTCCTTGTCCGTCATGGCGATGGCGGGCACGAAGCTTTCCCAAGCCTCGAGCCGGATCCACCGCGGTTATCGGCCCGGATCCCTCACGGCGTTAGGCCGTTGTGGGCCGGAACTCAGTCGCCCTTCTGCCAGTAGCGCGGCCGCAGGTTCGCGGCCAGCACGCGCTTGCGCAGGCGCAGCGAGCTCGGCGTGACCTCGAGCAGCTCGTCGTCGCGGATCCACTCCAGCGCCTGCTCCAGCGACAGCCGGTGCACGGGCACCAGCCGGATGGCGTCCTCGCCCACCGAGCGCATGTTCGTGAGCTTCTTCTCGCGCACCATGTTGACGTCCATGTCCTGCTCGCGGGCGTTCTCGCCCACGATCATGCCTTCATAGACACGGTCGTTCGGCTCGACGAAGATCTCGCCGCGGTCCTGCACGTGCTCGATCGCGTACGGCGTGACCTTGCCCACGCGGTCGGCCACGAGCGCGCCGGTCGTGCGGTGCGGGATGTCGCCCGTCCACGCCTCCCAGCCGTCGAACAGGTGGTTCAGGAGCCCGGTCCCGCGCGTGTCGGTGAGGAACTGGCTGCGGAACCCGATCAGCCCGCGCGACGGGATCCGGTACTCGAGGCGCACGCGGCCGGTGCCGTGGTTCACCATGTTCATCATCCGCCCGCGACGGGTGCCGATCTTCTGCGTCACCACGCCCACGAAGTCCTCGGGACAGTCGATGACGAGCCGCTCCATCGGCTCCTGGCGCACGCCGTTGACGTTGCGGGTGATGACCTCGGGCTTGGAGACCGCGAGCTCGAAGCCCTCGCGGCGCATCATCTCGACGAGGATCGCCATCTGCAGCTCGCCGCGCCCCGAGACCACGAACGCGTCCGGCGTGTCACTTGGCTCGACCTTCAGGCTCACGTTCGTCAGCAGCTCGCGCTCGAGCCGGTCTTTCAAGTTTCGCGACGTGACGTACTTGCCCTCCTGGCCCGCGAACGGCGAGGCGTTGACGCTGAAAACCATGCTCACCGTGGGCTCGTCCACGAGCACCGGCGGCAGCGGCCGCGGATCCTCGGGATCGGTCACGGTCTCGCCGATGTGCACCTCCTCGAAGCCCGCCAGCGCGACGATGTCGCCCGGACCGGCCTCCTGCACCTCGGCGCGCTCCAGCCCCTCGAACGCGTACAGGTTCGTGACCCGTGACTTCACCCGGGTGCCGTCGGCGCGCACGAGCAGGACGTCCTGCTTCGTGCGGATGTTGCCGTTCACCACGCGGCCGATCGCCAGCCGGCCGACGTAGTCGGAGTAGTCCAGGTTCAGGATCAGCATCTGCAGCGGCATGTCCGGGTCGTATTTCGGCGCCGGGATCGAGCGCACGATCTCGTCGAACAGGGGCTTGAGCGGCTGGTTCTCGCCGTCCGGCGTCAGCCGGCACACGCCCTCGCGCGCGATCGTGTACAGCACCGGGAACTCGAGCTGGTCCTCGTGCGCGTCGAGATCGATGAACAGGTCGTAGATCTCGTCCAGCACTTCCTTCGCGCGCGCGTCCTTGCGGTCGATCTTGTTGATCACCACGATCGGCGGCAGTCCGAGCTCGAGCGCTTTTCGCAGCACGAAGCGCGTCTGCGGCAGCGGGCCCTCGCTCGCGTCCACCAGCAGCAGCACGCCGTCCACCATCTTGAGCGTGCGCTCCACCTCGCCGCCGAAGTCGGCGTGGCCGGGCGTGTCGACGATGTTGATCTTCACGTCGCCGAAGCGGACGGCGGTGTTCTTGGCGAGGATGGTGATGCCCTTCTCGCGCTCGAGGTCGTTCGAGTCCATCACGCGCTCGACGACCTCCTGGTTCTCGCGGAACACGCCGCTCTGCCACAGCATCTTGTCCACGAGCGTGGTCTTGCCGTGGTCGACGTGGGCGATGATGGCGATGTTGCGGATCTGCTCGCGGACGGCCTGGGATTTCGCCGTCGGGTGCTTCACGGTTGCAATGGGGTTCACGGGTGGACCTCCGATGGGTCGCGCGTGTCGAGGTAGGCGCGCAACTGCTCCCAGCGGCCCGGGCGCTCGTACAGCGAATCGTAAGAGTAGAGCGCCACGGCCGGATAGCCGAGCGCGTGCACCGCCTTGATCTTGGCCGCCGCGGTCGCGAGCGGCGTGTTGTAGACGGCGATGCCGGGCACGAGCCGGTCGGTTCCCAGCTGCTCGCTCATCGTCGTGAGCTGCTGGAGCACGATCTGCGTCTCGGGCGCGTAGCACATGAGGTAGGCGCGATCGAGCAGCCCTTCGCGCACCCAGCGGCTCCACGGCTGGCGCTTCACGTTCTGGGCCGTGATCGTGTCGGCCACCACGGCGGCCGAGAGCGGCAGGCCCGGGCGCACGTCGTTGAGCACGCTGCGCACGTCCTGGACGATCGCGGTGACCTGCGCCATCTGGAACTCCGCCCACGCCGACTCCATTCTCGTCCGGTCGGCCTTGGGCATGCGGGCGAACATGAGCGGGTCGACGCCGTACTCCATGGCGAAGCGGGCGCGCGTCGTGGGGTCGTTGCCGATCGAGACCACGGGCTGGCGGATGTAGTCGAGGTGGACGCCGTCCACCGGGTAGCGCGTCACGAGCTCCTTGATGTTGTCCGCGATCCACTCGCGCACGCGCGGGTGGGCCGGCGACAGGAAGACGCCCTCCACTCTCAGTCGCTCGGCCTGCCTCGGCGTCAGGCGCGACATCGAGCGGCCGTCGGTCATGCGCGCCACCCACTCGGGGTGGGCGTTCACGACGTGGCGCGAGCTGCGCGGGCGCTTGGGGCCGGACCAGACCAGGCAGCAGTTGACCCAGGCGTGCACCTCGAGCCCGGCCTCGTGGGCCAGCGGCAGGATCTCACCCAGCGGATCGCGACCCGAGCTGCCGAGCGGCTCGGGCGCGGGCAGCCGGTCGGAGCGGTACCAGGCGTCGCCGCGGCCGATCACCTGCACCAGCAGGCCGCGCACGCCCATCCGCTTCGCGCGCTCGATGATCCGCGGCACGTCCTCGGCGTGGACGAGCGAGTTGCGGAGCACCCACATGTAGTCGACCGGGGCCCCGATGCTCGTGTCGGCCGGCGGCGTCAGGTCCTGGGCCCCGGGCGGGATGCCGTCCGCGGCGCACGGCCGCGCCCAGGGTCCCGCCAGAACCGCCAGCTGCAGCGCCAGGAGCGCTGACGGAAAGCATGACGAACGCGGGCGGAAGGTCACCCTCCCGCCCGCGAGATGGTCCTGGATGCCGCTGCGTTTGATCCGCATCAACCCCCGCCGACCTTGCGCGGGCCCGTCCGCTGGCGCTTGCTGCCGCCACCGCCGCCCGCACCCGCTCCCGCGGCCTCCTTCTTCCGGCCGCGCTTGGGCCGGTCCTCGGCCGCGGTCTCCTCGCCCTCGACATCGGCATCCTGCTTCTTCTTCTTCGCCGCTTTCTCGCCGCTCTGGGCCAGGGCCTTGGCCTCGGCCGCGGCGATCTTCGCCGAGCGCTCCTGCTCCTTCTGCTCGGCGCTCTTGATGAGCTCGAGATAGGCGGTCTCGCCCGCGTCCCCGAGCCGGTGGCCGATGCGCACGATGCGGGTGTAGCCACCGTTGCGCTCGGCGTACCACGGCGCGATGGTCGCGAACAGCTTCGAGACGATCTCGGGCTTCATGACGAAGCGGGCCACGTGACGCCGCGCGGCGAGATCACCCTGCTTGCCGAACGTGATCATGCGCTCGGCGAGGCGGCGCGTCTCCTTCGCCTTCGCCACCGTGGTCTCGATGCGCTCGTACTGGAACAGCGCGGTCACCAGGTTGCGCAACAGCGCGTGCCGGTGCTCACGCTTGCGTCCCAGCCTGCGGTGGTCTTTACGGTGTCTCATTCTTGTCCCCTGCAACCGCCGGGCGGAGGCCCGGCGGAAGAAAAAACTAAACCTCGGCCCGTGCCGAGGACTTGTTCTCGTAGTACGGGCTCACGTCCATGCCGAAGTGGAGTCCCATCTCGGCGAGGATGTCCTGGATCTCCTTGAGCGACTTGCGGCCGAAGTTGCGGAACTTGAGCATCTCGGCCTCGCCCTTCTGCACCAGCTCGCCGATGGTCTTGATCTCGGCGGCGCGCAGGCAGTTGCTGGAGCGCACCGAAAGCTCCAGCTCCTCCACGCTCTTGTCGAGCTGGCGGCGGATGCGGACCTT
>Ga0207670_10000872_pt1 | contig 15873 bp, 9 predicted proteins | sample KBSS23HmetaG_FD_184339 | JGI IMG/M metagenome (GOLD analysis project Ga0207670, IMG submission 184339) | Switchgrass rhizosphere microbial communities from Kellogg Biological Station, Michigan, USA - KBS S2-3H metaG (SPAdes) (version 2) | ecosystem: Host-associated > Plants > Roots > Rhizosphere... | reverse complement strand
GACTGGGCCACCGAATACAACGATTACGTGCTCAACGTCCGTGTCGTGGGCGGTTTGCAGGAGGCGATCGACCACATCGGCCGGTATGGTTCCGCGCATTCGGACAGCATCGTCACAAAACACGAGGGCCGCGCAAAACAGTTTCTTGCCGACGTGGACTCCGCGGCGGTCTATTGGAATGCCTCGACGCGATTCACCGACGGCGCCGAATTCGGCATGGGCGCGGAAATCGGCATCAGCACGGACAAGATTGGCGCCCGCGGTCCGATGGGTCTCGAGGAATTGACCACCTATAAGTGGATCGGCATCGGCACCGGACAACTCCGGACCTGAACCTTTCGCTATTCTTCAGGATTGAGTTGGCTGCTGATTGTGCTTAGGCTCAACCCCGACTCATGAAGCGACAGGCCAGGAAGCCAAAGTTGCAGAAGGAGGGAGACCCGACGGACCCCCTGCTTGTGGGATTTCGTATTCCCGCCTTGATCTTGCTCGCGGTCTTGAACTGGCCCGCGAGCGCCGAGGAAGTTCCTGGCGCATCCCAGTTCCGTAAGGACATCCAGCCCATCCTCTCCGAGTTCTGTTACGATTGTCACGCCGATGGAGCGAACAAAGGCGGGGTGGCGTTCGATGAATTCAAATCGGATAAGGTCCTTCTGGAAGACCGCGATCTCTGGTGGAAGGCGTTGAAGAATTTGCGGGCTGACCTGATGCCTCCCCCCAAAAAGCCCCAGCCAAACGACCGGCAAAAGAAGCAAATTGAGGAGTGGATCAAGACCGCCGTCTTTGAAACCAACCCGAAGAATCCCGATCCCGGCCGCGTCACAGTCCGCCGCCTCAACCGCGTCGAGTATCGGAATACAATCCGCGATTTGATGGGGATCGACTTCGATACGGAGAAGGAATTCCCCCCGGACGATTCGGGTCACGGCTTTGACAATATCGGCGACGCCCTCACATTGCCGCCGATGTTACTGGAGAAGTACCTCGCCGCCGCGAAGGTCGTCGTAACGAAAGCGTTGCCCACGGTGCCGGGCGTGCCGGCGGAGCACGTCATCGAAGGTCGAAGGTTTCAGAAAATCAGCGTGGCGGCGGGCACCTCGCCCGCCGTAGAGGGCGGCATCCTGCCGCCCGGAACCAACGTTGCTGATGCCGGACTCCTCGCAACCAATCCGCCGGGCGCAACGCCCGGCTTTTCGGCAGGCCGGATGCCTGTCGCCGCAGGTTCAGCGCTCAGCTTGTCGTACTACGAACGCGTTTCGGCATCCAGCACCTTCAAAGCCCAACACGCCGGCCGCTACCAACTCCTCCTCGACTTCGCGGCGAACGAGCGCTACGTGGACAATCAATTCGATTACAACAAATGCCGGCTCGTCTTCAAAGCGGACGGCCAGCAACTGCACGGCCGCGAATACACCCGCGAAGGCGGCAAGGCGTTCCATTTCGAGTTCGACCAGGAATGGAAGGCCGGCGATCACGAGCTGACGCTCGAAGTCCATCCACTCACACCGGATCAGCGTCAGGTGCGGTCGCTGACGCTGCGGATTGATTCCGTGACGGTGCGCGGGCCGCTCGACTCGAAGTATTGGGTGAAACCGAAGAATTACGAACGTTTCTTCACGCAAGAGCCGCCGAAAACCACCCCGGCCCGCCGCCAGTATGCGCGCGAAATTCTGGAGCCGTTTCTCCGCAAAGCCTACCGGCGTCCGGTCGATGCGAAGACTGTGGATCGTCTTGTCGGATTGGCGGAAAACACCTACTCGCTACCGGGAAAGACGTTCGAGGCGGGCATCGGGCAGGCGCTGGTGGCGGTGCTGGCTTCACCCCGGTTTTTGTTCCGTGAGGAGGGGATTGAACCGGCCGCGAGCATTTCGAGCGTGTCACATCCAATGGTCGATGAGTATGCGTTGGCCTCACGGCTGTCGTATTTCTACTGGTCGTCGATGCCCGACGCCGAATTGTTCCGCCTGGCTGGCGAGGGAAAGCTGAGGGAAAGCCTGCCCGCACAAATCCAACGCATGCTGGCCGACCCGCGCTCGGAAGCGCTGATGAAAAACTTCACGGGACAATGGCTGCAGGCGCGTGACATTGAAACCGTGGGCATTGACGCGCGCCAGGTGCTCGCCCGCGAGGCGGCGGCGGACCCGGACATGGACCGGCGGCGCCAGCGATTTCGCGAGCTTCGCGACAAGCCCGAGGACAAGCTCACGGCAGAAGAAAAGGACGAACTGGCCAAGATCCGCGCGACATTTTCTCGCGGATTCGGCCGTCCGCTCCGTGCCGAGTTGACCGGCGACCTGCGCCGCGCCATGCGCCAGGAGACGGAGAAGGTCTTCGAGCACGTCGTGCGGGAAAACCGCAGCCTGCTGGAGTTGCTGGACAGCGACTACACCTTCCTCAACGAGCGCCTCGCCAGACATTACGGTTTGACCAACCTGAACGTGGTTGGCGACGAGATGCGCCTGGTGAAACTGCCGCCGGACAGCCCGCGCGGCGGAATCCTGACCCAGGGCACCGTCCTGACCGTCACGTCGAACCCCACTCGGACATCGCCGGTAAAGCGCGGCCTTTTCGTTCTCGACAACATCCTCGGCACACCGCCGGCGCCACCGCCGCCGGACATTCCGCCGCTCGAAGACGCCGCGAAGAACATCAAAGACCGGCCGGTGACGCTGCGTGAGACCCTGGCTCTGCATCGCGAGGCGCCCTTGTGCAGTTCGTGCCATAACCGCATGGATCCGCTTGGACTCTCGCTTGAAAACTTTAACGCAATGGGCATGTGGCGCGATCAGGAGCGGAGCCAACCCATCGACGCTACCGGGAAGCTGTTGAGCGGTGAGAATTTCGCGACCATCAAGGAATTGAAGGCCATCCTCGTGGACAAACACGCGGTCCAGTTTTATCGCACCCTTACCGAGAAACTGCTGACTTACGCTCTTGGCCGCGGCCTGGAATATTACGATGTTGCAACCGTGGACCGCATTGTCGAGCGCCTCGAGAAGACCAACGGGCGCCCGTCCGAATTGCTCGCGGGTATCGTCGAGTCCGCCCCGTTCCAGAAGACTCGAAGCGCGCCCACGGTGGCGGCAGGCATACTGCCTGCCGTAGATGCGAGCATCCTGCCCGGCGGAACGGGCGGTGTGGCTTCCGAAGCACCATGAACTTTCCAACCCAGATCCGGGCGGCAAGATGCCGCCCTCCACGGCCGGCGGGACGCCTGCCGCTACAACTCATGCCATGAACACAAACCAAAACATCGCCGCCGAACGCCACTTCAACTTCAGCCGCCGCAACTTCCTGCGCGGACTCGGCGCTTGCATCGCGCTACCCGCGTTTGAATCGCTGCGTCTGTTGGCCGGGCCCGCCGCCGGCAAACTTGCGACCACCGCGAGCGGTGCGCCGCTGCGCACTGCTTTCATGTTCTTCCCCAACGGCGCCATTCCATCCGCGTGGTGGCCCAAAGGCGATGGCAAGGAGTTCGAGTTCAGCCGCACGTTGAAACCGCTGGAAGGCCTTAGGCAGCATCTGCAGGTATTCGGTGGTCTCGACCAGAAAGCCGCTTACGGCGGACCCGACGGCGCCGGCGATCATGCGCGCGGCAACGGCGTTTTTCTCACCGGCGTACGCTTGAAGAAGAGCGCGACGGACATTCGCGCGGGCATTTCCATCGACCAGGCCATCGCGCGGGAAGTCGGGCACCTGACGCGGTTTCCATCGCTGGAGGTGAGCAGTGACGCGATCCGAACCTCCGGCGCCTGCGATTCCGGCTACGCCTGCGCTTATCAATTCAATCTGTCGTGGAGTTCCGCGACGACGCCCGTCGCTGCCGAATCGAATCCGCGAATGGTTTTCGAACGGTTGTTCGGCACCGGTGCGCCCGGCGAGCGCGCGGAAAACATGAAACGCCGCCAGCAGGAGCAACGCTCCGTGCTGGACTTCGTGCTCGAAGACGCGCGCGGCATGAGCCAGCGCCTCAACGGACGCGACAAAGACAAGCTCGACCAGTACCTCACGGGTCTCCGCGAAATCGAGACCAACATCCAGAAGGCGGAACAGTTTGGCGTGGCAAAAGACCCGGGCGTCGATGCGCCGTCGGGCATCCCGCAGGACCGCGCGCAATACGTGCAGCTCATGTTCGACATGCTGGCGCTGGCCTTTCAGACCGACTGCACCCGCGTCGCCACGCTCCTGCTCGGGCACGACGGCGACAACCGCTCGCTGCCGGAGATCGGGATTTCCGAGGGGCATCACGACCTGTCGCATCACTTCAACAACGAGGAAAAGATTCAGAAGCTCACGGATATCGATCTCTGGTATGCGCAGCAATTCGCGAAGTTCCTGGAAAAGCTCCAGGCCACGAAAGACGTGGACGGCCAATCGCTCCTGCACAACTCGATGATCCTCTACGGCAGCGGCAACGCGGATGGCAACCGCCACACGCACTCGAACCTGCCGCTCATCCTCGCGGGCGGCGGCGGCGGCGCGTTGACCCCTGGCCGCTACGTTCAGCACGGCTCGAAACCGATGAACAACCTGCTCGTGAGCATGGCGGAGATAATGGGTGTTCAGAAGTTGGAGAATTTCGGGGATGCGACGGGGAAATTGAGTGACATTTGATCGTCGATGGGGAGCGTGAAAGCAGTATTCCAGACGGACAATCGACTTCGGTGGGCGTAGCTCTTGATTGCATCTTCAGAGTCAGGATTGAAACTAAATGAAGCTGATCCTCCTACCGATCGTGCTGATGTTCGGCGCAATACCCGCCTTCGCTGCCGACAATACGCCCACTAACCGCCCGGCGCCTCCCCTTGGCAAGACCTACGACCTTGGGCCGGACTCGCTCCCTCAGGAGGGCGTGCCGAAAGGCAAGCTCGAGGGGCCGTTTCTGTTCAAGAGCCAGATCTTCACCAACACGGTGCGCAAGTATTGGGTCTTCGTGCCGGCGCAATACACGCCTGACAAACCGGCGTGCGTGCTCGTGTTCCAGGACGGCCAGCGCGCCACGCGCACCAAAGGTTCGCTCCGTGTGCCGCAGGTGATGGAGAATCTGATTCACAAAAAGGAAATGCCGGTGACCATCGGCATCTTCATCACACCCGGTGCGCGCGGTGACGAGTACGTCGAGGTCGGCGGCGGCAATCCGAACAATCGCGCCGCCGAATACGACGCGCTCGGCGACCGTTACGCGCGTTTCCTCATCGACGAGATGCTGCCCGAGGTTGGCAAGACCTACAATCTGACCAAAGCCCCGGAAGGCCGCGCAATCGGCGGCACGAGCAGCGGGGCGATTTGCGCATTCACGGTGGCGTGGGAACGACCGGATGCGTTTCGCAAAGTCATCAGTTGCATCGGCAGCTACACATCGATCGGCTACCGCCCGGCGCGCGACGGCGAGCCGATGGTGCCCGGCGGCGATTTGTATCCGACGCTCATCCGCCGAGCGCCGCCCAAGCCGGTTCGGATCTTTCTGCAGGACGGCTCGAACGACATCGACAATCAGTTCGGCAGTTGGTTTCTCGCGAACCAACAGATGCTGGCCGCCTTTGACTACGCCAATCGCACTGCCGACCAGCGCAAGCTGGTCGGCCCGCGTTACCAGGTCACCCACGTCTGGGGAGAAGGCCCGCACTCGGACAATCACGGCGGCGCCATCCTGCCCGACATGTTGCGTTGGATTTGGATGGACTACCCGAAGTGAAGCACTGAATCTTCCATTCTTCACCCTTATCACCGTATGAATGAGAAATCGTTTTGGGTAGCACAGGCGACCCGCCTGTTCAGTCCGGCGACTCGCCGGACTGAGTGGGAGCAGCGGTTCGAGCCAATGGGTACGGCCGTTTCCCAAATTTGGTCTCCGCAGTTCCGGTCGGCGGGTCGCCGACCGGAGCGGGCGAGTCGCCCGCGCTACCCAAGTTCAAAACACGCCATCAGCACACGTGCTTTGCTCGCGAGCGTCCTCCTTCTGTTCCTCGGCCTTCCGACGGCTCCGCTCCAAGCCGCCTCGTTGGGCCAATTCGAGGACCACACCGATCTGGGTTCACCCAAGCTGTCGGGCTCGGCCGCTTACGATGCTGTGTCGCAGGAGTATTCGGTATCTGCGGCCGGCGTGAACATGTGGGCGAACCGAGATGAGTTTCATTTCCTGTGGAAACGGATGCGAGGCGACTTCATCCTCCAGGCTCGCGTGGAATTCATCGGCAAAGGCGTGGACCCTCATCGGAAACTGGGCTGGATCGTGCGGTCCACGCTGGACGAAGATTCGCCCTACGCGGACGCGACGGTGCACGGGGACGGACTCACCTCATTGCAATTCCGTCGGACGAAAGGCGCCATCACCGAACAGGTTCGTTCGACCGCGACCGGGCCCGACTTCATCCAGTTTGAGCGGAAAAGAAATGATTACATCTTCTCCGCGGCGCGGTTCGGTGAGCCGCTGGTGTCGTGCCAGACCAATCTGGTGCTGGGCGACGAAGTTTATGCCGGGTTGTTCCTTTGTTCCCATAACTCGAACGCGGTCGAGAAGGCGATCTTCCGCGACGTGCGCATCATTCGCCCAGCCAAGGCCAACTTCGTTCCATACCGGGATTACATAGGCAGTCATTTGGAAATCCTCGAGGTTGCCACCGGCCGCCGCCAGCTCATTCACAGTTCAGCCCAGCCATTTGAAGCGCCGAACTGGACTCCGGACGGCGCCGCTCTGATTTACAACACCAGCGGCCGTGACGCGAACTATCGCGGGCGTTTGTATCGCTTCGACCTCGCCACGCGCAAGGCGGGTCTCATCCTTACGGATTTCGCCATCCGCAATAACAACGATCATGTGCTGTCGTTCGACGGGAAGACGATCGGCATCAGCCACCACAGCACAAATCACGGTGGTGGCTCGGTCATCTACACACTGCCAATTACCGGTGGCACGCCGAAACTGATCACGCCCCTGGCGCCATCCTACCTGCACGGCTGGTCGCCGGACGGAAAGTTCCTGGTCTTTACGGGCGGCCGGAACGACGAATTCGACATTTACAAAATCCCAGCGGAGGGCGGCCAGGAAATCCGACTGACCACAGTCAAGGGTTTGGATGACGGACCGGAGTACACGCCGGACGGAAAGCAGATCTATTTCAACTCGACGCGCGGGGGCACGATGCAGATCTGGCGGATGAAACCCGACGGCAGCGAGCAGGAACCGGTGACACGGGACGAACACAACAACTGGTTCCCGCACATTTCACCCGACGGCAAATGGATCGCGTTCCTGACGTTTGGAAAAGAAATTGATCCGACCGATCATCCGTACTACAAACAGGTTTATCTGCGTCTGATGCCCATCGAAGGCGGCGCGGCGCGGGTGATTGGTTATGTTTACGGCGGGCAGGGCACCATGAACGTGCCTTCCTGGTCGCCGGACAGTCGGAAGCTGGCGTTTGTCAGCAACTCGAATTTGGACATGTCGAACTGAACGAGTCCTCCGGTAGAGCCGAAGGTTTCCTTAAATCACTATGAAAACCATCCCCCTCCTTGTTTCACTCATTGCCACGATCACCGTCGCTCAGGACGCGAAAAAGCCCGAGCCCGGAGCAGAGCCAAAAGCAATTCCGGCTCCGGTCAGCGTCGAAAAACCAAAACCCAACACCGAGGAACTCGAGGCTAAATTCAAGGCCACGCTCACGAAAGCCACATTCAGCGGGCGTTGGTGCGGCATCAAGGACGGCAAGCTCACGCCGGAGAAGGAGGACAAATACACCATCGTGGGTGTCACGAAGCTCGGCGGCGAAATGTGGATCATCAACGCGCGAATCCAGTATGGGGAAAAGGATTTCGTGGCGCCGATCCCGGTGCAGGTGAAGTGGGCCGGCGATACCCCAGTTATCACTTTGGACAATGTGGGCATTCCCGGCGGCAACACATACTCCGCGCGCGTCCTGATCTACAACAAGACTTATGCCGGCACCTGGTCCGGCGGCGATCACGCGGGCCTGCTCAATGGCGTCATCACGAACGAGCAGGAGTGAAATGCGGCATGCGCGGCGGAGCCGCAATCAAAGCAGCGCGGGTCTGTGATTAGTTCTGTTCGGCACGCAAAACGCCTACGGCGTGTATCTGTTTAGCGCTGAAGCGCGCCTCGCAGCGCAGATTTTCAAGGTCACTAAGCCGAGCTTCGAAAAATCGTCGCGGCCCGCGACAATTTGAGCAGAGGTTTAAAGATTACAACGCTGCGCTACGGCTTGGTCGAGCCGGTGTCTCCTGGCTCTACCGGCACATGAAGATGGCCGACGGCCCGCTGGCCGCGCTCATTAGCTCGCTCGACCCGCACGAGGTAATGGCCCGGTTTGGCAAAACGATGTTGCGTCACCGCGTAACCGTCCTTGGCGTGCTGTGCGACGTTGCCGTCTGATTTCACCATGACCTTTTCGCTGCCATCGCCGAAGTCCCACGTTTCAGTACCGAACGTCGTCCGGAACGCCCGCACCTTGAACGTCACGAGATCGCCCGCGCGGATGTTCATCGTTGGTGAATAGGCCGGGTGGATCGTGGGAGGCAACTGGTCCGGCGCGGACTTGTCGATGACCAGCACGACCGCGAAATCGTAATCCACCTCGCCGCCCGTGTCCGTGATTTTGAGGATCTCGCTATACTCGCCCGACTGAGCGTACGTGCGCTCGACCGTGGGACCGTTGGCCGTTGTTCCATCGGTGAAAGTCCATTCGAAGCGCGTCACGCGTCCCGAAGCGCTCCAGGATTTTGTTCCGTCGAGAACGACTTTTTCTCCCGTGTAAACAAGATGATGCGGCCGGGCCAAGGCGATGATTTTAGGCGAGAATTGGCGCTGGTAAGCTTCCCACAAAAACGCGTACCCCTCCTGAATTCCCCACAGCCCGGACGGTTGCCGGCTTGTGATATCGAAGTGAAGGTGCGACCAGCCGCCGCTGCCGCCTTCCTTGCCCAGCACACCGACTTTTTGTCCCATGCCGATCTGTGCGCCGGGCCGCATGGCCGGATCAATGGTTTGAAGATGGCTGTAGCGATAGAACCATCCGCGATCATCGAGCAGATAAACGACATCGTAACGCGGCTTCGCCGGGCTATCGTCGTAACCTGGCAACATGTCCCTCCCCGACGAAATGACTCGTCCCGCGGCCGCCGCCACGACATCAGACATTCCCTCGGCGCCGCCTGAATCGAGGCCGTAATGGTAATAAATCTTTTTGTTGCGTGGATCTTCACCGCCATCGACGAATGACGGTTCGTTGGCCATTTGCGTGTGGCTGGCGAACCACCGTTGTTTAAGCGGATAGACGAACGTTCCCGGCTCAATCCACGGCGAGCCGGCCGGCCAAAACCGGAGCCGCACGTCCTTCAACAAACCCCAAGCGTTGCCTTCGCTGCTGTTCCCGATGTGGCCTTTGGTGATCGGACAATCGACTTGGACACCGGCGAACGCGACGGGCAGATGGTAGGTGGCTGAGGTCAGGACGAGGGACTGGCCGTTGAGTTCGAGTTGAACACGCGCCTGGCGTACCGCGTCGCGCAATACATCGCGCGTTTCCTCCAGGCGCAACAGTTTGACGCGGACTTTGGTCCCATGGCTCAACTCGATTTCCTGCGCTTCGTTCACATCCAAGTTCACCGCGCGGAGGATGGACGTTCGCGTGGGCGCTGCATCCGCGGCGTTCAACACAGGTGGAAACAACCGGACCAAAGTTGAAAGAATGATCCACGAAAAGCAGCCCATGATGAGCCGCTCGGTCCGGTCTCCCCGACCGTATCGGAGCGCGGCGTTCACGCCGCTTCCGTGGTGGCAGGCGGGGAGATCTGGAGAATACCGAGGTGGTTTGGCCTTCCAACCACGAAGCGGCCTGAAGGCCTCGCCCCTGCCGTTTCGAAAGCAGGAAGGAGAAGCGAAAGTCATTCTGTTCATGTTGATCGATTTTGTAAGTGCCACCAGTTTTCGCGAATCCAACCTATACGAAACGATGCGATTACTTATTCCGCGCGTCCGATTAACTGCGGCCTTTTCGTCGGACCGAAAGCCACGTTGGTTTCCGAGTCCAGCGTCACCTGGTCGCCATCAAACTTCAGCGTGAGCGTTGTGTGGTATGGCGTCTCGTAAGCGCAAAGCTTGATCACGCAGATGTCGTTGGCCGGCCAGGCGAACGTGCCGGCGGTGGGTTCGTCGGGAAATTGGGCCAACCTGCCTGCGAAAAGCGGCGCCTGCCCCTTCTTCCATTCGTGATACCCGCACGGGAGCTTGAAGTCCTTGCCGTCTATCCGGGCTGTCAGGGTTAGCGTCCTGGCGGAATCGGCCGACGAAAGAGCAAGGCTTTGGACCTTTTGATCGTTGGCGGGAAACACATAAGTGCGGTTCAGTGCTTTGCCGGTCAAGGGCGACGCCTCCGAACCTTGGGCGGTGCGGACTTCGAGTCGCGCCAACTTGTCCTTGAGTTGGTGCGCGGCAGTGGCGTCGGGCGGCAGGACTTGCGGTTGCATCGCCGGCAGCAGCTTGTCCCAGATCACGTTCAGCGCCGATTGCATGTCTTTGATACCGCTGGTGATTGCCACCACCGCATCTTGCTCGGGCATGACCACGCAGTACTGACCGAACGCGCCGTCGCCACGATACGCGTTGTGGCGGCAGCGCCAGAACTGGAAACCGTAACCCTGGTTCCAATCGCTCGCGGGATTGCTCCCGTTCGAGGTCTGCTTCGAAGTCGCCACCGCCACCCATTCGGCCGGGAGCAACTGTGTGTCATTCCACTGGCCGCGCTGCAGGTAAAACTGGCCGAGCTTCGCAATGTCTTCCGTGCGCACGCGCAGGCCGTAACCACCCAGCGAAACACCCTGAAAGTTCGCATCCCAAACCGGATGCTCGATCCCCAGCGGCGAGAACAGGCGCGGCTGAAGGAATTCGAGCACGGTCTGGCCGGTGACCTTCTGGACAATCGCCGACTGCATGAATGTGGCGGGCGTGTTGTATTTGAAGTGGGTGCCCGGCAGATGCGGCACGGGCTGCGCCAGGAACGACTTCGCCGAGATGGCGTCTGGCGCCGTGGGCGCCTCGTCCTGGTGCCCGGTGGACATCGTCAACAGGTCGCGCACGCGCATGGCCTTGAGATTGTTGCTCGGGTCGGACGGCGCGATGTCCGGAAAGAATTTCAGCACTTCGTCGTCGATGCTCAGCTTGCCTTCCGCAACCGCGAAACCCACGGCGGTCGAGGTAAAGCTTTTGCTCAACGAATAGAGCACGTGATTGTGTTCCGCGTCGTAAGGGGCCCACCACCCTTCGGCGATGACCTGGCCGTGGCGCAAGACCATCAAGCTGTGCATGCCTTCGATCTGCTGATCAAGCGTGTTCACGAACTCCAACAGTGCAGCGGAGGAAACGCCCCGCGTTTCGGGAGTACCGCGCGGCAGCGGACTGCCGGCCTGAGCCGCGCTCACGGTTACGGCCAGGACAATCCCGAGCCGGATTCGGACGAGTGTGTGCATAGGAAGTGTTGCCATTTGTTAACGAGACGCCAGCGCTTTGTCACGGAAGGAATCACACCCACGGTGCCGCCCACGTCCGATTTGGACTTTGCATCGAGGCGTCGGTCGCGTAAAACTCCCGTTCCGCTGCGGCGGTTGTGATAACAACTTAGCCAGCGGCATGGTTGCATGAAATCCGAAGTGGAAATATACGACACGACCCTGCGCGACGGGAGTCAGGGTGGAGGCATCAACTTCTCGGTGGCCGACAAGCTCCGGATTGCGGAGCGGATCGACGCCTTCGGCATTCAATACATCGAAGGCGGCTGGCCCGGTTCGAATCCGAAGGACATCGAGTTCTTCCACGAGGCCAAGCGCAAGAAGTTCAAACACGCCCGGCTCGCCGCGTTTGGCGCCACCCGGCGCAAAGGCGTGCCTGTGGAAGCCGACGACCAGGTGCGGCTGTTGCTCGAGGCCGGGACTCCGGTGGTTACCATCGTCGGAAAAACCTGGCTCCTGCACGTGAAGGAGGTGTTGCGCACGACGGCGGAGGAGAATCTGGCCATGATCAGCGATACGATCCGCTATCTCAAAGCCAACGGCAAATTTGCCATCTACGACGCCGAGCACAGTTTTGACGGCTTCAACGACGAGCCGGACTACGCCCTCGCTACCTGGCAGGCCGCGGAGAAGGCCGGGGCGGATTTAGTCGTGCTCTGCGACACCAATGGGGGCCGGTTGCCCAACGAAATCGCCCGGGTCACTTCCTTCGCCCGCGCCCGATTGAACACCCGGATTGGCATTCATACCCACGACGACATCGGCCTCGGCGTCGCCAATGCCCTCGCGGGGCTGGAAGCGGGCGCGACCCACGTCCAGGGCACCATCAACGGTTATGGCGAGCGAACGGGGAATTGCAATCTGACGAGCGTCATTCCCAACCTGGCGTTGAAGTTGAACAAGCTGTGCGTGCCGCCGGCGTCCTTGCCGAAGTTGAAGGAACTCTCGCAGTTCGTCGATGAAATCGCGAACATCCGACACAACCCGCGTTTGCCCTGGGTCGGGTCAGCCGCCTTTTCGCACAAGGGCGGCCAGCACGTGAACGCCGTGCAGAAACTGGCGCGCAGCTACGAGCACATCGACCCTTCACGGGTCGGGAACACGCGGACCGTGCTCATCAGCGACCTCGCCGGCAAGAGCAACATTGTGCTCAAAGCGCAGGAGCTCGGTTTCAAAATCACCAACGACACGCCCGAGCTGAAAACGATCCTTTCGCGGATTAAAGAGCTGGAGCATCAGGGCTACGAATTCGAAGCCGCCGAAGGTTCGCTCGCCCTCCTGATCCGCAAGCTGCTGAAACACCAGAAGTCGCCGTTCACCGTCGTGGCCTATCATGTCTCGATGCGCCGCGACGGTCTGGAATCGATCGTGGAAGCCACGGTCAAAGTGCGCGTGGGCGGCCAGGTCGCACACACGGTCGCCGAAGGTGACGGCCCGGTGAACGCGCTCGATTCCGCTTTGCGTGGCGCACTGGTGCAGTTCTTTCCCCAGATCAAACGAGTCCAGCTTACGGATTACAAGGTGCGCATCCTCGATTCCATGACGGGCAGCGCGGCCAAAACCCGCGTGCTCATCCAATCCACCGACGGCAAAGTGGAATGGGGCACGGTGGGTGTGGACGACAACATCATCGAAGCCAGTCTCCAGGCACTGGTGGACGGCATGGAATACCGGCTGATGAAGAAATAAGGCAACCACGAATGAACACGAATGGACACGAATAAACTGATTCTGAAAGAAGAAGTGTTCCAGATTGTAGGCTGCGCAATGGAGGTCCTCAACGAACTGGGGCACGGCCTGAATGAGAAACCTTATGAGAATGCGCTCACCGTGGAGTTCAAGATTCGCAGCATCGTGTTCGACCAGCAGCGTCGTTTCGAGGTCCTCTACAAGGGCCAACATGTGGGCGAATTCATCCCGGATCTCATCGCCTTCGGCTCTGTAATTGTGGACGCAAAGGTGATCGACCAGATCACTGATGTTGAACGCGGCAAAATGCTGAATTATCTACGCATCTCGAAGCTCCGCGTCGGTGTTATTCTGAACTTCAAACATCCAAAACTGGAGTGGGAACGCATCGTCTTATGATACCTGATTCGTGTTCATTCGTGTCCATTTGTGGTTAAGGCATATGTCTGAAATCCCCAAAGCGTACGAACCGCCGTCCGTCGAAACGAAGTGGTATCAATTCTGGCTCGACCAACAATGCTTTGCCGCCGACCCGGCGCGCGTCAGCGCCAAACGCCCCGCTTATTCCATCGTCATTCCCCCGCCGAATGTCACCGGCATGCTCCACATGGGCCACGTCCTCAACAACACCATCCAGGACATCCTCAGCCGCAAGGCCCGTATGGACGGCAAGGAAGTCCTCTGGCTCCCGGGCACCGACCACGCCGGCATTGCCACGGAAGGAATGGTGGAAAAGCAGATTCGCAAAGAAGAAAAGAAGTCCAAACGCGACATCGGCCGCGAGGAATTCCTCAAGCGCGTCTGGGTGTGGAAGGAAAAGCACGGCGGGATCATCATCGATCAACTCAAAAAGCTGGGATGTTCGTGCGACTGGACCCGCCAGCGGTTCACCATGGACGAACACTACGTGCGCTGCGTGCAGAAAGTCTTCGTCGAGCTTTACAAAAAGGGTCTCATTTACCGCGGCAAACGAATGGTCAATTGGTGTCCCGCCACCCTCACGGCCCTGTCCGATGAGGAAGTCGAGATGGAGCCCCAGCAAGGTTTCCTCTGGTATTTCAAGGTCGAGGTGACAGCAAACGACCCCCTCATCCCATCCCTCTCCCCCAGTTGGGGAGAGGGTGCCCGAAGGGCGGGTGAGGGGGATGCGTCCTCCGGCGGGCCGGTCGTTGACGCTGACGGACGCATCTGGCTTACCATCGCCACGACGCGGCCCGAGACCATCCCCGGCGACATGGCCGTCGCGGTGCACCCGAAGGACCCGCGTTACGCCGCGCTGATCGGCAAACATGCCGTCCGGCCGCTGCCCGCCGAATTGCCGCGCGAAAAGAAACTCATCCCGATTATTGGCGACGACCAGATTGATCCTGAGTTCGGCACCGGCGTGCTCAAGGTGACGCCGGCGCACGACAAAACCGACTTCGAGATTGGCCAGCGCCACAAGCTGCCGGTCGTGGACATCATGAATCCCAATGCCACGATGAACGATCTGGCCGGCGCGGACCTGCGTGGACTGGACCGTTTCGAGGCGCGCAAGGTGGCAGTGGAAAAATTGAAGGAACTTGGGGCGCTTGTAAAAGAAGTGCCGTATGAGAACAAGATTGGGATCAGTCAACGCGCCAGAGTGCCCATCGAACCGCGGCTGAGCGAGCAATGGTTTTTGAAATATCCGAGTGCGCAAAAGGCGCTGGCGTGTGTGGAAGTGGAGAGCGCGGACGCCCCGGGCGCTGCCGTCGGCGCCCTCGCCGACGGCTCTGTGGGTGAAACGCGAGACGGGTGCGAGTCCCCACGTCCGGATGCGGTGGACGGGGCGTCCGCCGCTGCGCCCGAGGCGGGCGCGCTCCCCGACAAGATGTGTTTCCATCCGCAACGCTGGGCGAAGGTTTATGATCATTGGATGACGAACATTCAGGACTGGTGCATCAGCCGGCAACTATGGTGGGGGCATCGGATTCCGGTGTGGAGTAGGGAAACAAATTACTTTCGCGAAGCTTGCGCCGAACTGCATGCGCTCGAATCTGAAAGATTCGATCTCACATCGGTTCGGGTAATCAACCTCTTAAAAAATGGCGAATGGAATGGTGAAGGTCTGCTGGAACAGGAAGATCACGTTTCAGAGGCCCTGGTCGGCCGCTTCAGGATCAGTGTCTGCGGAGCCCTTGATCAGAAACAGATTCAAGTTCTGGAGCAGAGGCTAGGCTTCACCCAGGATCCCGACGTGCTCGACACGTGGTTCAGCTCCTGGCTCTGGCCGTTCGCCACGATGGGTTGGACGGGCGACCCCGCGTTAGACTCGAAGAACGAGACGCTTAAAAAGTTCTACCCCACCACCGACCTCGTCACGGCGCCGGACATCATCTTTTTCTGGGTCGCGCGCATGATCATGGCCGGCTACGAATACATGGGCGACCTGCCTTTCCGAAACGTTTACTACACCGGCATCATCCGCGACAAACAGGGCCGCAAGATGTCAAAGACACTCGGCAACTCGCCCGACCCGCTCGAACTGATCGCCAAATACGGCGCCGACGCCCTGCGCTTTGGCACGATGCGTAGCGCGCCGCTCGGCCAGGATGTGTTGTTTGACGAGAAAGACGTCGAGTTGGGCCGCAACTTCTGCAACAAGCTCTGGAACGCCTGCCGCTTCCGCCAGATAGTAGG
>Ga0207670_10000868_pt1 | contig 15903 bp, 8 predicted proteins | sample KBSS23HmetaG_FD_184339 | JGI IMG/M metagenome (GOLD analysis project Ga0207670, IMG submission 184339) | Switchgrass rhizosphere microbial communities from Kellogg Biological Station, Michigan, USA - KBS S2-3H metaG (SPAdes) (version 2) | ecosystem: Host-associated > Plants > Roots > Rhizosphere... | reverse complement strand
TGTTTGCCTGACCTTGATAGCTATTCTGCTATTTGCGAAGACAATCTCTCCCAGATGGTATCCGTTGCAGGCTAATCGCCTTTCGCCGACGTTAAACTTTCTGCTTGCCGTGCCTGTGGGGTATGCGGTGGCGACGGTCCTTCGCCTTCTGAAAGAGATGCTCGCGACCAGGCTGCCATCATCGCTTCAGGTGACAACTCGATTGAAACCATACGCCCAGGCACTGTTTGTAATCCTGTTGGCCGTCATGGGTTATCAGATTTCGCAGTCATGGGAGATGCGAGTGCTCGGTCGACTGATGAAGACACTGTCATTTTATCCGCCGCCCGAAGCTCTCGCTTCACTTGCCACCTCTCAGCCGATACCGTCACGCGGCTTTGATTCATCGCTATTGCGAAACAAGGCGCCTGCGGCAGCAACTCGCGAAGAACTGTTTGGCCAATCAGATAGGGAGCATGCGGCTGACGAACAACTGTCGGCGCAGGCGCTATCTGAAATCAATGCCATCTTGAGTTTCGCGCGGGATCATCGCGACGGCCGTTATGCGGTTGAGTTTCCAGACATGTATGACTTCAGGGCCGGATCTTACGATGCTCGCGCCTTGAACTCTTATCTTGGTGTTCAGGGTAACGAATCGTTGATTGTGGTATTCCGCGAAGCGTCGACTAGTTCCGTTTTCATGTACCCGCAACTAAACGCCCTGTCATTTAATTCAGACAGTTTCGGAATTAGTTCTGTATTAGCCGACGACTATGATTTCTTTGAACAACCACTCGCACGCCACCTGGAGCGAGCGCGGCTTCTGGGGATGAAGTATTTCGTCGTATACACAGCAAAGATGAAGGAGCGATTGGCGAACGAACCAACGGTGGGCACGCGACATGATTTTCCAAACTGGAGCGTGTTTGAAATGAAAGATGGGCCTCCGCCAAAGATCCAGGTGTTGCCTTACCGTCCGGCGTTACTCGTAACTGATTTCACCCTCAAAGGACGGTTTAGTAATGAACCTAATTATCTCAGATTCGCCGAGGAGCAATTCGCGGATGATTGGTTCGATGTCCGGCTCGTGCGCTCACCCGATACAATGTTAGACAGGTTAGGCAGCCTCGCAGAGCTCAATCAGTTTGGAGCGATTATCCTCGACACTTACAAGTGCACACGTTGTGAGCTGGTCTATCGCCAACTGAAGGATTACGCACAGAACCGGCCACTGATCTTATTAATGTCAAACGAAGATCTGTTCGATCGAATTAGAACTTCGATCATTGACTTTCCCAATGCCGAGGTGATTGAACGAACGACTGAGGATCCGCCGATATGGTTAGACAACCGGTGGCCCAGACATCGTTACGGTTCAAGCGCCATTCGTCAGCAATGGTTAAAAATCAGAAGCATCCTCGAAAGTCACAAGATCCCGACCGAACCTACTTCGGTAAGCGGTGAGATTAAGCCGTTTGAAATTACGATCGACTACCAGGGTGAAACAGGCGCCTCCTCGCCCGGCGTGCCTGTGCTAATCAATACATCGTTTCATCCTAACTGGCAGAGTAACAACGTAATCTATATGGGTAGCCCGATGTTTATGCTTACGTTTGTACACGAGTCCACCCGTCTACACTTTGCCCGGCGGTCGATCGACTACCTGGGCTTATGGGCGTCGGCGGTGGTTCTCGTTATGTGGTTTGGACTGATCGCATGGCATTATCGCTGGTTACTGATCAGGAGCGTGCAACGGAAGTTTGTAACGACGAGTGAGCCGGGCCTTGAAGAATTTACCCCATCAGGGAAGGAAGTTTCTTAAACGCCGCAACACGTTGCAGCGTTCGCATTTGAATCCAAAACATGAGGTTGGCCCAAAGCCGTCTCGTCCGATCGTCAACAAGGCAGCAAATGTGTTTCCGCCCGACTTCATTTCTTCGACTACTTCAGGTGAGATTGCGAGACTATACTTAGTCGCGCCAAGCTCTTTAAACTCGATCCCTTTGGGTTGCTCGAGGATCGCACGCTCTGAATAGCCGGTATCGTACGAAAAATCAGTTCCGTGCGAGGCTTTGCAAAAGAGCCGATGTGGTGAATAAACGGCGCAGTAATACGACCAGCGGGAAGGAAGTGTAATCGCGTGCGACGGATCAGCGGGCAGAGCCCCACGGCCGATACCTGGAACAGGTACGAAAAAGAAATGCAAGTTTGTTTGTGCCCAATCGGTGATCGGTGACAGCATGTCCAGCTCAATCACCAGCGAGCGGTCAGACTGTGGTTTGAACGTCAAGTGTTTGACGATGTGTGAATCGTAATTGAGAACCGGATAATTGACGGGCGGTTGTGTTCGGTCATTCCCGTCTTTAGTTTCCTGGGGACCGACGTCAATCACACTCATCTGGTCAATGAAACCTACATAGTCTCTGGCAGTTGCCACCGTGAACGACAGGTGATCCGGAACGCCCGTACCTTTTCGTTGATAGTAATCTGTTAGCGGCAGCCTGAAACTAACCTCATTTCCTTCAATCTTTACTTCGACGTGCGCGTCGCGGCCAACGAGATCTGCTCGAACCGGATCGGTGATGTAGATCTGAGGGCTGTAGCTGACCTCGCCCGGGGCCATAACGCCAACTCGGACATCATTCGTGTGCGGGAGGTTGATGGTGTTTCGTATTGGGTAGGAAACATCGACCAGGAATTGAGTATCAGCGGTCAGGGAATATGAGACCGAAGAATTGGCGGGCGACGTTTGACCAACGAACAAGTAAAAGTTTTGATCGGTTTCGTTCCAGAACCTGCCTTTCAATTTTGCGGAGATCAGAGCGGAGGACCCATCACGGACAACGTGAACTCTCTCAAGTACCAGTTCCTGCGCATCGCTCGACGGAGCCTTTCCAAGCACTTCATCATTGGTCTGGTTCTCGCATTGGATAACCGAGGCTCCGCTTTGAAATGTACATGAAAGCTGAGAGCAATCACGCATTACCTTTACCGTAAGCAGTATGACGCCTGCCAACAGCACAGCGAAAACTGCTATGGTCCAACGGTTAAAGACGCGACGAAATCCAGAGTTCATGGATCTGTTCAGACGGATTGATATCTTCTATACTGCGTCATCGTGAATCCAACGCAGATGCGGAGCAAATGAGAACTGCCGAACTTTATCACACCGCTTTTTGCGTGGCTACACATTGGATTCCGCTCACTGAGGTGATCCTCTAATGTTGGGGTGTTTGACCAAGGTCCTCGTCATTTCGCTTGTTGGTTTTTTCTCTTTGCGCCCGGTTGAGATCGTTGCCGCAGACTTCAAGCAAGAGGTCATTTATCAGATTGTCATCGACCGGTTTTATGACGGAGATGCCTCAAACAATGATCCGCCTCAGAGTGCCGGCCTCTACGATCCCGAACGCAAGAACTGGCGCGCTTACTGGGGCGGTGACCTGGCGGGCATTCAGCAGCGAATGTCTTACCTCGCTGGTCTTGGAGTGACTGCCATTTGGATTTCTCCTCCGGTCGATAACGTCAACGTGAGAAAGACCTCGGAAGATTTTGTCGCGCCTTATCATGGTTATCACGCACGCGATTTCAAAACTATTGAAGAGCACTTTGGCGACGCGAGTAATTCCTGGAAAGCCTTCGATGATCTCGTAGCTGCGGCACACCAGAGCGGGATTAAGGTAATAGTCGATTTCGCGCCAAATCACTCTGGCCCAATCACGACAGACGAAAATGGCGCCCTCTACGACCGCGGTGTCTTTCTGGGCAGTTACGATCAAGACGTCAACAAATACTTCCACCACAATCCAAGCTTGTCCGACGCCAACGACCGGTACCAGGTGCAGTATTACAACCTTTTCGATCTGGCTGACATTGATCAGGAGAATCCTGTCATGGACGCTTATCTCAAAGCGGCAGCACAGGAGTTTCAACGGCACGGAGTTGACGGCTTTCGCCTCGACGGGATAAAGCACCTGACAGCGGGCTGGACAGATACGCTTGTCAATTCGATTTTCAGTTTTGGAGACAGTTTCTTATTTGGCGAATGGTATCTGGAAAACGTCTACGAAAACCCTCTTGTCTGGGATTACGCTCTGGGGAATTCGATCTACTCTCTGGGTAAGGAGACACTTTTCCGTGAATCGTATCCAGGAAACATTTCCGATCCGCTCTATCCGGACGCACAGAGGTTAGCCAATCGGACTGGTATTTCATTGCTGAACTTTCCGCTGAACACCGCTATGCGTGATGTCTTCGGCTCAGATGCGGATTTTTCGGCGATTGATTCTGTACTGACTTCTGAAGCAGAAGATTTCACATCCGACGGCGATCTCGTTAATTTCATTGACAACCACGATCTGCCTCGCTTCTTGAGTATAAAAGCGAATAACAACCGGTTGCACCAGGCGCTCGCCCTTGTGATGACCAGCCGCGGCATTCCGTGTATCTATTACGGCACAGAACAGTACCTGCACAACGATACGCAAGGCGGGTCGGATCCTTATAACCGGCCTATGATGACGAGTTTTGAGACCACCAGCACCGCCTACCAGTTGATAAACAAGTTATCGTCCCTCCGGCATAATAATCCGGCCATTCCATACGGCTCGATGACCCGCAGATGGATGAGCGGCGATGTTTACATTTACGAGCGAACTTTTTCCGGAAGCGTCGTACTTGTAGCTATCAACAAGAATGAAACGAGCGCCACCAGGATTCAACACTTGAACACGACCTTGCCGCCGGGAACATATTCAGACTACCTGGGCGGTCTTCTGACAGGTTCCGCCATTACGGTTGGTAGTGAGAATGGGCAAAATTGGATCGCTGATCTCACAGTGGCTCCGCATTCAGTTAGTGTTTGGCAGTTTGCTGCAGATCAAGGTGGTCCTGAAATTGGCTCGATTGGACCAATCAAGGGTCAGCCTGGCGTGAGGGTAACGATCGGCGGTCGCAATTTTGGCGCGACGCCGGGTTCAGTAAACTTCGGCGCCACGCCGGCGCCTATTGTTTCCTGGTCGCCTACACGAATCGTTTGCACGACGCCCTCCATTGAAAATGGTATTTACGAGGTCACCGTTGCAAACTGGAATCAGGTTTCTAATCGAATCCAATACACGGTGCTGACGGCGAAACTGGTACCCGTTACTTTCACAGTTCACAACGTAGCCACGAGGCCGGGTGAATACATATTTATCACCGGTAACACTGTGGAATTGGGCCGCTGGGCGGAGACTTGGGACGGCGCGATAGGACCTATGCTCTCGCCGCAATATTCCAGCCGGGTTTTAACTGTGAGTGCGCCGGCCAGCCAGACAATTCGCTTCAAGTTCATTAAGATTGCTGCAAACGGAACAGTCACGTGGAGGGCCTCGCAAGATCATGAGTATACGGTGCCGGCTAGCGGCACCGGCCAGGTCGATCTCAACTTGCAGAATTGAGACTTAGACTCCTGTTCTCGGCAATCAGCTTTGCCTCAAAAGTTCTTTTGGCGAAACGTTGCGGCTTCGCCGCCTGATGTGAGGCGGGGCTTTGCCCCGCCGGTAGCATAAGAATATATATTTGGGGCTATGCCCCTGGTGCGGGCCTGAGGCCCTGAATTGCTGGGCTTAAGCCCGGACCGAGGGCGTAGCCCAAAATTGAATAGCTTAATGGACGGCGGGCAAAGCCCCGCCTCACATCAGGCGGCGAAGCCGCGGCGTGTAACGACAAATGACTTTTTGTGCAAAGCCAATCAGAGTACACTCACTGTGATCCATCCAAGCGCAACGTCAACGAAATCGGACGTCTACCCGCCCGAGAAATTCCTTCATGCTAAGCCGTGGCTTGTAGTGGGGATGACAGCTATAGCTACGACTATTGGGTGGTATAGCTTCTTCATCTTTGGCAGTCTCACCGCCGCGATTGGGCCGGCGTTCTTCCCCAAAGGGCATTCGCGCCTGGCGGAATTCTCTTCCCTTATCAGTTTCGCCATTGCCTTTGTAGTGCGTCCATTCGGAGCATTCCTGTTCGGTAGAAAGGGCGATCGCGATGGCCGCAAAGTCGCACTGGTTAGAAGCAGCCTGATCTTAGGTGCGGCTACCGCTGGAATTGGAATAATGCCGAGATACCAATCGATCGGCGCAGCCGCACCTATCGTCATGATTTTACTGCGCATACTCCAGGGTCTTGCGCTGGGTGGGCAGCACGGCATCGTTTCTGTTTATGTGGCGGAGTTGGCACCGGATAAGAAGATTGGTTTTTGGACCAGCTTCATACAAGCCACCGTGATCGCCGGCTTGCTTGCATCGTTTGCCGTCATTTACGCTTTGCAGGCGACGATCTCTTCTCTGGCTCTCTTCGCATGGGGCTGGCGGATTCCGTTTATCCTGGCAAGTGCGCTGATAGTTTTATCAATCTATTTCAAGCTCAGCCTTCCGGAATCACCGGTGTTTCTTTCCGAGACTACCGGTCCGAACCGGCTGCATAACGGTAAGAAATCCGTGTGGAAACTGGTGCTGCTCGCAGTGTTCGGGGCAACCGCAGGTCAGGGCGTACTCTGGTATACCAGCCAGTTTCATACGCAGTTTTTTCTTCAAGAAGTGCTTCGCGTTAAACCTGCTTCTGCGATCTCCCTGTTTCTCGTAGCGCTTATCTTGTCGCTGCCGTTTTTTGTTTTCTTTGGCTGGCTTTCGGACAAGGTTGGTCCGAGGAAGATTGTGACAGTGGGATGTCTGTTCGCGGCTCTTTCCCTGTTTCCGATCTATCGCGGGATGGTGGTGGCAACAAGAGATGAAGCCATCAGCATTCGCATGATGAAGAATCCATCGTCCGGTGGCGTGAAGCTAACGCCAGTGTCGCCTCAGGCAAACGGCACCGTGCTTCCCCTCAACGTTGCTGATAATCCAAAGATCATCGCCCTCTCTGCAATTCTCTTTATCCAGGCTTTGATTATGGCTATGGTATCCGGACCGATTGCCGCATATCTGGTCAAACTGTTTCCCGCAAATATTCGCTGCGTCTCCCTTTCGTTGTCATACCAGTTGGGGAATAGCGTCTTCGGCAGCGCGTTACCCGTCGTTACTCTTAGTGCGATTTCGTCGACGTCCAGCATCTATGGGGGATTGCTTTATCCGGCAGGCATATTGTTGCTTACGTTCATCGTCGGGTTCTTCACTCGCGTCTCAGCGCCAACAACGGATCAACCTTAGCTGCGCGACGGGCCGGTATGTAACAGGCGATGAGCACGGTGAGAGTAAGGAATAAAGGCACTCCTACAAACGTAAGCGCATCGGTCGTACCAACACCAAAGAGTATTTTGGACATCAAGCGCGTGCCGAAATAAGCCAGCACTAAACCGATACCGACACCGATAACGATCACCTTCGCTGCTTGTACCATCACAAGGTACAGGATGTCGCGAGCTTGCGCGCCGAGTGCCATCCTGATCCCAATTTCGTTAGTACGCTGCGCAACGGAATAAGAAACAACTGCATAGAGTCCAACGGCGGCCAGCACAAGCGCCATGAAACCGAATGCCGAGAATAGAATGGATGTCAGACGCTGCGGCGCTAAAGAGTCGGCAATCACTTCGTTCATCGTTTTAACGTTGTAGACCGCCAGGGCACGATCGAGTCTGCTTACATCACTCTGCGCCAGAAACGCCACTGAAGCAGGGTCATTGCTAGCGGTGCGAATGACCATGTTCATTAAATGCCAGGGATTCTGTTTATGCGGAGTATAGATCGCCATTTCCGACTTTTCAGTTTGCCTGGAAACAAAAGGCTCATGCTTGATATCAGCCACGATGCCAATGACTTCCCGCGGACGCGGATCTTTGCCAAGCAACAGACGCTTACCGATCGGACTCTCGCCAGGAAAACTACGCTGGGCAATTCTATTGCTGATTATCACGACCGCTGTCGATTGCTCAGTGTCGTTGTCTGAAAAATCCCTACCCTGAAGAAAGGCGATGTTCATCGCGGCAAAGTATCCAGGCATCACTACAGGCGTATACGCAAAGAACTCTGGTCCATGCTCAGCCGTGGATCTCCCTTCGACAACAAATCCCTCACTCGCTTGATTGAAAGTCGCCGGCAGTGCGTTTACAGCACTCGCGGCAGTCACCCCAGGTTTGGTCTTGATAGAGGCCAGGAGTTGTTCGTAAAAACCAATCGTTTGCTGCTCTTTGCGATATCTTGAAAATGGAAGATCTATCTGGAACGTCAACACCTGTTCAGGTTTAAAACCTAATTCAGAATTCATTGAGGCAATAAAGCTGCGCATCATCAAACCTGCTCCAATCAAAAGCACGAGTGCAAGCGCAATCTCGATGACCACGAACATGCTTCGTGTGAGATTGCGGCCACGAGCGTCAAGCGAAGACCGGCCGGCCTCCTTCAGCGCCGGGCCCGGATTGCTTTTCGCCGAGTGTATAGCCGGAATGAGACCGAAGATTACACCAGTGACTACTGACAAAAGCAGCACAACGCCGAACACTCTCCAATCAAGTCTGAGAGTTTCCCAGCCACCAATCGATTTGGCCAGGTTTGCGGGCATCGCCACGCGAAGCAACTCCACGGCTCCGGCTCCCCACAGAAGGCCCAGGACGCCACCCACCAATGCCAACAACACAGATTCAATCAGTAAGCCCTGCACGATCAGCCACCGGCGTGCACCGAGAGCAACCCGAATCGCTATCTCCTTTTCCCGAGTTATCCCTCGCAAGAGCAAGAGGTTCGCCACGTTGACGCTTGCGATTAACAATACAAAGCCGGCAGCCGCAAAAGCGATTAACAAATATGGACGCGGCGCCGTGGTCTCAGCCTCGACGAGCGTGGTAATACGTAATCCACGGTCCTTGTTAGCTTCAGGGTAGGCGTTCACCAAACGTTGCGCGATGACATCCAGTTGACTCTGCGCCTCTTGAATTGTGAGTCCCGATTTCAGAAGTGCGATCACCTGCAAATAGCGCCAACCGCGGTCGGCACCCGACTCACTGTCGGGAACGAAAGGTATCCAGACTTCAGTACCGCCGCGCGGGTAAGAAAAGTTCGCCGGCATCACCCCCACGACTGTATAACCTCGATCGTTGATCCGCAGCTGCTGGCCCAGGATCTCTCGCTTCCCGCCAAAGCGACGGTTCCACAAACCATCGCTGATCACAACCACAAAGTTGGTCCCCGGTTGGAAGTCTTCCGGAACAAACGTACGCCCCAGCGTGGGCGCGGCGCCGAGCAAAGAAAAGAAATCCTCGGAGACTTGTGATCCGTAGAGGCGTTCCGGCCTTTCGCCTTCCGTCAAGTGCGAAGACCAGACGGCTGCCGCCGCAATTTTTTCGAAGACTGAATTCCCGTTTTTGATGTCGTAGAAGTTGCCGGGGGCTACCAGGTCCTTCACGCCAAACTGCGGTAGGGTTTCGTTGAGAACGACCAAACGCTCGGCGTTCCGAAAAGAGAATGGATGAAGCAGCAGCGCATCGATCGCGGTGAGTATCGTCGTATTTGCGCCAATTCCCAGCGAGATGGTGATTGCGGCAACGATAGTGAAGCTGGCGTCATTTCGGACCCTGCGCGCGCCGTATTTAATAGCTTGCCAAAAGTCGCGCATATGCCAAGAGTTGAGTGTGCCTGTCGAGCTCCGCTGCGGGTTTAGGAAGCTTTGGTTAATAGAGTGTCAAACTGCCGGCGGTCAAACAATCACGGTACGCTCTTTTTTTGTGAGTCAACCTGGTTCGCGGAGTCTAAGGTTTCCTGCTGTGATAACTCATCTGGTTGTTTCACAAAAGTGAACAAGTTACTCATCGCCAGCATCGCTGAAATGATCTGCGGACAGCGTGAAGCAATTCCGGCAATAGCGGCATCCGCAAACTCCAACGCCTCACGAACTGTCTCGGACGCATTCGACTTCGGATCAGGAAAAAGATAGCCGATGAGTTTTTCCACGGTCTCATCGCCGAGATCGCCTTTGTACCAGTTCAGCAGGCGCACACGCCACTTGGGATAGGGGTGCGTTTCTCCGACCGAAGCCAGCACGGCGCTGGCGAGGTGGTCCATCGTGATCCGCAGCATCGCGAGCGCGGAGAGACTGTCACCATAACGAATCTGCGCAATAGCATCTTCGCGGTAGATATTGTGAGTACCAAGTCCGTGCAAAATCACATACAACGGCAGTTGGTCCAGAAACAATCGTTGGCGCCATTTTTCGGCATTCTCCGCGTTGGCGAGGACGAGGCCCATCCGAATTCGATGAAGGATCAGGAGCTCTGTGTCATCGAAACGTTCGATCCTCTTGAGCTTCGACACACCGCCCACCAGCGAAGGATCTCGCAGCAACGTAAAGACATTGTCTAGCCTTCGTTCAAGCTGCTCAAGATCCTTGGAGTGCCAGTATTCAACGTTAATCTCGGGTCCATTAGTTATATTGATGGACATCTCCTGAAAATCCGACTCGCTGATTACGACGCCCTCGTCGAGTTCACGGTCTCCGATGATGAAAAGATCAACGTCAGAAAGTGGGTTCGCGAGTCCCTCAGGCACAGAGCCTACAAGCAACAAAGTTTCTGTATCATCGAGCGGTCGAACGTATCCAGCCAGGTCCTCCACGCGCATGTTCCACCTCTTCAGGAAGCTGGACGCGTTTTGCTTTGCCAAAGCCATTTCAAAGGTCCCTCCTTACATTTGAAGCACTTGTCAGTTTGAAATGAGTTGATAGCGGAGCGCTGGATAGAACTCCATGAGACGGTGAGGAATTCCCGCAGGGACTCCGGCTTAACCGTCTCTGATTTTATTCGAAAACGATCATCCGAATGTTCAGAAACTTCAACAAAGATAGCGTCAGCAAACGCTGGACGTTACTTGAGACTCCGGTGGGAAGGGAGATTACTCTTAATCAAATCATGAAGTCAACGCTAACTTTTCTACTGTTGCGTCTAAGAGAAAGCCCTCCTACTATAGTGCTTCATTCTCGGGTCAGAAAACGCCTATCGATTCACTCAAGAATGTCCGCACGTCATCGCGATCAGGGAGAATTCTTAAGCGTGCGTTCTAATGAATCGGTTACTGATCTGAGTCAGATCACCAGTTGAAGGAAAGATAAATGCCCCTGAACCTCAAAGGCATCGCTATCGAAAAGGAAGAAGCTGACTGGAAGAGAGTAGCGCATCGCCTCTCGACTGAGGTGCTGGCGCCAAACGCCGGCCAGATCGATCAGGAGAGTTTGTTCCCGACCGCGAACATCAAGGCTCTCGGAGACGCCGGACTAATGGGATTGACGGTAGCGAAAGAAAAGGGTGGTCCAGGTGGAACCGTCAAGAGCCTGGCACTCGTCATCGAGGAGTTGGCACAGGGATGTGCCTCGACGGCGATGTGCTACACCATGCATATGAGCGGGTTGCTGGTCATAGCCGCGCTAGTGGAAGGACGGCAAGTTGAACAGTTCCTCAAGCCAATTATCGACGGTGAACGCTTGAACAGCTTCGCCATGAGCGAGCCCGGTTCGGGCAATCGTTTGTGGCATATGGATAGTTATGCGCAAAAGGATGGCGACGATTACATAATTGATTCGTTCAAATCATTTGCCACGAGTGCCGGATATGCTGACTCTTACCTCGTCCCGGTTCGCGCTAATTCTGAAGTTGGTCCCAACGATCTGAGCCTCTTTCTGATTGATGGGAAAGATGAAAACATAAAGCCCATCGGCAAGTGGGACGGTCTTGGGATTCGCGGCAATTCCAGCACTCCGGTGCATTTCGACAAATGCCGCGTTCCAGCCTTCAATCGTCTGGGTCATGAGACCTGCGGTTTCTCGACGATCTTCGCCTACTCCCTGCCAATCTATCAGGTCGGTCTTTCTGCACTCTACCTGGGCATCGCTCAGGCCGCCTATGATGCGGCGATAGCCCATGTGAAAAAGCGCATACATTCCGACACGGGAGTTGCTCTATCGAATATGGAAACGGTTCAGCGTTACATTGCCGAGATGAAATTGAGTATTGATCAGAGCCGCCACCTCATTTATCGCGTCGCCCAGTTGTCAGATAACGCGCTGGCGTTGTTTGATGAACTGGCAAAAGCAGAACTCCTCGACCAAGTGCTCAAGGCTAATCCGAATGATCCCTTTTTCATAGAATTAGCGGAGGTGAAGATCTCAGCCTGCGAGATGGCGATCAATGTAACCAACAAAGCATTTCAAGTATGCGGAGGCACGGCATACAGACATGGGCACCCGGTCGAACGTCATTTCAGAGACGCGAGGGCCGGCTCTGTTATGGCGCCGAGCGATGATACATTGAAGTTGATCATGGGCCGTCAAATACTGGGAATCGGACAACCCTGGGAGTAGGTTTCTCTGCGTATTAGTTCAAGTAGTGCCTCAGTTTTGAAATTTGACCGCAATTACGCCGAAGGCGTTCGCTAATTTCAGCCCGGGGTTGGAGCGCAGCGACAACCCTGGGAAGCGATTAAAAAAATTGTTATTAAACCCTGAAAGGGTTCGGCGGTTGACGAACCCTTTCAGGGTTAGAATGCCTTAGATGTAATGATCCCAGGGTTGTCGCTTGCGCTCCAACCCTGGGCTGAAATTAGCGAACGCCTTCGGCGTAATTGCGATCAAATTTTCAAATTGAGGCATTACCAATTCAAGGACTGGTTGTGATGGGAACATCGAATTACGCTACTCTTGACGATTGCCTGCATGGTTTTCAAAACACTTTCAATGCCAATGAAAACGTCAAAAAACTGGTCCGAGGTTGGGACCGCTCGATCGTGGTCGAGGCAACCGATACCGAATCGGTGTTGACCGTGATCGTGAATGACCTGTTGATCAAAGCGATTAAAGCGGGCTCGGACGGCGAGGATTTCGATAGCGTGATACACCTGCAAGCTTCAGAAGAAAACCTAATCAGGATTTTCTCGGGAGACTATAATCCGGCGAATGCCCTAATCGATGGTGAGCTTGCAGTCTTCTCCAGCGAAAAAGACAAGGTGAAGCTGGAAGCTATCTCGATGGTTATTTGGGGAATGTGACGGCCGCGCTCTCTCAAAAAACCTCATATGCGGCGTCAACGATTGGTCCACGGGTCCTATAGGACTTATACGTCCTATAGGACCTATTTCTCTATCGCGAAACGCATAATGTCCGGAAGAGGAATCCAGGCTTGAAAAAATACCTTGAACTCATTTTTTATATATCGTTCGGCGCGGGGATGGCCTTCGGAACCAGCTCTTTTATGATGCTCTCGGGCCTCTTCGAAATCACGAGAACGCCGTGGGTCATGATCTCGATCTTTCTGTCAGGAGCGTTCTGCATATTGATCTCGGGATCGGTGGCTGAGTTGGCGAGCATGTACCCCTCTTCGCCGGGAATCCGCACCTATTTAAAGGTCGCTTTTGATAATCATACCTCCTTGATGCTGGTGTATCTGTATCTGTTCTTCATGGTGTTAATCGCTGGTGTTGAGAGCTACCTGTTCGCACTGCTCACCAAAAGGATATTCCCGCAGTTGCCGACAATGGGCATTGTTCTGGGACTGATGACCTTCACCGTCATTGTCAATATCCTGGGATTGGAACTGCCTCGGGGGCTACAAATTATCACCACTACGATTCTTTTCTTATTAGTCATTACTCTGGGTCTGTATGGAATCGTACATGCACCCGCGGGTACCGGGAACCTATCTCTTGCTATAGGCGGTGGGCTTGGGGAGTTCAAACTCCTGCCCGCCGCAACCATTATGTCAGTGTTTCTCTTTACCGGATTTGAATGGGTAACGCTGTTGGGATTCAGCCCGAAATCCTATGAATATAGGATTCCTCTGTCCATGCCACTGGCGATCGTTACGCTCTTCCTTGTCTATGAGATTATGGCGTTGGGTTTTCAGTTCCAGCTATCCAGAGAGACCATCGCGGCGACCCCTGTTCCACAGGTGCCGTACTTCGTCAACCTCCTCGGTGAAAGTGGAATTTTAGTCGCCTGGGGAATCTCGATGCTCGCTATTTTTACGACTTTCAATGCCGGAATCATGGGCGGAGCACGATTGATCTATGTACTCACCCGAGAAGGTAATTTACCGAAGTGGTGCGCGAAAATGTCTCTGCGAACTGGCGCGCCCGTCGGCGCCATCATCGTACTAGGTATTTTGGCCGCGCTTTCTGCTATCGTGATCGTCAGGTTCGAGTTGGCGTTACTGGCCGGCGTTGTCGGCTCCGCAATTGTGTCTTTCGTATATGCAGCGTTCATGCTCGCTGCCATTGTCTTACGAAAGAAACAACCCAACGCCCGCAGAACTTTTCGCACTCCGGTCCCACGCTGGGCCCAATGGTTGATAATCCTTCTCCTGCCGCTGATGGGGCTGATGTCGTTGTTCTCCCAAGTCGATATGCGGTATCGACCGGCTTTGACATTGAGTGCTTTTGTTATCCTCGCCTGGGGCCTGGCGCGTTGGTCGCTCCTCAGAACGAGTCAATCTATGCGGCGGACGCGAACACCTTGAAGTGGCTTGCACGAAAAGTCTTTTAAGCGCGTGTCGACGCGGCTTCGCCGCCGGATGTGAGATACCGTCTTGAAGCTCAAGGTCGATCCTGAAACTTGACTCCATCGCTCCGGCTTCGCCGCCCGATGTGAGGCGGGGCTCTGCCCCGCCGTCGATATTGGAATTAAGTGGTGGGCTATGCCCTTGGTTCGGGCTTTGCCCTGTGTTTATGGGCCTAGCCCGAACCAAGGGCATAGCCCAAATCAACAATGGATCAAACTTACGGCGGGGCAGAGCCCCGCCTCACATCGGGCGGCGAAGCCGGAGTGATGGAGTCAAGTTTCATAATCGGTTATTGAATTTTAAGGCGGTATCTCACATCCGGCGGCGAAGCCGCAGCGTGAAAGCCAAATGACTCTTCGTGCAAGGCGCCTTGAAGTGGAACGACTTCCAAGCGGTGACGAGTATCAAGCAGGCTCCTACACGTGCCCTGACGCTTGCAACCACTCGACGACAGGAGCGAGCACCTGAGGTGCAGGCCTGGGTGTATAGCCCAATTCATTTTTCGCTTTACTGCTATCCATGAACGAGAAGCGCGTCGCGTAATCAAGCACACCGGGAACTACTGGTGAAGGCAGCCGTAGCCACTCGAGCAGCCTGGTCATGCCGATGAGCAGGCGGTTAGGAACACGAACCACGGGTTTCTTTTGTCCTGCGATCTCGAGAGTCAATCTGGCCAACTCCTCTATCGTCAGATTGTCACCTCCGAGAATGTACCGCTCACCGGAGCGCCCTCTCTCTAATGCTTTGACAATCCCATCAGCTACATCATCGACGTGGGCGATGGCGGTGCCACCGCGACACGCTATACACGGGTAGTTTTTAAGAAAGTCACGAATGTTACAGGCGGTGGTCATCGACGTATCGTATGGTCCATAAACCTCAGCCGGATTAACTATTACGGCATCCAGACCATTCTTCACATATTCCAGCACCAGTTGCTCGGCTTTGTGCTTGGCGATTGCATAACGCATCGGCGTTTCAAGCAATTCAAAGGGACTTGACTCATCGAATATTAGCGGCTCATTCGACGCGTTTATCGCGATAGCTGAGGATACGTAGACCACCCGGCCGGTGCCACAAGTGGCTGCCGCGTTAAGCACGTTGCGTGTTCCGTCGATAATTGTCTCGTCAAGGACGGGAGAGTTCATGAGATTCCAGGCAACGATAGCCGCCAGGTGTATGCACGCGGCAGTACCTTCCAGGCCTTTCTCAATCGACAACTGATCTCTCACGTCGCCGTAAAAACGCTCAACGGGGAGGTCGTCGATACGCGTGGTATCGCTCGTCTCGCGGAGAAGGCACCGGACGCTGTAACCGAGACTGACGAGTTGACGAACTACACGTGAACCAATGAAGCCACTCCCGCCGGTGACGAAAACTGTGCGCTTGTGTTCCATTCTTGAAAGCGCCCGCAT
>Ga0207670_10000866_pt1 | contig 15915 bp, 33 predicted proteins | sample KBSS23HmetaG_FD_184339 | JGI IMG/M metagenome (GOLD analysis project Ga0207670, IMG submission 184339) | Switchgrass rhizosphere microbial communities from Kellogg Biological Station, Michigan, USA - KBS S2-3H metaG (SPAdes) (version 2) | ecosystem: Host-associated > Plants > Roots >... | reverse complement strand
CATGACAATGAACATCGCAGCCACAAGGCGCAGCACGGGTTTCGTTGCCATCATCCATCCTTCAGATCCGCTATTTTTTATGCGTCGGCTTCTTCTTCGGCTTCGCCTGCGGCGCGTACTTCGCAAAGAACGCGTCCCGAAGCGCTTGGTTCGGCCGCTTCCAGATGAACAGCGCGAACGCCTCGTTCACGCTTTTCTTCAGCAGGTTCTCTGTCCCGAGGCCCTCGGTATTGATGTCCACGCGATTGTTGATGTCGACGACGAACCGGATGACGCTGCCGGGATAAAAGATGTGACCGGGGAGTGTGTAGTTTCGGATGAGGTGGTGCCGTTCGTCGATCTCCGTTCTGATCCGGTTGTCGGCCCCAATCGATTCAAGAAGCAGCATCCCGCAATCCTCGACGACCTGCGGCTGCCCGACATCCTTCCTAAGTGGGCCGATGGCGGCCGGCGTCGCGAGGAGGACGGCGAATACATTCTCGACCGTGCATGCATGCGTCTGATACCACGTGCATACAGGCTCCGAGTCGAAGTACTTCATCGACCCTTCATTCAGCTCCGTGCCACGGAGGGACGGGTCGCCGCACGGGGCAGGCGGTTCTTCCGGCTCCCCGTAATGCTTCGAGCACTCATTCAGCCACCCGGTATCTCTCGCGATAAGAGCAGGTGGCGTCGCGAGCAACGCATAGGGGTTCGGGAACAGCTCAACCGGAGTTCCGAAGCGCAGCGGCGTGAAGTGGTCGCGGTCGCTCTCGTAGACGGGCACAAACCGCGCGGCGTTGGTCGTCGCATCGTGTTCGAGCCGGATAACGTCCGCGACCTGGATTTCCCCGATACCCCGGTTCGTCTCCCTTGAGAGCGTTCCTTGGTAGCACATCAATCCATACGGTGTCGCAAACATCCCCACCGCATGCTCCCCGCGCTTCCGAAACGTAATCGTCCCGCCGTACATCGGGTGATCCGCTTCGTGTGCTTGGTACGTTCCATCATGACGCGGCATCTGCTGTGCGAGCACCGGGTCATCCTGCGCCAGTGCCGGCACAACAACGGCGCAAAGCGCCACCACCGCGAAGAGCCAGTTCCGGCGCCGACCGTCTCCCTTACTTCCGACGCGCATTACGCATCTCCTTGATCGCCGCCTCGCGACCCTTCTCCTTCGCTGTCTTCGCGTACTGCGCGCGCTTCTGTGCGGGAATCTGCCGGATGAGCGCCAAATACCGACCTTGGAGCTGCCGGGAGGCCAGTGTTTCAGCGCTCACGCCCATAGCTGGCTTCTTCGATGGCGGTTGTTTCTCTTTTCGTGGTTCCGGGGGTGTCGGACGCTCCGGCAAACTTGCTGGCGGCACGACGCTCCCAGCGCGCAGCGGAGCACGACGACGCCGGCGCTTGCGTGGCGTTGGTGGTGGTGGCGGCGGGAGTTCGCGACGCACCCCTTGGGGAGCATGCGCCGTGCGCAAGGAATCAAGTCGGCGTTGGAGTTCGTCGATCTCCTTCCCCATGTCCGCGACGTAGCGCTGGATGTCGTACGGCGTGATGCGCTTGTCCTTGATGAGCCGATCCAGCACATAGCTGGCTTGTCCCGGACGTATCTCGGCGGCGGTCGTTCCCGGCTTCCGTGAACGCGGCATGCGTGACTCCTTCTTTCCGGTGATCCATCTATCATACCGCTATGGCTTCACCTGACCCCGTCCACGGCGGGTGCGCTTCTGCCTACTGCGCCGCCTGCGGTCACAGCATCCCGCTCTGGTTTACATCTGACATGACCGATCAGGAAGACGATGCGGCCTACGAACGCTGGCTGGATACGCCGTGCTCAAACTGCGGGGCAAAGCCACGCGCCGCGCTTCCCGTCCGACGAGAAACCGTCCACTAACGACGCTCTATTTTGTGGATAAGTCGTGCATAAGCACTCTGGACATCCAGTAGGAGAGGCGTAGTCTTAGATTGTTCTTCACCTCCTCACCCTCAACACAAATGACGCCCCGCTACACCATCCGTCGGTATACGAAGAACTCCCTGCCTGGCTACGAGCAATACTTTGTCGATACCGGCCTCCAAGATGTCCGTGGCAACCCGGTCATCTTCAATGCAGTCTCGGGGATTTCAGAACGTCCCCGTATCGCCACCTCGCCAGCGGCGAGCAACACGTGGTTCGTCGATGACTGTCCGACAGTCGCGTGGGAGGATGTGCCGAAGTCTTGGCAGGGTGCCATTTCGCGCGCCGTTCCGCAGTTTCGCACCACGGGTCGCCGGTCACCCTGCGATCTCTCCGGCCCCTGTCCCGTGTCATGCCCCGGCCACCAGGTCTCGTTTTCACACGCGCTGCTGTGACGACCGTAGGCACCCTCACGAACGCGGACATCTACGACCTCGCATTGAAGTACATCCCATTGGATGAATACTGCAATCTCCGAGAACAGAGCTACCGCGAGGCCGATAGCCGCCATATCTCGCATCGAGCCATCTTCCCAGGCCTTCTCCTCAAGGCCCTCCAAGAGCGCGGCATCCTTCCCATCGACGAAGATGCCGCTGCGTGAGACCCCCGACGACACACCGGAGCCACGCTACGCCCTGACCCGCAGCAATGATCTCGTCGAGATCGGGGACGCAGTGACGGAAGACGCCTGTGAAGTGCGCTACCCAGGAAGCGACGCCCCGAATCCGCGTCCGCCGATAGCCACGACCTCGACGCTCTACTTCCTCCCTGAAGGCACGAGCTACCGAGAGGCGGTGCGGATGAAACTCGCTCGAGCCGGCATGCCCATCCCGTCGTCATCCTAACCGCTCCACACTATGTCGCTCTCCAATCTCACCCTCGGGCTCTACCTCATCCTCATTGGATGCATCGAGCTATTCCATATCTCCGTGCCGTCGATCTTCCTCGGCGTCCTCGCGCTCATTGCCGGCATCGTCGTCCTTGTTGGCGGCGGGTGGTCGCGCGGCTAACACCTCCACCTCCCATGGAACCAGCACCAGAACACATCGAGACTCGCCTCGAACGGATCGAGTTTTGGGCGCAACACAACGACGCAGATCTCGGCAACCCTGATGTTCGGTGGCTCTGCGAGGTCATCCGTCAGTTCCAGCGAGAGAAGCAGGAACTCGTAGAGGAGTGCGCTAAACACGTCGCCACCATCGAGCGCATGAACCAGATCAATCGGCGGATCGCGGCACAGGCAATCTCCTAACCACCCATCCCCCTATGTCACAGGAGAGCGTGAATAGCACGGGCCTCTACGACAAGAACGGTATCGAGATCACAGTAGGTGACATTCTGCGCGTCGATGCCAGCAACGATTACCCGCATAGTCCGACAGGCGAGCGCACCGGTACATTCGTTGTCCGCCGTGAACTCGGCGGCTGGGGCTGGGAGTACAACTGGGAGCACCAGAGCGGCTATGAATGCTCTACCCATATCATGGGCCGCACGGACGATGAAGGGTGCATGCCCAACGTCGAGATCATTGGTCGCGCAAACTAACCACCGGCCCCTATGTCGCAGACGATTACACCAGAAGAGCGTAGAGCAGAGGATCAACTTGTTGCGAGCCTCTACAACCAACGGAACTCTGCTATTTATCCTAGGGTTATCCGGAATGTATTGCGCCGTGTGAAGAAAGAAGCACTCGCGCAGGGATGGGACGAAGCGGCAGACTACGTCAAAGAATATCTCGGTTTGAGTAAATCGGATGTTTTCGTCTTGGCCGAATGTAACCCTCATAGAAATGCCTAAGAAGTTTCGTCTCCTCAAAGACCTCCCTGGATGCCCGGCTGCTGGAACAGGCAAAATCTTTGAGCCTTCCCGTGTTGATAATGGTGTGTACGTTGCGTACTGGCTTGAAGGAGGGAGGGACTGCGAGTGTCGCCAACTGGCGTATCCAGTGGAAAACAACCCGGAGTGGTTCGCCCCCATCCCTGACGAGCCAGAGCGCCCGTACCCGTGGGAGCCAGCAAACAATGAGCACTTCTTCTTTGTCAGTCCGTTCGACCGTGATAGGCCATCGCAAGATACCCACACGCCCGGAGACATAGACGCGCGGCTGTTTGCAAACTGTGGCGCTTACCGCATCAAGGAAGACGCAGAACTCCGTCTCAAGGTAGAACCGCTCGTGAATAGGGCGGTACAGGCACTCATCAACCGAAACGGCTGGGAGCCGCAGGGCGGCGACCACGTGTGGGGAGTCGCTATTCAGAATGGTCGTTTTGAGCCACGCCTCTACACGTATGCCACAGGGAAGTATCCGCACGTCGATGTAGCCGATCGGCAAGACTTTGAGGATGGTTTACTTTGGCCGCTCGAAGACAATGACGCCTCAAAACACAACGCTGATATCCAGGCGGTATCGGCCCTCTTCAACTTCTTCCTGACCACTCCCCATGAGCAATGAAGTGAAGCCGTACACGGACGAGGAGCTAGACCGGATTGAGGTAATCCTTACTCAGCTAGAGCTTGGGGCAGTGACTATCGACCCGCTGCGTTTCCTCGCCACGATTCAGGAAGACCGCCGCAAGCTCGCCATTGCAGAGAAGGCACTACGATCTTTGCGTCGCTACGCTCCACAAGGCGTCTGTCCCAAAGATCAAGGCCACGTCTGCATGGAGACGATCATCCGTGACGCCCTCGCCGCCATCACTACCACTAACCCACCCTCCGATGCCTGAAGGTTTAACGCTGCCACACGGCTCATGTCTGATATGCGCATATGACAAGCCATATGCGGCGTGGCACACGGAGGAGGCTAAGACGGGAGTTTGTGAAGATTGCTGGATTGCTCCCCTCAAAGTCGTCCGGGCACTTGAAGCACTTCGCGAGATACGAGACGCAGATGACAGAACACTCGTGCGTTCCATCGCTCGTTTGGCGATAAGCGATCTCTCTAAGAGCCGCACGGACATCGAGAACCAAGTTATAGGAGCCATCTACTGTAAAGATAACTCTGTTGCTGATGCCAAGTAACGACACCACCCCCAAAGAACAAGACCGGATTACTGCGCTGCGTGACATCGCCGCTGACCTTACTACCTCCCCGAAAGAATCTCTGGCTGACCTCGGGCGCGAGATGCTCTTCCTACTTTCGATCATCGATCACCGTGAGCAGGAGCACCAGGAGGAGGTTGAGAAGCTGAGAAACGAGGTGTTACAAGCTGAGGATGGTATCCGCATTGAACGCCGCTCCACATGATGCTCATCCCGCTAACTCAGGATATGTTCGCGTTCGTAGACGACGCTGGTTACGAACGTCTTTCTGCTTACAAGTGGTTCGCTGAAAAGAACAGGGATCGGACGTTCTATGCTCGCCGCGTGGCAGGCGGGAAGCGCGTCCACATGCACCGCGAGGTCTTGCCGCCGCCATCTGGAATGTTCACAGACCATATCGACGGCAACGGTCTAAACAACCAAAGGTCGAACCTCCGCGTGGCAACGCTGGCGCAGAACAACGCGAATAGGCGAAAGCTACGTGGGGCGTCCCGGCATCTCGGGGTGAGTCCGACGAAGCGCGGGAAATGGAGGATGCAGATTCGTACGCCGTATGGCCGTATCACGGAGTACCACAACACGGAGGATGCGGCGGCACTCTCCTACAACGTCTTCGCCAGCAAGGTTCACGGTGAGTTCGCGAAGCTTAATCAGATCACTAACCACTGAGCCGATGTCGCATGAGGAACATAAGGACTGTAACGATTGTGCCGAGGAGATCAGGAAGGCGAGGGAAGAGGCGACGCGCCTCTACTGGCACTTGCACGGCATCGTCTATGACGCGAAGGAGATTGCCCGCCTAGCGGAAGATGAGCCACGAGTGCGTGACACAGCGGAGCGGTACTGGCGCATGGCTTATGCGGCATGGACGAGTGATGCATTCCCACCCCAAGGAGACAAAGTGCGCGACCTTCCCCCCTCTCCTCCTCCCGAAGAAGCAGCATGACCAATAGAGAATACGTCCTCTACATTGTCGCTCTGGCCACCGCCGCCATCGTAACAACAATTCTTATATTTACATCGCCATGACTGAACCATCAGAGACACCACGGACGCTCGCGGATTGTCATACACCAGAAGAGTACGCGGACTACTATTGCAACGTTGTGGATGACCTAAGTGAAATCGCTGTGGAGAACCTTACGGTTGTGATCCGTGACGCGATGGAACAGGGCTACCACCGGTGCGTCCAGATCGCAGAGGAAAGCACGGGCATCACACACGGTGCCGCCGACATGCTTGCTGCTCGGAATCCTTATAGCGTCTTCTCACTACCTACACAACAGCTAAGTGAGTGAAACCGCATATGAGATCGAGTTACGGTATTTGGATGACCGTATTTCCAAGCTTGAACAAGAGATCGAACGGAAGGACGAAGCGCTACGCCCATTCGTTGCCGTCTGTGACGCCATCGCGCAGCTAGAGCCACCATTCCGTGCCGACATTGCTCCGATTCGCGTGAAAGCTACCGATGGCACTGTTACCGAGGTCACGCTTGCGGATGTAGCTCGGGCGCGAGCGGCCCTGTCCCCTGCCGGCCATAACGCTGCGCGCTGACTGGTGGCAGCCTACGGATTCGCTGCCGTACCGAACATGTTGTCGAGCAAGTCCGCGAGCCGGTAGCCGCCAAGCGCAATCGCCTCGTCAGCAACCGTAAATACCGCCTTGCGATACTCGTCGCTCGGGGTTTCGCCACGCTGCAACGCTTTCGGATACCCCATCCGCTCCGCCGTCGCGAGTCCTTCTGCCGACCACGCGCCAACATCCCCTGATTGCATGCGCGCCGCGAGCGATGCCTTGGGGTGATCCGCTTGGATCTGCTTGATGACCCGGTTGATGTACACCATCTCCGCTTCGCCATTTCGCGGGATGGACTCGTCGATGATCTCGTCCCAGAAGCTGTGGAGGTTGTCTGGAATCGTGCCTTTCTTCAAGAGGAAGAGGTTTCCTCCGTGGTCACCCTCCTTCTCCTTCGGTTCCGTGGTAACGCGCGCCGCGTTGTGCAACGGCTGGTGGATGTCCCCGACGAGATGGAGCATCCATGCGAGGTCATGCGCACGATCAGCCGGCGTTCCACAGCACGGCGTTTTCTTGCACGCCACCAGCGGACGAAACTCGTAGACCCGTTCGATTGCGTTCGTCGTAGGCCTCTTCTTGGGGACAATGATTAGCGCCTTCGGAGCTTCGTCGTCCTTGCCGCCCGAGACTCCTGACCAAAAGTGATCGAAGAAGTGTGCGTCTCGATCATGGAACTTCGTGCACGGCCGCGTGTCGTTATCGCCCGGCCGGACGACGTCGGGCCACGTCGCGGCTTTGATAAAGAACGTTCGTGCATCAAATCCCGTCCCGAGCTCGTGCAGGCAGTCCCCCGCCTTCGCCGCGTTCAGGATTTCCGTGACCTTCTTTTGCGTCGCCGGCTGCATGTTGTCCCATGCGATCGCCGCGACCGCCTCATGTCCTCTGGCATTCCACCCGAAGACAGGTGAGGTGGAGAGCAACGCAGCGGCCAAGACCAGGAGAAGCGCTTTTGATTTCTTCATACCCTAGGAGTGTCCGGTGCCTGCGCTTTCCCTACCCAGCATGCACACGATCGGTGAGTCCTGACATCGTAAAACCCGCTCCCATCAGTGCGCTGTCGCTGGCCCGCTTTATGCTTCGGTTGTACTCGCCACAGAACACGGCCTGCTTACGGAGGTTTCACTCCTCCGCCCACGGGTACAGTTCGACTCCGAGAGCGTGACGCCCTCGGTTCCTGCGCGCGAGCCGCAGGAGGCTATGGTGTGACACCGAACGTGTAACGGTCGGGGACCGGAAGTATCCGCTGTAGTATCGCGGAAGAAGCAAATGTCCCGATCCGCTCTGCTCGCGACAATCCCGGTGGGAAACCACCGCGAGCTTGGAGCGGACTATGGGAACGTTCGACATCGCGACTTCGGACCTCTTCACTTCACACCCAATCCTCGTCGTCCTCGCATGCCTTGTTCTCGCAGTAGCACTTCTGCTCGGCCTGCTGCACGAACTGGCGCTTGGCTTAGAGATCGCGCGCTTTCTCGTCATTCGCGTCAAGGAGCATCTTCATCACGTGGGACGTGCAACGCGACTGCTCTGGATCGAACTCACCACGTGGCGCGCGAACAATAGGGCATCGGCACCCCCAACCGACACGCCTCCCGATCGTGGTTACGGCTGATGCACTAGAGGTCTTTGCTGGACTTGAAGCGCGGAGGTTCCCGCATGCCGCACCTTCGTCATTGGCGATCCATGCGGGCAACGCCGGGGCAATGAACCCCCGATCCACGCTTATCTAGCACCAGGAGGCGGCGCCCCGGCTTCATGCTCACCACCAGCACCGGTCGCAACTTCTTGCTCGACCGCAGATTTCATGTTTGCTGGCAATACAGTATCGGTTTGACTCGCCTGCTTCGGTAGCTCTGGTCTCTGGCGCAGCATCGAGGACACCGGACTGACTCCATACGATGTGGTCAGTAATGTGATGATTCGATCTATCAGGCTCACGTCACCACTCCGACTCCGGACTCACTATCTCGTTGAGCAAGCGTCGTCGGTCACCTTCTGCTCCTCGGTCCCGACGCCAGTGATGTCCCCAACGTCGCCGGTAATCTCCGCTCCGACATGAACGTGGATGATCGCCGGGATCTTTTCCTTCCGCTTCAGAAGCTTCGGAAATCCTGCCAGCAATGCCCGTACTGGAGAAGTGGCCGTCGTGATCAAGGCAAAAATACTCACCGTCGTATCTTCCCTCTATTTCGACGCTGCACCGCCGCTGACACTTCCGGGAGACGGCACTGGAGCTGCCGGAGCGGGAGTACTCGCCGGCGATGCTGGTGGTTGCGGTATCGGAGCTAGCAGCGCTTGGATCGGCGCTTCCCCGAATTGACCCAACTTGGACGGCTGTTCGACCATATGCGTTTCGTTTGGCACGGTGGCTCCTACTTCTTCGTCGTCGGCGCGGGCGCGGGTGTCGGTACAACGGGCTTTGGTGCTTGCGGCAGCATTGCCGGTGTCGGCGTGTTGCCCTTCTTCACCTCGATGACAGCTCCGGGCCTTGTGATTACGTTCATCTTGTCGGGCATCATTTCTCCGGTGATCTCAATTTTGATCGGTGTTCCTCGTAGTGTACTCGCCTCTTTTTTCGCGGGCCAGTTACAGACCCCGAAGAGCACGAAGAACACGATGCCGCACACGAACATCCCTCCGGAAACGAGATTAAGCTTGTCGGTGTGCTCCGTATACCTGTTTGCTCGCTTCTCTGGCGGGTCAGTCTGTCCCACAACCGCCGCCCACGATGCGTCCACGTACGTAATCTCGTTGTCGAACGCCATCTGGCTGACGACGAATGAAACAACAACCGAGAGTACCGCGAGGCCGAAGCATGTCCACGATCCGTAGAGTAGCCATGGCGCGAACGGGTTCGGCGCGATCTTCTCAACGAACGTAATCGAGAGACCAATCGCACCGGCCGAGAAGGTGAGGATGGTTTGGTCGTAGGTCTTCGATTGCTCGGCCCTCCCTTCGATGAACCGGCTACGCTCCTTCGTGAGGGATTCAAAGAAGGCCGCTTTTTCCTGCTTGTACTTCTCCTCTGCGGCCTTATTCGCCGCTGCCTCTTCCGCCGCAGCATCGGGAGGTTCTGGAGGTGCCTCAACGAGAACGGCGTTTCGGAGGAGGAGCCGACGCCCCGCCGCCAAGGAGACTCGCCTGTTCAGGGACGGCGGTCGCAAGCTGCGCCTGTTTTGCGTAGGCAATGACGTTGGGGAGGTTGGGTCGTTTTCCATCGAGCAACTCCGCGACCGTGAGTATTTGGATCACGGGGAACTTCTGATTGTTCATCTTGTACGTGAAAGTGCCGGCCTCCGTCGCCTCTTGCACCATCGGTTTTGTGGGCGGCTCCATGGTGATGAACACGCCGCCGAGCGCGTGTTCTCTATCGATCGTGCCGCGGAAGTCCCGAAGGTGCGGCGACGAAATGTGTCCGCCCTTCACCTGGACGATCACCTTGCGGTACTGGACTCCACCATTCGCCGCGGGCTCAACGATGGTGATGATGCCGTCGATCCCCCTATCGGCACCCTTCATCTTGCCTTGGCGCTTGTCGCCTGCTGGCTGCGCGTTCACAAGGTCGCAACACCAATACTCGAATTGGTAGGGGTCCTGGTCGAAGAGTTCCCGCGCGCCGGCGAGATCGGCCGGGTAGCCGTCCACCGTCATGTCGAGCGCCTTGTCGGGATACGCCTTCTCAATCCGTCGCTTCACGAGATTGATCGAAAGCGTCGTGATGTCGATGATGACCCAGTTTCGATCGAGCGCTTCTGCTGCTGCGACTGTCGTTCCACACCCGCCGAACGGATCGAGCACCCAGTCACCGACGTTCGAGCTGCATGTGACGATCCGTTCGAGGAGTGCCTGCGGCTTCTGCGTTGGGTAGCCAAGCCGTTCCGCAGCGACGTTGTTCAGGGGGCTAATATCCGTGATGGTGTCCAGCGGCGGGATGCCCTTGGCCTCTTCAAGATACCGCTTCAACATCGGCACGCCGCCCGTGGACTTTGGCCAGAAGATTCTTCCTGCCGCGTCGAGAGCATCCAGCGCGGCCTGCGTCTCCAATCCCGCCACAACGTCCTTCACGAACCCAGGGATCGCCCAATGCCGTCCTTTCGAGGTCGGGTCAATCCCTCGCCACGGCGCGCCGGAGGGACCTGTGCGTGTTCCCGCTGCGGTGAGATCGGCTCGGTTGAAGCGCCGACCAGTATCTGCTTCGACGTTGTTATACCAAGCATCTGCCGTCTCCTGCGGGAGTGGCGTATAGATGTTGTTCCAGGTGTAGTCGTCACTCTTCGTGTAGAAGAGGATCGTGTCGTGGACCGGCGAGTATCGCTTTGAACTGCTGTGCGCGCTGCTCCGCTTCCACACGACTTCATTCCGAAAGTACTTCGGTCCGAATACGGCATCGAGTACGACTTTCAGGTAATGACTTGCACTCGGGTCGCAATGCAGATAGAGCGAGCCGTTCTCCTTCAAGACGCGGTGGAGCTCGACGAGCCGGACAGCCATCATCGTGAGGTACGCCAGGACATCGTTGTGGCCGATGACCTTCTCGAGCCCCTGCATCACCTCCGAGACTTTCTGTGTGTAGCGAGGTTCGGATGCTAGTTCAGTGAAGAGCGCCTGCGTCTCGGGCGTCCAGTGCCATGTGTCTTCAAAGGCATGGACTTGGGCGGGGCTATCCACAAGTCCTTCGCGGAAGAGGATGTTGTAGTTCGCCTGCGAGTTGAACGGCGGATCGAGATAGATGAGGTCGAAGTACCCCTCGTTGGAAGGGAACTTCTCTCGGAGGATTCTGAGGTTGTCGCCGAAGAACAGCGTCCGGTTCTTCACCTGTATCGGATCACTCGCTTTCGAGATGATGGCCGAACGGACGCCCACACCGCCTCCGAACCCCACAACGTACGTGTCGGCGACAGGCGACGAACGCCCCTCGACAAAAATCGTAGCCAGTATAGCCGTCACGCGCGAGATTGGATCGGCGCGTTCACAATGGCGACCACGACACCGACAACCTTCCACGTCCCTTTGGCTGTCAGATCCACCGATGCGTACGCGGGATTCGCCTTGTCGAGCATGGGCTTCTTTCCGCCCTGCCAGTACCCCACCATCCCGCCCTCGCCATCGATGTATACCGCCGTAACATCCCCCGGCTGCGGGAGCTTGGACGTGTCGATACGCACGACCCACCCCGATTCCAGCACGGGGGACATGGAGTCACCGATGATCGTACAGAACCGGGCCGTCGGTGCCAGATTCTCCGCCGTCGCGAGGACGTTCACGAACCTTCGTTGGCTCACAGCAGTCCAGCGCGAAGTTCACGGCATCGCAGATGGCTTGCGCCATCGCGGTGTCGTTCGCGCCCCCGAGGTAATACTGCTCGCCCGAGGGTGTGCGGATGAAGAGCATGCCTTGGTTGCCGCCCTCTCCACCGACTGTGAGCCGTCCATAACGGAACGCAGCGAGCAGCGGGCGAAGCTCCGTGCGTCTTCGGGCGTACTCCTCTCGGGTCATCCAGCGGGACGCTAGCATGCGCGCGGGCATCTCGCCTCTTCATTGCTATCCCTCCCTCTGCCGCCTGTTCCCATTTCCACGCTTCGTAGACCGCGCATGCCCTTCCCATCGCATATGCAAGCCTCGCAGAGCGAGCGCCGTGATGTCCCCAGTCGCGCCCTCCTCGCGATACAGCCCGGAAAGGATGTCCATGAGGCACTGTTGGAATCGGCGCTTGCCGAGCTTCATCACGCACTCGCCATCCGTGCCTTCGTAGTCGTACATCCCTGCCCAGAGATCGAACGTTCCGAGTTCGCCTTCGGTGACACCCGCAGCGGCGTAGTGTTCTCGGAGCCTGCGTAGCAGTTCTCCCTCGAACCACTCCACGTCGTATCCGTCCAGCGAACGCACCATGCTCAACTCGAGGATGAGCAGACAGCTCGCGAGCTTCGTCCCGAGGCGCGGCGCGTGGCGATCTCGCGCCGCCACGATCCGAAATGATGGACGTTCCTCCACCTGTGCGTTGAGACTCTTGCGCGCCTGCTGTCGGTCGTACGCAGGGATACTTCTCGAGGCCGGCATACGTCGCTTATCCAAAGAGCTGCCGGACACGAACATCCTCACGCGTCAGGCGTCGGCATGCTTTCGTGACTTCGACCATGCAGCGCCACGTCGGGCGTATCTGTCCCCTCCGAACGCCAAGGAGGTACTGACGGCTGTACCCCGCCTCGCGCGCGAGGCGGCTTGGCTTGATGCCGCGACTCCGCACGAAGGCTTCGATTCTCGTCGTCGCGCCCTGCACACGCGGCGCAGGGACATCCGTGCACTTCTTCCGTTCCGATTCCACACGTTCCTTGGTCACCTGTGGCAACTGCGCGATCGCCGCGACACCACCGGCGAGCGCTGCGATCGCCTGCACAAATCTTCTTCGGGTTGTTTCCATCGGCATCCTCCATCGGTCGCAAGGTGTGTGCGGCCGGTCACGCCGGGATGCCGGTCGTGCTGACCCCCGCCTTAGTCGGCGGGATCATCAAGGTGGTGCGGAAAGATGAGGGCGAAGCTGGCTCCGGGGGTTGCCCTCTCCACCACCGCTTCATCAATGAGCCCGAGCAGTTGCTCGGTCACATACAGTTCAACGCTCGCTGTGAGTTGATCGCCCCGCGCCGCTGCTTCCCGTGCTTGGGCCTCCAATGCACGAATCAGGAAGGTCGGGAGCGAGATCGTCAGAGCTTCGATTCGCACCACGTCAGGGAGGAGAGTCACGTCCTCGCCAAGCGCCCGTTCGATTTCGGATTGAGGGAAATGATCGAGGAGGACGCAAAACACATCGTCTGCGGGAACCGCGTCTTCCCACCACTCCCCTCCATGTGTTGCGAGTTGCTCTCGTACCCATGCCGCGTCCTGATCGACGAGCCGTGCGATTTCTTGCACGGTCAGGGTGCCCGTGCAGCGCGCCACCCGTACGAGCAGCGCACGATCCGCCAGCGGAGCCATCCGCTGCATCGGCATCCTCCTGTATTTCTGGTGTTCATCGTGGCCTTTTGTGCGATCTAGGCAACAGCAAGCCAGACAAGTTTAGGTTCCAATGGCGTTTAGCGCAACTCTTTGATGCGACCGCTGGAACAACTTGGCCGGACGATCCGCAGCGAACGGAAGAAGCGGAAGCTCTCGCAAGAGGCGCTCGCCGACCGCGCGAAGCTCAATCGCTCCTACCTCTCCCATGTCGAGAACGGCACGGCAAACGTGACGCTGCTCGCCGTCTTCCGCATCGCCCGTGCGCTTGAAATCCCGTTAGACACCCTCCTCTCCGACTTCACGCTCTCGAAGTTGAAGCGGATGCGCTTGCACTAGCTCCCGCCCTGATCCTTGACCAAGGCAACGCGCGCTCCGTAGCGTTTGGTGTGTCACTTCACCGTTCACGGGTCTTCCTATGGCCGAACACGACGACGGGCGCTCGACCAGTCATCCAGGGCGTACACACATCCTCCCGAAGGGCGGCGACTCACTGAGCTATTGGCTCAAAGCCATCCTTGGCGTCGTCTCGCTCATCACCGTCGTTGTGGGCGTGACGCTCTTCGTGGTCACACTTCCGACCAGCGCTGAACGTGCGATCGCCGCGCTCCAGAACCAGTTCCAAGCCAACGCCACGTACAACGCGCAGACGTTCCAGACCAAAGAGGAAGCGGACGCGCGACAGGCAAAGCTCGATGCGCGCCTCGACCGCATTGAGGCCGGCGTGAATGAAGCTGCCAAGAACACCGCCCTCATCATGGGCGCCCTCGGAATCAAACCCCTGAAGTAGTGCCTTCCCTCATCGACTCCCTGCATCCAGCGGTTCGAGACCTCGCGCACTTTGTCGAGAACGAGGCGGATCGGATCGCCTTCCAGCATGGGAAGCGTTGCCGCATCACGCAAGCGCTCCGGACGAAAGCGCAACAGGACGCGCTGTACGCCAAAGGAAGGACGAAGCCCGGCAGCATCGTGACCTACGTTCAAGGCGGATACTCGGAACACAACTACGGCACGGCATGGGATCTCGGCGTCTTCACCGAGGACTTCGCGCACTATGTCGGCAGCGCTGCGCTCTACGAGACCATCGGAGAAGCGATCCGAGCGCTCAACATCGCGGGCCTGATCTGGGGCGGCGACTTCCCGAAGTATTTTGACGGCACCTTCCGGGACTTGCCACATTTCGAATACCACGTCCCGTATCCTCCAGGCGTCCGCGCAGATCGGCTGCCGTTTGCGTCACATCCGTACGACCTGAAACTGACTCCGCCGCTGCTGCCGACACCCTCCATGGAAGGAGCAGACACCTTCACGCCAGAACCCGAACAAGATCGCGCGTTCAGCGACATGTTGGGCCAAGGAGTCTTCACCTCCGACACACCGAAAACCGAGGAGATGTACCGGCTCGCGCTCATTCTCAAGCTCTACGCGCATTTCGGTGACCGCAGGTGGGTACGGCGTGATGGCACGTAGGAGCCGTCTTTGACCCGCACGGTGGCACCACGTAGGGTCGAGATGCATCCCGTTCCGTCCACTCTCCGTGGCAGACGACACAACTCCGGCACAGTTCCTCGCCCTCGTCGATGCGGCGGCGCAAGAGAAAGCCAAGCTCCTCTTCGAGACGGCGATGTACCGCATCCTGATCTCGATTGAGCAAGAGGCGAAGGCCGCACGCGCCACGGCGGAAGAAGCGCTCGACAACGTCATCGGCCTTGCTATGAGTCTCCTTCCTGATGGAGACGACGATGATGACGACGAAGACGACGCGACGTTCATGAAGAAGCCCGAGGACGACGCAGACGCCGTTTGACCGCTCCTCGCTGCACCCGTAGCGTTCGAGCGAAGCATCACCCCGCATCCTATGTGGCAGTACGTCCTTGATCTCGTAAACAGTCCGTCGTTCCCTGCCGCCGTGCTTGGGGCCGCCGTTCCGTTCGTCTTTGCATTCGTCGCCAAGGAGGGCGTCGAGCTTTCAACGCGGGTGAAGTACGGCATCAACGTCTTCCTCTGCACCGCCGTGGCCATGATCCCGATGCTCGTCCGCTGGAAGGTCAGTGGGTTGCCGCCTGCGGAAGACTTCTGGCATTCCATCATCGCAAGCCTCACGGTCTCGCAGAGCCTGTTCCTGCTCTACGTGAAGCCCCGCCAAGACGCCGCAGCCGGATCATCGACTGCCCCACCGCCGAACGCCTGACTCTCCGCATGACAACAGACGACCTGGCCGCACATCGCAGTCAGGTCGTTGTTTGTTACTTCTTCGTCATCGCGTCCTCCTTTTCACCGCGCCACGGCCCGTGACGTGAAGGGTTGGCGGGCATGCCGGCGAAGCGCCGACTGCACCACCGTCTCCGCCTCACGTGCGATCCCTGCACGGG
>Ga0207670_10000863_pt1 | contig 15926 bp, 7 predicted proteins | sample KBSS23HmetaG_FD_184339 | JGI IMG/M metagenome (GOLD analysis project Ga0207670, IMG submission 184339) | Switchgrass rhizosphere microbial communities from Kellogg Biological Station, Michigan, USA - KBS S2-3H metaG (SPAdes) (version 2) | ecosystem: Host-associated > Plants > Roots > Rhizosphere... | reverse complement strand
CGATGGCTCTCAGTCGATGGGCCAGTCGATTCGCGCGTCGGTTGAGCTCCGCATAGGCAAGGCGCTCACCCTTGAAGGCGATAGCAGTTGCATCCGGCGTGCGCGATACCTGATCCTCGAAGATCTCGTGCACGCAGCGGTGGCTCGGATACGGCGATGCCGTGGCGTTCCATGCTTGCGTGACGAGCGCGTGCTCCGCCTGGCCGAGGATCGGAATCGATGCGAGCGGACGAGCGTCGTTCTCGGCCATGCCGGCGAGCAACGCCTGGTAGTAGCCGGCTATCCGTTCGACGGTCTCCCGCTTGAACAGTGCCGTCGAGTACTCCAGCGCGCCTTCGAACTGCCCGTTCGATTCGCGCAGCGATATCGACAGATCGAACTTCGCCACCTTGTAGCTCGTGCCATCCAACGGCTCGGACGTCACGCCCGGCAACTGCGGACGAAGTCCGCCGTCTTCTTCCCAGGAGAACGCCACCTGGAACAACGGGCTGTGCGCGACATTGCGAGCAGGATTGACCAGCTCAACCACCTGCTCGAAAGGCAGGTCCTGGTTCTCTTGCGCGCCCAGCGAACAGGCCCTCACCCGTTCGAGAAAACCGGCGACCGTGGGGTCACCCGATAGATCCAGTCGCAGCGCCAGGGTGTTCACGAAGAAACCGATCAGGCCTTCGATCTCTGCACGGCCGCGGTTCGCCGCAGGCGTGCCGATGACCACGTCGTCCTGCCCCGAAAGCCTGGACAGGAGCGCCGCCCAGCCCGCCAGCAGCACCATGAAGGGCGTCGCTCCATGACGCAGGCCCATGGACTTCAACGCCTTCGTGACCGTGCCGCTCACCACCAGCGGCACGGAGTCGCCCGCATAACTTTGCTCGGGAGGGCGTGGGTAATCGATCGGCAAGGTCAGCAGTTCCGGCCCGCCAAGCAGGGAGGTTTTCCAGTACGCCTCCTGCTTCCTGAGCAACTCCCCGGACAGCCATGTTCTCTGCCACACCGCATAGTCGGCGTAGTGCAGTTCCAAGGGCGGCAGCGGATCTTCGTCGCCCTTCGCGTAGGCCTCATAGAGTCGGCCCAGTTCAGCGACGAACACCCCCATCGACCACCCGTCCGAGACAATGTGGTGCATGGTGATGAGCAGCGCGTGACGGTCTTCCGCCTCGCGTACGAGCAGACCGCGAATCAGCGGGCCGTGTTCGAGGTCGAAACGGGCCGCGATGTCGGCGTTCGCCAGGCGTACCATCTCTTCGGCGTTGGCGGCTGTCTTTTCCGTCAACGCGAAGCCGCCTTCTGTCGGCGATGCGATCCGCTGCCTTGGCTCGCCATCGATGGCAATGAAAGCGGTGCGAAGCGATTCGTGACGCGCGACGATACGATCGAGCGCCCGACGCAGCGCCGCGATATCGAGCGGCCCCTCTAGTTTCAGCCCGTAGGGCACGTGGTACGCGGCGGCCGCACCGTCGATCTGCGCCAGGAACCACTGCCGACGCTGGGCAAAGGACGTGGGCAGCACTTCCCCGCGATCCGCCCTGGTTATCGGAGGAAGCTGGGCAGGTGCCGCCTCGGCCACCAGGCCGGCCAACTCAGCCAGCGTCGGGTGGCTGAACATGGCGCTGATCGGCACGTCGACATTCAACTTCACGCGCAGCCGCGAGACCACTTTGGTGGTCAGCAGCGAATGTCCGCCGAGTTCGAAGAAGCCGTCCTGTCTTCCGATCCGCTCGACCTTCAGCAGCTCCGACCAGATGGCCGCGAGCACCGTTTCGAACTCGCCGACAGGCGCTTCGTAATCGCGTGAGGCGTAAGCCGTTCCCTCGGGAGCGGGCAACGCCTTTCGCGCCAACTTGCCATTCGGGTCGAGCGGGAAGGCTTCCATTCGAATGAAAGCCGCAGGAATCATGTGCCCGGGCAGACGATCGGACAGATGACCGCGGAGTGCCTCGGCCTTCAAGTCGGTTCCACCGACGTAATACGCGACGAGACGCTTGTCGCCAGGGACGTCCTCGCGTGCGAGCACAACCGCTTCTTGCAGCCCGGCATATTCGCGCAACCGGGCTTCGATCTCGCCGAGCTCGATGCGGAACCCGCGAATCTTCACCTGGAAATCGTTGCGCCCCAGGAAATCGATGGTGCCGTCCGGACGCCAGCGGCCCAGGTCACCCGTCTTGTACATCCGGGCACTCGCATCCGTGCTGAAAGGATCGTCGAGGAAACGCTCGGCGGTCAGCTCGGGCCGATTCAGATAGCCGCGCGCCACGCCTGCGCCACCGATGTACAGCTCGCCAGCGACGCCGACAGGCACCGGCTCGCCGTGAGCGTCGAGGATGTAGATACGGGTGTTCGACATCGGCCGGCCGATCGGCGGCGTACCGGCAAAGTCCGACGGGCAGTCGTACAGCGAGGCCACCACCGTTATTTCGGTCGGGCCGTACGCGTTGACCAGGCGTCGCCCGTTCGCCCATCGCCGCACAATGTCTTGCGTCAGCACGTCGCCGCCCACAACAAGCAAGGTGAGCGTTTCGAGAGCTTCCTCCGCGGGAATGCCGGCCAGCACGGCAGGCGGGAGCAGCGCGTGCGTGACGGCGGCCGAACGGATGCACTCGACCAGGCTGTCCCCGGCCAGGGGAATGTTCGATGCAGGGATGACGAGCGTCGCACCGCTACTGAATGCCAAGAGCATCTCGAAGACGCAGGCATCGAAGCTGTACGAGGCAAACTGCAGCACGCGACTGCCCTGCCCTGTCTCGAAATGCGCGGCTTGGGCTGCGATCAGATGGCAGGCGCTTTGGTGCTCGACCATCACACCCTTGGGCGTTCCCGTGGAACCCGAGGTGTAGATCACGTAGGCCAGATTCGCCGGCGAGAGCACAACCTCTTCCGGCGGAAGATCCGCCGTGGCGCACTCCGGCAGCGCGTCGAGATCCAGGATCGGTACGTCGCCTGCGATGTCGGGACAGTTCCCCTTGACCAGCAACATGACGGGCGCGCTGTCGTCGACGATGTACCGCAGGCGCTCCAATGGATAGTTCGGGTCGAGCGGCACGTACGCGCCGCCCGCCTTAAGGATGCCGAGAACACCGATCACCCGCTCGAATCCGCGGTCGATGCAGATCGCCACGCGGTCGTCCGGTTTCACGCCCAGGGCGCGCAACCTGTGGGCTACTTTGTTTGCCGCGACGTTCAGTGCCTCGTAGCTCAGCGAAGCTTGGCCAAACTCCAGGGCCACGGCCGTTGGAGCAAGCGTGGCTTGTTCCTCAAAGAACTCATGGATGCAGCGATCCCGGCGATAAGGCGCGGCGGTCGTGTTGAAAGCTTCCACGACTTGGCCGCGAGCCTCCACGGAGAGCATCGGCAAGCGGCTGACGCTCAACCCATCGTCCGCAACCATGCCTTCCATCAGCGTTCGATAGCAGCTGGCGATTTGTTCCATCGTCGCCGGATCGAACAAGGATGTGGCGTACTCGAGGGTGGCTTCGACGGTGGATGGGGATTCCTTCATCGACAAGGTCAGGTCGAATTTGGAGATCAGGTAATCCGCCGGCCTGCGTGGCGTTACTTGCAGGCCCGACAATGCCAGAGCCTCCTGATCATCCTTCTCCCAGGTGAACATCACCTGGAACAGCGGGTTGTACGCCAGGGACCGGGTGGGATTCACCAGCTCGACGACTTGTTCGAACGGAAGATCCTGATGCTCTTGTGCTCGCAACGCTTGCATCTTCACGCGTTGCAGGAGGTTAGCCACCGAAGGATCGCCGGAGAGATCCAACCGCAACGCCAGCGTGTTGACGAAGAAACCGATGAGCCCTTCGATTTCCGCCCGTCCACGGTTGGCGGCCGCCGTGCCCACGACGATATCGTCCTGGCCGGCGAAGCGGGATAGCAGGATCGTCCAGCCCGCAAGCAGCGTCATGTACATGGTGGTGCCGTGGCGCGCACTCAGCGCCCGCAGGGAACGCGTCAGTGCTTCGTCCAGGACGAACGACATGCGCCGGCCCGCGTAGCTTTGCTCCGGTGGCCTGGGACGATCCGTCGGAAGCGAAAGAAGTTCCGGCGCACCAGCCAGCGCGGATCGCCAATAATCCGCCTGCGCTTCCAGCAGACGTCCCGAGACACAGGCTTCCTGCCAGACGGCATAGTCGGCGTACTGCACCGCCAGCGGCGGCAGTGGATCGGATGCGCCCTTGGCATAGGCGTTGTAGAGCGCGCTCAGCTCCTTCGCGAACACGTCCATCGACCAACCGTCCGAGACGATGTGATGCATCGTGATCAGCAGCGTATGCAGATCGTCCGACTCGCGCAGCAGCCGGCCGCGAACCGGCAGCGCCCGCTCCAGATCGAAGGGCGCCAACTCTTCTTCCCTGGCTAGCGTGACCAGGTCCTTGGGCGTCCTTGCTTCCATCTCGAGCAAGGGAAAGCCATGTTCTAGCGCCGAGCCGATGCGCTGCACCGGCTCGCCATCGACTCGCACGAAGGTCGTGCGCAAGGCCTCGTGGCGTTCGATGATCCGGTCCAGCGCGCGGCGCAGCGCTTGCCTGTCGAGCCGCCCCTGCAAGCGCAACGCATAAGGGATGTGATAGGCCTCGCTGCCGCCCTGCATCTGCGCCAGGAACCACAGGCGCCGCTGGGCAAACGACAGCGGAAGTTTTTCGTGACGCTGTACCTTGGTCACCGGCGGGAGCCGGTCGGCAGCGGCCCCCGACACCAGGCGCGCGAAGTCGGCGAGTACGGGCGAGGCGAAAAGCGCGTTCAATGGAACGTCGACACGGAGCGCCGTTCGCAAGCGCGAGATCACCTGCACGATCAGCAGGGAGTGTCCGCCCAGCGCGAAGAAGCTGTCGCGGCGCCCGATCCGATCCACCTTGAGCAGTGCCGACCAGATCGAGGCAATGAGCGTCTCGGTCTCGTCAGCGGGGGCTTCGTACTCACTCGTCGCATAGGCATCCGCGTCAGGAGCAGGAAGCGCCCTCAGGTTGAGTTTTCCATTGGACGTCAAAGGCAGCGCCTGCATCGGCACAAAGGCCGCCGGCACCATGTAGGCGGGCAATCGGCGAGAGAGCTGACTCCTGAAGTCTTCGGCAGCGATGGTTCCGCTCGCCACCAGGTAGGCGACCAATTGCTGTTCGCCTGCCCTTCCTTCGCGCGCGACAACGGCGGCCTCTCGAACGGCAGGATGCTCCAACAGCGCCGCCTCGATCTCGCCAAGCTCGATGCGAAAGCCGCGAATCTTCACCTGGAAATCGTTGCGACCCATGAACTCGATGGTTCCGTCCGGCAACCAGCGTCCCATGTCGCCGGTTTTGTACATCCGCCCCGCGGGATCGTCGCCGAACGGATCGGCGACGAACTGCTGCGCGGTCAGTTCGGGGCGATGCAGATAGCCTCGCGCCACGCCGGCGCCGCCGATATGAATTTGCCCCACCACGCCCACTGGCACGGGCGCGTCATGTGCATCCAGGATGTAGATGCGCGCGCTTGCGATCGGGCGACCGATCGGCACGCTGGTGCCCACGGCGTCCATTGTGCAGGGATGCATCGTGGCCCAGACGGTACCTTCGGTCGGTCCGTATTCGTTGAACACGGTGGCCTGTGGTTCGCGCAGGGCCGACTTCGCCAGGAGCGTGGGTGGACAGGCCTCGCCGGCGACGATCACCTTGGTCAGGCGTTTGTCACGATGCTGCGAATCGCTGAAATCAAGGTAATTGCCGTACAGCGAAGGAACGCACAGTAGCGTGTCGATCCTTTGCTCGCGCAGCATATCGTTGAGCTGCGAGGCATCCCGGATCACGGACTGCTCCGCCACCACCAGCGTGCCCGCGTTGGTGAGCGTTCCGAAGATGCCCGCCACGGAGCTGTCGAAGTAGATGGGAGAGAGCAGCAGGAACCGTCCCGTCTCCCCATAGGCGGCATGCCGCGCACGTGTCGACGCGACGAGATTGCGATGTTCGACCATCACGCCCTTGGGCTTGCCCGTCGAACCGGATGTGTAGATCACGTACGCCAGATGCTGCGGCTTCAGCCCGGTCTCGGCCGCATCGAGGTTCGTCTCGGGATAGCTCTTGAACGAGAGCGCCAGATCCACCACGCGAAGGTCTTCGGCCAGACCGGCCACGAGGCCCTCAGGCAGCTCGCCCATCGTCAATAGCGCGACAGGTGCACTGTCGGACAGCAAGTGATGCAGACGCTCCACCGGGAGCGAAGGATCCAAGGGCACATACGCACCGCCGGCTTTAAGCACGGCCAGCGGCCCCACGATCATCTCCAGGCTCCGCTCAGCGCAGATCGCCACCAGGCTGTCCGGCCCCACCCCAAGTGCACGGAGTCGATGTGCCAACCGGTTGGCTCGCGCATTCAACGCCGCATAGGTGAGCACCTGATCCCTGTAGACCACGGCAACGGCGTCAGGCGTCTTGCGTACTTGCTGCTCGAACAGTTCGTGGATGCAAAGCTCGCCAGCATCCGGAAGGCCTAGGGGATTCCAGGCCTGCAGCACCAGGGCATGCTCCGCGTCGGAGAGAATCGGGAGGTCTGCGATTCGCGCGGCGTCATTCAACGCCATGCCTGCAAGCAGCGCCTGGTAATACCCGATCATTCGCTCCACGGTGTCCCGTTCGAACAGCGCCGTCGAATATTCCAGTTCGCCGTGGATCCCTGCGCGCGTTTCCCGCATGGTGAGAATCAGGTCGAATTGCGCGGTCCGATGGTCGGCATCGAGCGGCGATTGCTCGATCAATCCGGGGAACTCGAGGCGCAGGCCGTCGTCGTTCTCCCATACGAACATCACCTGGAACAGCGGGCTGTAGGCAAGGCTGCGGACCGGATTGACCAGTTCCACCACGTGTTCGAACGGAACGTCCTGATGCTCCTGCGCCTCGAGTGCCCGATCGCTCACGCGTCGAAGGAGTTCGGCGACGGTGGGGGCATTCGATAGATCCACCCTCAACGCCAGCGTGTTCACGAAGAACCCGATGAGTTGCTCGATCTCGGCCCGCCCGCGGTTTGCCATCGGCGTGCCGATGACGACATCGTCCTGCCCCGAGAGCCGGGAAAGCAACGCAGCCCATCCGGAGAGAAACGTGACGAAACGGGTGGTGCCCTGCCGCAGGCTCAACGCGCCAAGTGCCCGCGCTTGCGATGCCTCGAGCGCGAAATCGATCTTCGCACCCGCAAAGCTTTGTTCATCCGGGCGCGCATGATCCAGCGGCAAGGTGAGCAGTTCCGGCGCGCCTGACAACGCGTTTTTCCAGTAATCGCCCTTGGCTCGAAGAAGATCCCCCGAGATCCATTCCTTTTGCCAGGTCGCGTAATCCGCGTACTGGATGTCCAATGGCAGCAGTGGATCGTCCGCGCCCTTCAGGAAAGCGGCGTAGAGGGCGTTCAGCTCATGCATGAAGAGCCGCATCGACCATCCGTCGGACACGATGTGATGCATCGTGACCAGCAGCGCGTGGCGGTCCGCGCCCTCGCGAATCAGCCGGCCGCGGATCAGAGGACCGTTTTCCAGATCGAAGGGCTGCGCCGCCTCGTCGTTCGCCAGCTGCGCCAGTTCCTCGGGCGACCGCGCTTCCTGCTCAAGCAGATGCATGCCGCCTGCCTGCGCGGCGACGCGTTGCATGGGCGCTCCGTCGACTACGACGAACGTCGTTCGCAGCGCTTCGTGGCGTTCCACGATGCCATTCAGGGCGGACCGAAGGGCGATGACATCGAGCGCGCCCCGCATCTTCCATCCAAAAGAAAGATGATAGGCCTCGCTCGCTCCCTTGATCTGGGCCAGAAACCAGAGGCGCCGCTGCGCAAAGGACAAGACCTCGCACGCCTTCCGGTCCTGGCGGATCACCGGAGGAATCTGCACGGGAACGGCGCCAGCCACCCGCTCTGCAAATTCCCAAAGCGTATCGCTGGTGAAAAGCGCCCGGAACGGCACGTCCACATGCATCGCATCGCGCAAACGCGAGATGACCTGCATCGTCAACAGCGAGTGCCCGCCGAGTTCGAGGAAATTATCGTTTCTGCCGACGCGCTCCAGCTTGAGCAGCTCGGACCAGATCGCAGCAATGGTGATTTCGATACCGTTGCGCGGCGGCTCGAACGCGCGACTGGTGAAGGCCTCGTGGGACGGCGCGGGCAAGCGCTTCGCATCCAGCTTGCCGTTGGACGTCAGCGGCAGCCTGTCCAGTTGGACGAACGCCGCGGGCACCATGTAGTCGGGAAGATGGTCGGACAGGTGCTTCCTGAGCGCATCGATCTCCAGGCGCTCGGCGCCCGAGACATACGCTACGAGGCGCTGGTTTCCCGGCGAGTCCTCCCGTGCAAGCACGGCCGTTTCCGTGACCCCGGGATACTCGGCCAGCTTCGCCTCGATCTCGCCCAGCTCGATGCGAAAACCACGCACCTTCACCTGGGAATCGTTGCGCCCCAGGAATTCGATGGTTCCATCGGAAAGCCACCGCCCAAGGTCGCCAGTCCTGTACATCCGCGCCCCGGCAACACGGCTGAAGGGATCCGCCAGGAACCGCTCGGCCGTCAGGTCGGGATTGTTGAGATAGCCTCGTGCCACACCGGCTCCAGCGATGTGAATTTCCCCGGGCACGCCCACCGGCACGGGCTGCCGATGTTCATCGAGCATATAGATGCGCGTATTGGCGATCGGGCGGCCAATGGGCGCATGCCGATGTCGTTCGGCGATCTCCTGGTACGCCGTACAGAACACGGTCGCCTCGGTCGGCCCGTAACCATTGACGATCGCCAGCCCCGGCGTGACGCTTTGAATCCAGTGCAGATCAGCTTCGGAGAGCGACTCCACGCCGACGAGAACGTGTTTGAAGGGAAGCTGCCGTCCGGAGTTCTCCAACAGCCCCTTCAGATGGCGCACAAAGAAAGGAGGCAGGAAACCGAAGCTGATCTTTCTGCGAATGAACCAGTCCAGGAGCGCGGACGGATCAGCTCGAATGGCATCGGGAACGATATGGAGGGTTCCGCCCGCCGAGAGGGTGGCGAAGATCTCGAATACGGATACGTCAAAACAAAAGCTGGCCCACAGGGATGCCTGGAACGGATGGCTTTCTCCAAAGCCTTTACATCGATCCGTCCAGTCGAAGATCAGGTTCACCAGACTCTTGTGCTCGACGGCAACCGCTTTCGGCGTGCCTGTCGAGCCCGAGGTATAGATCACATAGGCCAATGAGCCGGACGTCGAATCTCCGCTGGCAGGAACAGGATTTGTATTGGGTTGATCGTCAAAATCATCCTGCAAATCGAGTTCTGGGATGCCATGCGCCCAGGCATGGATGCCGTCACCCTTTTTAAGGAGCACCGTTGAACCGCTGTCCTCAAGCATGAATCGCAGGCGGTCTTCCGGGTAGTCGGGATCAAGCGGCACGTAGCAGCCCCCTGCTTTCAGAATGGCGACAATCCCGACCATCATCTCGACACTGCGTTCCACGCAGATCGCCACGCGCGTATCTGGTTTCACGCCCAGCCATTGCAGCCGATGGGCGAGACGATTGGCCCGGGAGTTCAACTCGCCGTAGGAGAGCTGCCTGTCGCCGAACACCACCGCTTGTGCGTGGGAACTTCGGTTAGCTTGTTCCTCGAACAGCTGGTGAATGCATCGGTCGCTCGGATACGGCGCCTCGGTCGCATTCCACGTGTCGATGACGAGCCGACGCTCGGCATCGGAAATTATCGGAAGACGCGTGATGCACGCCGTCTCATCCGCCAGCATTCCCTCCAACAAGAGACCATAGCTCGCAACGATGCGTTCCGCGGTTTCTCGCTTGAACAGGGAGGAAGCGTAGGACAGACGAGCCGATATCTCTCCGTCATGGTGATAAATCAACAGGGCGAGGTCGCAAGCGGTAGCATCACGCTCATGGTCAACCTGTGCACGAATCGAGCGCGTCGACTGCCCTGTTTCGTTGCCGCTCTGATCGAGCGCAAACATCGTCTGGAACAATGGGTGATACGAAGGATTTCGAACGAGGCCCGTTAGATCGATGATCTGGTCAAGAGATAGGCCGTTGTTCGCTCGTGCATTGCGCGCTTCGCTCCTGGTGCGATCCAGGAACTCTGCCACGCTCGGTTGACCCGAAAGATTTAGCCTTAGTGCAAACGTGTGCGCGGAAGATTCATTCGGCGCTGTTTCATCCAATGGATCGCAGGTCGTCCCGACAACGACATCATCCTGACATGAAAGGCGTGCAATGAGCGCTGCCCATCCGGCCAGCAGCGATATGCTCAGTGCTATGCCGCGATCGCGTTCAAGCTTTTCAAGGCCGTCCCTTACTGCCCTGCCCAACGTGAAGGTAACGACACCTTCGGCACCGTCCCCTGTCGCGGGGCGTGGAAAATCCGTGTGTATCGTCAGGCGTTCCGGCGCACCGAAGAGCGTGGTTTTCCAGAATGCTTCCTGCTTCTGGGGCGATTGATCATTCCTTCCATTGCCACTGCTCAATTCCCGCTCCTTGTGGAAAAATGAATCGCGTCCTTCACATAACTGACGAGCATAGTTTGCGTACGCTCACTTCCGCAACCGATGCTGTGATGACATGTTTCAATTTTGTCGAGCGGCTACTCATGCCATGTATTGTCTGGAAAAATCATGAAGCAACCTGACTTTTGCTGCGCTGCCGCGCACCACGCGCTTGTGATTTTCTTGAATCCAGGCCCGCAACATGCATGACAATCCTTTTGACGATGCTGAAGAAATTCAATCAAGCTTCTCGTCAGCAGCTCACAAGGATGGACAAGCCGTGATGCTTCGCACCACACAATGGATCGACCTGGGACACGACGATCCGCGAATGCCCCCGGCTTTCGTGATTGCATTCTCCGTTGCGGCATTCACTACGTCCGCGTTCGAACAGCACGGCGTGCCGTTCCCCGCGACGCTTCAAAAAGCCGTTCCAAAACGACAGGCCGAGTTCCTCATGGGCCGACTGGCCGCACGCCACGCCATCGAACACCTGGGCGTCGCTGCAGCCGTGCTGGGCATTGGCGCATCGAGGGAGCCACTGTGGCAGACGGGCGTGACTGGAAGCATCACGCATACCAAGGCAATTGCCGGCGCTATTGCAGTGGATTCATCGACCGTGCACGGCATTGGCATCGACATCGAGAACGTCGTCGACGCGGACGCGCGTCGTGCGCTGGAAGCATTGGCGATCACCGCGGAAGAGCGCGCGTTGCTGGAAGCGCAACGGGAACATCTTTCCGTGGATGCCATCCTCACGATCGCCTTTTCGGCCAAAGAGAGCTTCTTCAAGGGCTCCTTTGGCACCGTCGGACGCTATTTTGATTTCAGCGCCGCGAGAGTGACGTTTCTGCACGTGAATTCCGGCCGCCTGACGCTAACCCTGGAAGAAGACCTCGCCCCTGCCCTGCCCAAAGGCCGCTCATTCACCGTCTGCTTCAGGATGCTTACCCTGGACACCGTGGTGACGAGCTTCGTCTGGTGAAGAGAGCCTCGTTCGCGCTTCGCTTGTGAATCAAGCGCGCATGTCTGTTTCACGACGGTTGGATCTGGATCGAACTTTCTTCTCCAGGACGACGATGATGCCGCTTCCCTTCTGCCCTGGGAGTCATCAAGGTCCGCTCCGGCTCGGAAGCGGACCTTAGACACGACCTAAAGATGCAATGCACGCGGTGAAACTCAGCCCGGCGCCACTATGGCGACGTCAACAGTCAACGCCGACGTATTGCTACGTCTTGATGAACTGCAGGATATGCGACACAAAGGTTTTGTCCTGACCAGCGAAGCCATGATGCGCGCTGAATCGGCAAGGATTCTCAGGATCGTCGTTTCCACCGCTCATCCAGATGACTTCGACTCGTTTGCCGCCCCATGCCTGGAATGACGCTACACCGGCGGGATTCGTCCATCGGCAGCGGTCGTCGCGATGGTGGATCACCAGGGTGGGAGGCAGCAGCGCCGGCGACTTCAACAGCGAGGCGACGCTATCGGCCGGTCCCGATGCTTCACTCAAAAAGCCGGAAGAGAGCACCAGCTTGTCCGGTCTGGCACCTTGTGCCAGGCCTTCCGCCGCCCGCTGCGTTCCCTTGCTGGTTGCGACAACCACTACGGGACGCTTCAGCTTGGCCATGTAGTCGGTGGCGGCGGCGAGATTCGTTCCCAGTTCGACCAGCAATACGTCGTAGCCCCCGTTCACCAGCGCATCGCGATTGCGAATGAGGACATTGTCTGCGCCCTCCGTAAAGCGAGCACCCGCCATCACATTCAATCGGCCGTCGCCTCCCGTCAGCAAGAGTATGCTCCCGTTGGGATGCTTCGCGCGAACCAAAATACTCGCCACACCGCCGATATCGACGGTTTCTCCGGCATCGACGATGACGGTGTTCTGGATATCGGCCGCACATGCGCCCCTCATGGGCAGCACAACCATTGCGGCGAATCCAAAAAACCATCCGGCCTTTCTAAGATGATCCAACGAAAAACGCATGCATACCCTCGCTCGCCCAAACATGTTCAAGTGCGGACGCAACAAAAAGACCCTGCAAGTATCGAATGGGTCTACTACACGCGGCTGTGACTCATTGACCGCTCACGCGCCGAATGAGTCGGTGTCTCTCCCCTGCCCCACGGGCCTGTAGAGTCATGGACATATCAGCTCCGGCGACTCACATGCGCCATCATTTTACGAAGCCCATGCTAGTTGGCCGTCCGATCAATGTCATATCTCATCGCCGCCTTCAGCGTCTCTACGCTTATGTCGCTCAGCGTTCTGAACTTGATGCAGTACCCGGTGACCTTGGCCTTGCCAAGATCCTTTCCAAAGGTCTCGGCCAGGTATTTTCTGTCTTCGAGGCCAAGAATGTAGACGGAAATACCGGTGGTGTTTGCACTGATGCCAATCTGGTAGAACTCCCGGGTGTCTCCGTTGGCATACTTCAGCGCCTGAGTTCCGTACCCTACGTTTGGGTTGGAAACGGTTTTTCCCGAACCGTCCTTGCCATCCATGAACCACAATTTGCACTTCGGCATGAGACCCAGGATGGCGCGATGCAACTCCCTCAGGTCCGTACGCTTGGGCTCCGGCTGAGCAGCGAAATATTCGTCGATTTGTTCGTCAATGCGCGGCATATGGGAAACCAGTATGTATCTTCTGAATAAGGAGATTCAGTGCCACGAACTCACCCGCTTTTGAAGGACTGTCCACTTATCCTCGCTCTCGCCACCACTTGGCCACCACCGGCCAGAACGCCCAGATCGCACCCACGACGAGAATTCCCAGGGTTATCCAGGTCTCCACCCGGGAGGGCGGATTGAGATGGTTCCACCGCAATAGCGCCAGTGCAATGGTGTCGTTCGGACTGCCGGATTGCATTTGCATCCCCGATAAGCTGCCAGGTCTGAGTATCCGTTCCGAGCCGGAAGCGGACGCAACCAGATCGGACTCTTCAGCCTGCCTTTTCAGTTTCGCCATCTTGCATGAGGCGGGAGGGCCAGCCGATGCGGACGAGAAGCCCATCTGGACCGGCTATCCCGACTTCATAGAGACCCCACTCGCGGTGCCGCAGGACGCCTCCAGGGCGAATAATGAGGTCATCCACGCGTGCGGCGATAGCGTCCACGTCCGGCGTACGGATGAAGACGCCGAAGGGGTTGTGCTCTTCCGGGACGGCCCAGGGGCCAGTTCCTGCCTGGGTCAGGTGCACCTCGCAGCCCCAGCCGGTCATGATGAAGTAGTTGGCGTCACCGCCCGTGCGGGCAAAGCCCATGCGCTCCCAGAAGGGAAGCGCGGCGTGCAGATCATTGCTGGGAACGATGGCGAATGCACCGACGGTAGAGGGAATGGTCATACATCTACTCCGGACAGGAGGGCTCTCGCGGGGTGCACTGGTGCCTGGTCTTGTCGCCCCTGTTAGAGGCATATCTTCCATACGTAGAAACCGCAATCCATGCCTTCGCGCCCTGGCCTGTCGTTGACCAGGATGACTGCGCGGCGGTGGTGCGCGTCGACGCACCCGCCATCCGCTACGAGGCCGCGTGCACGCCGCCATCGACGACCGGCTATGGCTGCGCATTCTAGCGTTCGAAGAGCTTCCAGTGCCCCTCGGAGACGACCTCGACGACGCCGTCCACGACCTTGATCGCCGTCTCGTCATCGACCGCGTAGCCCGGCACGGGCAGGCGTGCGGCCCACTTCACGGCGTCGGCCATGGTGTTCTCCGGACACATGGCGTTGTCCAGATGCGGAAAGATCGAGAAACCGACCATGCCCAATGCGCTGTCGCCGCCAGCGGCCGGCTTCCAGCCGACGAACCTCTCGCCGACGCAGGGAGCCATCACCATACTGCCGGCGCTCAGCCCCACGTAAACCGTCTCGGTGAGCGACGGAAACAGATCCGCCAAGCCGGATTCACGCATCCAGTGATGCAAGTACAGAGTGTCGCCGCCGCACACCAACAGTGCATCCGTCTCCCGGACCAAGGGGACCCAATTCCTTTCGTCAATGCTGGGCAGCGCAGTCAGCTCAAGCATCCCAACAGACTTCCATCCCAGCTCGACCAGGGGCGTGGGTGTCTGCCCGGCTATTTGCCGCCACGTCATGACCGCAGTGTCGGGCAGCATGCCGTACATCGCGGTGGGAATGCACAGGGCGGTGGACTCGGCGATGGGTTTGCCCAACATGTCGACGAGGGCATCGCGGATGCTCTGATTGCTGACGCCGCCTGAGGTGAGGAGAAGTTTCATCGTGCCGTCCTTGTCTATCGAGAGCCGGGATCGAGCACGGTGAGGTGTGCAAGCGTTCGAACATCGGATGCGGCGAACACGAAACCATCGATATGGGTCACGGCTGTCTCCTTGGCGGAAAAGGTGGCCGGCGCGGCCGCCTTCATGTGCGCGACGAAGGAGCACTAGCAGAATCGACACTGAGCCCGATCCAGGCCCCATCTGGGGAAGGGTCGCCTGGGTCCGGGGTCGAAAACGGACGCAGGTGCCCGGAGACGATCGCAGTCGCATGGTATTTGGGACGTTATCGGTATCTCGGGGGGCGGACTGTTCCCTTGCCTCGCGCGACTACTTATCGTCATCGGCAAGAAGAAAAAACAGTCCTAACCTCCTGCACCGAGGTACCTGCCCCACTCAATGGCGTCTGGTCGTCGCGGCCCATGCAAACGGCATCTCGCTACCTCGTTGGTATCGAGAGTCACTCAATGCAGGGCGCCGAGTGGACCGTTACCTGCGCTCCATGTTCGATTTCCAAAGAACCCATTGAGCAATATTTTCCCAGCCATCTACCGCGACAACTCACAAATCCAGTTCACTTCCCAATGTTTTCCGCCATCCGGGGAGAACGATTGCTCCATGCGTGCCGATTTCGGCGAAATGTTCAACCACATGTAGCGCACCAGGATCACGCGCCCTTTCCAGGGCTGCTGGTTGTAGAACTCGCCGCGGTCGCCGTGGAATTCGCCCACCACGGGCACGGGAAAGTCGAGTTCGCCTTTGTCCAGGTCAAGGCCGTAGATGCTCCACTGATGCGTCTGCGGGTTGTACATCCTCAAGGTTTGCGCCTTGATGTGCAGTTTCTTGTCCGGACTGGTCACCTCGAACTGTTCGAGATTGGCATTGGTATCGAATACCTTGTGGTGATTCGAAATGCCGTCGTAGACGTCCCATTTATCGGAGTTGTTCAGGCGGTCGGGCAAGCGGCGGACATGGGCCTTCCAATCGCCGATAAGGAAATCGAAATCGTGTGATCCATCGCGTTGCGGAGCGGCGAATACCGCCGTCGGATTCGCGGGTTCGTCAGCTGCCTCCTTGGCGACTATTGAACCCGTGAAAGCGGTCATTCCAACGATGCATGCAGCAGCGAACTTCAGCGGGATCGATTTGGTGCGGAACATGCTGACCTCCGATCGAGTTCATGCAGTGACGCGGTGAAACCCTATGCTACCTACGGAGCGATATG
>Ga0207670_10000862_pt1 | contig 15930 bp, 13 predicted proteins | sample KBSS23HmetaG_FD_184339 | JGI IMG/M metagenome (GOLD analysis project Ga0207670, IMG submission 184339) | Switchgrass rhizosphere microbial communities from Kellogg Biological Station, Michigan, USA - KBS S2-3H metaG (SPAdes) (version 2) | ecosystem: Host-associated > Plants > Roots >... | reverse complement strand
CCCGGAGGTGCCGCCCGCCGGCGATCTCGTCTTCGTCGGCAACTGGGGCGACGGCGAGCGGACGCGCGCGATCGGCGAGCTCGTGATCGAGCCGGCGCGCGCGCTCGGCCTCCGCGCGAACGTCTTCGGCGTGCGCTACCCGGACGAAGCGCGCGCCGCGCTCGCCGCCGCCGGGATCGCGTACGGCGGGTGGATCCCGAACTTCGAGGTCCCCGCGGCGTTCGCCGCGCACCGCGTGACGGTCCACGTGCCGCGCCGCCCGTACGCCGAGGTGCTCGGCGGGATCCCGACGATCCGCCCGTTCGAGGCGCTCGCGTGCGGCATCCCGCTCGTCTCCGCGCCGTGGCCCGACGACGAGCGGCTCTTCACGCCGGGCGAGGACTTCCTCGTCGCGAAAGACGGCGACGAGATGGAGCAGCGCCTCCGCGACGTCCTCTCCGACGACGCGCTGGCGCGCGCCCTCGCCGACCGCGGAAGAAGGACGATCGAGGCGCGCCACACCTGCGCGCACCGCGTCGACGAGCTCCTCGCGATCGCGCGCGAGCTCGGTGCCCCGTCCGCTCCGCCGGGCGAAGCGCGCCGCCCGCGCGAAGACGGGCGGAAGGGCCCAAAGGAGACCGCACCATGACCCGCCGCCTTCACGTCGCGTTCTTCGGATCGAGCCTGGTCTCGGCGTACTGGAACGGCGCCGCCACGTACTACCGAGGCGTCATCAAGGCGCTCGCCGATCGCGGCCACCGCGCGACGTTCTACGAGCCCGACGCGTACGACCGGCAGAAGCACCGCGACATCGACGAACCGCCGTGGTGCGACGTCGTCGTCTACGCCGGCGACGACGACCGCGCGGCGCAGCGCGCACTCGCGCGAGCCGCGCGAGAGGCGGACGTGCTCGTCAAGGCGAGCGGCATCGGCGTCTACGATCGCCTCCTCGAGGCGGCGATCCCGTACGCGAAGCGCGCGTCGGCGCTCGCCGTCTACTGGGACGTGGACGCGCCGGCGACGCTCGCCCGGCTCCGGCGCGACCCGGCCGATCCGCTCCGCCGGCGGATCCCGGACTTCGACTGCGTCCTCACGTACGGCGGGGGCGACGCCGTCGTCCGGGGCTACACCGCGCTCGGGGCGAAGCGCTGCGTCCCGATCTACAACGCGGTCGACCCCGAGACGCACCACCCGGGCGTGCGCGATCCGCGCTTCGCCGCCGACCTGTCTCTCCTCGCGAACCGCCTCCCCGACCGCGAGGCGCGCGTCGACGAGTTCTTCGTGCGCGCGGCGCGCGAGGCAAAGGACGCGCGCTTCGTCCTCGGCGGGAGCGGGTGGGCGGACAAGGCGCTCCCGCCCAACGCGCGCGCGGTCGGCCACGTCTACACCGCCGATCACAACGCGTTCAACGCGAGCGCGCGCCTCGTCCTCAACGTCGCACGCGACAGCATGGCGGAGATCGGCTTCTCCCCCGCGACGCGCATCTTCGAGGCCGCCGGCGCCGGCGCGTGCATCGTCACCGACGCGTGGGACGGGATCGAGCGGTTCCTCGAGCCCGGGCGGGAGGTGCTCGTCGCGGAGAGCGGGCGCGACGTCGCCGCCTTCGTCCGCGACGTGGACCCCGCGCGCGCCCGCGCGATCGGCGCGGCGGCGCGCGCGCGCGTCCTCGCCGAGCACACGTACGCGCGGCGCGCGGCCGAGGTCGAAGCGATCTTTGGCCCGCGCGCGCGCGAGCTCGCGGCGATCCAGCCATGACGCCGCTCTCGTTCGTCTTCCTCGGGCTGTCGATCACCTCGTCGTGGGGGAACGGCCACGCCACGACGTACCGCGGCCTCGTGCGCGAGCTCGCGGCGCGCGGCCACGACGTCCTCTTCCTCGAGCGCGACGCCCCCTGGTACGCGGCGCACCGCGACTTCGCGCGGCCGCCGTTCGCGCGCGTCGAGCTCTACGACGGCACGGACGACCTCGCCGCGCGCTTCCGCGGCGACGTCGAGCGCGCCGACGTGGTGATCGTCGGCTCGTACGTCCCGGATGGGGCGGCGGTCGGGCGGTGGGTGCAGCGCGTCGCGCGCGGCCGGACGGCGTTCTACGACATCGACACGCCGGTCACGCTGCGGAAGCTCGCGGCGGGCGACGCGGAGTACATCGCGCGCGACCTCGTCGGCCGGTACGACGTCTACCTCTCCTTCACCGGGGGTCCGACGCTTTCGCGCATCGTTCGCGAGCACGGCGCGAAGGCGGCGCGCGCGCTCTACTGCAGCGTCGACCCCGAGCTGTATTTCCCCGAGGACCGCCCGCGCGCGATCGATCTCGGGTACCTCGGCACGTACTCGCGCGACCGGCAGCGCGCGCTCGACGCGCTCCTCGTCGAGCCGGCGCGCCGCCTCCCGGACGCGCGCTTCGTCGTCGCGGGGGCGCAGTACCCGCGAGAGGTCGCGTGGCCGCCGAACGTCGCGCGGATCGAGCACGTCCCGCCGGGCGAGCACCGCGCGTTCTACAACGCGCAGCGCTTCACGTTGAACGTGACGCGCGCCGACATGGTCCGCGCCGGCTTCTCGCCCAGCGTGCGCCTCTTCGAGGCCGCGGCGTGCGGCACGCCGATCATCACCGACACGTGGCCCGGGCTCGACGACGTCTTCGTCACGTCCGGCGCTGCGCGCGAGATCCTGGTGGCGCGGGGAGCGGGCGACACGGTCGCGCTCGTCCGGAGCCTCCCCGACGCGGAGCGGCGCGCCGTCGCCGCGCGCGCGCGCCGCCGCGTGCTCGCGGCGCACACCGCCGCCCACCGAGCGGAGGAGCTCGAGCGGATCGCGCGCGCCCTCCTGGATGCGTCGAGCGCGCGCGCGGCGCGAAGGCCCGCGGCCGGAAGGATGCCGCTCCTCGAAAACAACCCGGACCAAGGAGGCATGGCATGAAGGGCTATCGAGTTCTGGTGACGGGCGGCGCCGGGTTCGTCGGATCTCACCTCTGCGAGCGGCTGCTGTTCGATGGGCACCACGTCACGGCGATCGACGACATGTCGACGGGGTCGTGGAGCAACGTGCGCCACCTCGAGGACCACCCGCGCTTCGCCATGATCGAGCACGACGTCACGGAGCCGTTCGACGTCCCCGCGGTCGACCGCGTCTTCAACCTGGCGTGCCCGGCGAGCCCCGCCGCCTACCAGCGCGACCCGGTGAAGACGAACCTCACGAGCGTGCTCGGCGCGCTGCACGGGCTCGAGCTCGCGGAGCGGCGCGGAGCGCGCTTCCTCCAGGCGTCGACGAGCGAGGTGTACGGTGATCCGGAGGTGCACCCGCAGCCCGAAGGGTACCTCGGCCACGTGAACCCGATCGGCGTGCGCGCCTGCTACGACGAAGGAAAGCGGTGCGCCGAGGCGCTCGCCGCCGACTTCCAGCGCGCCCGCGGCGTCGACGTACGGATCGCGCGGATCTTCAACACGTACGGCCCGCGGATGCGCCCCGACGACGGGCGCGTGATCTCGAGCTTCATCGTGCAGTCGCTCTGCGGCGAAGCGCTGAGCGTGCACGGCGACGGCTCGCAGACACGGAGCTTCTGCTATGTCGACGACCTCGTCTCCGGCCTCGTCCTCCTCATGGAGCACGTGCGCCCGCCGGGCCCCGTGAACCTCGGCAACCCGGAGGAGTTCACCGTCCTCGAGCTCGCGCACAAGATCCTGAAGCTGACCGGGAGCACGAGCCGCATTCGCCACGTCCCGCTGCCCCCCGACGACCCGAAGGTCCGCCGCCCCGCGATCGATCGAGCGCGGCGCCTCCTCCGCTTCGAGCCGCGCGTCATGCTCGATGAAGGGCTCGCGCAGACGATCGCGAGCTTCCGCAACGCGCGCATCGAGGGCCGAGGCCTCATCGCCGCAGCTGGATAGTCCCGCGAGTGGGGGCATGCGGATTGCTGCATCTCCGCCGGACGCCATGTCGCTGCGCGATATCCTCCTCGGCCGACCGCTCGCCACCGTCGAGGACTCGCGCGAGCGTATCGGCCCGATCGCGGGCATCGGTGTGCTCGGGCTGGACGCGCTCGCGTCGGCTGCATACGGCCCCGAGGCGCTCCTCACGGTGCTCCTGCCGCTCGGCGCGTCGGGCCTCCGGTACGTGGTGCCGCTGACGTTCGTGATCATCGCGCTCCTCGCGGTGATCGCGCTCTCGTACCGCCAGACGATCCACGCGTATCCACAGGGCGGAGGCGCGTACACGGTCGCGAAAGAGAACCTCGGCAGGACCGCGGCGCTCTTCGCCGCAGCGGCGCTCGCCCTCGACTACCTCTTGAACGTCGCGGTCGCGATCTCGGCCGGCGTCGGCGCGCTCGTCTCCGCCGTGCCGTCGCTCCTGCCGCACACGCTGATGGTGTGCCTCGCGGTGCTCGCGCTCCTGACGATCGTGAACCTCCGCGGTGTGCGCTCGACCGGCGTCGCGTTCATGCTGCCGACGTACCTGTTCGTCGGCTCGCTGCTGACGGTGATCGTGCTCGGCACGGTGGACGCCGCGACGCACGGCGGCCATCCGGCGCCCGCCGTCCCGCTCGCGACCGCTCCGGCGACGATGCACGCCGCGTCGTTCTGGCTCGTCGTGCGCACGTTCGCCAACGGCTGCACCGCGATGACCGGCGTCGAGGCGGTGAGCAACGGCGTCCCGCTCTTTCGCGCGCCGTCCACCGCCGGCGCGCAGCGCACGCTCACCGCGATCGTCGTCCTCTTGATCGCGCTCCTCGCGGGGGTGGCGCTCCTCGCGCGGGCGTACGGCGTGACCGCGACGATCCCCGGAGCGCCCGGATACGAGAGCCTCCTGTCGCGCCTGACGGCGGCGGCGGTGGGTCGCGGGCCGTTCTATTACATCACGATGGGGAGCGTCATCGCGGTGCTCGCGCTCTCCGCGAACACGAGCTTCGCGGACTTCCCGCGCGTCTGCCGCATGCTCGGCGCCGACCGCTTCCTCCCCGAGCCGTTCGTTCACCGCGGGCGCCGCCTCACGTTCTCGCACGGGATCGTCGCCCTCAGCATCCTCTCGGCGATCATGCTCATCACGTTCCGCGGGATCACCGACGCGCTGATCCCGCTCTTTGCCATGGGCGCGCTCTTCGCGTTCACGATGTCGCAAGCGGGGATGGTCGCGCACTGGGCGAAGCAGCGCGGCCCCGGCGCGAAGCGCGCCCTCTTACTGAACGCGGTGGGGGCGCTCGCGACGGCTGCGACACTCGTCGCGGTCCTCGCGTCGAAGCTGGCCGAGGGCGCGTGGATCTCGGTCGTCCTCGTGGCGGCGATGATCGCGCTCTTCAAGAGGGTGCGCCGCCACTACGATTTCCTCGCCGAGGCCACCGCGACCGACGCGCCGCTCGCCATCGGCTCGCGGAGCCCCCCCATCGCGGTGGTGCCGATGCGCCGCTGGGACTGCGTCGCGCTGAAGGCGATGCGCTTCGCCGTCGGGTTCGCGGACGACGTCATCGCGGTCCAGATCCTGACCGGCGACCGCGACGTCGACGATCTCACCGAGCGCTGGGACACGCTCGCCGTCGAGCCGTCGCGCCGCGCGGGCCGGCGGCCGCCGGTGCTCGTCGTGCGCCGCTCCGAGTACCGGCAGCTCTTCGCGCCGCTCCTCGATTTCGTCGCCGCGCTCGAGCGCCGGCACCCCGATCGCGCGATCGCCGTCGTCGTCCCCGAGCTCGTCGAGCCGCGCTGGTACCACCACCTGCTTCACAATCACACGGCATCGGTGATCAAGGCGCTCCTGCTCTTCCGCGGAGGTCCGCAGATCGTGATCGTCAGCGCGCCGTGGTACCTGCGCGACTGGATCCCCGAGCGCTGGCGCCTCCGGCGAACGGAGACCGGAGCGCGCTTCTCGCGCCTCTGAGCGGGCACGCGCGGTGCAGAAAAAAACCGACCGCCGCGGAGGCGCGGAGGAGAGATGCATGGCCACCAGGGCGGAGATCGCGAGGGCGCTCGCGCAGCGGAGCAAGCCGAAATCGCGGGCGAAGACGGCGGGGCGCGAGCGCGATCGAGCGCATCGCCGCGAGGCGGAGCTCCGCGTCTTCCACGAGCTCGAGCACGCGGTGAGCGGCCGACCCGCGGGCGGCGTCACGGCGCGCCGGAACATCCGGGCGGATTCGGGTGATCACGCGACGTTTGATCTCGAGGACTCGGGGAACGGGCGGCCGTCGCGCAAATCGACGCGCAAGGGGGCGAACCGCGTCAAGCCCGACGCGAACCTTCGCCGCCGTCATACCCGCGCGAGCCACTCGCCGGAACGGCGCGCGGGCAAGGACGCCGCGGCCGCGAAGAAAGCGGGCGGCAAGGAGGTCCGGTCTACCGTCCTCCAGGTCCCCCGCTCGTCGCCCGCCGGTGCAAGCGAGCCCTCCTCCCGGCCGGCCGGGTCACGCAAATCGCGATGATCGCGCGCCGCCGGCTCGCGGTGAGCGCAAGAACGCCACGAGGACACGTGGCATTCGCGTCTCGCCGGAGCCGGCGGGCGCCGCGTGCTCACAGGATGGCGCCGGTGGGCATCGACACGTCCTGCCCGAGCACCTCGCGACGCGCGAAGCGCTGCACGACACGCCGCACGAAGAGGAGATGCTCCTCCTCGTCGTGCAGCCGCTTCTTGAACGCCCGCTTCGCTTCGTGATCGCCCGCCTCGGCGGCGAGCTGCGCGAGCAGGTCCCACCCGGCGTTGTCGCCGAGCTCCGCCACGAGCAGCGCGTGGAACATCTTCGACAGCGGCTCGCGCCCGCCGAGGACGATCTGTTCGACGCCGCTCGCCTCCGTCTCCTCGAGTCGCGCCATCTCGCTGTCGCCGTGGGCGTCGCCCCCGGCCGCGCGAATCTGCTCCTCGAGCCACTCCTCGTGCTCCTTCTCCTCGTCGCGGTATTCGGCCATCTCCTGCTCCATGCGCATGACGTCCTGGCTCCCCGACGCGCGCATCCTCGCGAGGATCGTGTCGTAGAGCTTCACGCCGGCGCGCTCGTAGGCGAGCCTCGCTAGCAAGAGATCGAGTACCTTTTCGCGATTCGTCTCCAAGAGTTTTTTCATTGTTCACCTCTCGAGAGACACATCATGCAAGCGCGGCACCGCGCGACGGGCGGGGCGCTCTTCGTGAAAAATCACGAAGACTCGATGTCCCGGAGCGTCACCGTCTCGTGACCGGTCGTGCGACCGCGCTCGAGCAGCGATTTGAGGCGGAGGAGATCGTCGTCCATCTGCTTTTGCGGATCGGCACCGAGGAGCTTCGCGAACGCATGGCCGATCGCGCCGCCCGGCGGGTTGTACGAGAGCTCCACGTGGATGGTCGTCCTCGTGATCCCGCTTCGCTCGAAGCGCACCGTCCCCGACGACTTCACCTCCGCCCCCTCCCGGCTCGACCAGGCGATCCGCTCGTTCGGGATCGACTCGGTGACGATCGCGTCCCACTCGAACGCGGTCCGCGCCGGGCCGCGCACGCGCCAGTGGAAGCTCCCGTCCGGGTTCTTCCGCACCTCGTCGACGTGGCTCATGAAGAGCGGAAACTTCTCCGGATTGCTCCAGATCGCGAAGACCTCTTCGACCGGCGCCTCGACGTGGATCGTCTTCTCGAGATCGATGGCGCGCCTCCCCGCGCCGATCCCGGTGATCCGCCTCAGATCGAGGTTCGTGATCGTTCGGACGAGCAGCCCCGATCCGACGGCGACGAGCGCCGCGCGAGCGCGCGGACGGCGCAAAGGCGCGAGGCCGAGCGCGATCGCGATCACGCCAAAGGCCCCGACGACGAGGCGCGTTCCCGGAGGCCAGAAGTGCTCGCGCGGTCTCGCGTGGACCGGCTCGAGCGGGACGTACGCTTCGAGGTGGTTGTCGATCCCACGGACGCCACGCACGTGGCGAACCGCATCGACCACGCGCTCGATCTCGTCCTCCCGACAGGGACCCGTGAGGACCACGCGCCGATCGAGCGCCGACGCGCGAATGCGCCGGGCGTCGCGCGTCACGCGGCCGAGCCTGGAGCGGACGCGCTCCACGACGACGTCGTCGTCGACCGCGTCTTCACCGAGCCACGCGCGGAGCTCGTGCACCGCTCCGTGCACCTGAGCGTCGAGGTCGACGAGCGCCGCGTTCAGCCCTTCACCCGCCACTCGCACCCCATGACGGAGCTGGTCGCGCGCGAGGTTTCGCCGCCGCCTCCCGTAGCTCGGATCGAGGAAGTACGCGGCGCCTCCGCCGGCGACGGCCGCTCCGATGAGACCGATGGATCGGGTCATGGGCCGCAGTTTTTGCAACGCGTGGTCCATCTCCGGGGCGACGAGACGGCTTGAACATTTGCGATCCGGGGGGCATGCTGCACCTGCTTCCACCGTGGCCGACCCTATCCAGGAACTCGAGCACTCCCATGCGGAGCTCAGTACGCTCGTCCTCGAGCTCGCGGAGGTGCTCCGCCTCGCACGAGGTGGAAGGGTCCCGACGGCGGTCGAGCGGAGCACGTTCCTCATTTGTCTCGGGAGCCTGCGCGACGCGCTCCTGCAGCACTTCGCCACAGAGGAGGAGGGGCTCTTCCCGTTCGTCCGCGACGAGCTCCCCGACCGGCGGAACGCGGTGGACGAGCTCGAGGCGTCGCACGACACGATCTGCGGCGCGCTCCTTCGACTCTCGTACCTCGCGACGCACGTGGACGACGCGTTCCGCACGCAGCTACCGACGGTGCTCTCCGTCTTCGAGCGCTTCCAGAAGGCGTACGCGATGCATTCGCAAGACGAGATCGAGCTTTTCCGCATGCTCGGCCTCTCGCTCACCATCGAGCGCCGGAAGAAGCTCGCCGAGCTCCTGCGCGGGCTGTGAAGCGCTACGGGCCGTGGCCCGCCGCGACGTTCTTCGTCAGGAGCTTCGTCGCGGCCTCGTCGGCGACGCCGCGCCCCACGGCGAGGAGCCAGCGGAAGATCGTGTTCCCGAGGAGCTTCTCGCCGCGCACGTTGAAGAGCCACACCGCGTAGTTGCACGTACCGGAGAAGATCGACGTGAAGACGGCGCGGTGGACGCTCGCGTCGGCGTCGCGGAGGACGCGCTCGCACAGGCGGCGGAGGGACGACCACTCCATCCACTCCTCGATGACGTGCAGCGTCTCCTTCTGGGCGGTGCGGCGCGTGAGCCGCTTCGCGATCAGGTCGATCTCGTCGAGGTCGCGCTGCCGCGCCCTCGACGCGGCGGCCGCGAGCGTCGGGCTCGTCGCGACGATGTGCGCCGGCGCGCGCGCAGCCGGCACCTCGAGATCCCTCTCCACCGATTCGACGAGACGCAGGAAGACCGCGTCGACGGACGACCGCGCCTCGAGGGCCAGCGCCCGCCGCGCGATGAGCGCGTTCGTCGCAGGAGCGTCGCGCGCCGCGTCCCACGCGCGCCCCGCGGCGAGCAGCGCCGCCTCTGACGGCGCGCCGAGACTCGCCGCGTGCGCGCGAAGCGCCGCGCCGAGCGGGTCGAGCGGCGGATCGCCTGCACCTTCGCGCGCGCGCGCCGGATCGCCCGCGGCTCCGCGCGGCGCGGCGAGCGCGCGGCGCACCATCGGCCACGTGGCGCGCCGGTGCGGCGCGGCGATCCACGCGAAGTAGAGGACCGCGTCCGACGGCGCGCGCGGAGCGCCGATCAGCCGCTCGGCGATCGCGCCCATGAGCCACGGCCAGCGCATGTACGAGCCGCGCCCGCGTCCGAGCGACGCGACGAGGCGGAAGTCGCCGCGGCGCGCGGCGTCGGCGACGAGCCACGACCGCGCGACGCGACGGACGGCGCGCGGCGCGGTCCGCCACGTGAGGGCGTCGACCGCGGCGAAGAGGAGGCGCGCCGACTCGGGCCGGCCGCGCGCCGCGGCGAGGAGCCCGGCCGCGGCGAGCGACGTCGCGCGGAGCGTCACCTCGTGCGTGAGACGGTCCTCGAGCCACGCGAGCGTCTCGGGGTCGAGCGATCGCGCACGCAACGCGGCGAGCGCGCCGTAGAACACCGCGGCCGCGCGCATCTCGGCCGACGACGCGACCGGCGGCGAGAGCCTCGCGACCGCGTGCGCGAGGCGCGGGAGGCCGAGCGGGACGACGACGCGCGACAGCGTGAACGCCGGGAAGAAGAGGAGCGGGACGACCGCGACGCTCGCGACGAGCATCGGGACCTGGACGAACGGCAGGTGCTGCTGAAAGGCGAGGATGACGAACAGGAGGGCGAACGTCGCGACGAGGAAGCGCATGGCGACGTTCAACGACGCCGCGTCTCCCTGCTGCCCGCGGCGATTCGCCGCGAGCACGCCCGCGGCGATCGCGCCGAACGGGATCACGAGCGCCTCCAGCCGAGCGCCGCCATCGCCTCGGCCCACGGCGCGGCCGCGTCCGCCCGCGGATCGGCGGGCACCGCCGCGGCGGCGGCGCGCGCCCAGATCTCGTGACCGATCCGGCGATCGGGATCGCGGAGCTCCGCGACCGCCGCGCGCACGCCGTCTTCGGTCCGCTCCCCCGGCCCGACCGGCGTCGGGTACGTCCGCGCGGCGGCGCTGCCGATCGCGAGGAGGCCGAGGAGCTTCTGCCCCGTCCGCTCCACGTCGACGCGCGAGCACTCCGGCGACAAGCCGAGCACGAAGAACGGATTTTCGCGCCACCGCGCGCGCGGATCGACGGCGGCGTCGTGCACCTCCGGAGCGAGCGCGTACGCGGGCACCGGGCGGAACCGGCGCGCCCGATGCGCGAGGCGGCGGCGGACGGCGTCGCCGGGGATGCGATCGGCGGGGACGTGCGTGAGGACGAGGTACGAGAAGACGTCGAGCCCGCCGAGCCCGCCCGCGAGGACGAAGCGCGCGCCGGCGTGACCGTGGACCGAAAACCCCGGGCCGCTCGACGCGACCGACGTCACGTCGTGCCACGCGAGGAACGCCCGCTTTCGCAGCGGGATCCGCCGCTCGATCCCGCGCTCGTCCACGTACCAGTGCGGGCGGAGGACGAACCATGAAGGGAGCGCCACGAGCGCCGCCACCGCGGCGATGATCGCGGCGCCGATCCAGCGCTCGCCGGGGCGCGCGCCGACCGTCTCGGCGATGAAGGTCACCGCGAAGATGGCGAAGACGATGAGCACGAAGAGGCGCACCGGCCAGCCGAACGCGAGCGCGCGGCCCTTCGACGTCGCCCCTCCGGCGCTCATCGCCCCAGCGCTCATCGCCGGCTAGTCGACCTTCGGGAGGCTGTGCCGCGTGAACTTCATCACGCGGCCTCAGCGCACGCCCGACGAGTACCCGAGCATCCGCTCCTCGGCGTCCGCGGGCAGGATCGTCCAGAGCTCGCGCACCACACGCTCGAGCGCGGCGCGATCGCGCTGCGCCATCGCGCGCCGCCCGTCGCGGACGAGCGCCGTCGCGCGCGGCAGATCGGACGCCTGCCCGGCGCGCGACTCGGCGTGCTCGAACTGCTCCTCCCACGCCTCGGGGTGGCGGCAGTACGCGACCCACCCGAGGCGGAGGACGACCTTCCGCTGCCGCTCCATCTCGCGGACGTCGCGCGCCGCGCGCGCCTTGTCGATCGCGGCGATCGTCTCCTTGAGCACTCTGCGCTCGTCGTCGGTCCCGTGCTGCCCGCACCAGCCGACCGCCCACGCGACCTTGTCGCGCACCGACGCATCGAGCACCGGCCACGCGAGCTCCGCGTCGACGTCGGCGATCGCCGCGTCGATCTCGAGGAGCATCCGCCGCGCCTTCTCCGCCGCGTCCGGATCGCCGCCGCGCGCGCGTTCGACGTCGCGCGCGAGATCGGCGAACGCCGCGTCGAGCTCGCCGAGCTTCGCGATCGCCTTGACCCCCATCCCCCGCTTCGCCGCGTCGCCGCTCACCGCGTTCGCCCGCGCGCGGAGCCCCTCCGCGCGCGCGGCGAGCTCCTCGGCCGGGACCTGCGGCGCCACGAGGTGGGCCACGCGATCGAACGCCTGATCGAGGTCCGGCACGCGCGCGGTCGCCGAGAGGCGCCCGCCGCGATCGAGCTCGAGGGTGACCTCGATCGACGAGCCCGCGGGGAGCGTCGATTTCACGCCGACGCTCGGGATCTCGAGCGTGCCGACGAGCCGGCACAGATGCGCGAGCGGGAACTCGCCCTGCACGATCGGCACGCGCAGCGCGAAGCCTTCGACGCCGGGCGACACGGTCTCGACGGTGCGCAGCACGAAGGTGCGGCGCATCGGGAGCGGCGAGCCGCGCTCGAAGTACACCTGCACCCGATCGTTCGCCAGCGCGACGCCGATCGATCGCGAGAGCGGCGGGTCACTGATCGTGACCCCGTGGACGATCGTGAACGACGGCGGGTGGAGCGCGACGGCCTCGCCCGACGGCGCGGTCCCCTCGACGTGGAACGTGTTCTGGCGGCGCGCGGCGAGGTGCACCTGCGTGGCGAACGCCCCCTCGGCGTCGAGCGCCTCCGGCTCGCTCGCCCACTCGCCGTCGGCGCGGCGGAGCGAGACCTTCGCGACGTTCTGCCCGCTCGCATCGAGGACCTTGCCGACGACGAACGGGGAGAGATCCGGCGTCATCGCCGGGTACTGGAGCCACACGCGCGGCCCCGTCGCCGCGGGCGCTGCCCCGCCTTCTCGCCGGCCTTCCCGCGCGTCGAGCTGCGCGGTCGCCGCGTACAGCGCGGCCCCTTGCGCGACGAGCGTCATCGGATCGAGCCCATCGCGGAACGGCGCGCCGAGCGCCTCGGCCACGCGCGCGCGGAGGAGCGGCATCGCGGTGGGACCGCCCACGAGGACGATCCGCCCGAGCGGCGGATCGCCGTGCGCCGCGAGGAGGCGGCGGCAGACGGCGATGGATCGATCGATCAGCGGCGCCGCGATCGACTCGAGCGCCTCGCGCGGGACGCTGACGTCGACGTCGATCGACGCGCCGCCCGCGTCGAAGAGCTCGGGGATGACGATCTCCGCCGCCGTCGCGCGCGCGAGCTCGATCTTCGCCTCCTCCGCCGCGTGGCGGAGCTTCCGCAGCGCGGCGGCGTGCGCCGGATCGGCGGGATCGACGACGACGCCGCGCGACCGTTTCAGATCGGCGAGCACCCAATCGACGATCTTCGCGTCGAAGTCGCGGCCGCCGAGGAAGTTGTCGCCGTCGTGACCGACGACGCGGAGGAGCCCCTCGTTCGTGGCGAGGAGCGTGACGTCGAACGTCCCGCCGCCGAGATCGTAGACGAGCCAGCTCTCGTCCCCCTGATCCGACGACCACCCGGCGGCGATCGCCGACGCGACCGGCTCCTGGATCATCTCGACGCGATCGAAGCCGGCGATCCGCGCGGCCTCCGACGTCGCGGCCGTCTGCGCCACCTCGAAGAGCGCCGGAACGGAGATCACCGCCGTCCGCGGCTCGAAGCCGAGCTGGTCTTTCACGTCGGCGCGGATCGATCGGAGCACCTCCGCGGCGAGCTCCTGCGGGCGCCGCGTCGCGCTGATCGCCGCGAAGTCGAGGACGTGCTCGGTCCCCATCAGGCGCTTGAACTCGGCGCGTGTGTTCTTCGGATCGCTGTCGAGGAATCGGCGCGCGCGCGCGCCGACGGTCACGTTCCCGCGCGCGTCGATCCGCACGACGCTCGGCGTGAGCGTTCCCCCCTGCGCGTTGCGCACCGACGTGACGTGCACCCCATCGAAGACCGCGGCGGCCGAGTTCGTCGTCCCCAAATCGATGCCGAGGTACACGGGCGAGATCGCGGTCATGGTGCGGGAGGCGTCGACCGAAGCTTGCTCGACGGCGGCACGACGAGCAAGACCGGGGAGGATCGCGCACCACGCTCTCCCGCGGCGACCGCGATGGTGCGATGTCCTCCTATCGACCGTAGAATTCGGCTATCGCCTCCGCGGCGATCGTCCGCGCGTGCGGATCGGTCGTCCCCGCTTCGATGATCCGCTCGAGAGCGTCGGCGAGGATCGCGATGAGATCCGCCGCGTCGCTCGCCTCGTCCTGAGGCGCTGTACGTTCGGTTAGTACCGTCACCCCTTCACCGAACACGGTTCGGTGGCGCTGGCTCGCCATCGTCAGCGGAATCCACGTCTTCTGCACGTCCCTCGCTGCCATGGGATGGACCCTATCCCGATACCTGTACATCCGTCAAGTTATCCGGACGTGCTCGTCGTGGGCGACTCCGTCCGAGCGCGTGAGCCTCTACGTCTCCAGTTTGAGCCGGTACCCGACTCCGGTCTCCGTGACCAGGTATCGCGGGCGCGCCGGGTCTTTCTCGAGCTTGTGACGGAGCTGCGCCATGTACACGCGGAGATATTGCATTTGATGCGCGTGTCCCGGCCCCCACACCTGCTCGAGCAGGTGGCGGTGCGTCATCACCATCCCGGCGTGCTTCACGAGCACGGTCAGGAGCTTGTACTCCGTCTGCGTGAGGTGGATCTCCTCGTCGCGGAGGAAGACAAGGCGGCGCGCGAGATCGACGCGGATGTCCTCGCCGATGTGAGCGACCGTCGACACGACGTCGCGCGCGCGCGCGGCGTGGCGGAGCGCGACGCGGATCCGCGCCATCAGCTCCGCGGCGCCGAACGGCTTCGTGAGGTAGTCGTCCGCCCCCTCGTCGAGCGCCCTCACCTTGCTCTCCTCCTGTCCCCGCGCCGAGATGACGATGATCGGGACGGTGCTCCACTCGCGGAGCTTCTTCGCGACGTCGAGCCCGTCGATGTCCGGGAGCCCGAGATCGAGGAGGACGAGATCCGGCGTGTGCGCGACCGCCTGCGCGATCCCCTCGCCTCCCGTCTTCGCGTCGAGGACGCGGTACCCGTTCGCGGTGAGCGATATCCGCACGAACCGCCGCATCTGCTCCTCGTCTTCGACGACGAGGACGGTGTGCTTCGGATCGCTCATGAAGGGTGCTCCGCCTCCGCCGGCTCCTCGAGGCGGGCCACCGCCGCGCTCGTGTCGACCGGCAGCGTAAACCGAAACGCCGCGCCGCCGCCCGACCGGTCCTCGACCCAGATGTGCCCTCCGTGCGCCGTCACGATCCCGCGGCAAATCGTGAGCCCGAGCCCCACGCCGCCCCCCTCGCGCTCGCGCGCGCGGTAGAACTTGTCGAAGATCCGCTCGGCCTCGCCCCGCGGGACGCCCGGCCCCCGATCCGCCACACAGACACAGACCTCGCCGTCGTCGTCGCGCGCCGACACGTCGATCGGCGAGCCGGGCGGCGTGTACTTCGTCGCGTTCTCGAGGAGGTTGATGAGCACCTGCTCGATGAGCGCCGCGTCGAGCGGCACGAGCGACAGATCGGCGGGGATCTGCGCGGTGACGGCGCGCCCGCGCAGCCGGTCGTCCATGCGGTTGAGCGCGGCGCCGATGATCTCCTCGAGCGACTCGGCGCTCTTCGTGACCTCGAGCGCGCCCGCCTCGAGGCGCGTCATGTCGAGGAGGTTCCTGACGAGCCGGGCGAGACGGAGCGCCTCCTCGTGCGCCGTCTCGAGGAGCTCGCGCCGCGCCGCTTCGTCCTTCGGACCCGCGTCGTCGAGGAGCGCGCTCGTGGCCCCCGTCACCACCGCGAGCGGCGTCCTTAGGTCGTGCGAGACGGAGCTCAGGAGCGCGTTCCGCAGCTGCTCGGTCTCGATCCGGAGCTTCGCGCCGCGCGCCTCCTCGGCGAGGCGTATCCGCTCGAGCGCCGACCCGATGAGACCCGCGAACGTCTCGAGGAGCTGCCGCTCGTCGGCGCCGGAAAGCGCGATCTCCTTGGCGGGGAAGACCGCGAGGACGCCGACGCGTCCGCGCGATCCCTTGAGCGGCACGACCATCGCGCGCGCCGACGGGAGCGTGTCGGTGCCGGCGCCGGCGGGGCGCTGGTGCGCCCACACCCACTCGGCGACGCCGCGGTCCTTGTCGTGCTCGGTGAACGTCCCATCGTCGACGAGGACCGGCTCGAGCGCGTCGGGCTCGTCGGCGCGCGGGAGGAGCACCGCGACCTTCGCCCCGAAGACCTCGCGCACGTGCCGCGCAGCGGCGTCGAGGAGCG
>Ga0207670_10000861_pt1 | contig 15931 bp, 12 predicted proteins | sample KBSS23HmetaG_FD_184339 | JGI IMG/M metagenome (GOLD analysis project Ga0207670, IMG submission 184339) | Switchgrass rhizosphere microbial communities from Kellogg Biological Station, Michigan, USA - KBS S2-3H metaG (SPAdes) (version 2) | ecosystem: Host-associated > Plants > Roots >... | reverse complement strand
GTCGAAGGCGCCGCGCCGGGGCAGGGTCGCGGGTCGAAACGCCGCGATGGTTGCGCTGCCGCCGGTGGTGGAGGCGCGCTGTCCGTCGCGGGCGAGGCCTTCCTTCAGCGCGTGCATCAAGAGTGCGCGAACGAGCGTGTTGTCGCGGAAGCGCACCTCGGTCTTGGCCGGGTGCACGTTGACGTCAACCTCGCGCGGCGGCAGCGTCACAAACAACGCCACCACCGGATGGCGGTCGCGCGGTAGGTAGTCGGCATAGGCGCCGCGGATGACGCCGATCAGGAGCTTGTCGCGGACCGGGCGGCCATTGACGAACAGATATTGCCCGAGCGAATTGGCCCGGCTGTGCGTCGGCAATCCGGCGTAGCCCTCGACCACGACGCCATCGCGCGCGGCACCGACCTCGACGGCGTTCAAGCGGAATTCCGCGCCGAGCACGTCGGCCAAGCGGGCCAGCCGCCCCGCCGCGCCCGGCAACGCCGCCGGCCAGGTCACCGGTGCGCGCTCGTCGCTGCCAAGCGTGAAGGCGACGTCCGGCCGGCTCATCGCCAGCCGCCGCACCACGTCGCGCACTGCCTCGGCCTCGCTGCGGTCGGACTTGAGAAACTTTAGCCGCGCCGGCGTGGCGTAAAACAGGTCTTTCACCTCGACGCGGGTGCCTTCGGACAGCGCCGCGGGCTTGATCTCGGCCTTGGCGCCGCCGTCCACCGTGATGGCCCAGGCATTGGGCTCACTGGCGTGGCGGGTGGTGATGGTGAGGCGCGCCACCGAGCCGATTGAGGGCAGCGCCTCGCCGCGGAACCCAAGGGTGCTGATCTGCAAAAGATCGTCGCCGTCGAGCTTGGAGGTGGAGTGGCGCTCGACCGCGAGATCGAGATCGGCGCGCGTCATTCCGGATCCGTCGTCGGCGACGCGAATGAGCCGCCGCCCGCCGCCGTCGGTCGCGATCTCGATCCGGGTGGCGCCGGCATCGAGCGCATTCTCGATCAGTTCCTTGACCACGCTTGCCGGGCGCTCGACCACTTCGCCGGCGGCGATGCGGTTGACCGTGGTTTCGGAAAGTTGGCGGACCGGCATTTTTGCGACCTGATTCGGATGTGGCCCAAATCTATCGGCGCAAGTGGGCGCCCGCGAGGGCGGCGGTCGAAATGCCCCCGCTATTTCGCGGTTTGGGCTGAACCTTTGGGCCGGTTGCGCGACCAAGGGGCATGAGCGCCCTTGCCGTCGCCCCCGACCACCTGTTCCTGCAATTTGCCGTGGGATTTGCGCTGTGCGCGCTGGCCTGCGGACTGATCCTGGCCGGGCGGCTGTCGATCCGGCGCGCGGCCGAGAGCGAAGCTTGGCCGGCGGTGGAAGGCGTCGTCATCGAAAGCACAGTCGCCGCCCAGCGCGAAGGCCGGCAGCTTTACCGCCCCATGGTCCGCTATCGCTACGAGGTGGGCGGCGAGCGCTACGAGGGCAGCCGCATCCAATGGGCGGCTTCGACCGGCTATCGCAAATACACCCGCGCCCGCAGAATTCTGGACAGCTATCGGTCCGGCCACGCCATCAAGGTGCACTACGATCCGAAGCGCCCCGGCGTGGCGGTGCTCAAACCCGGGCACGCGATGGGCCTCCGGCCCATGCTGGTTCTGGCGCCAACCGCGGCGATGTACACGCTCTTCGTCGTCAGCACGGTGTTGGTCGGACACTAATTCCACCGGCCGAGCTAATCCCAAGTCGGCTTGCCCGTCCGCATCCCTTTGATGCCGGAGCGGTGCTTCTTGCTTTCGATACGCCGCTGCTTGGATGCCCGGGTCGGCTTGGTGACACGGCGCGGAACCGGCTTCACCGCAGCCTCTTGAATCAATGCCACGAGGCGCGCCTGTGCGTCGGCGCGGTTGCGTTCCTGGGTGCGATGACTCTGCGCGATGATCACCAGCACGCCGTCCTTGGTGATGCGCCGGCCGCCGAGCTTCATCAGCCGCAACGCCACGTCGTTCGGCAGCGACGGCGATTGCCGCACATCGAACCGCAGTTGCACTGCGGTCGACAGCTTGTTGACGTTCTGCCCGCCGGGGCCCGACGAACGCACGAAGCTTTCCTCGAGCTCGGATTCTTCGATGCTGATCTGGTCGGTGATGCGGATCATGACGTATACCTAGCGGAGCATGATCTTGTCCGAAAACCGGTTCCTATTTTTCGGGATCATGCTCAACCGGCCGTCAGATATTTCTTCGCCAGCACCTTGCCTTCTTCGACCGCCGGCTGGTCGAACGGATCGACGCCGAGGAGGTGCGCGGCGATGATCGTCTCCAACATGAAGTGCATCAGGAGTTCGCCCAGGTGGCGCTCGTCCACGCGTTCGAGATGGATGGTGCGCACCGGGCAGCCGTTCTTGGCGAGAGTCTCGGCGGTGGCGCGACCCTGCGCTGCAACGAGGTCGCCGATCGTCTTGCCGGAAAAGTCCGGCTCTCCGGAGCGCCTGGAGAGGTCGGCGTTCATGCGCGGGCCGCGGCCGGCCGGCGACGCGGTGACGATGGTGAACAGCTTGTCGCGCGGGCCGGCGATGTAGAGCTGAAGCTGGCTGTGCTGGTCGACCGGGCCGAGCGCGCCGATCGGCGTGGTGCCCTTGCCGCCCTTGCCGAGGCTCTCGGCCCAGAGCTGCACGTACCACTTGGTGAACATTTGCAGCCGGTCGGCATAGGCCATCATCACCGCGATGGTCTTGCCTGCGGCCAGCGAAGCAGCGAGAGCAGCACCGACCGCGGCGGGCACCGCTTCGGGTTTCTGGTTTGCGAGAATAGGCGCCAGCGCGTCGGCGGCGCCCGCACGGATCGCGCCGATGTCGAGGCCGCAGACCGCGGCCGGCAGAAGGCCCACATTGGTCAGCACCGAGAAGCGGCCGCCGACGCCCGGATCGTGATCCATCATGCGAATCTGGTGGTGCGACAGCAGATCGCGCAGACCATTGGCCTTGCCCGGCTTGGCGGGCTCGGTGATGCCGAGGAAATGATCGTGCGGCTCGAGGCGCGCCGCCTTCACCGCGTCGAGCGCCGCGATGGTCTGCATCAGCGTCTCGCCGGTGCCGCCGGATTTCGAAACCGCGACGAAGCGACTGGTCTTGAGCGGCAACCGCTCCAACAGCGCGGCGGTGCTGTCGGGGTCGAGATTGTCCATGAAATGGATGCGCGGCGGGTCGCGCAGGGCGCCGACGCCCGGCACCGCGTGACCCGCGAGTTGCGCCGTCGTCTGGCCGCCGAGACTGGAGCCGCCCGTGCCGAGGAAGACCACGTCGCTGGTGCCGTCGCGCAACAGCGTCGCATAGCCGAGGATGGTGGCGATGTCGTCGCGTTTTTCCGGCAGCCGCAGCAGCGGCAGCGTGCCGTCGGCGTGGCGCGCCCGCAGTGAGGCCAGCGCCTCGCCGGTGCGCGCCAGAACCGCGGCGAAGTTGTCCGGCCGCGCTTGATCGATCGATTGCTTGAGCGCCATCGGAAGCCTCGGCAACGCACTGTCCGCTCAAATGCGGGCAGCCCACAATTGCTTAGCCGCCCGGTTCCTTCGAGGTCAAATCCTTCGGCTGGCCGACCACTGTGACCAGCAGGCCGCCTTGATCGAGACGCTTCGCGGCGCGGCGGGCGTCCTCGATCGTGACCGCATCCATCAGGCCGTTGCGCTTGTCGATGTAGTCGATGCCGAGTTCGTCGAGCTGGTTCTGCAGCAGGATGCTGGCGATCTTGGTCGAGGTGTCAAAGTTGAGCGCATAGGAGCCCTTGAGGTAGGCCTTGGCCTTGGCGAGTTCGTCCTCGGACGGTCCGTCTTTCACCATGCGCTGAACCTGCGCCTCGATCAGCTCCAGCGCTTCGCGGGTGCTGTTGGCCTGGGTCTGCGTGTTCGCCATGAACAGCGCAGCGTGGCGCATCGTCATCAGGTAGGAATAGACGCCGTAGGCTAGGCCGCGCTTCTCGCGCACCTCGTCATAAAGCCGCGACGTGAACGAGCCGCCGCCGAGAACGTGGTTCACCACATAGGCTGGAATGAAGTCCGGGTCCTTTCGCATGATGCCCGCGCCGCCGAGGCGCACCACAGCCTGCGGCACGGCGAGCTGGGTCACGATGCGGCGGCCGCCGTCGCGCGGCGCCACGTCCGGCACCGCGGCCCGCGTGCCGGTCGCGGGCAATGCGCCGAACACGCGGTCGAGGGTCTGGCCGAGCGTCGCGGCGTCGATGTCGCCGACTGCGGCGATCTTGAGGGTGTCGCGGGTCAGCACCTGGCGGGCAAATGTCCGCAGGTCGTCAACGGTGATGGCCGGAACCGATGTCAGCGAGCCGTTGGTGGGACGTCCATACGGATGACTCGGAAAGGCGGCGGCCCACCACGCCCGGTTGGCGATGCTGCCCGGGTCGGTGGTCTCGCGCCGCAGTCCGGAAAGGATTTGCTCGCGCACCCGGCTGACGGCGTCGGCATCAAAGCGCGGCTGATTCAGCGCAAGCCGCAGCAGGTCGAAACTCTGCTCCCGGCGGTCCTTCAAGAGGCGGATCGAGCCGTAGAAATAGTCCTGCGTCACCGAGAAGCGCAGTTCGACGGCGTTCTCTTCGAGCCGCTGCTGGAATGCCTTGGCGTCGAGTTCTCCCGCGCCGTCGTCGAGCAGCGACGAGACCATGTAACCGACGCCCGGCTTGTCGGCTGGGTCTTGGGTGGCGCCGCCGACGAAGGCGAAATTCAGTGCAACCAACGGCAGCGACGGCTCATGAACCAGCCAGGCGACGATGCCGCCGGGCGAAACCACCCGCTGCACCGTGGTCGCACCCGCAGGCTGCGCCGCGAGCGCGGCGATCGACGCCGCTGCGGCGGCAATGAGGCAACGCCAACGATGGATCACGTTCGTTTGTCCTCTTGCTGCCCGTCCTTGATGAGATAGCCGGTTACCGACCGGCGCTTGTCGAGCCAGGCCTTTGCCGCCGCGTTGACCGCGTCGGCTGTGACCGCGCGGAGGCGATCGGGCCAGGTCTGCACCGCTTCGACCGTCGATCCCGTGGTCAGCGCGGCGCCATACCAGCGCGCCATGGTCGCTTGGCTGTCCTGCGCATAGACGGCGTCGGCGATCAGCCGGTTCTTGGCGCGCTCGACCTCGTCCGGGGTGACCCCGTTGGCGACGATGTCGTCGATCACGGCGTCGACGGCATCTTCGAGCTTCGGCAAGGTGACGCCGGGCTTGGGGGAGCCGTAGACGCTGAACTCGGAGGCGTCGAGCGCAGTACCGTTGTAATAGCCGCCGGCGCCGATCGCGAGTTCGCGCTCGACCACCAGCGTGCGGTAAAGCCGGCTGGTGGTGCCGTGGCCAAGGATGAACGACAACACTTCGAGCGCCTCGGATTCGCCGGCCTTGGCGGTCGTCGACGAGGGCACCAGATAGGCGCGGTGCAGGCTCGGCTGCTGAACCCGGGCGTCGGCCAGCGTGACGTGACGGGCGGCGACTTGGGCCGGCTCCTGCGGCCGGCGCCGCGGGCCGATTTCGGCGACCTTGGCGACCTTGCCGTAGGTTGCTTCGGCGAGGGCCCTGATTTCGTCGGTGGTGACGTCGCCGGCGACCACCAGCACCGCATTGTTCGGCGTGTAGAACCGCCGATAGAACGCCAGCGCCTCTTGGCGGTTGAGCTTTTCAATCTCGTGCCGCCAGCCGATCACCGGCTTGCCGTAGGGATGGTTGAGGTAGAGCGCGGCGTCGATCTGCTCGGACAGCCGTGCGCGCGGGTTGTTGGCAACGCGCTGGTTCTGTTCTTCGAGGACGACCTTGAGCTCGGGCGCCACCGCTTCATCGGTCAGCACCAGACCGGTCATGCGATCGGACTCGAATTCCATCAGCGTCTTGAGATGCTCTTTCGATACGCGCTGGAAGTAGCCGGTGTAGTCCTGCGTGGTGAAGGCGTTTTCCTGGCCGCCGACGAAGGCCACGGTTTGTGAGAACTTGCCGATCGGGTTCCTGACGGTGCCCTTGAACATCAGGTGCTCGAGGAAATGGGCGAGGCCCGACTTGCCTGGCGTCTCGTCCGCGGCGCCGACCTTGTACCAGACCATGTGGGTGACGACCGGTGCGCGCCGGTCCGGCACCACCACGACTTCGAGGCCGTTGCCGAGCGTGAAATGGCCGACGTCGGGTTTCGACGCCGCTTGCACGGCGGTTGCGAACAGTGTCGCGGCGACGGCCAAGCCCGGAATGGTCCAGGCGCGGCGCGAAGGAATGAGGTTCATTGACAATGCGGTCTCGCGTGGTCTTCGCTGATGCTGCGGCGGAGCGTCACGCACCGCCACCATTATGACGCAGACCGTCGAAGACGGGTTTCGATCCGGCGTCCGGTTACTTCACGGGCTCGTTCTTGTCGACCGTCGGCGCCTTCCACTTCTCTCTGCCGACGCCGTAGGGTTGGTTGGGCGAGGGCGTCCGGTATCCGGGCGGCGGTTCGATCAGGCTGCTGCGCTGGGGCTCGCCGGTAAACGGCGTGTATTCTTCTTTCGGGGCCCAGAACCCGGTCTTGAACATGTTCAGGAAGCCCTTGGAGCCCAACTCGGCGTTCGTGCTGGGCTGCGCCGACCCTTCCATGGATTTGCCGGGCGCCTCGCCACCTCGGGGGGGGAGCGGTCCCACGGTCGCCTTACCTTCGGTCATCTGGGTTGGCGAAAGCGGCTTGTCGGTGACGCCCGGCTCCTGCGGCTTGCGCTTGCGTTCCTGGTCGCGGCGCAGCTTGGCCCGCTTGATGTCCGGATCGTCCGGCCAGTTGGCCGCCTTCTTGGAGTTGGCGACATCTTCCGGCGACGGCAGCACATTGACCTGATTGCTCGGCGGCAACACCAGCGGCGAACGCTCGCGGTATTCGATGCCGGCCTCGTCCTTCCGCAGCCCCAGCCCCTTCAGGATGCCTTTGAAGATTTTGGTGTCCAGCAATTCGTCGTCGTCATCGTCCGCGGCATGCGCGAACGTTCCGGCGCAGCCCATCACCATCGCCATGCCGAGCGTGGCGGCGAGAGCGAGCCGGGTGAATTTGCGCTTGGACTTGAAGCTCATCATGCCGATACCCGAACCCCTTGAACTCACGGCAGTTTGTGGCTTTCGGAGCCAGTAAACCCCGGATCAGGGCGCTTTTGGGGCGCTGCCCCCAGCCAGGGATTCATACAAGAGTCCGATCACCCCGGCAACGATAGCTACATCGGCGAGGTTAAAGACGTACCAATTGAAGCGCCAGGTGGCGGTTTCCATGTGCAGCAGCACAAAATCGACCACTGCGCCGTAGGCCAGGCGGTCGATGCCGTTGCCGATCGCCCCGCCGATGATGAGCCCGAGCGCGACCGCCGACAGTCGCGAGGAGGCTTTCGCGAGCCATATCCACAGGAGGGCTACCGCCACCACCTTGAGCGCGAGCAGCGCGCCTTGCCCGAACGGGCCTTCCTGCTGGAACCACCCGTAGCTGATGCCGGTGTTCCAGGTCAGCACCAGTTCGACGAACGGCATGACCTCGACGACGCCCCTGTCGGCAAGACCGAACACTTTGAGCAGCCACAGCTTCGACGCTTGGTCGAGCACGGAGGTAATTGCCGCGGCGGTGAGGCCGAGCGCCGTCAGCGGCCCCCAGAACATGCGCGAAGGCGCCTGCATCAGGCGTTCACTCCGCGGCCTTGCGCATGGTTTCCCATTCCCGGAGCGCCTGCGCGTCGCGCGGCGTGACGTCGGGATACTGCGGGTCGGCGCCGACGTCGTGCGAGATCTTCCAGGAGCGCGCGCACTTGCGGCCTTCGGCGAGGTTCACCACCACCGCGACGCCTGGCACGTCCGGCAGACGGAAGGCACCGGCCGGGCCTTCGCCGTCGGCGAGCGTGGCCGCCGACGTAATGCAGACCTCGGCCAGATCGACGCTGAGCAGCGCCTCGCGCAATTCGGCATTGCTGACATGAACGATCGGATCGGCCTCGAGCGAGGAGCCGATCCGCTTGCCGGCCCGCGCGATCTCCAGCGCGCCGGTAACGACCCGGCGGACCAACCTCACCTTGCGCCATTTCTCGGCGAGCTTCTCGTCGCGCCAGGTGGCCGGCACAGCGGGAAACAACTCCAGATGCACCGAAGTCTCGTCGGAGCCCATCCGCTCGCACCAGGCCTCTTCGGCGGTGAAGCAGAGCATCGGCGCAAGCCAGGTCACGGTGCAGCGGAACAGGTGGTCGACGACGGTCAGCGCGGCCTTTCGCGTCCGCGACGAGATCGGATCGCAGTAGAGCGCGTCCTTGCGGACGTCGAAATAGAACGCCGACAACTCGGTGGTCATGAAATAGCTGAGCGCCGCGAAGATGCGCTTGTAGTCGAAGTCTGCGTAGGCCCTGCGAACGAGTTCATCGAGCTCGGCGAGCCGGTGCAGCATCAGCCGCTCCAGCTCCGACATTTTTTCGAACGCGACGCGGTCCTCATCGCCGAAGTGCGCGAGGCTGCCGAGCATCCAGCGGATGGTGTTGCGCAGCTTGCGGTAGGTCTCGATCGTGGTTTTCAGGATTTCCGGGCCAATGCGGAGATCGTCGGCATAGTCGGAGGCGCACACCCACATCCGCAGGATGTCGGCGCCACTGCTTGCGATCACCTCTTGCGGCGCAGTGACATTTTTCAGCGACTTCGACATCTTGCGGCCCTGCTCGTCGAGCACGAACCCATGGGTCAGCACCACGTCGAACGGCGCGCGGCCGCGGGTGCCGGAGCTTTCCAAAAGCGACGAGTGGAACCAGCCGCGGTGCTGGTCGGAGCCTTCGAGATACATCACCTGGTCGGTCCCGCCATCGTGCTTGCGCTTGATGCCGGCGAGGCTCGGGAAATGCTTGGGGTCTTCCAGCACGAAGGCGTGCGTCGAGCCGGAGTCGAACCAGACGTCGCAGATGTCGTCGACCTTCTTCCAGTTTTCGTTGGCGAGGGAGCCGAGGAAGCGCTCGCGGGCGCCGGCCTTGTACCAGGCGTCGGCGCCCTCCTGCTCGAAGGCGTCGGCGATGCGCTGGTTGACTTGCGCATTCTCGAGGATTTCGGACGAGCCGTCGGCCTTCTCGCGCACGAACACCGCGATCGGCACGCCCCAGGCGCGCTGGCGCGAGATCACCCAGTCGGGCCGGCTTTCGATCATGCCGGTGATGCGGTTCTCGCCGGCGGCCGGCACCCAGCGTGTCGCCTTGATCTCGCGCAGCGCGATGCCGCGCAAGGTGCCGTCGAGGCCCTTGATCGGCTTGTCCATGGCGATGAACCACTGCGGTGTGTTGCGGAAGATCACGGGCTTCTTCGAACGCCACGAGTGCGGATACTGATGTTTCAACCGCCCGCGCGCGATGATGTTGCCGGTTTCGACCAGCGCCTTGATAACAGCCTCGTTGGCGTCACCCTTCTCGCCTTTGTCGTTGATGACGCGTTTGCCCTCGAAGCCAGGGGCGTGAGCGGTGAACGCGCCGTTCTCGTCGACGGTATAGGGGATCGCAGGATTGATGCCGCGCGCTTCGAGCGCACGCGCGTTCGCAGTCCAGATTTCGAAGTCCTCGCGGCCATGGCCCGGCGCGGTGTGCACGAAGCCGGTGCCGGCATCGTCGGTGACGTGATCGCCAGCGAGGAGCGGTACGTCGAAGCCGTAATCCATGCCCTTGAGCGGATGCGCGCAGACGATCGCCGCGAGCATCGCCGTCGGAACCTCCTGCACCTTTTCGTAGCCAGCGACGCGCGCTTGCTTGAATACATCGGCGGCAAGCTTGTCGGCCAGGATCAGTGTGTCGCCGGTCTTCGCCCAGTTGTCGGCTGGTGCGTCGGTGACGCGATAGACGCTGTAGGTGATCTTCGGCGAGTAGCTGATCGCGCGGTTGCCCGGCAGGGTCCACGGCGTGGTCGTCCAGATGACGACAGAGGCGTTCCAACTCGCGAGATTGAACGCGAGCGCCGTGTCTTCCTCACGCGCTCCGCCCTCCAAAGCGACGCGAGCCACCGGAAACTTCACCCACACCGTATCGCTGGTGTAATCCTCGTACTCCACCTCGGCCTCGGCGAGCGCGGTCTTTTCCACCACGCTCCACATCACCGGCTTCGATCCGCGATAGAGCGTGCCGTTGGCGGCGAACTTGATCAATTCGCGCGCGATCTGCGCCTCGGCCGGAAAGCTCATCGTCGTGTAGGGATGATTCCAATCGCCCTCGACGCCGAGCCGCTTGAACTCCTCGCGCTGCACGTTGAGCCAATGCTCGGCATAAGCGCGGCATTCCTTGCGGAACGCGATCATCGCGTCGGGATCGGATAGGTTCGGCTTCGGCTTGTTCTTCGAGCGGTAGTTCTCTTCCTCGATCTTCCATTCGATCGGCAGGCCGTGACAGTCCCAGCCCGGCACGTAGTTGGAATCGTAGCCGAGCATCTGCTGGCTGCGTGTCACCACGTCCTTCAGGATCTTGTTGAGCGCGTGCCCGATATGGATATTGCCGTTGGCGTAGGGCGGGCCGTCGTGCAGCACGAATTTTTTGCGGCCCTTCGCGGCCTCGCGCAGGCGCTTGTACAGATCGAGCTTCTGCCAGCGCTCGAGCAGCTCCGGCTCCTTCTGCGGCAGGCCGGCGCGCATCGGGAATTCGGTCTGCGGCAGGAACAGCGTCTGGCTGTAGTCGCGCTCGCCTGATTTGGGCTCGCCGGGCTTATCGGTCATGGCGCGCTGTGTACCAGAGGCTTTCCCCTCCGCAAAGGATCAGCCGGGATTGCCAAGCAGCGGGAAGGCGTCGGGCGCCCGCGACAACAGGTGCCGCGCCTGGCTGGCATCCTGGTCCATACGGCGGATCAAGTCCTCGGCACTGTCGAATTTCATTTCCGGCCTGATCCAGCCGATGAAGGCGACGTCGAGGGCCGCGCCATAGAGGTCGCCGGCGAAATCGAACAGGAAGACCTCCAGCAGCACCGCGCCATTGTCGAATGTCGGACGCCGGCCGAAGCTCGCCACCCCCTCGTAGCGCGTGCCGCTGACGCCGACCCGCACCGCATAGATGCCGTGCTTGAGGCCGCAATCTGCACCGAGCCGCAGGTTCGCGGTCGGATAGCCGAGCGTCCGCCCGCGCTTGTCGCCGTGCTCGACCTGCGCGGTGACGAAATACGGAAATCCCAGCAGCTCGGTCGCCTCGGTCACATGGCCGGCCGCCAGCGCATCGCGCACCGCGCCCGAGGAGACCCGCCGGCCGTGGTGCTGGAACGGCGGCACCACGTCGACCGAAAAACCGTGGTGGGCGCCTTGCGCCACCAGGAAGTCCGGCGTGCCGCGGCGCGCCTTGCCGAAATGGAAGTTGAAGCCGATCACCGCGCCGCTGATGGCGAGCCGATCCACCAGGATGCTTTCGACGAACTCCTCGGCGCTGAGGCTGGCCAGCGCCGCGTTGAAGGTGAGCAGGATCGCGCCGTCGAGCCCGGTCGCGGCGAGCAACCGGAGCTTGGCGACCTCGGAGGTGAGGTGGAACGACGGCTCGTCCGGGCTGAAAAAGGTCCGCGGATGCGGCTCGAAGGTGAGCACTGCCGCCGGCCGGTGCGCCGCCCGGGCGCGCTCCATCGCCATGCCGATCACCGAGCGATGGCCGCGATGGACGCCGTCGAAATTGCCGATGGCAACGACCGGCCGGACCAGCCGCTCGAGGCCGGGACCCTCGTCGCGCACGACGACGAAGGGATGGGTGGGATTCGATTCGGCCATGGCGGAGATTGGTCTCGGTCGATGGGGTTATGCCCGTCCGTCAACGATACGTTAACCGATTTGGCCGCGATACCGGGCCCACGAACGGGCTCAAGAACGCAAAGTTCCAGCCTTAACCGGTTCTTCAACCCAACCTTGCTACCTTTCCCTTGCATGGGAGGGGGACGTCCAATGTCGGGCAGGGCCCACTCGACCATGGCGCCAGTGACCGTAGCGCAAGCGGCCCTGATGCGCGCCGACGAAGGGGGAAAAATGGCTGTCGATCCTTCGCTGCCGATCCTCGTGGTGGACGATTACAACACCATGATCCGCATCATCCGCAATTTGTTGCGGCAACTCGGATTTGAGGACGTCGACGAGGCGCCCGACGGCTCCATTGCGCTCTCCAAGATGCATATCAAGCGATACGGCCTGATCATCTCCGACTGGAACATGGAGCCGATGACCGGCTACGAGCTGCTCAAACAGGTGCGCTCGGACCCAAGCATCAGCGCCACGCCGTTCATCATGGTCACCGCCGAGTCGAAGACCGAGAACGTGATCGCCGCCAAGCAGGCCGGCGTCAACAACTACATCGTCAAGCCGTTCAACGCCGACACGCTCAAGAGCAAGATTGAAGCGGTGTTCGGCGTTACCACACCAGCCGCTGGGTAACCGCCTTCGGGGCTACTCCAGCGTCGGCGAAAATCTTGTTCAGCGCCGCCAGATTGGGATCATGCCGGTCGCCAAGCTCCTCGGCATGGATGCCGGCGGTCACGAACAGGCAGTCCAGCCCGAAATCGGTGGCGCCGCGCAGATCGGTGCGAACCGAGTCCCCGATCGCCAGCACACGCGGCTTCGCCGGCGTCACGCCGCGCAGGCCGCCGACTCGTTGCAGAGCCAACTCGTAGATCGGGCGATGCGGCTTGCCGGCATAGAGCACCTCGCCGCCCAGCGTACCGTAGAGATCCGCGATCGCGCCGGCGCAATAGATCAACCTGTCGCCGCGCTCGACCACGAGGTCCGGATTGCCGCATAGCATGAACATCTTGCGGCGGAGCAGTTCGCCGAGCTCGGCGCGATAGTTTTCCGGCGTCTCGACCTCGTCGTCGCGCAGACCGGTACAGACCACATAGTCGGCTTGCGCAAGCGGCACGAAATCCAGGCCCAGCCCGTCGAAAATCGGCAGGTCGCGCTCCGGTCCGATATGGAACACGTGCTTGTCCGGCCGGGCCGCCATGGCGGCGCGGGTGACGTCGCCGGAGCTGACGATGCCGTCATATGAGCTGCGCGGCACCGACAGCTTGTCGAGGAACCGCGTCACCACCTCGCCGGGCCGGGGCGCGTTGGTGATCAGCATCACCGTGCCGCCCTGGCCGCGAAACCGGGTCAGCGCGTCGCAGGCCGCCACGGTCGCGGCAATGCCGTTGTGGATGACACCCCACACGTCGCTCAGCACGACGTCATAGCCGCCGGCCAGTGTGGAGAAGCGTTCGGTGAACGTCGGCGTGGCGATCAAAACGATCCGCCCAATCCGCCCGCCGCCGCCTTCCGCGTCATGCCGGGCTCGTCATGGTGTTCCTCGGTCTCGGCGGCGCCGCGCAGCGCCTCCGCCCGCACCGGGCGCGGCTGCGAGAACAGAAAGCCCTGACCGAACCGCACGTCGTATTCGAGCAGATCGACCACCTGCGCCTCACCCTCGATGCGCTCGGCGATCAGGCTGATGCCAACCCGGCCGAGCAGGTCGGAGAGGTCGGCGGCGTGGATGTCGGAGCCGGCCGAGGCCGCTTCGCCCAGCAGGAACGACGCCGCCACCTTGACGTAGCGGATGCCGCGCTCGCCGAGATCGCGGGGCTCCATTCGCAAATCGGTCACCTGGTCCATGCTGAACCGGAAGCCGAGCTCGCGCAGCGCCGCGAGGCTTTCGGTTTCCAGCGGCCCCATGGCGCGCAATGTGTTCTGGCGCATTTCCAGAACGAGCGACGAGGCGAGCGCGCGGTTGGCGTCCATGAAGGTCAGGATTTCCGGAAACAGCTCCTTGTCGTTCAGGGTCGATGCGGCGATGTTGCAGAACAGGCCGATCTCGCGGTTCTTGAGCTGCAGGCGGCGCACCACCTGCACGCTGCGGAACAGCAGCAACTTGTCGATCCGCGGCATCAGCCCGCCGGCTTCGGCGGCTTCGAGGAAGTCCGCGGGCTGCAACGTGACGCCATCGCCGGTGCGGAGCCGCGTAAACGCCTCGTAGTAGCGGACCTTGCGCTGGGGCAGCGTGACGATCGGTTGCAGATAGAGGTCGACGCGGCCTGCATCGATCGCGTCGCGAACGGTGGCGATCATTTCGGCCCGGCTGTCGGACACGGCTTCGGCGGGTGCGGTTGGGGCGGCTTCGTCGCTGGCGGTCACCGGCTGCGCCGGATCGCTGCGCTTGGCCGGGGGGTTGGTGTCCTTGGCGCCGGCAAATTTCAGCTCATGAAGCGCCACGGTTTCGGCGAGCTGCTTCACCAGGGTTCCAAGTTCGGCGAGCTCGCCGGTGACCGCCTCGTTGGCGGCGCGTGTCTTCTCGGCGGCGCCGTCGATGATCTTGTCGGCTTGGCCCTCCAGCGCCGCGGTCCGGCGGCCGAGTTCGGCGACCTGGCGGGCGAGGTCGCCGGTGCCGCGGGACAGGTCGGCGATCTGGCCACCGACATCGGAACGGTCGCGCAACCGGGAGGTGACGGCATGGTAGATCGCAAGCCCGGTCAGCACCGCGACCGCCACGATCAGCGCTTCCGAGGCTTTCAGGCCGACGAGCAGGTAAAGTACCGCGCCGATGGAGGCCGCGATCAGCGCCATGCAAAGCACGATAAATATGGCACCAAGGCGCAACATGGACGCGTTCCCCCGCCCGACAGCCTGATTCGCCCGAACGCGCTCAATGTCCATGAGGCTTAAGCGCGGCGCAAGGAGTTTGGGCGCGGCGCCAGGAGTTTGGCTGGCCGCGCCGGGCGACCGGCTAGGCCAGCGCCTTGATGACCTTGCCGACCTTTTCGAAGATTTCCCCGATCTGGCTCTCACTCACGATCAGCGGCGGCGTCACCGCAATGGAGTCGCCGACGATGCGGAACATGATGCCCTCGTCGTGGAAGCCGCGCTCCATCGCCTCGTAGCCGCGTTTGCCGACGCCGTCGGGCCGCGAAGCGAGGTCGATGCCGGCGGTCAGGCCGACGCAACGGATGTCGAGCACCCGCGGCACCTCCTTGAGCGTCATCGCGGCGTTGTACCAGAGCGGCTCGATCTTCTTGCAGCGCGCGAACAGGTCCTCGTCGCGGTAGAGATCGAGGGCGGCGAGACCGGCGGCGCAGGCCAGCGGATGCGCCGAATAGGTGTAGCCGTGGAAGAACTCCACGACATGCTCCGGTCCGTGCATGAAGGCGTCGTGGATGCCCTTGCGGCAGATCACGCCGCCCATCGGCACTGAGCCCGAGGTGACGCCCTTGGCAAAGGTGATCATGTCGGGGACGACCCCGTAGCGCTCGGCCGCGAAGGCGTGCCCGAGCCGGCCAAAGCCGGTGATGACCTCGTCGAAAATCAGCAGGATACCGTATTTGTCGCAGATCGCGCGGAGCCGCTGCAGATAGCCTTTCGGCGCCGGCAACACCGCGGTCGAGCCCGCCATCGGCTCGACGATGACGGCGGAGATGGTGGTGTCGCCATGCAGCGCAACGATGCGCTCCAATTCATCCGCCAGGTGCGCGCCCCATTCCGGCTCGCCCCTGGAGAACGCCTGCTGTTCGCGGTTGTAAGTGTGCGGCAGGTGATCAATGCCGTGCAGCCCCGTGCCGAACGCCTTGCGGTTGTTGGAGAGGCCTCCGACCGCCATGCCGCCGAAGCCGACGCCGTGGTAGCCGCGCTCGCGGCCGATGAAGCGCGTGCGCTGCGCCTGACCGGTCGCGTTCCAGTAGGCCAGCGCCATCTTCATCGCGGTGTCGGCGGCTTCGGAGCCCGAATTGCAGAAGAACACATGGTCGAGATCGGCCGGCGCGAGCGCCGCGATCCGGCTGGCCAGTTCGAAGGCACGCGGATGGCCGAACTGGAAGGTCGGGGCAAAGTCGAGCTCGGCCGCCTGCTTCTGGATCGCCTCGACGATCGGGCCGCGGTTGTGCCCGGCGTTGGTGCACCACAGGCCCGCAGCGCCGTCGAGGATCGCGCGGCCCTCCGGCGTGTAGTAGTGCATGTCCTTGGCGCGCGCGATCAGCCGCGGCCGCGCCTTGAAGGCGCGA
>Ga0207670_10000859_pt1 | contig 15954 bp, 17 predicted proteins | sample KBSS23HmetaG_FD_184339 | JGI IMG/M metagenome (GOLD analysis project Ga0207670, IMG submission 184339) | Switchgrass rhizosphere microbial communities from Kellogg Biological Station, Michigan, USA - KBS S2-3H metaG (SPAdes) (version 2) | ecosystem: Host-associated > Plants > Roots >... | reverse complement strand
GCGTATCTGAACAACAAACATCGCTTCGTGAATCCAATTACCGCCTCTGGGACGGTTCATGAGGATCACGGAGGAAACTTTCTCAAGTTCGGCGGAACGCTGCTCCACGCATACTGGGACAACAATCCGGTCAACAGGGCGATGACCAAGGCAGGCGCTACCAGCTCCCAGGACTACGCGAACAAGATCCTGCAGAACAACCCTGTGGTTGCGCAGACCTCAGGAAATGTCGAAACCTGGCCCAAACAATGGGCCGATGACATGCTGCCGATTGCGGCGAAAGCACACAAGGGATTCAAGATCGAGAAGCCAATCACGGTTACGGATAACTTCGGCACGCACCTTCAATGGAAAGTCACGCCTCCGACAGGATACGCGAACTTTGCCCGCGACACGGTGGATGAACGTATCACCACCGGAGGCTTTCGCCTGGCGCAGTTGCTGCAAGCAATCTGGCCCTGATTGGGCATCCTTTTGCTGCCTCCATAACAAGGTTAGGAACGGATCAACTGCGAAGGCTCCAATGAATGCGAACTTCGGTTGCTGACCGGTGACGAGGAGCACGCCAAGGACGCCCGCATTGGAACACTCGGCTGACCGCGCTCCTCGTCATTCGGTCAAGGGTCTCGTGAGCCAGCATCGTCGTCATACTAATCTCTGAGTGAGAGAAAAAGCCAGAGGAACGCCGCGCCGATAGGCACGAGGCCAAACACCGCACCGAACTGAAGTCCGCGCCGCAACACCGCCACCTCTGGATGCTTCGGGTCGTAATAAACCGGCACTTTCGTGCCGATGAGATAAGCCGCGCCAGCTCTCTCTGCCCAGCCGCCAAAACAATACGTGCTGCACCGATACACTTGGCCAGAGACCTCATACACGTAATCGTGGACCGTCTCCTTATACTCAACTGGAACAACACCCGTGCTCGTCCGATCAATCCCAGTGATGGTGAATGAGTCATCACGAGAATCAATGATCGTGCCTTCGGTCTTCTGCCACTTGTAGCTCGACAGACCGAGACGGATGAGGTCTCGCTCGCCCCAGAGAAGCCAAGCACCGACACCCAACAGCGCGACAAAAACGATGATGGCGAACGTGCTCATGCTGGACCGGGTAGGCCTGAAGCGGTTGCCCGCTCAGGCCCCCCTCAGAACCGTGCGTGAAAGTTTCCCTTCACACGGCTCAAGCCTTTCAATGGGCACCACTCGGTCGAGAGTGTCCCGGTTGGACAGGCCCGCCGCGAACCACGCTTTGGGCCGGGTTCAACCTTTGCCATACTATTCAACGGCCGACTTTCTCGGCAATCCTTATGCCGGGTCTGAGACGCACCAATCGACAGGCGTCGATCGTCATTTGCTTTTCTCAGTAAGAACGGTTCCATCGAGTTTCTGACAACCAAAGACCAGATCGACGTGGGCATATCCGCTTGATTACAGAGCGGCGTTGCTTCTTCGATCCTCTCCATGCCGTCTCCCCTGGGCCTGCCTTGCGGTTGGCCTGCCTTGGAACAGCCAAGGCGGGAAAACTCCAAACGGCTTTTCCATGTTCCGCATCTACCACAGGACGGGTTAGGTCCACTCTGTACACCGGCGGCGCAACGTTCGCGTCGGGCCACGTTAGAGAACCCGAACCTGACCGCTTACCTTTTGGTCCAAGCCTTAGCCAGCCTCGTGTGGCTTGTTCTGAGTGACGATGCTTGCGAGTGTTTAATTGTTTGACCATACCGTCCGATCCTAGCGTCAAACCCGGATTGAGGCTCCCAGGTTGACTGCATTGTTTGGGAGGCTCCAGACAATTGGCAGTGGCTTGCGCCGCCCGCCAAACGCCTGCTCCCATAGAATACCTGCTGCGAAAAGCAGGGCTGAGTCAGGACAAAACCACGCTCAGCAGTGGTCTATGCGACTTCACGTCGCAACCAACGACCCAGCTCAGCGACGACGGCCACGAGGCGCGTCGATTGCAACTGCGACGGCCCGCCGCCGTTCGCGCAGCGCATTCGGCGGCGACACCTTCGACGGGTCATCTGCTCGGGGCCGATTTCCTGATTTCCTCCAACAACTTCCACGAGTCTTGCTCGCGCTTCCAGGCGCCAATCCGGCGCTCTTCGTCGACGAGCGACGTGCCGACCCATTCACTCTCGCTGTACCGGAGCGAACTCCGCGCGAAACTGCGCATCGACAGGACCCCGGAGGCGTTGTTGTGACAATTGCTGCACGAAGCCATGGTCGGAATTTTCCCGAAGCCGAAGCCGCCCGCTCCCAAGAAAGACAGGTGATCCCACTCGCCTTCGTCGTCGCGAACGGCGCCCAATCCCCCCGCCTTCCCCGCCAGGAGCTGCTCGCGGCGCAGCCGGAATTGGAGGAAGGTCTGCGCGCCGGGCTGCCCGGCTGTAGTCGGATCGTGCAGGATCCGCAATTGGACTTTTTCGGTGAGTGGCGTGGGCCGGATCTCGCCCCGATCGTCGAGCAGCACGGTCCGCCGGACCAGGGCCACTGCGGTATTAGGCGGGAATTGCGGACTATCTCCCTCCGCTCCTTTTTTCCGCCAGTCGCTCAGCTGCTCCAGGTATTTCAGCGTCTGATCTCGACCCTCGGGCAGGCGCAAGAAGACCATGAAAGTGGAACGGCCGCCGAAGAACTGGACGTGCCCTCCGGCCAGGGGCCCCGCCGCCGCTGTCGCCCAGAAGAACCCACGAGCCTTTCGGGTCCCAGAGGTCTGCGGGGAGGAACGCGGCGGTTTTCCGGTCTGCGTGGAACTCCGCTGGATGCCGCTCGGCTTTGACTGCGGCGGCATAATTGTCCGGCAGTTGCTCGATCTCCTTGGCGGAAAGTGCCAGCCGTGGGATCACGCGACCCAGGCGGGTTTGCAGTTCCCGTCGCTCGTTGACGAATTGTTTTTTCTCATCGAGCTTCGTCCAATCGGCGTGGACCGCCCAATCGAACAGCGTCCAGAGGTCGCGTTGCAGGAGCGCCTGCTTGAGCGAATCCTTCACGAGCCCTTCCCCTTGCTTGTCCAGGAACTCGTCCAGGAGGGCGGGCGCTTCCCGGTAGGCCGAACCGCTCAGCATATAGGGATGCTCACGGTAATAGGGATCGTGACGGTACCAAAAAAACGGGTCGAGGTCATTCGGGTCGAACGTCTGCGCCGCGTACTGCGGCGGTTCCCGTTCGCCGTCGTCGGGGACCATTGCGCGAATATGAAGGGCACGATGCAGGCGATTCCAGAGGTGCTTGGGATGGGGATCGTAGAGCGTCATGCCGGTGCCATCCGGCGGCGCGGCCATGACCCGCGTGTCCGCAGTCGGCCCCACGAAGGAAATGCAGAGGCTGGCGGCAACCACAAGTAGGCCGACCAGGAGGAGCGCTAGCGGGCGACTCAAATATGGCTTCCTCATCGCTGACCCCTTTCACACGCATGGCCGCCGAACGACGAGCGCAGCCACGCCGGGCCCAGCGACGCCCGATATGCCGCGAGATGAACTCCCGGCGTTGGCTGGCGCGATTGGTTAGCCTCTGTGTTGCTCATCTCCGATCGACTCCGTGGCTGGTTTGGTCATCTGATGTCTTCCGCCAGGTAAGAGATGATCTTGTTTTGCTCATCAAAGACGAATCGCTGGAGGACCGTGTTCTTCTCAAATTGAACGCGGTAGCGGTAGGAGCACTTGCCGCTTTCCTCACTCCGGTCAACCAAGGCCAGCGAGACAAGCCGGCCCAAGGATTCTATGGCCGCCTGGCTGTGCTTTCTGTTGGCGGAGATCTCTTTCAAGCTTTCGGCCGTGTAGTCGTCGGCGCGCATCGTGTCATCGAGGATGTCTTGCAATGCGGCGCGGACATAGCAGCCTGTTGAAGAACACCGGATTTCGAGCGTGTCGGCGGTGGCCCGCCCGGGCCTGGCGCCAAGCGCGGTCGAACTTCTGAACCCCAGTTGAACGGCGAGCCTGGTGATTATGGTTGCAGTGATAGCTAGTAAGTCGTTCAAAAGCGAAACAACAGCCCTCGCCAGGGCCGCCAACTGTTTCGGCGTCCCAAATCCGAAAAGTTTGCGCATCAGTTGCGAAAGATTGTAGAAAGCCGCAGCGAGCTTGAACCGCTTGTTGAGGTTCTCCCATCCACGCAGTGTCGCCCGTCTCATTCCGCCGCAATCCAAAACATGCGCAAAGCTCCGTTCGATGTGCATGCCTCGCCTGCGCAGCAGTGCTTTGCCATGCTTACTCCGAGTACTCCGGCGGGCCGCTTGCACCACCTGCCGTTGCTTTGGCTGCAGCTTGTCCAACCGGCGGTTCGAAACTGGGTCCGCGATCACAGCCTTGATCTCTTCATGCTGTAGAGCTTGTATCTCGTCCACGGCGTAATAGCCCTTGTCCGCAGTGACCGTCTCCACCGTCAGCGTATCCTTCGCCTCGCCGCGAGCTTCGTTGATGTTCTGCTGCGCTTCGAAAACCTTGGTCGCCAGTTCGTGGTGATCGGCTTGATCGCCCGGCTGCACCTCGGCTTGCACGAGCGCGCCGGTGTCCAGGTCCACGACCGCCTCGGGCTTGTAGATCATGTCCGTCCCACCATGCTTTCTGGGACCAATCTTGGCATCCGGGTCGTGCGGGTTCTCCCACTCCTGATTGCTGCCTTTGCCCGGGCGCTTCCGATCAAACTTCCGCACCGCGCTCGCATCTTCCGGGTCGATGCCCTGCTCCGCCGCCAGCCCCTTCACATAATCCCAGTATTGCTCGGCCGTGTTCCGGTGCACCAAGGCGCGCAAGGACGCGTTGGCTTCCATCACCGAAGAATCGATCCCCAGATTCTTGCCCCGCAGCAAACCGTGCTCCTGCAAAGATTGCAGACACAGCGTGAAAACCTCTTGATAGATCTCCAATCCCAAGCGCTGACGAATGATAGTTAAGCTGGAATGATCGGGAGTGTTCTCCTCCAGTTCATAGTTCAGGAACCCCCGGATGGCGATCGAGTCGGCACACCGCGCTGCAATGGCCCGCTCGCTGGGAAGATCTTCAAAGAAGCCCACCATGATCATCTTTAGATAGACCACTGGATCGATCCCCGGCCTCCCCACGTTGGTCTGCTTATAAGCCGGCGCACAAATCCGGCGCACTTTCTCCGCAAAACCAAAACCCTCCAGTGTCTCATCCAGCTTGGAATAGAAAGTCGCTTTAGGGGATTTGGGTATCTGCTGAGCAACCACCCAGAACTCGGGCTGTGCGGCCATTTTCTTCTCGGAGAACATGTTTGTCAGACACGCTAGCCACGTTATCAATTCAAAGATTCAAAGCGAATATTTCAACAGGCTGCTAGGCTGGTGAGCGTTCACGAGTTGACGCTACCTCAAGAAAGGGGACAACTCCGCCTCTACTCGGCCAATGCCCGCCTTGAGCAAGCAACCGATGAGAAAATCAGGATAAAGCACCAAGTCGCTCTCGCTCACTCGATCTGGAACAGCATGTAGCGTCAATGACTGCATGGCGTGTGATAACGTCCCGGCTCACCGACCCCGCGCCAGTGATGCCCGACATGCCACCGCGACGCAGTCGCCTGTTTCGGTGCAGTGGCTGCTACGTCGGGCGGCACCAAGCCATCTGGTTTGTTCGGCGACAATTTCACTGTCTCTGTAACAAAATTTTCCCCAATTGCGCACGCCAAAAGGTGTGAGAAGTCGCCGTGCCGCGTAATTCATTCGTGGTGTAGCCGTCGGCCGAAACGACGAATAGGCCCGAGAGCGACTCTGGATTGCGGACATACATGAAACGAATCTGAGTGTGAGAGTACGGGGGCAAATCAAATACCCCCGTCTTGTCCGTGGCCGCAGTAGCCGCAGGAAGTCCCTCGAAAAAGACAGGCGGTGGGATGGCTGGACGGATAACGCGAGCCCCACGAACGGGTGTACCCGTCTCAGCATCAATGACCCTCCCAACAGCACCAGGCGCGCGGTAGTGGGTGTAGCACCCCGTCGCCAGAAATATCAGAAGGAAAGGCAGCGCAGTAAGACGCCGCATAGTCGCCGAACGCCAAGGATGAGCCGTGACGAAGAGCGCGTCAACGGCCCGAAAACTCGGAACAAGCGTGACCGCGCTCCTCGTCATTGGCTCAATCCGTTTGTTGGGGTCTCCTTCAGTCGCTCCGTAGCGTTCTGGGTCATGTTCGATATGTTCCCATTTTCAATCCAAGGTGAGGCCGGCAGCATGATCAAGCCGTTGCCTTGAGGGCTCGGCCTGCTGAGCCTTGCCTTCACCGCCAGCAACCTTAAAAGCTCCGTAAGCGCTCCGCGGCGTTCCGAAGCTAAGTCCCGCACCTCGGCCAGGAGCCTGAACCGAGGGGGGGGATTGGTCAGTCGAACCGCGTTGGTCAAGGCGGCTCCGGGAGCAAGCTTGAGCTTTAACGTGTTGGCGAGCACCCGAAGCCCAAGGCCGATGGTGCCAGGCGGGTTCTGCCCGACGCCGGCGTCGAGGACCACAAAAGGGTTGCCGGCGCCATCATCCACGATGTTTAGGGTTCTTAAGGTTCCATTGCTCAGAACGATGCTGATGAGCATTGCGCCGTTGGTCATTTGAGGCTGGCCTGCAATGCGCAGGTCCAGTGTCCTCGGTTGTGGCCTGGCTGGCCACAGGAGCAGAACCAGGACCAGACCGCCAGCACCAGTAACCGTGAGCCAAAGGACTTTCCGCCGAGAGGTGAGTTTCATTACGCGGTCCCGAGACCCCAACAAGCCTAGCTCAGCGACGGCGTGCAAAGGGTGAGGACGGTTGGCGCGGTCAAAGCTATCCTTTCTCGTTAGCCAACGTCGTCATTTGGTCTTCAAGCCTGCAACAATCTTCTTCGCATCGTCTTCACTCACGCAAAAGAACTTGTCTGTTCGATGTTTGAGCCAACCTTCTTTCCATTGAGTGTAGTTGGTGAAGACTGGGGGCATGGGTTGGAACATATCCTCGTGCGGTGGTGTCTCGAAACTCCCAACTACGACGCGCACCTTCTGGCACTCATGAGCCTCACGAAAAGCCAGCATCTTCTTCGCGCCAGCCTCAGTGTATGTAAATCTAACTGCGAAACTGTTCGTCGAGAATCGGACCAACAGAATGCTATCTTGGACGATGTCCTCTGGGAGAATGTGTCTGGCCGGCTCTGATTCGGGTGCATCAACGTAATTGGGGGCTGCGTTCGTCGCTGGGGTAGGTAGCCAATCATCATGAATCGGAAGCGAGATCTTTTGATCACCACGCTTGAACTCAAGCACTGATCCCTCGGGTGCTCCAAGCTCGCGGAGTCGCTGGCGGACCAACTCGACTGCGCCGTCCAAATCTGCAAGCTGCAAGTCGATGCCCACCCACTCAATCTTCTTGTCTTTGCCCATTTCGGTACCGCCGCCTGTGACCTCTCCAAGTTTGCGTGTTTCCAAGGTATCCAAGAGCGGGTCCTCATACTTGGTAACACGCTCGATGGGCATTACTGGATCCATGATCTTGGCGAACACAAAATGCGGGAACCGATGCAGGTCGGTATGCGGCACAACGCGCTGCTTGCTCTCAGTGCGCGACCGTCTGCTGCAACCCACTGCGACCAGGACGGCAAACCCCGTGAGAGCGATGAGTACCCACCGTGACATTGAAGCATTGGAAGTCGTCATGCACTTTGTGCCGCCTAACGCCGCAGATCATCGACCCACATGTCCGGGAGGTCAATCCTCCCGGCTATCCGATTAGCTGTTTCATTGCTCTGACGGCTTTCAGGGAAGCAGGAACGGCCCCACAACTCTCATCCAAAGCAAAGCGCTGACCACTCCGCCGACACTCCAGGCCAGAAATGGCATGAGCCGATCTCCCGGCGGGTGCAGGCGGATGGTCGCGAAGATGACGACGATGGCGACCAGCCCAAGAAAATATGGAAGCAGCCATCCTGGCAGGCCCATTGCTCGGGAGATAAACGCCTCGTCGTCGGACAACGGATGGGATGGGGAGCCTGCGAAGCTGCGTAACCATCGGCCAACATTCAGAACGAGGGTGGTAGCTACCCAATCGCCCGGTGTCACCACGGTCGAGAGGCGGTGCACGCGGCCCGTGCGGAGCCACAGGAACCCGGCTGCGGCCAGGAGAATTTGAACCAAAGGACCGGCACTCGTAACCAAAACGTTGCGGCGCTACGTGAATTCTTCCTTTGGAACGTCGTATCGCGTTTCCGCGAAGTGCAGTTTTGCGCCGAGCTGCATTCCGAGCGGCCCTCATCATTAGGGCGGCGCCCGTATTCGCCAATGGGGTGAATGCCCCATCTTCGCCAGAGTTCAACACGCGAGCCGCGCAAAGCTACACCAGAGGGCACGCCATCATTAGCACTGCCTTAGAGAACAGGAGTCTTGATTTTCTGCCGCTCCAAAACATTTTCGACTCGCGTCACCAATTGCTCCATTTTGAACGGCTTCACCAAGTAGTCAACCGCCCCGGCGTCCATCCCATTTAACCGCGCTATTTGACCGGCGAGGGCAGTATATATGATCACCGGAATGGACTGCGTGGTTTGGTGGTTGCGCAGTGCCTCACAGATGGTGAAGCCATCCATGCTCGGCATCATTACATCCATTACGATCACGTCTGGCAAAAGCTTTCGCGCGTGACGGAGGGCCTCCAAACCGTTGGGCGCGGTCAGAACCTCGTGACCCCCGCATCTGAAGTTGAACGAGATCAGTTCGACAAAATCGTCCTCATCGTCCACCACGAGGATCTTGCTCATGGCCTCCATCCTAGCATCCAAGCCGACGCGCAGACAAAGGCCAGCGTGTGAACCCTGCGTTACGATTCAATGTCGCAAGCCCGAGGCGGATTTCGAAACTTCACCAAGATCGGTATTTATGCCTTGCCGGCGGCGAGCGCCTTCACATCACTGGTGGTGAGAGGATTGCCGCCAACTCCCCAATCTCCGCTCTTGACCTCTTCAACAACCACCCACGTCACGGGACGCATGTTCTCGCCCTCGATGGAGACCATCGTGTCAGTGAGCTTGCGGATCATTTCCTGTTTTTGCGTTGCTGTGAAAACGCCTTCTATTAATTTTACATTTATCAGGGGCATATTTTTCAGTCTGTTATTTGAGCTGCTTTGGTTGTTTGGCTCGCATCGCAACTCACCGCGCGCGCCAAATGGTTCGACGACTCCGTCCCGCACATCGGCGGTTGCCAGTCAAAAGAACAGTTCCCAGCAGACTCGTTTGAATCATGCAGGGCACGGGGAGCAACTTGCGCCTCGATCGTGCATAATCCGCCGGCGCAACCCGCGCCCGTTGGGTTGGTTGGTCAAAGATCCAATAGGCCTTCATCACTTCCGGGGCGAGGCTGTCCATTTGTTTCAGCTTGGTCAGATTTTCTTTCGTATACACGCGATGAGTTTCGCAGGTCGGCGCCGTCCGACAATGGGACTTCTGTCCCGCTTTGGATTCGCGAAACGATCAACGGCCCGGAGCGTAAGAACTAATTCCGCGCGATGAGCTGTTTGACGCGGTCCGCTTTGCCTATCGTCCACGGCTCACCCAGAAGCCGCCAGTTCATCCGAGGGAAATATCCCTGGCGCTGCCCCAACTCCGCGGCGAACAGCGTCATGCGCTCGACGAACCGCGCGTTGTAGAGCCGCCCGGCATTGAGGAAACGAAATGTCGATCCGGTCACTAGCTTGTGAAATTGCTGCTTCGCCGCATCGTTGTCGCCGACCACGTAAACGTCACTCACGCCTCCGTCGAACTTCGGCTGGTCGAACACCTCCGACCAAACGTTTTTGAACGCTCCCACCACGCGGGCTCGCGGGAATCGCTTTTGAATTCCCTCCGTAACTAGGATCACGGCGAACGAACCCGGTAAAACCGCTGTGGATTGTTTGCGGCCTGAGGGTCAAGGAACTTGAACTGACCGGGAGATATTTCGGTAACGCCGCCGAGCACGGTCCAATTGCTCAATGGCAATGAAATATTCGGCGTCGCCACCGCCGTGAAGCTTGCCCCGCGTGTACCAGTGAAGCCGAATTCAAAATCGCCGTTGGCATGACGAAAGGAGTTGGTCAATTGCAGGCCGATACTGAACTGTTGCTCGGCGGCGAAGGCCGAGCCCGCGAAGCTGGTATCCACCACCTGCACGCTCCAGTAGTAATTTCCCGGAGACAAGTGGAAGGTAGTCGAAAGGTTTTCCCCGAGGTTCCCCAAGGTTGCCACACGGCGCCAACCCGTAGTGGGGTCGGCCTCGGGAGAAAGTATGTCAACGCCGCCGGGTGTGGCTCCAATGCGCACATCATAAGTCAGACCGGCGGCGGGTGTGTGATCATCGGCTAGTGGATTCCAATTGAGCCGAACAGTATCGCCGGAAACGGTCGAAGACAGCCCGAAAGGCGCGGGAGGAGCGGAATTCGACTCGAGGCCCGTATTTCGCCATAGCTGGGAAACGATGCCGCCAGAGATTGTTCCCGCGATCAGGAAGTCCAGACGGCCGTCGTTGTCATAATCGGCCCAAGCGAGTGAGTTATCGAAGTTCCCTGGCAGTTCAGGGATGACCACGTTGGTGAACCCGCCGCCGGTGTTTCGCCAGATCTGGGAAATCTCCGTGACGCCGTTGGTCAATCCAGTGATCAGAAAATCCAGCCGGCCATCGTTGTCGTAATCACCCCAGGCCAGCGAACCGTCGGCAAAGGCGGGCAGGCCAGGCAGGGGCACGTTGGTGAAGCCGTTGCCCGTGTTTCGCCAAAGTTCCGAGACAAACGTGTTGCCCGCCAGGCCCTCCAGCAGGAAATCCAGCAGCCCGTCATTGTCATAATCGCCCCATGCCACCGAACTGGCGAACACGCCGCGAAGGCCGGGTATTTGTACATTGGTAAAGCCGTTACCTGTGTTCCGCCAAAGCTGGGAAGCTGCACCGCCCGAAGGCCCGTTGGTTATTCCTGTAATCAGGAAGTCCGGCCGGCCGTCGTTGTCAAAATCGCCCCATGCCATCGAGCCGACGAAGACGCCTGGCAGACCAGGAATCGGAACGTTGGTAAACCCGTTGCCAGTGTTCCGCCACAACTGGGAAATCGTCCCTGTGGAAGCCCCGTTGGTTGCGCCGGTGATCAGGAAGTCCAATCGCCCGTCGCCGTCATAATCCCGCCACGCCGCCGAGCTTTCAGCTATACCAGCCAACCCGGCCACAGGGAAGTTGGTGAAGACTCCACCCGTGTTTCGCCAGACTTGAGTTACGGCGCCGCCGGAAAAGTTGGTCAATCCGGTGATCAACAAATCCAGCCGGCCGTCGTTATCAAAATCTCCCCACGCCACTGAGCTGTCATAAAGTCCGGGCAAACCGGGCGCGACACTTGCGGTGACGTTGTTGAATCCGCTGCCGGTATTTCGCCAGAGTGCAATCTCCAGTGAACCGGAAAGCAAAAAATCCAGATGCCCGTCGTTGTCATAATCGCCCCACGCCACCGAACCGGCGACAACGCCGGGCAGGTCGGAGACGGGGGTAAGAACGAATTGCGAATGCGCGGAGACCACAGCCAGTGTCAAGCTGACGAGAGCAACCGCGGCTGGAAAGGATCGCTTCAACAACCTCGGGAGCGCGAAAAGCTTCCGTGTCCGGGGGTTGAAATTCATGGAAGTAATTTTCATGGGCGATTTGCCAGCCAGCGCAGTCGCTCACGTTTGGATTTGGGATTTGGATTGCGGCGTCATTACGGTTCGGTGACCAGCACCACGCGGAAGCCGAGGATGGAATCGGTGATGAACGGGTGGACGCCCTTGGTCAAACGACGGCCCGATCGGCAATCGGGCTCGCTGGCGTCCCAAGCTCCGCCACGGATGACTTTGACGCCTTGTATGTTTGAGGCAGGGCCTTGCGGATCGGTGGCAGTACCGCCCGGGTATGGACCGTACCAATCTTGAGTCCATTCCAAAACATTCCCTTCCAAGTCGTGCAGTCCCCAGGGATTCGGCAACTTCCGTCCAACTGGTTGCGTTCCGAAACCGCTGTTGAACCAATACCACGCGTGGTTGGCCAGGTCTGTGAAGTTGGGGTCATCTCCGTAACTGAACCGCGTTGAAGTGCCAGCGCGCGCGGCACATTCCCACTCCGCCTCGGTCGGCAGACGATATCGGCTCCCCGGCGAAATGCGTCCCGCCGCCAACTCCAGTTCTGTAAGCAGGGCGCAATAATTGGTCGCATCCAGCCAACTGACGGTTTCCACCGGACGATCCAAGTTGCCCGGGAACTGACTCGGGTTTGAGCCGACCACTGCCAGATACTCTCGCTGGGTCACTTCGTATTTCCCCATCCAAAATCCATGACTGATGGTCACGGTCGTCTGCGGACCTTCGTCCGCCTGACGGTTCACTTCATTGGCGGGAGTGCCCATGGTGAAAGTATTGGGCGGGATGAACACCATCTTCGCGGGCGGGACTTGCAGGAGCACGCGATAAAACTTCTGCGGAGAAGCATTGGCCGTTACATCGTGGAAGTTGACGCTGCCAAGCGGGTTGGTCGCAACACCAACCGCGATCCAAGTCGTGAAGTTCGTCGAGCCAAAGACTGAACAAACTCCGGGCGGCCCGGTGATTTCCAATTTGAATGATCCAACGAACGCTTGTGGCCGGACCAGTTGGACTGCCAGCGGGTAAGTGAATACGGAAAGGCCTTGATTTTGCAGCGAGGCGATTGTTTCGAGATTCACCATCAAATTCGTCGACGCAGCCAGCGGTTCAGATAAAACGAGCGTGGTAAGCGGATTGGAGAGGAAGCTCAGTGCGCTCAACTTCGTCATGTCGGGAGGCAACGTTAGGTTCGTCAGTTGATTAGCCACGAGGAAGAGGCCAGTCAAATTCGTCAGACCCTCGGGCAGGTTGAGGCTGGTGAGCCGATTCCCTCCAATGTCCAGCGATTCCAAGTGGCCCAAGTCAAGGGGCAACACGACGTTGGTTAGTTGATTCCCGTCAAGGAACAGCGTGGTCAAATTGGTCAGCCCCATCGGCAAGGTGAAGCTGGTGAATTTATTGTTGGCAACGCTGAGACTGACGAGATGATGCAGGTCCGGGGGAAATGTGAGGTTGGTGAGTTGGTTCTCACGAAGATCGAGATAGATTAGCCCTGTCAGTCCGGTGGGCAGATTTAGGTTCGCGAACCGGTTGGAGCGCAAATGCAGAAAGGCCAAATTGGCCAGGTTCGTCGGCAAGCCAAGGCTGGTAAACCGATTGAAATCGAGGTTAAGTTCATTCAAATTCCGCAGATCAGCGGGCAGGGTCAGGTTCGTGAGTTGATTGAAGGCGAGGTTGAGTTCGCTCAGGTTGGTCATGCCTGGAGGCAGCGTGAAGTGGGTGAGGAGATTCTGGGAGAGATTGAGCTCGGTCATGCCCACGAGGCCCGGCGGCAAGGTGACGTTGGTCAGTGGATTACCCGCGAAATAGAACGAGTCCAGATTGGTCAAGCCGCCCGGAAGAGAAAAATTCGTGAATGAATTGAAGCCAAGGTTGAGAGCAATCAGGCTGGTCAGGTTCGAAGGGAGGTTGAAACTGCGGAGGTCATTGCCCTCGACGTCAAGGTTCGTCAAGCCGATCAGCGTCGCAGGCAAGGTCAGGTTGGTAAGTCCACAGCCTTCGATGGTGAGCGAGGCGAGATTCGTAAGGACACTGGGCGGGGAAAAATCGATGAGCGGGTTAATGCTGAGGTCCAGCGTGCTCAGGTTCGTCAACGCGCTCAGCGGGGAAACGCTGCTGAGATGATTGATCTCGAGATTGAGCGAGACCAAATTACGAGCCGATTCCAACCCAGCAATGCTGCTCACGTTCCGATTGCGTGCGTTCAAGTTCGTCAGGCTGAAAATGTCCTGCTCCGTCAATGGACCGCTGGGTTTTTGCAGCGCCTCGCGGATGGCCGCGTTCAAGCCGGGATCGGGAATGGTTACTTCCTGCGCGAGGGTCGAGGCCTTGAAGTGGGTCAGGAACAGGGCCTGAATCACGCAAAAGACGGTTCTAATGTTCACGGGAGTTAGAAGGCTGGACGAGGCGTCAGTTCCCGAAACTGGACGGGACTAAAGACCCACCAAACAATTACTTTCGTTGCGCTTTGCCGCTTTCGCGAACCAGGTGGAGTCGAGTCGGAGCAGTTGGCAGTTTCTAATGCCGAATTGCGACGGCCTGCTTTTGGGCGATCGAAAGCGGTGGCACGGGATTGTGTGGAGGCAGCTGCAGTCGCGATTGGCTCCGGCGATCGCATGAGCTATCGCCACGTGTGTGGAATTGGTCTGCTGCGATTCACCGCGGGAGCGGAAGGCATCAATGCGTTAAGTCTGTCCGAGATGTTCCTCGCAGTACCTCAGGATGAATTGATCCTGCAAGTCGTAGGAGACCTGGCCCAGCGCGTGGAGCGCGCGCCTGATTTCTGTTCGAGAGAATCAGTGGCCGGCGCGCGCGCCTGGCTCATGCTTAGAAAAGGACATCTGGCCGAAGCCGCGGCACCTTCGCCCAGCGTATCCGAGCCGCCGCTCCCCACGACGCCAATCGTCGCACGATTAAGGAAGGCGGACCGTCTCGGAGCGATCGTTGGTTTCAGGAGAGCCATTGCCCTCGGCCAACTGGGCCTTTCTGACGAAGCGCGCCAGGCGTTTGCGGAGGGGATGAAGAATCTTGGGCCGGCTTCTCTGAGGGACGAACCGCGCGATCTGGGAGAGAGCTATGCGCGCTGGTATCTGGCCAAAGCTCACCGCCGCGAGGCCGAGCAGGTGTTCAAGGCAAAAGCCATCACGATTCCGGACGAGCCATCGAAGTGACATCACTGTGCAGCGAATAGAAGAGACAACAGGCGCCACAGCTTGGCGGCACGGATGCGATCGAGAGAAGACCGGGGTGGCAGGTCAGACGGCTTCCTTCCGTCGGAACTGGAATTTGTCAATACCCAGCTTCTTGATGCGAAATTCCAGAGTCGAATGCGGCAGGCCCAGCCGCTTGGCAGCCCCGTTCTGACCCGAGACCCGGCCGTGTGAGGCGCGTACCCGCGCAACGAAACTGCAGTGCTTGGCGGCGGTTCGGTGCAGCGCCGTGTTCGACGACGTGGTCAATGACAGCCGGATGTGCACTCTAACTGCTGCTCAGAAAGTGAAAGCAAAAGCGTCCAGGAGGTGCCGGACTCACCAACTTTGCGGAAGCCTGCCGATTCGTAAAGTCGAAGTGCCGAGTTCTTGGGACTGACGCTCAAACTGAGGCTGGGATAGCCGTCAGCTCGGGCCTGCTGAACAAGGCCGTTGAGCAGCTGATCCCCAACTCCCATGGACCGAGAATCTGGCCTTACCGCGATGGCCATTTCCGGTGTCCTGGCATCCACAAATCCGTAGGAATGACTTTCTGGTGTCCAAAGGCGAAACCACGCGCTGCCGAGCCGAACTTCATGCTGTTGTGCGATGACAGCACGATCTCCCGTCCGTCCCCAGCCGGCGAGGAGTTTCGTAAACTCAGCGTCGCCGCAGAAGCTGGCGAAAGATGGACGCTTCGTCTCAGGATCCCAGAAGAACGCTTCAAATAGCATTGTCTTCAGGAAATCAAGATCCGTCGCGTCGCCTAGCCGAAGTTGCGTCATAAAACGCTCATCAAGTCGTCGAACGTAAAGATCAGCGATGCCAGCCGCCGATGACGTTGGATTTGTCTCTGAGCGAAACGGCTGGCTCCGCTTCGCTGCAGCGATTTGTTCGCTCATCATTCACTTACACCCAGTCTTTTCAGAATGGCCTTATGCTCTTTGATGTACTGATAACGATCGGCTAGATCGGCCCAGTCCTCTGGACCGGGTCTCAGCGCTTCCGTCGGGTATTTCTGGTTCGCCGCCGCGATGGATCTTTTGATATCCATCCCGGCGGTGAGATTTGCAACCACGGCATCGTCGTAGTCGATCTCTGCACGCGATCGATCTCCAATGATCTCACGTGCTCGTTCGAGATAGGCATTGATCTGGTTTACGTCCATAACCGCCACG
>Ga0207670_10000858_pt1 | contig 15964 bp, 13 predicted proteins | sample KBSS23HmetaG_FD_184339 | JGI IMG/M metagenome (GOLD analysis project Ga0207670, IMG submission 184339) | Switchgrass rhizosphere microbial communities from Kellogg Biological Station, Michigan, USA - KBS S2-3H metaG (SPAdes) (version 2) | ecosystem: Host-associated > Plants > Roots >... | reverse complement strand
GACCCTTGATTTTCCCGCGGCTGATGCGACGCTTTCAGGCATGGGCGCGGCAAGAATGCGCCACCGTGCAGTGTTCCGCGGGTCCCTGCCAAAGATGCCAAAAACCTGTAACAAGCAGCCAATGACCCGTGTATTCAAGGTGAGGTGATCGCCTGTTGAGCCACCGCAAGTAAATAGAAGCTTATGAAAACTCAGACCCCCGACGGCCCGGGTGACAATAAGTGGCTGCCTGATTCCAACGGCTTCCCGAGGCGCAAATTCATCAAAGGTCTGGTCGCCGGGACAGGTCTCTTGACCGTCGCTGATCCATTGACCGCTGTCAAAACGCTCGCCGCGGATTCTGATTCGAAACTCGCCGCCTATCGAGGGCCCAACGTCATCCTTATCCGTTTCGGTGGCGGGGCGCGTCGCCTGGAGACGATCGATCCGCAAGCCACCTACAGCCCGTTTCTTTGCCGCCAGTTTCTCCAGCGCGGCATTTTGTTCAACAACATGGAGATTGCGCAAATCGAAGGGCTGAACACCAGCCACGGCGAGGGCACGCTCAACATCGTCACCGGCAAGTATGACAAATACAAAGATGTCGAAGGAAAATTTCTCGGCGCGCGGTTTGAGCCGAAGGTGCCGACCGTTTTCGAATATCTTCGCAAATCCTTCGCCGTCCCACCGCACCAGACGCTTATCGTGAATGGTGAAGACCGGCCCGACGAAGAGTTTTACACGTTCAGCAATCATTTCGCATTCGGCATCAATTACCGGTCGAACATGCTCAGCCTTTACCGCTTCAAAGCGTGGCTGATGCGGCAGCAGATCGCCGAAGGCAAACTGACCGAAAAACAAATCGAGCAACGGAAGAAGGAGCTCGCCAAATGGGAGAAGGTTGACCACCGCACCAAAGGGGATGATCGCCAGGGGCCGGAGCTGGAAGGCTTCTGGCAACGTTGGCGCGAGTACTACGGTGACTCCGGATTTGTCAATCCTCGCGGCGATCGCCTGCTCACCGAACTCACCGTCCGTGCCATCAAGGAACTGCGCCCGAGACTTATCATGGTCAACTACCAGGACTGCGACTACGTCCATTGGGGTAACATGAGTCACTATACCCGCGCCGTGTCCATCATGGACGAAGGGTTGCGGCAAATCGTGGAGACGGTCGAGGCGGACGAAGAATACCGCGACAACACCATTTTCGCGGTCGTGCCCGATTGCGGTCGCGACAGCAACCCATTCGCGGACGTGCCGTGCCAGCACCATTTCGGGTCGCGTTCCGCGCATGAAATCTTCGCGCTGTTCGCCGGGGCTGGCGTGCCGCGCGCCACGATTGTGGACCGGCGCGTGGACCAGAGTCAGGTCGCCGCCACGCTCGGCAGGTTCATGGGTTTCAGAGCGGAATTTGCCGAACAGCAGGTGCTCGAGGAAGCAATCTCGTGAGCGCACCGGAGTTCTACGATCAGAACGAGGCGGAAGCGCAGCCGCCCCGGCTGCCGATTGGCGCGCCCTTGCGCCGAACACTGGCACCGCAAATTTCACAACACTCCGGCCCGTCGCGGACCAGCCAACCCACCCCTAACCCCTCTCAGGAGGGGAACCACGCGGACGTGCTCGAAGGGAATCTTCCCTCCGCGGGAGGGGCTGGGGGCGGGTACGCGACGAGTACGGGAAACGCGGTTGTTGTTTCGGAACCATCCGAACCTCAGCCGCCTGTAATCCCGCAAAACCTTCCCGTCCCGTCTCGCCTGCGTCGAGTTCTCTTCGCGCCCGTCAAATTTTTTTGGGGAATGGCCCTTTGCCAGAGCGTCATCGGCGCCTTGGCAGTTCTTGGCTGGACTTACCGACTGATGCAGCGCGTGGTCCTGAAGCAATGGTGGAAGGCCAGCGACTCATCAATCAAGGGGGCGGACTTTGCGTCCTTTGCCGGCGGCGACACGCGCACCGACGGACACGTTCATTGGCCGAATTGGTTTCTTGCACAGAACTTTCGAGCTGGGGCGCGCCGCCGTCAGGGGACTCCTATGCTGGCGCATTGGCTGGTTGTGGCCAAAGCGCTCGGCGATTCGCTTTGGAGAAATGTACGACTCGGAGTGCAGGGGATCTTCAACACCGGGGTATTTACGCTGCCCGCGTGCGCACTGATGCTCTTCGGTTGGTATGATGGCTGGAACAACTCGTTCAACAAAGGCTACGAACAATTCTGGGTGGGCCCGGCGGTGAGTTGGCTGGGAATCATGCTCTTCATCGGCGCGATGCTTTACGTGCCCATGGCGCAGGCGCGGCAGGCGGTCACGGGCAACTGGCGGAGTTTCTATCAATTCCGCCTCGTCTGGACGCTGGTCCGGCGTCGCTGGCTCGCCTGCTTCGGCCTGGCGCTGCTTTATGTGCTCGGCTCGATTCCCCTCATGATTCTCTCAGGCGTCGTCATGTTTCTGCCGAACATCAACGCGAAGTGGGCGGACCTGACACCCGCCCAAACAATCCAGGTGTTGAACAGCTACTATTTCTGGTGGGCGCTGTTTGTGTTTCCAGCGTTCGTGCTGTTGCGCCTTGTGGCTGCACGCACCTACGGCACTGCATTGCTGAAAGCGGTGCAAACCGGCGCGATCCCCCAGGATGCACTCGCGGAACCTGAGTGGCAGGCGTTCCACCGCCTTGAATTGCTCCTGGTCGAACCGCCGCGCCTGCGTCATCCGGTGCTGCGGATCGTCGCGTGGGCCGGCACGCGCGCGGGCCGTATCACGTTTGGGTTTCTGACCTTCCTGGCCTGGTTCATCTTCGTCGGACAGCTCTATATCGCGCAATTCTTCAATTACCGAGGCGGCCCGGTGTGGCTGAACCAAACATTGATTCACCTGCCCTGGTACCACCACCTGCCAGTCGCGCTCAAGAATCCGTGGGGCGATTTTTTGGCGGCGGCGGCCGTCGTGTTCATTGCCTGGAGACTTGCGAAAGTGGTGCGGTGGTTGAAAAAGCTCCGCCATCGTTGACTCTTCCTAATCCCGGCGATCACTGCAACGGCCCCAGGCGTATATGGGCGCCCTTGCGCCGTGAGGTTGTGCTAGTGAACGGCAGCATGCAGGCTATCCTCGAAAAAAACTGGCCCGCGTTCGCGAGCAATCAGGTGGAGCTTCTCGTCAATGCGGGCTTTTCGCGCACAACCGCAGAGGATTATTACCGGGAGGAGCCGTTTCCAGGGCCAAAGCCCGCAAAGCAAAAGTAGCAGCCGACGTGAGGAGGCTCTGACTTGAATTGGTTTACAATAGAAGCTGCCTCGTGACCTCGTCTTTTACAGATGCGATGGATTTTCCGACAGTTCGGTTGACGCGAGGCCAAAGGCCTCACTCATACCAGCCCAGGGCGACGCCCTGGGGAAAAGCAACGGATTTTGATTGAAGGCCAACGGCCTGTCTCATATCTAAAATTCAAATTCTTAATTACGCCTATGGTGGACCTATGAATCGCGCCGTTGGCGCTCGGCTATGCTGCTTCTCACACTTGTTCCTGGGGCGTTGCCCCAGGCTGGTATGAGTGACGCCCTTGGCGTCCGCGCCGTTCAACAGCACATGCTCAAGTTCCAGACGGCGGTCAGAGCCGACCGCGACAGCGCTTTGCTGGCGAGAATCTGATCGTCCATGCCGGAAGAGAACACATTGACTACCGAAGCCGTTCGCCTCGCGGAAGACGCTGCGCGCCAGAAAAACTGGAAGCGCTGGGGCCCTTATCTCGCCGAGCGTCAGTGGGGCACCGTGCGCGAGGATTACTCCGCGGACGGGACGTGCTGGGAATATTTCCCGCACGACCACGCCCGCAGCCGGGCCTACCGGTGGGGTGAGGATGGATTGCTCGGCATTTGCGATCGCGAAGGCCGCCTCTGCTTCGCCCTGGCCCTGTGGAATGGCCGCGATCCGATTCTGAAAGAACGCCTGTTCGGCCTGACCAACGCCCAGGGCAACCACGGCGAGGACGTCAAGGAGTGTTATTTCTACCTCGACTCGACGCCGACGCACTCCTACTGCAAGGCGCTCTACAAATATCCGCAGGTCGAGTTTCCCTACCGCCGGCTCGTGGAGGAAAACCAGCGCCGCAACAAGAACGATCCGGAGTTTGAATTGCCCGACGCGGGCGTGTTTGACGATAACCGCTACTTCGACGTCGTCGCGGAATACGCCAAGAATTCTCCGAACGACACGCTGATTCGATTCACCTTGACGAATCGCAGTCCGGTCGCTGCGCCTTTGTGGGTGCTGCCGACGCTCTGGTTTCGCAACACCTGGTCCTGGGGACGCGGAGGTGAAGGTTACTGGCCGAAGCCGCGGATGGTTCGCGCGGAGGACGGGACGCTGCTGGCTGACCAGCTCTCGCTCGGCCACTTTCAACTCGCGTGCGCACCCGGTCCGGATGGTCGCGAGCCGGAATGGCTCTTCACGGACAATGAAACCAACACGCAGAAACTCTTTAACGCGCCTAACACGAGTCCTTTCGTGAAGGACGCGTTCCACCAATTCATCATTCATGGCCGGAACGAGGCGGTCAACCCAGCGGGCGTCGGCACCAAGGCGGCGGCCCACTACCGGCTCGACATCCCGGCCGGCCAGAGCGCCACGCTTCGTTTGCGTCTGTTTGCGAGCGACGAAGCGCCGACGGAATGTTTCGGCAGCGCGTTCGACGACGTGTTTGCCGACCGGATTCGCGAAGCCGACGCCTTTTATGCCGAGCGGCTTCCCGCCGATGTGCCGGAGGAGGAACGGCGCGTGGCAAGACAGGCCTATGCGGGATTGCTATGGTCGAAACAGTTCTACCATTACGGTGTTCGCGACTGGCTCGAGGGCGATCCGATTCAACCCGCGCCGCCCGCCCTACGCTGGCAGGGGCGCAACCGTGATTGGAGCCATGTTTACAACCGCGACGTGATTTCCATGCCGGACAAGTGGGAATATCCGTGGTACGCGGCGTGGGACCTGGCGTTTCACATGGTTGCGTTCGCGCGCCTGGATCCACAGTTTGCCAAGGACCAACTCGTGCTGTTTCTGCGCGAATGGTACATGCACCCGAACGGCCAGTTGCCCGCCTACGAATTCGCCTTTGACGACGTGAATCCGCCAGTGCACGCGTGGGCCGCGTGGCGCGTTTACAAAATGACCGGTTCACGCGGCGAACGCGACCGCACCTTCCTCGAACGCGTTTTCCAGAAGCTGCTGCTCAATTTCACCTGGTGGGTCAATCGGAAGGATGCCGAAGGCAACAACCTGTTCGCCGGCGGTTTTCTCGGTCTCGACAATATCGGCGTGTTCGACCGGTCCAAACCGTTGCCGACCGGTGGCACGCTGGAGCAAGCCGACGCCACGGCGTGGATGGCGTTTTATTGCACCACGATGCTGTCGATGGCGCTGGAGCTGGCGTCCGAGGACCCGGTTTATGAAGACCTCGCTTCGAAATTCTTCGAGCACTTCGTGGCCATCACCGACGCGATGAATTCGGTCGGCGGCGCCGGTCTGTGGGACGAAGCCGATGGCTTTTACTACGATCAGCTCCGGGTGGACGGGCGCCAATTCCCCGTGCGGATCCGTTCTGCGGTCGGCATCATCCCACTGTTCGCGGTGGAAATATTGCGCAATGAAGTCACGGACCGGCTGCCGGGCTTCACGAAACGAATGCACTGGTTCCTGGAAAACCGAAAGGAACTCGCCCGCCACATTTCGCATTTGACCGCTCTGGATGAAACCGTGCACACCCACTGGTTGCTGGCCGTGCCAACGCGCGACCAACTCGAACGCGTCCTCCGCTGCCTGCTCGATGAGAAGGAATTCCTCTCGCCGTTTGGCATCCGGTCGCTATCCAAAATTTATCGGGACCGGCCATTTGTGCTTCCCGTCGATGGCCGGGATCATCGCGTCGAGTATCTCCCAGGCGAGTCGAACGCCGGTCTGTTTGGCGGCAACTCGAACTGGCGCGGTCCGATTTGGTTTCCGATCAACTTTCTGCTGATCGAGGCGCTGGAGCGTTACCATCATTTCTACGGAGACGGCCTCCGGGTCGAGTGTCCCGCCGGCTCAGGCCAGTGGCTGAACCTGAAACAGGTCGCGCGCCAGCTCGCCGCGCGGCTGACGCGACTGTTCCTGCCCGGCGCGAATGGCCAACGGCCTTGCTTTGGCGATGACCCGCGGTTTGCTCGCGACCCGAACTGGAGCGGACTGCTGTTGTTTCACGAATATTTCCACGGCGACAGCGGCCTCGGTCTCGGGGCGAGCCACCAAACCGGCTGGACAGCCCTGGTCGCGCGATTACTGGAAGACCTCAGCGGAGAGCGCGCTTAGCCGTAATGCATTTCGGAAATTCAATGGAAATGTGTCCCGGAGGGACATCCCGATAATAGCCCGGCGTTTCAACGCCGGGATTGTGGTCGATTGAATTCGAGTCCCGAAGGGACGGCCGAACGGAAACGGGTCATTACCGTCTTTCAGCCGTCCCTGCGGGACTTTATCTGGGGTGGCATACATCCCAGCGTTGAAACGCTGGGCTTATTTTCATTTGTCCCTCCGGGACATCCATTTCTGAATTTCCGAAAGGCCTTAGGGCTCGACAAACTCAACTGTTCAACCGCGGCCCTCAGGCAATTTTCCTTTGGAAACGCAGTGCGCAAAGCGAGAACAGGCCAATCCCCATGGCGATCAGGATCATCAGGTGCTGCCAGAAATCGGCAAGGCTCGCGCCGCGCAGAATGACGGCCCGCGCCAGTTCAATGAAGTAAGTGGTCGGCAGCAGCGCGCCCAAAACCCAGAAAATCCAGGGCATTGTCTCGCGTGGAAAGATGAATCCGGAGAAAAACACGGACGGCATGATGAACACCATGGTCATTTGCAGCGCCTGGATCTGGTTTTGCGCCCGGGTTGAAACCAGCAGCCCGAGGCTGAGCAGGCAGAAGATGTACGCGACGATGGCAGCGAACAGCGCCGTAAGGCTGCCGGCAATGGGCACATGAAACAACCACGTCATGATGGCAATCAGGCCGCTCGCCATCACCAGCCCGATGCACAGATACGGCACCAGTTTGCCGAGCATGAGGCCCCAGCGCGACAACGGGCTGACCAGCAGTTGCTCCAGCGTGCCGCGCTCGCGTTCGCGCACCAGCGACATCGCCGTCGCGAATGTGGTCGCGATTTGCAGCACCACGCCAATGACGCCCGGGACGAAAAAGTTGGGACTGCGCATCGCCGGGTTGTAGAGGATCTGCGGTCGGACTTCGACCGGCAGTTCGCGCCGGCCGGTTTCGCCGAGCAACCGGATGACCGATTCGCGGAAGGCCACGCCCAGCGCCGTGTTGAGCGCGGACGACGCGATGGTGGAGCTGGACCCGTCAATCAGCACCTGCACCTGGGCGTTGCGGCCCGCGCGCAGGTCCCGAGTGAAGTTCGGCGGAATTTGAAGGCCCACGTAGGCTTTGCCCTGGCGAATGGCCGCCGCCATCCTTTCCACGCTGTCCACTTCGCCAACCACGCGGAACGTTTGCGTGTTGACGAAGCGGTCGATGATTTGCCGGCTTTCCACTGTGCGGTCTTCGTTCAACACCACCATCGCCATGTGTTTCACGTCGTTGTCGAGCGCGTAACCGAAGGCGATCATCTCGATCAGCGGCGGAAAGAACATGAAAAACAAAGTCAGCGGATCGCGCAACACGACAAGGAACTCCTTGTAAAGAATCGCGTTAAAGCCGCGAAAAGGCACTTTCATGGAAAGCTCCAAACTCCAAGCTCCAAGCTCCCGAGAAGCTCCAATTCACAAGTTCCAATGCCGCCGGGCTCCTCCGTTGAGGCTTGGAGCTTGGTGTTTCTTTGTGATTTGGAGCTTGGAGTTTGGAGCTTCATTCCCCGTTTCGGTTGGTCAACGCGACAAAGACATCCTCCAGCGACGGCGCAATGGGGCGGATGTCGGTCTGGCGTATTCCAACGCCGTCGAGCCGCTCACGAATGAACTGCTCGGACACAGAATCCTCGACCAGCAGATGCATGGATTGGCCGAAGACAGTCGCGGTTCGCACCCCTGGCATCTGGCGCACTGCCTGCAGCGCGACCGTGACGTGCTCGCAGGTCACGTCGAGGCGTTTGGTCCCTGCCGGATTGACCACCGGCAGATGCTTCAAGTCGTCCGGCTCACCGCACACCACCAGCTTCGACATGTGGATATAGCCCACGTGCGAGCACCGCTCGGCCTCGTCCATGTAATGCGTGGTGACGAACAGGGTCATGCCCATGCTGGAGAACTCAAACAACAAATCCCACAATTCACGGCGCGCGACGGGGTCGATCCCCGCCGTCGGCTCATCGAGAAACAGCACGCTGGGTTTGTGCACCAGCGCGCAGGCCATTGCCAACCGCTGCCGCCAACCGCCGGAGAGCAAGCCGGCGCGGCGGCGCAGGTACGGTTCGAGATGCGCGAGCGCGATCAATTCGTCACGTCGCTGCGTCAACGCCGCTCCGCGCAGGCCATAGAGCCGCCCGTAAAACATGAGATTCTCGTGCACGGTCAATTCGTCGTAGAGCGAGAATTTCTGTGACATGTAGCCGATGAGCGATTTGATGCGGTCGGTTTCGCGCGCCACGTCGTGACCGGCGATGGTGGCCCGGCCTTCGGTCGGTTCCAGCAGGCCGCAGAGCATGCGGATGACTGTTGATTTGCCGGAACCATTTGGACCGAGGAAACCGAAAATGGAGCCTTTGTTCACCGTGAAACTGACGTGGTCGACGGCGGTGAAACCGCCGAAGCGGCGGGTCAGATTTTCACAGACGATCATTGGTGGAGCCTCAGCAAATGACCGACATCCCGAATGCTCATCATTCCGATACTGTTGAATCCCGGATGAAAGCGCAACCGATAAGACCCCGTTTGAAGGGCCTGGGGCGCACCTTCACACTTCTACCGATAGGGGTGGCACAAATGGAAATTCAAGCCACAGACATGGACAGAGCGTCGGAGCAAATGTCCCCGCTGTTGGATGAGGCCAGGAAGAGGGCGCTGATCAAACTCAACAGCCAGAAGGTTTCTCCTAGTCCGCTTCCTTGTAGACGACATCGATCGCAAGTCCTGCGGCGAGGAGCAGTGCGCTGGCGACAGGGCTGGAGCCGCTTAGGTCCTTTAGGGAAATGATGTAGTTATCCGCGGAGGTGAACAGTTCCTTGCCCAGACCAGCCCACTTTTTCGTCACTGAGCCGATCTCGCGTCCCTGTTTGCTAATGAATCTGAAGTCCCACCCTTTCCAGTTCCCTTTCACCTCGGCGACCTGCTGGTCCTGGTTGTCAAAGACGTTAAACCCGCCGCCAATGGAAATCAGTTTGCTTTTGAAATACCCGAGCGGCTTGCCAGCGGCGACCACCTGGATTTTCGAGCGGATGAACGTGAAACCGCGATGAATCGAAAGGACCGGCGGCTGGCCTTCCTGCTCATAAATGTTCACCGTGGTCGGCATCAGGTGCTTTTCGATCACGAGCCGGAGCCATTTGGCCCAGATCGGCGGCTCTTCCCTGGCGATGCCTATGTTCTGGCCCGTCGCCGGGTCGAGAATGTCGTAGGTGTCCGTAAGCTTCAGCAGACCGGTTCGTTCTTTGACGAAAAACGAGGTGCGCTCCAGCAGCGAGCGATCGCCGTGACTGGCAAACTGCTGCGCAGCAGGAGCGGCGCTGGGCGCTCCGACATGCACCGTGTCTCCGGCAGGCCCGGCCAACCGCACTCCCGTGCTCGCCGGAGCCGCCAGGATTACCGGCGCGATAGTGCTGAGCGGGACAGCAGTCCGTTGCCGTATGACGTCGTTCGCGGCGGCGGTGCCATCGCTTCCGCAGCGCGGACATTGCACCGTCGCCGGCAGCAAACCGGTCGCGGGTTCCCAGTCGAATTTGTAACGCGTGCCGCAGCCACATTGGATTTTGACTTCCATCATAGTTGAGCCGGACTGGTTGCGGGGAAGTAAATCAATTTCGGGCTCGAAGAAAAGCCAAAACCTGGAATGCGAGCCGTGCAGGGATCAATTCCCGTTTCTGTTGAGCAGCGCTTCGTTTCAGACCGAACTGGGCACGGCGCCAGCGGTGCTGGCTCCCTGCTGGCTCGATGGAAAAAGAGCCGGATGAATGATGCCAGCCAGGATTTCCAATGAATCGACCAGACGCGGCCCCGGACGGTTGAAGAATCGATTGCCATCGGCGAGATAAACGCTGCCGCTTCTTACCGCGCGCAGAGTGCTCCACTCCGGCCTTTCGGTGAGTGTCGTCATCTCCCGCCGGGTCCGCTCGATGTCAAAGCCGCAGGGCATCACGACGACGATGTCCGGGTCGCGTTGACGCACGGACTCCCAGTTGAGCCATGGTGAGTGTTTGCCCGCTTCGCCAAAAAGATTGAGGCCACCGGCGAGCGCCACGAGTTCCGGCACCCAGTTGCCTGCGGCCATCAGGGGATCGATCCATTCGATGCAGGCGACGGAAGGGCGTTGGGGCCGATGACGGGTTCGCGCGGCGACGCCCTCAACGCGACGTTTCAATCGCGCGACCACCTGCACGCCGCGTTCGGCAACGCCGAGGGCCGCGGCGACATTGAGAATATCGTTCCAGACATCAGCCAATGAGTTTGGAGCGAGGGAAAGAACGCGCGGTTGGAAACCAGCCCAGCCGCTGATCGCCTGCTCGACTTCAGCCAAACTGACCGCGCAAACCTTGCATTGCGCCTGCGTGAGGATGACATCGGGCCGCATGGCTTTCAGCAGCTCGGTGTCGATTTGATGGATCGACAAGGCGTCCCGCACGAGGGAATTAACCTGGCGATCGATTTCGAGGCTGGAAGTCTGATCGTTCAGCTTCGGTCGAGTGCAGGCGGGGAGGCGGCGAATGTCCGGCGGGAAATCACATTCGTGCGACCGCCCGACGAGTTGGTCGCTCAGGCCAAGCTCGCAAACGATTTCCGTGCTGCTGGGCAGCAACGAAACAATGCGCGGCTTTTTCAAAGCACGTTGAACCTTTAATGCGCCGCGGCGTTCGGTCTTGAAACAGTCAGCCGCGGCGGCTTCGGAAACGGACCCTTCAGATCAACGCTTCACCCATCCGACCCGTTAACCGGGCGATTCATTTCGGGTTCGCGGGCACTTTCGCCGTCCCGTGAACATTATGCGGCAGGACCAGAGTGTCTTCGGTGCCGGTGTCCTCCTCCGGAATTCGCATCGAGTAAAACGAGCGATAGACAAAGATCAAGGCGACCAGGAAGAAGAAAATGCCGATGCCGGTCTTCAGGGTCTTGTCGGTCATGGTCACCGCAATTTCCACGGCGAGCAATCCGAACAGCGTGGTAAACTTGATCACCGGGTTCATCGCAACGGACGACGTGTCCTTGAACGGATCGCCCACGGTGTCACCGACGACTGTCGCGGCATGCAACTCGGTTCCTTTCTGACGCAGGTCCACTTCGACGATTTTCTTGGCATTGTCCCAGGCGCCGCCGGCGTTGGCCATGAAGATGGCCTGAAACAGCCCGAAGAACGCGATGCCAATCAGATAGCCGATGAAGAAATACGGGTTGAAGAATGGCAGCGCGAGCGCGAAGCAGAACACGACGATGAATATGTTCCACATGCCTTTCTGGGCATAGACGGTGCAGATGCGAACGACTTCCTTGCTGTCTTTCTCCGACGCGGTGGTGGCATCGAGGCGCATATTCTCCTTGATATAGACCACCGCGCGATACGCGCCGGTCACGACCGCCTGGCAGGAAGCGCCGGTAAACCAGTAGATCACTGATCCGCCCATGATCAGGCCGAGAATGATTTCCGGCTGCACGATGCTCAAGGCGTCAACGACGGGTTTGAACATACCCGCAATTCCCGAGGCGAGTTGGTCCTCATATTTACCCTGCAAAAGCATGATGATGCCGAACACCATCGTCGTCGCGCCGACGACCGCCGTGCCGATGAGCACGGGTTTGGCGGTGGCCTTGAACGTATTCCCCGCGCCATCTCCCTTTTCGAGCTGATATTTGGCGTTCTCGAAGTCGGGATTGAAGCCGAAGTTCTTCTGGATGTCCTCCCTGATGCCTGGCCGGCCTTCGATCTGACTCAACTCATAGACCGACTGGGCGTTGTCTGTCACTGGGCCGTAGCTGTCCACGGCAATGGTGACAGGGCCCATGCCGAGGAAACCGAAGGCAACGAGCCCGAACGCAAAGATCGGCGCGGCGAAACTGAACTTCGCCGGCATGAGCGCGAGCAAAGCCGGGTTCTGGGAAAAATAATAGGAGATGAACATGAGGACCATGATGACAAGGCCCATCCAGAACGCCGACATGTTGCCCGCCACGAAACCTGAGAGGATGTTCAGTGACGCGCCGCCATGCCTAGAACAGTTGGTCACCTCCCGCACGTGCCGCGAATTGGTGCTGACGAATATCTTTGTGAATTCCGGGATCACCGCCCCCGCCAGCGTGCCACAACTGATGATCATTGAAAGCACCCACCAGAAATCGGGTTGGAGCACCCCCGCAGCGTCCTTAAAGTCGCCCAGCAAGATCTTGCTGGCAAAGAAAGTGATCGCGATTGAGACCGCCGAGGTTATCCACACCAGATGCGTCAGCGGCGCCTCGAAGTCGAAGTCCTTCTTGCCGCCAAACTTCGCCTTGCTGAAGGCTTCATTCGAGAAGTAGGAGACCAGGGAAGTCACGATCATCAGCGAGCGCATGACGAACAACCAGATGATCAGCGTCGCGGCGATGGCGGGGCTGCCCGCCAATGCCAGGGCCAGAAACGCGATCAGAGCCACACCCGTCACGCCGTAAGTCTCGAAGCCGTCCGCCGTCGGCCCAACCGAGTCGCCGGCGTTATCGCCGGTGCAGTCCGCGATGACGCCGGGATTCTTCGGGTCGTCTTCGGGCAGTTTGAAGACGATCTTCATCAGATCGGACCCGATGTCGGCGATTTTGGTAAAGATGCCGCCGCAGATGCGGAGCACGCTGGCGCCGAGCGATTCGCCGATTGCGAATCCGATGAAGCAAGGGCCGGCCAGCTCTTTCAGGAACATCAGAATGCAGATCATGAAAAACAGTTCCACCGCGACCAGCAGCAGGCCGACGCTCATGCCGGAGCGGAGCGGGATGCCCAGGGTGGCCAGCGGGTTGCCCTGTAGCGCGGAGAATGCGGTACGGGAGTTGGCAACCGTGTTGATGCGAATGCCGAACCAAGCCACGCCGTACGAGCCCAGAATGCCGAGGACGGAGCAGAGCAGAATAATAATCACGTGACCGATTGTGTTATCCTGGAGGACCTTGAAGTAGTAGATCATGCACGCCGCGATGAGCAGCCAGAGGATGGCAAGAAATTTGCCCTGCGTCCAAAGGTAGGTCTTGCAGGTCTCCCAAATGATGTTCGACACGTTGCGCATCGAATCATGCACCGGCAAAGCATTGGTCTGCTTGTATTGCACCAAGCCAAAGACCGCTCCGATCGCGCAAATGACGAGGCCAAGATACATCAATGCGGCGCCGCTCATGCCCCCGAGTCCTTCAAATTTCACTTTCGTCAGGTCTGGGATCGTAATGTCCCCCTCGCCGGCAATGGCCATCGTTCCGCCGCAACTCAGAGCCATTAATAGAAGCGGAAACCCGAATTTGCGTTTCAACATAATTCTCTGCGATTGTTTGTGATTGATTGAAACCGATTGACGGGTCGTGCCAGACCCAATCGTGCTGTGCCGCGCCAGTAACCGTGAAATACCGCAGTTGTGTCAAGCCCATTTCGGGCCGAATCCTTGGGCTTTCGCAGGAGTCGCCCGGTTTTTTTCCTTTGGCGCCGCTCCTGAATTTGTTAGAGCAATGCGACTTGAAGATGGAATATCTTTGGATCGCGCTTGGCAGCGCTTTGGGCGGGGCGGCCCGTTACTGGCTTTCGGGCGTCGTCGCCCGACGATTCGGCGAAGCGTTCCCGGTGGGGACATTGATCGTGAATGTCACCGGTTCGTTTGCCATTGGCTTCATCGCCGCGCTGACCGATCCTGGCGGAAGATTGTTGATGGGCGTGTCGGCGCGACAATTCATCATGTTGGGCGTCCTCGGCGGTTACACCACATTTTCTTCATTCAGTTTGCAAACCCTGAATCTGGCACGCGACGGCGAATGGCTTTATGCGAGCGCCAACGTCGCTTTGTCGGTTATCCTTTGTCTTTTGGCAGTCTGGTTCGGCCAGGTCATGGCCCGGATCCTTAACCGCTGAACCATTCGTGAAAATCCCCGAACAAGGCAAACTCCTGCGAATTTTTGTTGGCGAGAGCGACCGCTGGCATCATCAGCCGCTCTACGAGGCGATCGTGCTCAAGGCGCGTGAGCTGGGATTGGCGGGTGCGACCGTTCTGCGCGGCCCGATGGGTTTCGGCGCTAACAGCCGATTGCACACGGCGAAAATACTTCGGCTTTCGATGGATTTGCCCATGGTGATCGAGATCGTGGATACCGACGAGAAGATAAAACAACTGCTGCCGCACCTGGAAGAGATGGTGCTGGAGGGATTGGTCACTCTCGAAGATGTCCAGGTGTTGAAATACCGTGCGAATCAGGAAAAACCAAAACCCTGAGGTTCATGATCGAAATGACGCGACTTTGCCGCGAATTGTGTTCGCGCTTGTAACAGTTCGCGGTAAAGTTTGCGGCAAAGTTCAACCAGGCAAGATGTCCAATCTCCAGGCTACAGGCATCTTGCCGGCAGAAGGAACTGGGAAAAGCTCTGCCGACGAGACGTCGGCAGCACTTTGATGGCGGAACCGTTCGGCTTGTTCGTGGTTGATGGCCCCAAGGCATTTCAGAAAGAAACGGCGCTTTTCATGAATTTGAAGTTCAACCCTGGGCGCGCACCGCTGTTCGTTGGGAAAAAAAATACCGGGTCCTCCAGTCAGGGGATGACTGCAAAGGACCCGGGGAATTTTCAGAAACAGTACAACAGTAGGATTACGTGGGATTTCCAGTTCCAGCCTGTACCTAGCCGGAACTGAAATCAGGTGGGCATTCAAAGAACAATACCGCAAACGTTGCCCGAAATTCTGTTGCGTAGTCCACTCGCAAACAACCATCTCGCGCCATCCTTGTCAAGCTGTCGTCGAAATATTTATTCCGCATGGCAATGCCAATCCGGTTCGAGCAGGAACGCTCCACCGAGCCGCGCGCTGCGGCCGGTCGCGATCGGGCGACACAATTCGATTTTTCTTTTGCAAAAATTACCCCGCGCGATTTCGCGTGAAGAATTTTTGCATAATTTTCAAATTCCTGTTTACAGACCTCGACTGATTGTTAGTATCGCGATTCTATACCGCGCATGAAGAAGATCGAGGCGATCATTAAACCTTTCAAATTGGAGGACGTGAAGGAAGCACTCTCCTCCCTCGGCGTTGAAGGGATGACGGTCACCGAAGTGAAAGGATTTGGCCGCCAGAAAGGCCACACCGAAATTTATCGCGGCAGCGAATACACGGTCGACTTTCTTCCGAAAATAAAGATCGAAATTGTCCTGGCTGAGAACCGGGTCGCCGATGCCGTTCAGGCCATTGTCAAAGCCGCCAAGACCGGCAAGATCGGCGACGGCAAAGTGTTTGTCAGTTCGATTGAAAATGCCCTCCGAATCCGCACAGAGGAAGTCGGAGAGCAGGCAGTTTGATCAATTCTCCCCTCCGAGCGTGATTTCGGTTGGCGGAGATTCTTGTTTGTTGAACCATAAGACATGAAGCAAAAGGCTGAACCGACCCATGAGCACACCCAAGCAAGCATTAGAGATGGCCAAAAAGGCGGGGGCGAAAATGGTGGACGTGAAGTTCGTCGATACCTTCGGGACCTGGCAGCATTTCACGCTGCCTTTCGGTGAAATCAACGAGGAATCCTTCAGTGAAGGGCTCGGTTTCGATGGCTCGTCGATCCGCGGCTGGAAATCGATCGAAGCGTCGGACATGCTGGCGATGCCCGATCCGGACAC
>Ga0207670_10000856_pt1 | contig 16001 bp, 14 predicted proteins | sample KBSS23HmetaG_FD_184339 | JGI IMG/M metagenome (GOLD analysis project Ga0207670, IMG submission 184339) | Switchgrass rhizosphere microbial communities from Kellogg Biological Station, Michigan, USA - KBS S2-3H metaG (SPAdes) (version 2) | ecosystem: Host-associated > Plants > Roots >... | reverse complement strand
AGGTGCAAGAGAAACGCGCGAATCTCCGTGGCCCCCAACGCGCTCGGTGACCGGCCGTGGTACTCCGCGAACCGCCGCGCGCACCAGCGGAGGCGCTCGCGACGACGAGCGCTCAGGCGCTCGACGGGTGTCCGCCGGACTGCGGCAGCGGACAGTTCTGCGGGGGCAGCTTCTGCGAGTCGTACTGCGGCATCTACACGCTCAGCGACAGCTCCTCTGCTTAGGCGGCCACCTCGCGCTCGCGACCTTCTGCGCCGTCGAGCACCGTCGCTACCTCGAGTGCATGTGGCCGATCGGATCCCAGGCGAGGATCAGAGGAGCGGCAGGCCGGGGACCGGCGCCGGGATCGACAGGACGCCCGGGTGCGCGGTCTGGCCCGCCAGGAAGCGGCCGATGGCGAAGTTCGCGATGTAGAGCGTCTTCTTGTCGTGCTCCCCGGTCCCGAAGGCGAAGCTGGACGGGTTTTCGAGCAGTGAGCCCTGGGCGATCTCCGAGATTGCGCCCTTCTTGTCGACGGTGGCGATCCGATCCTGCGTGTTCACCGCGCACCAGATCGTCCCGCGGCGATCGACCGCGATCCCATCGGCCCCGATGAGCGCAGGATCTTCGACGATGATCTCGATCGGCGGCGTCCCGTTGTCGCCCATCGGGATGCTCATGACGCGCCCGAAGTCGAAGTTGGAGACGATGAGGTTGCGCTTGTCGTGGTCCCAGGCGATGCCGTCGATGCCGAACGTGTGGATGCCGAACGCCGGCGCGGCCGGGTTGCCCGCGAACAGCGGGTCGGCGAGGAACACCGACGTGTGGCCGGCGGTGTCGATCTTCCAGAGCTGCGCGAGGAACGGATCGCTCAAGATGATCGAACCGTCATCCTGGAACACGAGGTCGTTCGGGAACCCGTTCGGGTCGAGGATGGCGAACTGCTGGACCGCGCCCGTGCTGGGCGACACGCGCCAGAGGAACGCGCCGCTCGGGGTCGAGGAGAAGCTGGCGCTGGCGACGTAGAGGAGGCCGTCGGGGCCGAGCTTGATGCCGGTCAGCACGGCGCGGGCCGGCAGTGGGACCCTCGCCACGGTGACGAACGTGCCCGCCTGCGGATCGATCTTCTGGATCGCGCCCAACCGGTTCGAGGCGTAGAGGTTCCCGTCATTGTCCGACGTCATCGACTCCGGCAGCTGCGCTAGCGCAGGGTCGAAGCTGACCACGACGGTCGGCTCCTGGGGCGTGCCGGGCGGCGCCGCCGTCGCGAACGAACCCGCGCCCACCAAGGCCAACAGGCCGGCCGCCATCGAAATCATGCCCCGCAAACCGACAGTCTTCGTCATCGTCTCTCCCGTGATCGTTGCGTTGGCGAATCATTCGTTGCCCGTCGTTGAAGCCGCAGTGTGCACGTACGAAGCCGTGGGCAAAAACACCGCACCGCAAGTAGCCGCGGAGCTCCTCCCCGACGTAGTGCGGAATTGGTGCTTCGTAGGACACTCGCGCGCGTGCGCAAGAAACGTCTCGATGTACTCGTGCACAACGCGATAGAGCAGTGTCTCGGTGGGGCGCCGCGGCCGATAAGCAGGAGAGAGGCTTGCCACAAAAAAGAGGCCGGGCAAGCGCGGACCACCCGAGCTCCGGGCGGGATCTCGCGGGGTATTCTCCTGGCCGCGGGTGGCCGGGACGGTCGTCCCGGTGGCAAGGGGACACTCCGGTATCCGGCGTTACCATAAGGCGGGAGTACGGCCATCGGTTCGCCTCGGCGCCGTCGCGCCCGTTGCGAGTCTCGCCGTACGCGCGTTCGCGATGGTGACCAGGGTCGCCGCGCCACGGGGATCGCGCCGCGGACGTTGTCGACGGCCCGAGCGATGGGAGCGCGTCACGTCCCCTTGGCAAGTGCGCGCCGCGTCGGGTGCGATGGCGCCTTTTCCCTCCCGGGTATGACGAAAAAGGTCGATGTTCACACCTGGACGCGCGAGCGGCCAGCGCTGGATCTCGACCCGGCCCCACTTCCTCCTGCCGGTGCGCGTGCTCGGCGCGCTGTTCCGCGGCAAGTTCCTCGCGTGGCTCGTGCGCGCCTACGAACGCGGCGAGCTCGAGCTCACGGGCGCAGCCGCTCCGCTCGCCGATCTACCTATCGATATCGCAGCGTGGCTTCGTCGACGGCCGCCATGTCTTCGCGGCCCAGCGACCAGCCGAGCGCACCGGCGTTCGCGCGGGCCTGCGCCGCGTTCTTGGCGCCCGGGATCGGTACGACGCCCGGCTGCTGGAGGAGCCAGTTGAGCGCGACCTGGGCGACCGACTTCCCACCGCGCCGCTCGCCGATCCCGGCGAGCACACGGCACACCGGCTCCACGTCGCGGAGCCGCGCGGCGAGCTCGCGCGGCGCCATGGGTCGCGGGTCGGACGGCGGCGCGTCCGGCCGATAGCGGCCGCTGAGGAGACCCCGCGCCAGCGGTGAATGGGCGATCACCGTCACGCCGAGCTCGCGGCAGGCCGCGAGGACACCATTCCGCTCGGGAGCGCGCGCGAGCACGCTGTACTCCACCTGATTCGACGCGAGCGGGACGCCGCGCGCGCCGAGGGCTTCGTGCGCACGGCGCACCTGCTCCGCGTCGTAGTTGCACACGCCGACCGCGCGGATCTGGCCGTCGCGCACGGCGTCGGCCATCCACTCCATGAGCGATCGGATCGACGGCGCCCACGACGGTTGGTGCACCTGATAGAGGTCGATCCGGTCCGTCCCCAACCGCTCTAGGCTCGCCGCGAGCGCGCGGCGAAACGACGCGTGCGTCAGACGGCGCTGGAAGAAGGCGCGCGTCGGCGAGATCTTCGTCGCGAGGACCACGCGGGCGCCGCGCGCGAGGGAGCCGAGGAGGCGCTCCGAGCCGCCGTCGCCGTACACCTCGGCGGTGTCGAAGAGCGTCAGGCCGGCGTCGATCGACGCCTGGTACGCCTCGGTGATCTCCCGGTCGCCGTAGGTCGCGCCGTATCCCCATCGAGCCTGCGCCCACGCGCCGGCGCCGACGCCGATCGGCGAGACGAGGACGTCGGTCTTACCGAGTGGCGTCGAGCGCGCGCCGGTCACGACGGCCTCGTGCGCGTCTCAGGCCGCCACGTCCTGCTGCAGATCGCACGTGATCGCCCAGAGGTCCGCGGCCGCGCCGTTCGGCCGCGACGCGTGCGCCGTGAGGTCCGAGAAGAGAACGAGATCGCCGAGCGCCGTCTCGACATCGACGGCGCCGGCGTCGAGCTCCTCCTGCGGCCGCTTGATCTTGAGGCGCCACCCGGTACCGATCGCCGGCACGTGGGGGAGCGCCTCGCTCTGGCTCCCCGGGATGACGCGCAGGCAGCCCGAGCTCACGGACATCGCATGAAGCGGGATCCAGACTCGGTATCTGTGAGCGCCGCGGTGGTAATGCCAATCTTGATGCCAGGGGGCGCCTTTGTCCCCGACGGCGCGCTTGAAGACGATCCGGCTCCCGCGCGGCGTCCAGCGTTCGCCGGTGAGCGTCACGAGCAGCGCGCGGAGCGCCGAGACGAGCGCCTCCGGGTCGGGCTCGAGGCCGAACGACGCCACCGTCTTCGTGTCGTGCAGGCGAGCGTGCTGGGCGCGCACGTCCGGCGCATCGCGCTCTTGCCACTCGCGGATCGCGCTCTTCAGCGCGTCGATCCCCTCGCCGTCGATCGCCCCCTGGACCGCGAGGAAGCCGTCGCGCCTCAACTGGGCCCAGTGCTCGGTGGTGAGCTCGGATCGGGGGACGAGGGGCGAAGCCATGTCCCAATCCTGCGCGCCGGCGCGCGCGATTGACAGTGCGATCGCGCGGTGATACGTTTTTCCGCCGTAATTTCACGTTCATTGCCATTGTCGCAGGGGTGGCGTTCTTTCGATGATCCTCGATATCGAGCGCATCCGGGCGGCGCGCCCGGCCGAGGCTCCCTTCCGCTGGGCGTCGATCGCCGAATCGTTCGTGTCGCGCGATGTCGCGCGCGAGCTCCGCGACACGTTCCCCGGCGGCGTGTACGAGCGCTTCGTGCGGCCTACGGGGGAGAAGCGGCACGATCTGCGCGGGAAGAACCTGCGCGGCAAGTTCGCGAGCGGCAGCGACGAGGCGCTCGCGCCGCGCTGGCAGGAGCTCGTCCTCGACATCGCGTCCGCCGAATACCGGGCGGCGCTGGAGGCTGCGAGCGGCGTCGCGCTCGAGGGCCTCGATATCGCGATCACGGCGTGGGCGCAGCGCTCGGGCGGATTCCTCGATCCGCACACCGACAACCCGGGGAAGGTGCTCGCTCACCTCTTCTACTTCAATGACGCGTCGTGGTCCTCCGAGGACGGCGGCTGCCTCCGTATCCTTCGTTCGCGATCCATCGACGACGTCGACACCGAGGTCCTCCCCCACCTCGGTCGATCGGTGTTCTTCGTGCGGAGCGAGCGCTCGTGGCACGGCTACCTCCCGGTGCGCGCGGACCGCGAGCGCCTCGCGCTCCAGGTCATCTTCCACTACCCGTCGATGGAGTATTCGAAAGGGAACGACGCGTGACCGCGTTCGGCGTCCGCGCGGCGAGCCCCGACGACGTCGACGCGCTCTACGAAGTCCGGCGGCGGGCGATGAGCACGCACGTCGATCCGTGGCTCCGCGAGCGCGGCGCGCTCTGGTCGGACGAGCGGAGCCGCGCGCACTTCGTCGGCGATTTCGATCCCGCGTGCCAGGTCGCCCTCCTCGTCGACGGACGGATCGCCGGGCGGCTCAAGGTGCTCGTCCGCCCCGATCACGTCGAGCTGACCGGGATCGAGGTGCTCCCCGAGCACCAGGGGCGCGGGATCGGCACGCGCGTCATCGAGGACGTCCTCTCCGTCGCCGGAGGCCGCGATCTGCCAGTCCGTTTGCGCGTCTTTCAGGGGAACCCCGCGTACCGCCTCTACGAACGACTCGGCTTTCGCCGCACCGGCGCGGACGACCTCGAGTACACGTACGAAGCCCGCCCCGCGCGCCAGTCCGGCCCGCCACATTCACCGGAGCTCGTTCGATTCCTGATCGCGCGCGTCTCCCTCGGGAGCGGCTGATCGCGATGGAGAAGCGCACCCTCGGAGCGAACGGGCTCGAGACCAGCGCCGCGGGCCTCGGCTGCATGGGGATGTCGGAGTTCTACGGCGCCACCGACGACGACGAGGCGCGCTGTACGATCGCCGAGGCCATCGATCGCGGCGTCACGATGCTCGACACGTCCGACGCGTACGGGAAAGGCGACAACGAGAAGCTCGTCGGGCGCGCGGTGCGGGGCCGGCGCGAGCGCGTGGTCATCGCCACGAAGTTCGGCATCGTGCGGAGCCCGTTCCGCCGGACGCACCGCGACGGGAGCGCCGCGTACGTGAAGAAGGCGTGCGAAGCGAGCCTGCGCCGCCTGGGCGTGGAGACGATCGACCTCTACTACGTGCACCGGCTCGATCCGAAGGTCCCGGTCGAGGAGACGATCGGCGCGATGGCGGAGCTCGTGAAGGCGGGGAAGGTCCGGCACCTCGGGATGTCGGAGGTGAGCTCCGCGACGCTGCGCCGCGCGCACGCCGTCCACCCGATCGCGGCGATACAGAACGAGTACTCGCTCCTCTCGCGCGACCCGGAGGCGGACATCCTCCGCACCTGCCGCGACATCGGCTGCGGCCTTGTGGCGTACAGCCCGCTGGGGCGCGGGCTCCTCGCGGGACGCTTCGACGAGCCGGGGGCGCTCACGAAGGACGACAGCCGCGCCACGTGGCCGCGGTTCACCGCCGAGAACCTCCCCGCGAACCTGTCGCTCGCGGCCCGCCTCGACGCGATCGCGCGACGCAAGGGGTGTACGCGGGGGCAGCTCGCGATCGCGTGGGTCCTCGCGCAAGGGAGGGACGTCGTCGCGCTGTGGGGGACGAAGCGGCGCCGCTACCTCGAAGAGAACCTCGGCGCGACCGAGGTGACGCTCGACGCCGCCGACCTCGCCGAGCTCGACGCGGCGTTCCCGCCCGGCGCCGCGGCGGGAACGCGCTACCCCGCGGCGATGCTGGAGGGGCTCGGCGGTTAGGAGTGCGTGATATCGTGCGCGCGATGCCGAGGCCGCTCACTTCGCTCGAGACGCCGCTCCTCGCCCTCTTCTGCAGCCTCGACGTCCTCACCACCGGGGGCCGCGTCGAGCCGAGCACGTACGCGCAGCTCGAGGCGCTCGCCGAGGCGATCCCGATCTTCGTCGTCACGCGGCGCCCCGCGGGGTGGGGGCACGCGCTCGCCTCGGTGTGCGGGCTGCCCGTCGTCAGCGAGAACGGCGCGGTGCTGTTCCTCCCCAACGAAGACGAGCCGATCATCGTCCACCTCGTCGAACCGGAGACCGTCGCGGCGTGGAGCGAGCGCACGGCGCGCGCGGTCGCCGACGTGTGCCGCGCGGTGCCCGGCGTCGAGCCGTCGAGCGACAACGCGTTCCGCCGCGTCGATCGCGCGCTCACCTGGCGCGGCGCCGCGCCCGCGGGGCTCGCCGACGCCGAGGCGCGGCTCCGCGGAGAAGGGTTCGAGGTGCGGCGCTCGTCGCGAGCGCTCCACGTCGGCCCGCCCGGGTGCACGCGCGAGCGCGCGGTGCGCCAGCTCGTCGAAAAACTCATGCGCTCCGAGCCGGGGGACCTCTCGCCGTACCTCTACGTCGGCGCCGACATCGACGACGACGAGATGTTCGGGATCTTCGAGCACTCCGTGGCCGCGGGGGATCTCGCGGGGCGCCTCGACGCGCTCGCGTCGAAGCCGGCGTACGTCGTCGACGCGGCCGGCGGCGCGGCGATCCGCGCCGTCGCCGCGCACCTCCTGTCGCTGTACGCGTGACCGGAGACCGTCAGTCGACGGCGGACTGGATCTCGAAGACGCGGATGTCGCGCGCCGGGTCGTCGAAGCCCTCGCGACCGTGGAGGAGGCGCAGGTTGTCGATGATCGCGCACTCGGTCTTTTCCCAGGGGATCCGATAGAGCGATCGGGCCTCCTGCGCGCGGAGCTCGCCGAGGATCTCCTTCGGGATGGGGCTCCTGTCCTCCATCTTGCACGAGAGGTGGGCCTTGAAGTCGAAGAGGACCTGGTTGATGAACGCGTCCTCGCCTCCGTGCTTCGTCCTGCGGATGGCGGACGTGACGTGCGAAAGGAGCACGTTGTCGTGCTCGTCGAGCACGTCGCAGGAGACGCCGGGCATGGGCGACAGGAGCTCGACGAGCTCTTTCACCGACGCGACGCCGAACGTTCGTGTCCAGTCCTCGGGCCCGACCTTCATCTCGTAACGGATCTTGTTCTTCTCGAAGAAGGCGCGGATGTCCGGCCTCATCTCCTTCAAGAACCTCACCCCGTCGACGACCGTGGTCGCGCCGCGCTCCTTCGCCGGGGCGACGCAGAAGAACCACAGGAGCTCGAGCGGCAGCGGCAGGTACGCGTTCTCCGAGTGCACGTAGAGGTGATCGTTCGACAGGTTCACGAGGCGCGACACCGGAGGCGGCGCCTCGCCGCGGACCTGCACCGCGGCCTGCACCGTGCCCTGCGCGTCGGCGTTGACGAACCCCTGGCGGAGCTCCTCGGTGTACACCGACGGCGCGCGCGACTCGAACTGCGCCGCGTATGCCTCGAAGCGCGGGAGGTCGAGATCAAAATTCTGGAAATGGACGAAGGCGTGCTCCTTCATCAGCTCCATCACGGTGGCGGGCGGCATCGTCTCCATCGGCGCGCGCTCCTTCGCCCGTACGACGCACCCGATTCCCTGCTTCAACGGTGTCACGGTGTACATGGGATTCTCCGTCAAGGCTCCTCGGTCTCTTCACACGCGGAAAGCGCTTCGTCGACGCCCCCCAGATCGACGCAGCGGCGCACGCCGCGGAGGGCGCGGAAGCGCACGCCGGGGGGCATGGGGGGCGGCCCGGCGAGCTCGTCCTCGGCGTCCTCGACGCGCCCGGGGAGCCACCCCTCGAGGAGGCGGCGCGCGCCGTCGACGAAGCGCGGGCGGCCGTCCGCAGCGCGCTCGGTGAACGCGGCGACGTCGCCGTGGTGGAGCATCCGCGCGATCGCGTCGTCGCCGCGATCGATCCAGATCGCGCGCATCCCCGCGGCGAGGGCCCCGACGACGTCGCTCGTCCACGAGTCGCCGACCATGACCGCCGCGTCCGCAGAGGCGTCGAGGCGCCCGAGCTCGCGCTCGAAGATCCGCGGCGAGGGCTTGGAGGCGCCGGCGTCGCAGGAGAGCGTCGGCTCGGGAAACCAGCGCGAGAGCCCGAGCCGGCCTATGAGCGGGCGCGACGCGGCGTCGATGTTCGAGATCAGCCCGAGGCGGAGGCCTCGCCGCGCGAGACGGTCGAGCAGCCCCTCGGCGAGGGGATCGAGCGACGTCTCGGCGAGGAGCGCGGCCTGGAGGTCCGCCGCCTCACGCGCCAGATCGTCGAGCGGCGCGGCGTGCGAGGGACCGGCCACCGCAGCGAGGAGCGCGCGCAGGTCGCCTTCGGGGCGCGTGAGGCGCGCCGCGAGCGCAGCGTCGACGTCGGCGCCGATCGCGTGGAGCGCGCGCCCCACGGCGACGCCCTGGAGGAGGAGATCGTAGCCCGGCGACGACGGGTCGATCCCGCGCGCATCGAGGAGCGCGCGCACCGTCGCGCGCGGCGGCGGCCGGACCAACGTGTCGAAGAGGTCGAAGACGACCGCGCGAACGGCGCGCCTCGTCACACGGCCTCGGGCGGGGCGCCGCGAGGACCGGCGGCCGCGTCGGCGCTCCGCTGCGGGACGCGCGCCATCACCTGGGTGAGGTTCTCTTCCTTGCCGAAGTAGATCGCGTAGAACTGGCGCGCGTCGTGCGCGTCGATCTCGTGCGCGAAGAGCTGCTTGTTGTGCGCGCCGACGCGCTTCTCGTCCGCGTCCGAGCCGATGGTGTGGAATGGCGTGTAGATCGTGGGCCGGAGTCGAGCGCCGTATTCGCGCACCTTCTGCACCGTGAACTGCGTGCCCTCGACGGTGCCGCCGGGCATGCCCAGGATGACGAAGCAATTGAGCTCGATCCCCGCGGCGCGGCACCACGACGCGAGCTCCGCCAAGCGCTCCTCGTCGGTCTGCTTGAGGCCGGGGAGGCGCGTGCGCGCGACCGGGTCGAGCGTCTCGAGACCCACGCTGATCCGCACGCAGCGGCTCTGGCCCATGACGCGCACCAGATCCTCGTTCAGGTGGTGCATCGTGGTGGTGCACTTCCACGGATACTTGTTGCCGCGCGCGCGGAGCTCCTCGCAGAGGTGAAGCACCCATTTCTGGTTCAGGGTGAACGTCGGCGCGTACATGGCCACGTACTCGAACGGGATCTGCGCGAACGATTCTTCGATGTAGCGGATCGTCCGCTCGACGGTGAGGCGCCGCTCCTTCCGCCCCTCGCGCCCCGGGACATCGCAGTAGTCGCAGCCGACGGGGCAGCCGCGGGCGATGGGGAGGACGAGCTCCTGGCGCTGCGGGATCCCGCAGAACTTGTTCTGATCGCTGGCGTACATCTGCCCGTACGCGGCGTACGGGATCTCGCGCACGTCGGGGAGGACCCACGCCTCCTCGGGGAGGAAGACGCCGGGCGCGGACGGCTGACGGAACCCGTCCGCGCCGCGGATGGCGACGCCGGGCGGAGGCTCGCCCTCGGGGCGCGCGAGCCAATCGACGTACGACGCGACGCCCGATTCGTAGTCGCCGCTCTGGACGATCGCGTCGACGTCGTAGCGCTCGAAGAAGCGTGGGAGGGTGGCGCTCAAACGGCCGAAGGTGACGATCTTCGCCGCGGGGCACAGCGCGCGCACGTACTCGGTCATCCGCTCCACGCCCTCGAGCGCGTCGAACTCGTTCTGCATCGCGACGACGTCGAAGCCCTCGAAGAGGCGGTCGCCGATCTCTTTCCAGTTGTAGTTGAGCGCGCCGGCGTCGATGCACGTGACCGAACGCACGCCCGCGCGCTTCCGCAGGTAGGCCGCGACCTCGAAGAGGCCGAGGTGGTGGCCCGCGTTGAAATAGCTGGGGACGTGCGGCGGCCAAATGACGAGCACCCTGGCTTGGGACGTATGCATCGGTTCACCGGTTGTGGGATGGGTGAGGAGTCTGCTGCCGGAGCTCGGTCCGCGCAACGGAGGCGAGGTGATCGAGAACGGAGCGCATCGTCTCGCGATCGCCGATCGTGAATCGGACGCAGCGCTCGAGCAGCGGGACGCCGCGCATGCTCCGGATGAGCACTCCGCGGTCGCGCATCGCCGCGGCGACGAGGTCCGGCGCGTCCGCGTCGCCGGTGTCGAAGTTGACGAAGTTCGCGGCGGAGGGGAGCGCGCGCCACGCGGGGACGAGGCGCTCCACCTCGGCGGCGAAGAAGCCGCGCGCCGCGACGACGTCGGCCCGGATCCGCGCGACCTCCGCGCCCCTCGCCAGGAGCGCGCGCACCACGGCGGCGCTGACGCCGCTGACGGTGCTCGCGGAGTTCCACCGCGCGAGGTAGTCGATCGCGCGCGGCGCGGCGGCGACGACACCGACGCGCAGCCCGGCCACGCCGAACGCCTTCGAGAACGAGCGGACGACGACGACGTTCTCGTGCGTGTCGAGCAGCGCGAGGTGATCGAACGCGTTGAACGCGACGTACGCCTCGTCGATCACGAGGAGGCGGCCGCGCGCGAGCGTCGCGTCGGCGAGCGCCGTCATCTCCGCCAGCGAGAAGCAGGCGCCGGTCGGGCCGCTGGGGTTCGAGAGCATGACCGGCGCGGGCGGTCCGCGATCGACGGCGGACAGGAAATCGTCGAGCACGAAGCGCGCCTCGGGGTAGGGCCGGAACGGGATCGGGATCTCCAAGGCGCCGCGGAGGCGGCTGTAGTGCTGCTCGTAATGAGGCGTCGGGACGACGACCCTCCCCGCGGTCGAGAAGAGCGCGTCGAAGATCAGGTGAATCGCCGCGTCGGAGCCGGCGGTGACGAGGAGGCGGTCCGCCGGCACGCCCAGGTGCGCGGCGATCGCGTCGACGAGATCGGGCGGGTGCGCATAGGCGCGCGCGGCCTCCGGCGGGATCGATCGGAGCACCTCGTCGAGGAGCGGCGCGAGCGCGCGGTGGACGAGCTCGTTGTTCGCGAGGTTCAGATATCCGTCTTTGCGCGTACGACGCCGGAGGGGGATCGCGAGGGCGCCCTCCTTCATGTGATCGGCCCAGGGGAACGTCACGGCGGTCCGTCCTTCCGGCGCGCGCCGCCGGCGACGAGCGGGGGGATGGGCCGGTAGCGCCGGTACGCCCGGAGCGCGCTCGCGGCGAGCGCGCCCCACGCGCGCGTCTGGCTCACGATCGCGAGGCGCGCGGCGGAGGGGATGCCCGCGGTCGCACGCCACGGGGGTAGCCCGCCCACCGACGTGATCGTCACGACGTTGATCGACGGCTCCTCCGCGCGCACCAGGTGCCACCAGTACCGCGGGATGTAGAGCGCCTCGCCCGCGCGGAGCTCGCACGTGACGACGTGCGCGGCGAGCTCGGAGAAGCGAGGGAACCGCGCGACGTCCGGGTCGACCGGGTTCACGCCGGAGAAGCCGAAATCGAGCGGCTCGAGGAGCTCGTACTGCGCGGGCGGGGCGAGCCAGAACCGCTTCCGGCCGAAGATCTGCACGTTGAGGTTGTTGTCCGCGAAGTCGTGGTGGAACGCCGACAGGTTGCCGGCGGGCGCCATGTACGTGCCGCGCGTGCGCACGTGCCCGAGGTAGCGCGCCGCGCGGTACGTCCGCTCGAACTCGGCCTCCAGCGCGGGGAGCGCGCGCAAAAAATCGAAGTCGCGGAAGCGGAGCTCGAGCGACCCGCGCTGCACCATCTCGACGAGCCTCCGCAGCGGGATGCTCGACTTCCTGCGCATGAAGAAGATCTCGTCGTCCGACTCGGCTTCGACCAAGACGTCGCCGTACTCGTCGGCCCAGCGCTCCGGCGTCCACCGGCTCCCGCCGTCGACCGCGATCCCGGTCAGGACCACCGGCCGGTTGTGCGCGAGGTAGTCGCGCTGGAAGGCCTCCGGTGAGATGCCGTCGGCCCGCTCGATCGGGCGATACTCGATCATGCGGAGCCCTCCCCGAAAAGCCTCGCGGCGACCTCCAAAAAGGCGTCGATCTCGCGCGGGCTCCGGAGGACGACGAGCTTGTCGCGGTGCTCGGCGAGGATGGAGAGGATCTTCGGCCGCGTGGTCGCGCGGAAGCGCGCGACGAAGCGGAGGAACGCGAGCCGCCCCGTCCCCACCGGGTTCAACGCGCGCTGCCCGACGCGCGCCGGGACCTCGGTGGGGAGGCCGAGTGACGAGCGCGCGTAGCGGCGGAAGACGCGCAAAGCGCACAGCGCCGGCGGCAGGTCGAGGAAGAGGATCGTCCCGGCGCGCGCAGCGCGGCACGGGATCGTGTCGACGTAGTTGCCGTCGAGGATCCAGCGGCTCTCGGCGGAGAGCTCGTCGACGATCCGCCGCCACTCGTCGTCGGGGGTGCGCGTCCAGCCGGGGTGCCAGTAGTGATCGTCGAGGCGCTGGAGCGGGAGGCGGGTGAGCGCGGCGAGGCGCTCGGCGGTGTACGTCTTGCCGCTCCCCGGCGAGCCGATGATCGCGACGCGCCCCACGGCGAGCGAGCGCGCGGCGCGCGCGAAGTGGTCGCGGTCGTTCCGCGCGGCGCGGCGGGTCAGCATGGGTCCTCGACGACGAGGCGAGCGCGGAGGCGCTCGACGAGCGGCGCGTCGACGCCGGCATCGCGGAGGCAAATGTCCACGCCGCCGCGCTCGCCGTCGACGCGCGCGAGGAAGCCGCGCATGACCGCGGGATCGGCGCGCATGCGGCGGAGGAGCTCGTCCACGGCGACCCCCTTCTCGGCGGCGAGCCACGCGAGCTTCTCACCGTGCCGCGCGAGGCAGCACGCGCTCTCCGCGTAGTCGTCGCAGAGCACGCCGGCGTCGGCGCCGAGCGCCGCGAGGAGGAGCGCCGACACGACGCCGGTGCGGTCCTTCCCGAGCGTGCACCCGTACGCGACCGCCCCCGGCGCGTCCGAGAGGAGCGCAAAGAGCGCGGGGACGACGGCGACGGCGCCGTCGAGGATGTGGAGGCTGCTCGCGACGTAGTCGTTCACCTCGGGGCGCGCGATCTGCCGGAAGGCCTCGGTCATCCCGGAGAGCGGCATCGAGACCCAGCGGATGCCGAACGGCTCGAGGCGCGGGGGGCCGCCGCCGGCGTCGATCTCGTCGGGCATCCGCAGGTCGACGAACGTCGTGACGCCGCGCTCGGCGAGGCGCCGGAGGTCGTCGCCGGTCGCGTCGCGCAGCGACCCGCTGCGGTAGACGGCCCCCTCGCGGACGCGCCCGCCGCGCACCGCGAGGCCGCCGATCGTGCGGACGTTGGGGATCGAGGCGAGATGGAGGTGACGTGCGCTCATGAGCCGACCGAAAGGCGAGGGAGGGACGCGAGGGGCACGTCGGGCGCGCGCGCCGCTTCGGCGAGGATGGCACAGAAGAGCGCCGCCATGCCGCGCGCGGTCTCGGCGCGCAGCGACGCGCGGCGGTAATGGAGCTGCACTTCGATCCCGTCGGCGTCGGCCGCGACGTTCACGAAGACGTCGCGGCGCGGGCGGCGCCGTCGCTCCACGTCGACCGACGCGACGTCGACCCCGTCGAGGCGCCACGGCGCCGGCGCGCCCTCCTGCACCGCCAGCATGACGCGGTCGCGGAAGGCCGCGGCGCCCGCCGCTTCGAGCGCGTCGTCCAGCGGGAGCTCGGCGAGGTCGTACGCCGCGAGGAGCCGCCGCGGCAGATCGAGGACGAGATCGCGGAACGGCGTCGCGCCGGAGAGATGGGAGCGCAGGACGAGCGTATTGCCGAAGTACCCGACGACGTCCTCCGTCCCGGGCGGGCGCAGGATCACCGGCGCGGTGACGACCGGATCGGTCTGCCCGGTGCTGCGGAACAGCGTCGCCTCGAGCGCAGCGAGCATCGTCGCGAAGAGCGTGGCGCGGAGGTCCTTGCGGAGTCGTCGCACGTCGGCGCTCGCGGCGGCGTCGAGGCGGTGCCGCGCGACGGCGCTCGTCTCGCTCACCTCGTCGGCCTCGCCGAAGGCGACCGCGTCCAGCCCATCGTCGGGCAGGCGCGTCGACGCGAGACCCGAGAGCGCTTCGCGCGCGTGGCGGCGCAGCGCGGCGGCGCGCTCCGGCGTCCGCTGCGCCCGCTGCCACGCCGCGTGGTCGGCGACCTGCACGGGCAAGGGCGGGAGGACCGGCGCGCGGTCGGCGCGGAACGCGTCGTAGAGCTCCTCGATCTCGACGGCGAGCCGCTCGAGCGCGTGCGCGTCGACGGCGATGTGGTGGATCCGCCAGAAGAGGATCCACTCGCGCTCCGCGACGCGGACGAGGCGCGCCTCGACGGGCCCGCGTCCGGCGAGATCCATCGGTGTCCGCGCGACGTCGAGCCACATCGCGCGCGCGTGCGCCTCGGCGGCGCCGCGCGGCATCGACGCGACGTCGTGCACCGCGAGCGCGATGTCGCCGGCGGGCCGCACGACCTGCGCGGCGCCTTCGCCTTCGCCGCGGTACACGGTGCGCAGGATCTCGTGCCGCTCGACGACGCCCGCGAAGGCGAACTGGAGCGAGCGCACGTCGAGCGCGCCGGTGAGGCGCTCGGCGCCGCTCAGGACCGACGCGGCGTGGCGGTCCCGCCGCTCGAGCCGCCAGTACTTCTCCTGCGCGATCGAGAGGGGGAGCGGCGCGCCGCGGGGCGCGCGGGGGATCGACGGCGCGGCGGTGTCGCGCAGCGCGGCGCCGCGAAGCACCTCGGCGCGCCGCGCGAGGCGCTCGACGGTCGGGTGCTCGAAGACGTCGCGCACGGTGATGCCCGCGCCGAGCTCCGCGCGGATCCGCGACGCGAGGCGCGTCGCGAGGAGCGAGTGACCGCCGACCGCGAAGAAGTCGTCGGCCACGGCGACGCGCTCGAGATCGAGCAGATCGCACCACACCGCGGCGACGATCGCCTCGACCGGCGTGGGCGGACGCGCGGCGCGGAGCGCGCCGTCGGGCGCGGCGGGCACGTCCGCGAGCGCCCGCCGATCGATCTTCCCGCTCGGCGTGAGCGGCAGCTCCGCGAGCAGCGTGATGGTCGCCGGGACCATGTGCGACGGGAGCGCCGCGTGCGCCCACGATCGGATCTCGCCGGCGGGCGCGTCGCTCACCACGTACGCGGCGAGCGCGACGTCGCCGCGCGCGTCGCGCCGCGCCACCACCGCGGCGCCGCGCACCGACGGATGCGCGCGGAGGCGCTCTTCGACCTCGGCGGGCTCGACGCGGAAGCCGCGGACCTTCACCTGCCGGTCCACGCGACCGAGGTAATCGAGCTGCCCGTCGGGGCGAAAGCGCGCGCGGTCGCCGGTCCGGTACAGGCGCGCGCCGGGCGCGCCGCTGATCGGATCGGGGACGAACTGCGCGGCGGTGAGATCCGGCCGGCCCGCGTAACCGCGCGCGAGGCTGCTCCCGCCGACGTAGAGCTCGCCCGCGACGCCGATCGGCGCGAGGCGCATCGCGCCGTCGAGGACGTAGACCCTCTGGTGGTCGATCGGGCGGCCGATCGGGACGCGGTCCGCGTCGTCGTACCCGCCGCCCGGCGCGAGCTCGCAGCACGTCGCGTCGGCCGCGGCCTCCGACTGCCCGTACAGGTTGAGGAGCTCTGCGCCAGGGAGCGCGCGCCGGAACGCGCGGAGAATCTCCGGAGGGAGCGCCTCGCCGCTCGTCGTCCAGCTCCGGAGGCGAGGCAGGTCGGCGCCGAGGCGCGGGCGCTCGTCGAGGAGGACGCGGAGGAGCGACGGCACGAGGACGATCCGCGTGACGCCCGTCGCGGCGAGGAGGCCGACGAGACGATCGGGATCGCGCGCCACGTCGTCCGACGCGACGGCGAGCGGCACCCCCCACGCGAGCGGCCCGAGGACCTCCCAGACGTGATCGACGAAGCAGAGGCTCGTCTTGCACACGCCGACCTCGTCGCTCGCGAACGGGTACGCGCGC
>Ga0207670_10000855_pt1 | contig 16003 bp, 15 predicted proteins | sample KBSS23HmetaG_FD_184339 | JGI IMG/M metagenome (GOLD analysis project Ga0207670, IMG submission 184339) | Switchgrass rhizosphere microbial communities from Kellogg Biological Station, Michigan, USA - KBS S2-3H metaG (SPAdes) (version 2) | ecosystem: Host-associated > Plants > Roots >... | reverse complement strand
GATCGCTGCGACGCTGGTCGCTGCGTCGCTGGACCAACCGCGGCATTGTGGTCGCCTACAATCGCGAAGCCGCCGAGCATCGTTTCTTCGACCGCTGGGCCGGCAGTCTGCCACCGGCTTGGCCTCTGGTGCCGCCGCCAGGCTCGCGCGCGCCGACATCCGACCAGGACATCATCGGGCTGTTCCCCGAGCCGCACGCACGCCCATGATCTTTTTACGCCCATGATCTTTTCACGCCCATGATCTTTTCACGCCCATGAGTGTTGCGATCGTCGATTACGGTTCGGGCAATCTGCATTCCGCCGCCAAGGCGTTCGAGCGCGCGGCGCGCGAAAGCGGACACGATCAGCCCATCAAGGTGACATGCGATCCCGAGGACGTGCGCCGCGCCGAGCGCGTGGTGCTGCCGGGTGTCGGTGCGTTTGCCGATTGCCGGCGCGGACTCGACGCGGTGCCCGGCATGGTCGAGGCGCTGGAGGAAACCGTGCGCGGCAAAGGCCGGCCGTTCCTCGGCATCTGCGTCGGCATGCAATTGATGGCTGAGCGTGGCCGCGAGTATGTGGTGACCGAGGGCCTGGGCTGGATCCGTGGCGAGGTCGACAAGATCACGCCATCCGATCCGGCGCTGAAGATCCCGCATATGGGCTGGAATACGCTCGCGGCCGGTACCCCGCACAAGCTGCTTGACGGCATTCCGCTCGGGGCCGACGGGTTGCACGCCTATTTCGTGCATTCCTATCAACTCCGGCCCACGGACAGCGCCGATCTCGTCGCGCAGGCGGACTATGGCGGCCCGGTCACCGCGATGGTGGCGCGCGACAGCATGGCCGGCACGCAATTCCACCCGGAAAAGAGCCAAAAACTTGGGCTTGCGCTGATCGCCAATTTCCTGAAATGGAAGCCCTGAGTTGGCGCGTATAGTGGGACCTGCGTGATCCTGTTTCCAGCCATCGACCTGAAAGACGGCCTCGCCGTGCGCCTCGAGCAAGGCGACATGGCGCGCGCCACCGTGTTCAATCGCGATCCGGCGGCGCAAGCCCATGCGTTCGAGACGCAAGGGTTCAAGCATCTGCACGTGGTCGATCTCGACGGCGCCTTTGCCGGCAAGCCGATGAACGTGTCGGCGGTCGAGCGCATCCTCGAAACGGTCGGGCTCTGCGTCCAGCTCGGCGGCGGCATCCGCGACATGGCGACGATCGAAGGCTGGCTCGGCAAGGGCGTCAATCGCGTCATCATCGGCACTGCGGCGGTGCGCGACCCGGCGCTGGTCAAGGAAGCGGCAAAAAAATATCCAAAGCGCGTCGCGGTCGGTCTCGACGCCAAGAACGGCAAGGTCGCGGTCGAGGGCTGGGCGGCGACTTCGGAGTTGTCCGCGCTCGACATCGCGCGGCGTTTCGAAGACGCCGGCGTCGCCGCAATCATCTACACCGACGTTGCGCGCGACGGCATGCTCAAGGGCATCAACTGGGACGCAACGATTGCGCTCGCCGACGCGATCTCGATTCCGGTGATCGCCAGCGGCGGGCTGGCGTCGATCGACGACGTGAGAAAACTAACCGAGCCGCGCGCGGGCAAGCTCGAAGGCGCGATCACCGGCCGCGCACTCTATGACGGGCGTCTCGATGGCGCCGAAGCGTTGGCGGTGTTGCGCGCGGCGCGGCGTTGACATCAAGGCCGTCAAAAGCGGGCTGATTTGGGGCTTTCCCACAACTTGGGCGACTGTCCAGGCCAGCCGATCATAGACACGGCCAGTCAGGCATGGCCCAGCGACGAAAAGGGCGTAGATTGCTCTCCGCCCTTCACTAGCGGTGCCAGCGACGGTAACGCCGACCGCCGCCCCAAATCGGGCCGTGGATCGTAGCCGCAGGCGGCATAGCCGGGAACTCGCACCCGGCTATGCCCGTTAATGAGCCGCGAGACAAAGATGAATACGAAGTCAATTTTGTTATGGCCAAAGCCTCGGTCGGACATTGAGGTCCAACTCGGCCGAGGAAGCGATGACTTTTTGGTTGTAGACACCAATTGCGCCTATGAACTTCGAAAGCTCTACAGCATCAACCGCACAACCCCGATCTTCGATCCATTTCCTCGCTATGGAGCCCACTACCGAGACTTCAGCGATCACGTTGCCACGGGCGATTGCGGCGTTCACGTTGTCGGGCTGGAAGCGTGTCAGAAAGTATTGCAAGCGTTGAACGATCCAAAACTGGCCGGTTCTTCAATTGAAGAGCTCGTCGCAGCGGTTGCGCCAGTCGGCGGCAATACGGACACGGCCGGCGGAACACTGATGCGATTTTTACGATCGCCGCGAAGCGTGAGGATTGCCGTCGATTGGTCGCGCTTGAATTGGTTGAATACCACCCTTGCGGCAATCCTGGTGTTTTCGGCGACGCTGTTCGGCAATGTGCTATTTCTTGACAATAGCGCGATGGCGGCCGCTATCGCTACGTTTGTGTCCGTTGCATTGTATGTTTGTGTACGCCTCATCGTGCCAAGTTCGAACCAGTGATCGATCTGGGCCAGGTTGTCTGTTTGTGAAGGGGTAAAGCGGTTCAGACGAGGGTATCTACAGTTTCAAGATGCCGACCGACATCTGCGAGATCAAAAACCAGTCTCCGGCCTATGAAAACGTCGACTTGTTCGGCAGCGACTGCGCTTTGCAAGAAGCCGTCGCGGCCAACGGCGCGGAAGCGACTGCGGCGCTGTCGGAATTCGGCCGGCGCTGGGGATCTGCCGAAATGCTCGAACAGGCACGGCTTGCCAACGACAACCCGCCGAAGCTGCGCGCGTTCGATGCCCGGGGTGATCGCAGCGACGTCGTCGACTTCCATCCGGCTTACCATGGCTTCATGGCCGAAAGCATTGCGGCGGGTTTGCATGCTTCGACATGGCGGCCCAATGCGAGCCCGGCGGATGCTCCAGCCGAAGTCGCACGCGCCGCTCGCTACTACATGGTGGCACAAGTTGAAAACGGACACATGTGTCCAATCACCATGACCCGCGCGGCGGTCGCGGCACTGGCAACGGAGCCAGTTCTCGCAGCGACGTTGCTGCCCAAAATCCTGTCGCGAGACTACGACCCGCGTCTTTTGCCGCTGCCTGAGAAGCGCGGCATCACGCTTGGAATGGGCATGACCGAAAAGCAAGGCGGCACCGACGTGCGTGCGAACAGCACGCGCGCCGAGCGCGTCGGCGAAGCCTATCGGCTCACCGGTCACAAGTGGTTCATGTCGGCGCCGATGTGCGACGCCTTTCTGGTGCTGGCGCAGGCACCTGACGGTTTGACCTGTTTTCTTTTGCCGCGCTTTCGTCCCGACGGCAGCGTCAACGCGCTGCACTTCCAGCGGCTTAAGGACAAGCTCGGCAACCGGTCAAACGCTTCGTCCGAAGTGGAATTCGCCGACGCCTTTGCGTTGCGGGTTGGCGAGGAGGGCAAGGGGATTCGGACTATCCTGAAAATGGCGCAGCTCACCAGGCTCGATTGTGTGATCTCGTCGGCGGGCATGATGCGCGCTGCCTTGGCGCGGGCCGTTTTTCATTGCCGTTATCGCGGCGTGTTTGGCAAACATCTTGTGGACCAGCCGATGATGCGCGCAGTGCTCGCGGATCTCGCGCTCGAATCCGAAGGCGCCGTGGCGCTGACAATGCGGCTCTGCCGGGCTTTCGATGCTTCGAAAGAGTCAGCATCGGAAGCGGCTTGGGCGCGGCTTATGACGCCGGCAGCGAAATACTGGGTCTGCAAGACCGCGCCCAATTTCGTCTACGAGGCCATGGAGTGCCTGGGCGGAAATGGCTACGTCGAGGAGAACGCACTGGCGCGATTGTTTCGGGAGGCACCGGTCAACGCGATCTGGGAGGGGTCTGGCAATGTGATGTGCCTTGATGTGCTGCGTGTGGCCAAACACCACAGCGATGAGGTCCGCGGCGTGCTTGCCGATCTTGCCCATGAGGCAGCCGATCTGCCCGGCGCATCCGCCACAGCCAACACCGTTGAACGAATGCTGGCAACAGACGCAGAAGCTGATGCGCGAAATGCCGTCGAATTGTTGGCACGCCTCGCTGCCGCCGCTTCTGTTAAAGCGAGCGCGCCGAAAATTATTGCTGCTGCATTCTCCCGAACACGGCTTTCGAACGCGCGCGGGACGATTTGGGGCACGGCCGCGCTCGCCGATGACGAACGTCACCTTCTGCTCCAACGTGCGCTGCGGACCAGTTGAACTGAGGCCTCGTTCGAAGAATTGTCCTGGTGGACTGACGCAAGATCGTCTTCCGCCTCGGGCTGATCCGGCGCCGAACCTATAGTTGCGATTGATCGCTCTGGGCCGCGTCCGCCGCATCGGTCGGAACCAGCGGCACGTCGGCATGCTGCGCGGCGGGCGCCGCATTTTCGGCGGCCTCATGCTTCCGCACGACATAGAGCACGGAGTTGTCGGCGATGCCGGCGCGCCGGAAGGTCTCCCGGCCGAAGTACTTGATGCCGAGTTGATCGACGACGAAGCCGGCCGCAGTCAGCCGTTCCACGAAATCGCGCTTGCCGTAGTGGCGGACGTGATCACCCATGCCGAAATATTTCCAGCGGAGCGCGTCGCCGACGATGGTCGCATCTTCATGCGTCTCATCGACGCCGACGGCGAGCGGCACCAGGACCAGGCCGAATCCGCCGGGCTTCAAAATACGATAGAGCTCCCGCATCGCCTTGCGGTCATCGGGGATGTGTTCGAACATGTGCGAGCAGATGAAGATGTCGGTCGACTCGTCCGGATAGCTGATGTCGGTGAGGTCAATGCGGTCCTGGACATCGTTGCGATATAAATCCGCGGTGCGGTATTCGATCAAAGGATTGCGCGAAATTTTTCGGCTCAGGGGATCGGACGGCGCAAAATCGGTGAGCCGGATGCCGCCGCCTTTGGCCAGCGAGGGCAGAATGGCATCGAGGAAAATCGCCATCAGCCGGTCGCGGTCGCTGGCGTCGCACTTCGGGCAGGAGAATGCCTCGCGGTTGAAGGTCTCCAATTCGGCATGGCGATGGACATAGCCGAACTGCTCGACCTTCCGAGTGTAGGATCGCCAGATCGGCTTGAAGGCGCGCAGCCCCACCCCGCAGATCGGGCAACGGTATTCGCTGCCGAGATAGCGCGGCAGCTTGATGACGCGCTGGATCGCCTTCTTGGTGCTCTTGAACCTGACGTAGGGAAGGCTGTTTCGGATATTCGCGAACATCGCTCTGTGCCACACGTTTTGCAGACCGGATGTGGTCCAGCCGCGATTCTCGACGGGTCTATCGCCAATTCGTATAAACTCACTAAATCCTAACCTCGCACCCCTCGTTTGGCCACCGCCACAACACCATGTTCAAAGTTCGCGTCATTCCCTGCCTGGACGTCAAGGACGGCCGCGTCGTCAAGGGCGTCAACTTCGTCAATTTGCGCGACGCCGGCGATCCGGTGGAAGCGGCGATTGCCTATGACGCGGCCGGTGCCGACGAGCTCTGCTTCCTCGACATCACTGCGAGCCACGAGAACCGCGACACCATCTTCGACGTGGTGACGCGCACCGCCGAGGCCTGCTTCATGCCGCTCACGGTCGGCGGTGGGGTGCGCGCCGTGGAAGACATCCGCAAGTTGCTCGCCTGTGGCGCCGACAAGGTCGGGATCAACACCGCCGCGGTGGTTCGCCGCGCCTTCGTCAAAGAGGCCGCCGAAAAATTCGGGGACCAGTGCATCGTGGTGGCGATCGACGCCAAGAAGGTGTCGAGGCCGGGCGAGACCGACCGCTGGGAGATTTTCACCCACGGCGGCCGAAATCCGACCGGTCTCAACGCGGTAGACTATGCGCGGGAGGTGGTATCGCTCGGCGCCGGCGAAATCCTGCTCACCTCGATGGACCGTGACGGCACCCGGTCCGGCTTCGACATCGCGCTCACCCGGGCGGTGGCCGACGCGGTGCCGGTGCCGGTGATCGCCTCCGGCGGCGTCGGCAATCTCGACCACCTGGTCGCGGGCATTCGCGACGGTCATGCCACCGCGGTGCTGGCGGCCTCGATCTTTCATTTCGGCGAGTTCACCGTGCGGCAGGCCAAGAGCCACATGGCCCGCGCCGGCCTGCCGATGCGGCTCGATCCTTAGCGCCAGCTAGCCGCCGCGTCGGGCCCAGAGCAGCGCGCGCTCCAGCCGGTCGTTGCCCCAGAACAGCTCGCCGTCGCCGGTGGTAAAGCTCGGTGCACCGAACACGCCGAGCCGCTGTGCTGCTTCGACCTCCGCCCGCAGGCGCGACTTGACGTCATCCGACTGGGCCGCTTCGAGCGCGGCGTCGGCGTCGACATTCAGGCGCGACAGGATTTCGGCGAGCGTGTGCGGCTCGTCGATCCGGCCGTCCTCGACAAACTGCGCGTGATAGACGGCGACGGAGAAGTCTTCGCCCCAGCCCTGTGCCAATCCGAACAGAGCCACGCGCGCCGGCAGCAGGCTGTTCTGCGGAAACGGGTCGGGACGGCGGAACGGCAGCGACAGCTCCGCGGCAAGCCGCTCCATGTCGCGCCACATGTAGCGGCCTTTGGCCTCATAGAGATTGAACGGCGAGGTGTCCCAGCCCTGCGCCTTGAAGATCGGCCCGAGCAGAAAGGGCCGGAAGCGCACTTGCACCTTCGCCGCAGCGGCGAGCGGCCGGATTCGAGCCGCCGCCAAGTACGAGTAGGTCGAGGCGAAATCGAACCAGAAATCGAGGATGGGATCGGCCATGGGTTGATGTTAGCGCGGCGGCGCTTCGCAGCGAAGAGCGGGCGCCGCAGCCAAGCCATGCCCATATCGGCATGACGGCGGCGGCGGGAAATGGTATTTCAATGGCATGAGCAGGTTCACCCTCGCCGATCTTGAGCAACGCGTCAGCGACCGCGCCAACGCCCCCGCCGAGCAGTCCTACACGCGTCAATTGCTAGACAAGGGCGCCGCGCAATGCGCCAAGAAGTTCGGCGAGGAGGCGGTCGAGGCAGTGCTGGCCGTGGTCAGCGAGGACCGCGAGCGCGTCATCGCGGAGTCTGCCGACGTGCTCTACCACCTCTTCGTCATGCTGCACGTACGCGGCGTGACGCTTGCCGAGATCGAGGCCCTGCTGGAAACGCGCGCCAAGAAATCCGGCTTGGAAGAGAAGGCCTCGCGGTAGCGCATGCGCAAAAGACCTGGCGGATGAACCTGTCGATGGAACAACGCACCGACGACGGCCTGTCGCCCTACCGCACCTACACACGGGCGGAATGGGCGGCGTTGCGCGACGACATGCCGATGACCTTGACGCCGGATGAGGTCAACCGGCTGCGCTCGCTGCACGACCGGCTCGACATGAAGGAGGTCGAGGACATCTACCTGACGCTGTCGCGGCTGCTTTCACTCTATGTTGCCGCGACGCAGCGGCTGCACCGTGCTCAGCAGCGCTTCCTCGGCAGCGAGGAAGCCAAGGTGCCGTACATCATCGGCGTCGCGGGTTCGGTCGCGGTCGGCAAGTCCACCACGGCCCGCGTGCTGCAGGCGCTGTTGGCGCGCTGGACCAACGTGCCGAAGGTCGATCTCATCACCACCGACGGCTTCCTGCTGCCGAACGCGGTGCTGGAACGCGAAGGTCTGATGGAGAAGAAGGGCTTTCCGGAAAGCTACGACTTGCCGGCGCTGCTGTTGTTTTTGTCCGATGTGAAGGCCGGTCGCCGTCCGGTGCGCGCACCGATCTACTCGCATCTGGTCTATGACGTGATGCCGCACCAGTGGGTCGAGGTCGACCGCCCCGACATTCTGATCGTCGAGGGGCTCAACGTGCTGCAGACCGGCCGTCTGCCGAAGGATGGAAAGGCCATCCCGTTCGTATCGGACTTCTTCGACTTCTCGGTCTATCTCGACGCCGACGATAGTGTGCTCAAAAGCTGGTACGTCGATCGCTTCTTGACGCTGCGCGGCACCTCCTTCCGCGATCCCAAGTCGTACTTCCACCGCTATTCGAAATTGAGCGACGACGAGGCGGTCACCACCGCCGCCTCGATTTGGGACCGCATCAATCTCGTGAACCTGCACGAGAACATCCTGCCGACGCGGCAGCGCGCCGATCTCATCCTGAAGAAGGGTGAGAGTCACATGGTCGAGGACGTGGCGCTGCGGAAGCTGTAGCTAACGCATGTCCCGGAAAAGTGGACACCGGTTTTCCGAAAAAGACATGCGCAACCGCGCCTAAGCCGCCAGCGCCGCGGGATCGGGCAGCGCGTCGAGCGCCGCGGCGAGCCGGTCGCGTTCGAGCGGCTTCACCAGGAAGCCGTCCATGCCGGCGGCAAGGCAGGCCTCGCGGTCCTCGGCAAAGGCATTGGCGGTGAGCGCGATGATCGGCGTCGGTCGATCGTTGCGCTCGGCCTCGGCGGCGCGGATGCGCCGTGCCGCTTCAAGGCCGTCCACTCCCGGCATGTGCATGTCCATCAGCACCAGATCGTAAGGTGCGCCTTTTTCGCGCGCGTCGTGCCAGCGCTCCAGCGCCATACCGCCGCTCTCCGCCATGACCGGCACGTGGCCGAGCCTGGTCAGCAGCGTGCGCGTCAGCAGCGCGTTGATCTCGTTATCCTCGGCGACCAGGACGTGGAGCGGCTTGCGGGCGCGGTCGATTTCGGCGGCGGCGGAAGGAGTCGCCGCCTCAGTCGCGGCAACGCCATCGAAGTGAGGCGCGGCGACGAGCTGCGCCTTCAGCGAGGCGGCGCGGATGGGCTTCACCAGATAACCGGCAAAGCCTGCTTCCTTGAGCGCAGGCAGCCGGTGACGCTCGGCCGGCGTGATGAGAACGATGCGGCGCGCTTGCGCCATCGAGCCCGCTCGGGCTGCAGCCTCGGCGTCGATCGAATGATCGACCAGCACCGCATCCCAATGCCGCTGCGCAAACATGTCCGTCAGATGCGGCGCGAGGTGCATTGCACTGGCGCCCCAGCGATTGAGCTTTCGTTCGATCAGTGACGCTTCAACAGTCGCGGGCGCGACGATCAGCACCGCGAGGCCGGAGAGATTGGGCGGCACGACCTGCGTTTCATCAGCGTTCTCGGCGGACGGCAACGGCAGGATGGCACGAAAGGTCGAGCCCTCGCCTGGTGTGCTCTCGACTTCGATGCGGCCGCCCATTCGCTCGACAATGCGCCGCGAGATGGCCAGGCCGAGACCGGTGCCGCCGAATTTTCGTGCCGATCCGCCGTCGGCCTGCTCGAATTCATGGAAGATGCGAGCCTGCTGTCCGGGCACAATGCCGATGCCGCTGTCGCGAACCTCGAACACGATCTCGCCACTGTTCAGCCCGGCCTCGACGACGATGCCGACGCCACCGGTCTCGGTGAACTTGATGGCGTTGCCGGCAAGGTTAAGCAGCACCTGGCGGAGCCGCGTGGCGTCGCCGATGACGCGCTCGGGCAGCCGCTCGTCGACGTCGGAGGCGATCTCCAGGCCCTTGGCCTGCGCGCGGGGGCCGAGCAGCTCGACGATGTCCTCGACCATCGTGACCAGCGAGAACGGATGCATCTCCAGTTCGAGCTTGCCGGCCTCGACCTTGGAGAAATCCAGAATCTCCTCGATCAGCGACAGCAGCGCGTTGCCCGACGTCACGGTAGCTTTGACGTAGGTGGTTTGCTCCGCGGTCAGCGACGTGTCTTGCAGGAGGCCCGCCATGCCGAGAATGCCGTTCAGCGGCGTGCGGATCTCGTGCGAAACCATGGCGAGGAAGCGCGACTTGGCGCCGCTCGCCGCCTCGGCGGCGTCGCGCGCCTCGGCGAGCGCGCGCTCGGCTTCAATGCGGTCGGTGACATCGCGGCCGACGCTCTGCACCTCGGCGTGCTCCGCCTTCTCGGCCCAGACCACGACATCGCGCCAGGCCAGCCAGCGTGCGCCATCGGTCGTCATGATCTGCTCGTCGTGCAGCCGCGTGCCGTCCGGCAGTGTGCTGGCGCGGCCCTGCTGGAGCGACGGCAGCGCGGTCGTGGTGCCGAGCAGCGCGTCGCGCGTCGTGCCGGTCAGCGCGCAATAGGCGTCGTTGACGTAAGTGATGCGGCCGCCGCTATCGCGCCGGACGATCAGATCGCCCTGCGCTTCCAGCAGGCTCGTGGCGCGTGCCTCGGCCTCCTTCAATCCCCAGGTGCTGTCGGCCAGCTCCTCGCAACGGATTTTCGCGAGACGCAGTTCCAGGCGCAGCCGGCTGTTGCGTGCCATCACCATGAGCATCACGCCGCAGAGCATGCAGAACAGACCGCTGATGCCGATCGCGAACATCGACGGATCGTAGATCGATTCATTGACATGGAAGAGGTGGGTGAACAGAACTGCGGCTGCCGTCATCGCGCCGATGACGATGAACGTCCAGCGCAGGATCGCGAGCAGAGCGCGGCGCACCGGGTGATGGCGTTTGCGCGGCGCGTGCGCGACGAGACGAACCTGCATCGAACGCCTAGCCCCCTTGTCCCACAGGTTCCGGCGGAGGACGCGAGCCCTCACCGACCTGACGTCGAAATGTATTTCGCGGGAATTTTGATCCGCGGAACCTTGCGATTCCCCTTTCGCCGGATCTGCGAACGACGGGTATGGTTGATGCCCGGCTAACGGGCTTTTCAACCGGAGCTAGCGGATGGAGCCGGTGGCTTCACGCCGCTGGTCGGTCTTCCACATTGCGGCGAGGAGGGCGGCCGCGTCCTGTTGCGAGAACCGCACCGAATGGACGTAGATCTTGTAGTCGGAGAGGGCGGCGTCAGCCGAAAGCGTGACCGTGACGTCGGGCTTTGCGGTGTCGGCGTCGAGCGCCACGGTGCGGATCGGCGTCGAGGAGCGGCATGGCGCCTGTTCCCCGGCGCTGAAGTCGTCGACCAGAACGAAATCGGCCTTCTCGGCGCTGTCGACCAGCCGCATCCGCAGATCGGGTTTCGCCGAAGTGTCCGCGATTCTGATGCGGAAGTCGGGCGCTGCGGCGTTGCGCGCGATCTGGTAGGTGGTGGCGCCGCTGGCGAAACACAGGGCCTCCCGGGTCGGCGCAAAGGTCGAGTGCGCGGCGGCCGGCAGGGCAACGGCGGCGGCCAGGATGAGTGTTTGCTGAATGCGATTCACGCAGAGCAGGCTAGGCCCCGTATGGTTACTACGGTCTTAATGAGGGTTGCGCCCGCGCCCCTGCTGCGGGACAGTTTGCCAACTCAAGGGAGAACGTCATGGCGGTCGCAAGCCGAGCGAATTCCGATTACGGGCGCTTCGTCGACGAGGTGAAGGACATGAGCCTGTTCCCGCTATGGGAACGGACCGGTGGGTTGAAGCCCGGCTCATCCTGCGTGCCGGCGCACTGGAGCTATTCCACGGTGCGACCGCAATTGCTCCGCGCCTGCGACCTCATCACCAAGAAGGAAGCCGAGCGGCGCGTGCTGTGCCTGGAGAATCCAACCTTGCGCGGCACCACGTTCATCTGCGACTCGCTGTTCGCCGGATTGCAGATCATCATGCCGGGCGAGATCGCGCCGTCGCACCGCCACACGCCGAGCGCGCTTCGCTTCATCGTCGAAGGCGAGGGCGCCTATACGGCGGTCGCCGGCGAGAAGCTGCCGATGAAGCCCGGCGACTTCGTGGTGACTCCGGCCTGGGCCTGGCACGACCACGGCAATCTGGGCACAACGCCGGTGGTCTGGCTCGACGGGCTCGACACGCCGTTCGCGCGATTTTTCGGCGCGGCGTTCCGCGAGGAACATGCAGACGACAAGCAGCCGATCGATCGGCCGGACGGCGAATCCATTTCGGTGTACGGCATGAATCTCATTCCGGACGAATATCAGTCCGACGGGATGTCGACGCCGGTGCTGATCTATCCGTACGAGCGCACGGCCGCGGCGCTCGACAGCCTGGCCAAGGCGAACAAGCCGCATCCGGCGCATGGCTTTCGTCTGCGCTACGCCAATCCGGCGACCGGCAAGCATCCGTTCCCGACCATGGCGGTGTCGATGCAGCGGCTGCCGAGGGGATTTGCCGGCAAGACCTATCGCTCGACCGGCAGCGCGGTGTTCGCGGTGCATCGCGGCACCGGCACCGCGCAGATCGGCGACAAGACCTTTGCGATCGCGCCGCACGACGTGTTCGTCGCGCCGCCTTGGCTGCCCTACAGCTTCACCGCCGACAGCGAGATCGAGCTGTTCAGCTATTCCGACCGCGCCGGGCAAGAGGCGCTGGGCTACTGGCGCGAGCAGATCGGGTGATCAGCCGCGCGCTGGCCGCCTCGGCATTGGCCCTCGCTGCTGGCGCGACGACGCTGCATGCGCAGCAGTCCGTCGAAGAGGTGACGATGGCGGTGCCGGCGGTCGGCTTTCCGTTCGTCGCGTCTTATATCGCTGACGGCCTCAACCTCTGGGAAAAGCACGGCCTCAAGGTCAAGACCATCGTCATCGCCGGCATCGGCTCGACCAACGCGGTGATTTCTGGCAGCGTCGAGTTTGCCCAGATGTCGGGATTGTCGCTGACCCGGGCGGCGGCGAACGGGCAGCGCCTGCTGGCGATCGTCAACACCACCGACAAGCCGATCACCGAAATCTCGATCCGCAAGGATGCCGCTGCGGCGGCGCACTTCGATCCGAAGGCGCCGCTCGAGAAGCGCGCACAGGTCCTCAAGGGCCACAGCTTTGCGATCGGCGGCGTCAACACGGTGGTGCACGCCTATCTGCGGATCGTCGCGGCGATCGGCGGGCTCGATCCGGAGAGCATCCGCGTCGCGCCGATGGCCGGCGACAACATGCTGGCGGCGATGCAGACGCGGGCGATCGACGGCATGTCCACGGTGCTGCCGTGGACGCGCAAGGGCACGGTCGAGGGCACCACGGTCCTGGTCGCGAGCGGCGCCGAGGGCGACCCGCCGCACCTGTCGCCGCTCGCCTTCAATGTGCTGGCCACCAAGCCCGACACCTGCGAGAAACGCCAATCGCTGTGCGTGAAGATGGGCCGCGCCCTCGCCGAGGCGATGAGCTTTATCCGGAGCGACGCCAAAGGCACGCTCGCGATCCTGAAGAAGACCTTTGCGGCGTTCGACGACGCGGTGCTCGTCGACGCCATCGAAGTGGTGCGGAAGTCGACGCCCGCCTCGCCTGCGGTGACCGCCGAGGCGCTGGCCAACGCGGAGAATTTCAACGTCGAAGCGCGGCTGATGAAAGCCGAGGTGAGGCTGAAGGGTTACGACGGGCTGTTCACTGACGCCTATGTGAAGTGAACTACGCCGCGCGCCGGATCTCATCCGTCAGCGCGCGGTAGGACAGGGCCTCGGCCAGATGCACGCGGCCGACTCTTTCGACGCCGTCGAGATCGGCGAGCGTGCGCGCCACCCGCAGCACCCGATGGTAACCGCGCGCCGACAGCCGCATCGCGTCAGCGGCCTCGCGCAGCAAAGCCAGGCCGGTCGTGTCAGGCTTGGCGACCTCTTCCATCAGGCTCGCCGGCGCGGCGGCGTTGGTGGTGACGCCGGGCAGCCCCAGCGCCGCGTAGCGATCGGCCTGGATGGCGCGGGCGCGGGCGACGCGCAGCGCGACCTCTTTGCTGCCCTCGGCCGGCGGCGGCAGGATCAGATCGGCGGCGGTGACCGCCGGCACCTCGATGTTGAGATCGATGCGGTCGAGCAACGGCCCCGACAATCGCATCTGATATTCGGCGGCGCAGCGCGTGTTTGGTCCGCGCCGGCAAGTGAAGCCCGGATCGGAGGCGCGGCCGCAGCGGCAGGGGTTCATCGCGGCGACCAGCATGAAGCGCGCCGGATAGGTGATGCGGTGATTGGCGCGGGCGATGGCGACCTCGCCGGTCTCCAGCGGCTGACGGAGCGCATCGAGCGCCTGCGGCTGGAATTCCGGCAATTCGTCGAGGAACAGCACGCCATGATGCGCCAGCGAAACCTCGCCCGGTCGCGCCCGCAAGCCGCCGCCAACCAGCGCCGGCATCGAAGCCGAATGGTGCGGTGCGCGGAACGGCCGCTTGTTGGTGAGCGCGCCGTTCTCGATCACGCCCGCGACCGAGGCGATCATCGAGACTTCCAGAAGCTCGGCCGGCGACAAGGTCGGCAGGATGGTCGGCAACCGCGCCGCCAGCATCGACTTGCCGGAGCCAGGCGGGCCGATCATCAAAAGGTTGTGTCCGCCGGCGGCGGCGACCTCGAGCGCGCGCTTGGCGCTTTCCTGGCCTTTGATGTCGGCAAGGTCGAACACGGCGCCTGGCGCTTCGGCACGGATGCCAGGCTTCGGCCGCGCCAGCACTTGCGTACCCTTGAAGTGGTTGGCGAGCTGAATGAGCGACGACGGCGCGACGATCTCCATCTCGGGACTGGCCCAGGCGGCTTCGGGGCCGCAGGCGGCCGGGCAGATCAAGCCCTCGCTCCGCGAATTGGCGCCGATCGCCGCCGGCAGCGCGCCGGCGACCGCAGCGATCGAGCCGTCGAGGCCGAGCTCGCCCAGCACGGTGAAGCCGGCCAGCGCATCGTGCGGCACCGCGCCGATCGCCGCCATCAGGCCGAGCGCGATCGGCAGATCGTAGTGGCTGCCCTCCTTCGGCAGATCGGCGGGCGCGAGATTGATGGTGATGCGGCGCGCCGGCAGCGCGAGGCCCGAGGCGACCAGTGCCGCGCGTACGCGCTCCTTGGCCTCGGAGACCGCCTTGTCGGGCAGGCCAACGATATTGAAGGCGGGAAGTCCTGGCGCGACCTGGACTTGCACGTCCACCGCGCGGGCTTCGATGCCCTCGAACGCCACCGTGGAAACGCGCTGGACCATGGGTGCCCTCCACCGCCCGTGAAGGTAGCAGAGCCAATTGTGGCAAACAAGAACATTTACAGAACAAAACGACTCGATTACCGTGCCTGAGCCGTTTTGAGATCACAACCCCAAGACGCGTAGAGGCTGAAATGATCGACCTGAAATCCCTGGCCATCGAGATGCACCACGCCCGCCAGGCCCGGATCGACGCCCAGGCGGCTTCCTCCGAGGTCGAGGAGCTGATCTGGCAGGTCGCGCACTTCGAGCCCGGCAAGCAGCGTATGGTTTTCATGATCGACGTCGGCGAGCCGGAGTCGTTCAGTGCGGCGCACTAGCAGCGGTTGCCACGAAACATCAGGAAGAATTTGTTGCCGCACACGGCGGAGTTTCACCGTGTGAAGCGCTCGCGGTCTACCGCGCCGCGCTATGATGCGCGCCGACAGCAGCCGGAGGCGTCATGGTCCAGCTCGTCGACAGCGACATCAAGACCCGCGAGGTGCTGGGCTGGAAGGGCGTGCACGTGCTGCACTTTGCCGGCTCGTCGTGCTCGCAGAAGCTCCGCATCTTCCTCAATCTCAAGGGCATCCCGCGGGAATCGCATCCCATCGATCTGCCCGGCAACGAGAACTTCCGCCCCTGGTTTCTCGGCATCAATCCGCGCGGGCTCGTGCCGGTTCTGGTGCACGACGGCGCAGTGCATATCGAGAGCAACGACATCATCCAATATCTGGAAAAGAAATTTCCGGAGCCGAAGCTCATTCCGGCCGGCCACGAGAATGAGGTCGCGGCGCTGCTCAAGCACGAGGACGATCTGCATCTTGATCTCCGTACCCTGAGCTTCCGGTTCGTATTCGCGCCGCCCGGCCCGCCGAAGTCCGCCGCGGCGCTGGCGAGCTATGCGGTCAACGGCTCGGGCACCGTGCAGGGCGCGCGGGACCGCGACAAAGAGATACAGATCGAGTTCTGGCAGCGCGCCGCCAAGGAGGGCTTCAGCGATGAGCGGGTGTGCGCGTCGGCGCGGAAATTCCGCGCCGAGTTCGATGCGCTCGACCGGCGGCTCGCACAATCGCCCTATCTGATGGGCCATAGCCTCAGCGTGCTCGACATCGCCTGGTTCATCTACGCGTATCGGCTGTCGCTCGCCGGCTATCCATTGAGGCGGCTGCATCCGCGCGTCGGCGCCTGGGAGGAGAAGCTCCGCGCCCGGCCGGAATTCGTGAGCGAAATTGCCGGCACGCGCAAGCCGGCAACGCCAGT
>Ga0207670_10000854_pt1 | contig 16005 bp, 6 predicted proteins | sample KBSS23HmetaG_FD_184339 | JGI IMG/M metagenome (GOLD analysis project Ga0207670, IMG submission 184339) | Switchgrass rhizosphere microbial communities from Kellogg Biological Station, Michigan, USA - KBS S2-3H metaG (SPAdes) (version 2) | ecosystem: Host-associated > Plants > Roots > Rhizosphere... | reverse complement strand
TTCACCTACGAGGCCAATGACGGCCAGACCGACTCGGGCATCGCCACCGTCATCATCATCGTGCTCCCCACGACGATCGCCACCGAGCTCAACGATTTGATGCTCTGCCCCGAGCAACCGGCTACCTTCACCACCATCGCTTCGGGCACGGGTCCCTTTGCTTATCAGTGGTCCAAGGACGGAGTGGACATTACCGGAGCCACCAACCACTCCTACACCATTGATTCGCTGTCCGTGGCCGATGCCGGCACCTACACCGTCGTCGTCACCGGCGCCTTTGATAGTGTGACCCACTCGGCCACACTCACCGTCCCCGGCCCGGTCGCGTTGGCCGAGCTCAGCGACACCACCGTTCAACGCGGCGAGGACGTTCTGTTCTCCACCTCCGCCAGCGGCAGCGCACCCATTCAGCTCCACTGGACACTCGACGGCACGCCCATCGGCTCCGACGAACCGGCCCTGTTGATCAACACCACCGGAATGTCCGCCGGCGCCCACACCGTCCAGGTCCTGCTCAGTGGCCCCTGCGGTTCAGTCACCCAGAGCGCCACTCTGCTCATCAAAGCCAATGTGCCACCAACCGTCACCATCACCAGCCCGGCGGAAGGGGACCTGTTTATCAGCCCGGCGGACATCAAAATCATCGCCAACGCCACCGACACCGATGGCACGATCAGCCAGGTCGAGTTCTTCCAGGCGACCAACCTTCTGGCCACCACCAGCCTGCCCATCGCGCCAGACTTTTACTCCACTCTCTGGACCAACGTCGCCCCGGGCACCTATCAACTCACTGCCAAGGCCACCGATGATGAAGGCGCCACCGCGCTGTCCAGCCCGGTCAACATCACCGTCATCGACTGTCTGCCTCTGTCCTCCGACGCACCGAAGATGAACTGGCAGACCACCCTCTTCGAACAAAAGGTCCGTATCACCAACCCCACTCTGAGCCCACTCTCCGCCCTGCGGGTTTCCGTCCGGGGTCTGCGTGAAGGCACCCGGGTCTATAACGCCTCGGGCGATCTGGATGGCGTCCCCTTCGTCACCTACAGCCAACCTCTGGATCCCGGCCAAACCGCCGAGCTGACCATTGAATATTATGCGGTGGATCGCCAAACACCCCAGGCTCAACTCTGCGCCAAACCGGTGCTCCCGCCCACTCCCGCTCGCCAGGACGGAACACCGGTCAAGATCGACCGCGCCCTCTGGCTGGCTGACGGCACCTTCATGATTGAATTCTCGGCGGTCCCCGGACAGGTTTACACCATTGAATACTGCGACGACCTGAGCACCTGGAAGACCGTCACTCCCAGCGGCACCAGTGGCGCCAATCGAATTCAATGGATTGACAACGGCCCTCCGAAAACCGAAACCTTCCCCAATGAACGGTCAACCCGCTATTATCGGGTCATCACAGCCCAATAAACCAACACCCGACCGAGGCGCACAGGAGCGTGCGAGATGGTGTGGCGATGCGCCTTCTTCCAGCTAGAAAGCTGTTTCCAGTTTTCCTTCACTCCGGACGCGATAGCGCTGTCCGCGCCATTCGACGGAGTTGCCGAGAAACGAGAACGCCCAGACGGCGGTGGCCAGCAGATCTTTGAAAGGAACCAGCCAAAAGAAAGCCCAGTTGGGCCGGGAACGGGACAATTTCGATTCCAGGCACATCGCACTGAGTATTCTCGCGAGCCAAATTGCCAGAACGAACACCGACGCCTTGGGCAGAAGATCAACCGTGGTCATGTCCGTTAGCACACCACGGACAGTTGTGATGGCGGAAGAATCAACTGTGGATGCAATACTGGCGATGAGCCAGAGCAGCGACCAGAGCGTGGCGTTGCTGAGAATGCTGAACAAATAGGGCAACGGCTGACAGGCGCGGATGGTCCGCGCCCAGCGGAGTTGGTGCTGCCAGACTTCACGCCAGCTTTTCGGCGATTCCCGGCACTCGGCGACGACAGGCGAAATGACGATGCGTCCGCCTTGCCGGGCAATCACGTTGCCAAGCTGATAATCATCCGCCAGAAAATCAACCAACAGCTCGAATCCACCAATGGATTCGAGGCGCTGACGTGTCGTGGCCATAACGGCGCCCAGCGCGAAATCCAGAGGTTTGAGGCACCGCGCCTGGAGCACCTGGCCCCAGAAATCGGCATTGACGGCGATGGCTTCGAACTGCATCGCCAGTGTGGCTGGGTTGGCGAGGCGGTAGAAACAGATCACCAAGCCTACGTCGTCATCGCGCAGCGGCGCCACGATGTTAGCCAGAAAATCCGTTGGCACGTGTACATCGGCATCGCTTACGACGACCAGTTCATGTTTCGCTACACGTTGTAACTGGATGAGTGTCGAGACCTTGGCATTCATGCCAAGCGATTCACTGCAGAGGACGAGTTGCGCATCACGCTCCGGACGCTCGGCAGCCAATCGCCGGGCCATTTCGCAGGCCGGGTCATCCGCCGAGGCGACGCCGAAGAGCACCTGGACAGTTCCTGCGTACTCCTGTTTCAACCAGCTTTCGAGACAGCGCCAGGTTTCGCCATCAGCACCTCGAAGCGGCTTGAGCAGAGTTACCGGCGGAGCCCAGCCTGGAGAGGCGACCCGCGAATGCAGTGGAAATCGCATCGCGACGACGAACTGCCAAACAACGAGCCCGAGGCTGAGGAACGCAAGGGCTGCCAGGATGATGGTCAACACCCCGCTGGCTTATGATCAGACCGGGCGGTACGCAACTGTTTTTTCGGAGGCCCTGCGCGGAATTGTGCGCTCAAAACTGGTCCACGGCGACGACGCGCAGGATTTCCTCCAGCGGCGTCTGCCCAGTCAGAGCGCGGCGCAGGCCGGTATGCCACAACGTTTGCATGCCCTGCTGGATGGCGACCTCCTGCAGTGAACGGGTCGGCAGCTTTTGCATGATGGCATCGCGCAAGATTTCGTTCACCACCAACATTTCCGTGATGGCATATCGACCGGAGAAGCCTGTGAAACTGCATTCCTTGCAGCCGACGCCTTTTCGAAAGGAGGCGTTTTCCAGGTCTTCCCGCGGGACGGTTCGGAGCATCGACGGTTCCGGTTGGTATGGTTCGGTGCAGAACGTGCAGTTCTTGCGGACCAGGCGAAGACCGACGACGCCGCTGATGCTTGAAGCGAGCAAGAACGGTTCGATATCCATGTTGATCAACCGGGCGAAGACTCCGGCGGTGCTGCCGCTGTGAATAGTGCTGATGACGAGGTGACCGGTCAATCCGGCCTGCACGGCGATCGAGGCGGTTTCCGCATCCCGAATCTCGCCCACCATAATCACCTGGGGATCCTGGCGCATGAGCGAGCGGAGCGCGACGGGATAGCTGAATTCCTTGTGAGGATTGATCTGCGCCTGGCTGATCATCGGGAGGTTAAATTCGACCGGATCCTCGACGGTGCTGATGCTGATGGTCGGACCGGAGCGCTGCACCAGATGATAAAGGGCGGCGTAGATAGTGGTGGTTTTGCCGGAACCAGTTGGGCCTGTGAACAGGATCAGCCCGCTGGGGCGGGCGAGCAGTTTGATCAGAAGCTGGAGCGTTTCCTCCTCGAAGCCCAGGGTGCCAAGGTCGAAGCTGCGATTGCTCGGATCGAAAATACGGATGACAATCTTCTCGCCGCGAACGGTCGGAAACACGGAGATGCGCAGTTCGACGCCGCCGAGTTCGGCGTTGGCGGGGGCATGACCTTCCTGGGGTAGATCGTTTTGATACGAAATGAGATTGGCCATCACCTTGAGGCGGCCAGAGATCTTTTCCATTAGATCGAGGGGCAGATGAATCAACTCATTAAGCACTCCATTGAGGCGGACGCGGACGGCGAGGGTACTTTCCCACGGTTCGATGTGGATGTCGCTGGCGCCTGCCTTGATCGCGTCGATGAGGAGGTAATTGACCAGCGCGGCAATTTCAATGCCTTTCTGGTCTGAAACCGATTGCAAGTAACGAGCGGTCTGGCTCACAGGATATCCCTGGTCTTGTTTGGCGACTGATGGTTGGACATCTAATCCATCCGGCCGTTCATAGCCAGCAGGAAATTCGACAAGAGTTGTGCCCAGGCAGAGTCCCGGTGGCGCACGCCTTGCTTTTCCGTTCCAAGCTCGGAGTAGGTGTTTCCACCATGGAAATTAAGGTCATCGCTCACTTGCGAAGCGAAGGGAGACACCCGTATCTGATATGGTGACAGAGGGATTGCCGAAGGCTGTCCGGACGATAGCGATGAATATGCATGGAATTCTGAAAATTTTGTTAGTGGACGATAACGCGGATGATCGCGCTCTCGCCGCTCGGGAACTGTCCCGCAATTTCCTTGAGTGTGAGATCCACCACGTGATCGATTCCAGCCAGTTCGCCCATGCCCTTGACTCCGGCCCGTGGGACTTGATCGTGACGGACTACCAATTGCGATGGAGCGAGGGCCTGACGGTCTTGGCGGCCGTTAAAGCTCGCTCGCCAGAGTGTCCAGTCATCATGTTCACCGGTTCCGGAAGCGAGGAGATCGCGGTGCGAGCGATGAAAGCCGGCCTGGACGACTACGTCCTCAAGTCGCCCAGGCATTACGTCCGGCTGGTCGCCACCGCACACATGGCCCTGCAGCGGGCCCGGCAACACAAGGCCCTGCACGAGGCGGAGCGCCGCTACCAGATTCTGTTCGATGGAGCGCCGGTGGGACTCTTCCGAGTTGATCGGGAGGGGAGAATCTTGAATGCCAATCCCGCCTTGTTGGAGATGCTCGCCTACCCGAATCGCGAATCTCTGTTGTCCGTAAAGGCGATGCATATTTTTGCGGAAGCGACGGAACGACACGCCTTGCTGAGCGGGTTGCGTCGATCGGGGATAGTCCGGCTTTTTCAGGCCCGATTCCATCGTCGCGATGGAACGAAGATTTGGGCGGAGGTCAACGCCCGCATGATCTGGAACGACCGCAACGATCTGGTTTTCTATGAAGGGAGTCTGGAAGACATCACTGCGCGCAAAGAAGCCGAGCGATCCTTGCTGGAGAGCGAGGCGCGCAAGGGCGCCATTCTGAACTCGGCGCTGGACGCGGTCATCACCTTCGATCACGAGGGAAAGATCATGGAATTTAATCCGGCCGCGGAGAAGATTTTCGGCCGGCCGCGGGCCGACGTGCTGGGCAGAGATCTGGCGGGGCTGATCATCCGGCCATCACTATGGGAAAAACATCGCCGCGGACTGGAACGCCATGTCGCCACCGGCCAAAGCACGATGCTGGGCAAGCGATTCGAGATGACGGCCCTGCGCGCCGATGGCAAGGAGTTTGCCATCGAATTAACGGTAACGAAAGTAGAGCTGGACGGCCCGCCCGTGTTCACCGGATTTGTCCGGGACATCACCGAGCGCAAGCGGGCCGAGCAACGGTTTCGCGATTCCCGCGAGCAATTACGTGCCCTGGCCGCTCACTTGCAATCGGTCCGGGAGGAAGAGCGGAGCCGGATCGCCCGCGAAGTGCACGACGAACTGGGCCAGGCGCTGACCGGATTGAAGATGGATCTTGCCTGGCTCGACAAAAGAAACGCCGAGATCCGGAGCACCGACGACCTGGCGCAAATTCACAAGAAGTTGGGGGAGCTGCCCGGGCAGGTCGACGCGATCATCAGTACCGTTCGCCAAATCGCCGCCGAACTGCGGCCGCCGGTTTTGGATGCGCTGGGACTCGAAGCCGCGATCGAATGGCAAACCCAGGATTTTGAAAAGCGGACCGGCATCACCTGCCGTTTCCAATCCACGCTCAAGCACACTGATCTCGACCCGGACCGGGCGACGGCGGTCTTCCGCATCTTTCAAGAAACGCTGACGAACATTGTGCGGCACGCCGAGGCGACCCAGGTGAACATCCATTTGCGAGAGGAAGGCCACAAAGTGATTCTCGAGGTGCAGGACAACGGCCGGGGCATGACCGGCCGCGGGCTTTCGGACAGAGGGTCGCTTGGATTGTTGGGCATGCGAGAGCGGGCCACCATGCTGGACGGAGAGGTCAACATCATTGGCCGGCAGGGGAAAGGGACCACCGTGGGAGTGCGCATCCCGATTCACCGGCACTCTGAACGCTCCAAGGGTTGATGGCGTTCCTAAAGGCTCACGACAATGGATCTACGAACCACGAAGCCGTCGGGTAGGAAACCGCCCGCTTCGTCTCAGGGTGCGGGCGGACCATTCAAATCGCGGAGCAAACTCCGATAATTCTCCGACTGGCGCAGCATCCTGGCGGCGACCGCGCGCAATCGGTCCACTGTCGCCGATGGCAGGTGGAATGACGTTGGGAGAGACTCAAAAAAACCGCGCTCGGCTTCATCGGAAAGGGAGTTGAAATTCACCTCGATGGCATAGAACTGAAGATCGTCCTGCGGCGAATGGCTCGCGTTGTTGCCGGGAGGGACGGATCGAAGGATTTGGCGGCGCTGGTTGATTTCACGCTGCCACTTTTCGACACTTTCTCTGAACAGTTCCACCGTTTCGAATGAATAGCGGCTAATCGGGACACGGCCCGCGGCTTGGGCCACTTGCCGCAGCGCGTGGCGACACCTCAATCCGGATTGCGCATCGGGTAACGGCAAGACTGTCCGGTTCTGGTTGCACCGCCACCATGGATCGGTTCATGGGGCGACAGCACCACGTGGATCATCACGGCGTGAAGGCGCGATAAAATCGGTTTGGGTACCCCGGTTGAGGATCCGTCCACTGAATGGTGCCGCTGTCCGATACATTGGTGGCAACGGAGTTCCAGTTGGCAAAGTTGCTGGAAGTCTGGATGACGTATTGACGGTCGGACAAGCCCTGGACCTGAATTCGATACTGTCCATCCGGCAAAGGCAGAATCGCCAATTGCGCTGCGATCGCGCTGTCTGGCAAAGGCAAATAAACATTGTCGATGAACGCCGCATCACGGCCGGCGCCGAAGTTGGCGTCTTTGGTGTAACGCCATTCCAGCGTGTTGAGGCCTGGCAGGACGCGGAACTGAAGTGTGTTCCAGCCGAGTTCCCCCGACCATCTTCCCAAACGAGCGCCGTTCAGGTAAAATTCCAACGCGTCCCACCCGGCTTCGGAACTGACCCGGTAATCAAAGGAACCCACGCCGGACAGAAGATTGGTGATCAATATCAAGGAACTCTTTTGATTGTCGCCAATCGGACCAGATTGTGCGGCGAATCGCCCCCCGGCAACAAGGTTGGACTGCACGTGCCAAGAAACGTTGCCACCGGCCAACCATGCCAGGGCCGTCAGACCGCCGGACTCGAAACCTTCCGTGTAGTTTTTCAACCGGAACAGCGCGGTCAGCGTGTAGTTCTGGTTTACAATCAACATGACCGGATTGTCCGCGGAATTCACCGCGCCCGACCAGCCGATGAACTCGAAGTCCCTCGACGGCGCCGCGGTGAGATACAAAGTCGTGTTGGACAGATATAGCCCGGACGGAGGACTGACACTTCCTCCCAGAGGCGGATTGATCGTCAAGCTATAGTATCTCTCGGTGGTCGTGAAGATGAATTGCAAGCGGATGTTCCCAAAGGTGCTGCCGTAGCCATCGACGGCGATGTAGTAGAGCTGGTTCGACACGACCGCTGTCGTCAATTGACTGTAATCACCCTGTGGAACGGCGTCGTCGTTGTTCGCTATCAAGGCGAGATTGGTCACGCTGTCGCCCGAGTAAACCGCGAGCAATGTGTCGAAGTCCGAATTTGTCGTGGACAGAAACAAAGTGCCATTGACCGGGGCGCGCAATCGATACCATATGGAATGCCCACCCTCGTTGCCGGTGTGAAGGGGTTCGCCCGGCTCGCGTGTGGCTCTCTCGTTGACCGCAGTCACGAAGCCAGCCAGTCCGGTCAGTTCGATCGCATCGACAAAATTGTCATTCGTCGGATTGATGAAACGGATGACAATAACATCCGCCGGACCGATGTTGCCGGCGATGTCCTGCGCGAAGGCGCGAACGGTGTTTGTCCCGGGGGGCAGCAGGAGCTGGCCGAGCCAGTTTGTGGTGCCCGTCACTGTGAGCGGCGGATCGGCGTTTACCTGCAGGAAGACCTGGCTGACGCCGGTGTCGTCCAACTGCGGGTCCTTCGCCGTGCCCGTCAAAACCACGACATTAGTCGTGAAGAGCGATTCGCTCGCCGGGCTGATGATCGTCGTCACAGGACCATTTGTGTCGGGCACTCTTCCGGGAGCGACACGCAAGCGGATGTTTCCCACCCCGTTGGTGTCGTACCCCGCGACCGCGATGCGGTAGGTGACACCTGCCTTGGCGTCGAAATTGACATGCGCCTTCGGTCCGTCAGGCACATCGTTGCTCGAAAAGGCAACGGACTGTAAATTCGTCACAGTCGCGCCGGTGTAAACGGCGAGGACCGGACCAAACGAGCTGCCCGCGAGATCGATCAGCACATTGGTATTCCCAGCGGGAGACCAGGTCCACCAAACCGAGGCCGCCACGGAGGGCACAAGCGCATGCAAAGGCTCGCCTGGCTCGATGGAAGCGTAATTGTTGGTCGCGAGAATGATCGCTCCTTCCGCAGGGACTTTGAAGGCGTTGGTGAAATTGTCGTTAGCCGGGCGTGGCACCACGACGTATCTGACGATTGAGGTCGTGTTGAGGATTTCCGGTGGCGGTGGCGGGTCCGGCAGTGGATCTGGCGGGGGCACTTCGCCAGACACGACCAATCGCAGAATGACGTTGGACACGGTGCCAACCGGCACTTTGGGCATTATCAAATCGGCGCTGAACGTTCCGTCATTCACCATCAGGTCTGGCGGTTGGCCATCGTCGAGAAACGGAATGTTTTGCTGCGATAGAAACGATCCCAGGACGGTGATGTTGGTGAAGGTGTCAAAATTTCCGATCGCAACAAGAATTGAATTGGTTGTCTCGGTGATCAGAATCGTGCTACTGGGAGGCGAGACGCTGACCTGAGGTGGAGGATTCGTTTGAGCTGCGGCTGCGCAGGCAAAAAGCAGGCAACAAACCGAACCTTTGAGAAGGACGAAGGATTTAGATGTCTTCGACCATGACTTAGCGATTACGACCATAAAACTATCCTCAACAGCGGAACGAATTACCAACCCGGCCCCGACCATCTGCGATGACGTGGCAAATCGTGATTTGAGTGACGTACCCTGCAAAACTGATGGCGGACAATCCAGATTCCTCTCTCCATTCGACGATGCGTGATTTTCACGCAATATGCGTGAAATTCACGCATGGCGCAGTGGAGCGAGAGAAAGGATGGCAGTAACGCCGCCGGATGGAAATGAGCGTCTGGATGCACACCGCGAATTCATCGAAGCTATGGAAGGAGGCTCGCTGACGGGCAGGTTGAGTCTGGCCAAGTCACGACCAGCGTTGCTCCGGTACCGTGAGCAGGAGCAAGCGATGAATCGGCGTTCGCGAGTTCGTGGAATCGTGTCGCCGCTTACGGCGTGATTGCGCGGTAGAAGCGGAAGGACGGGTAATTGGACGCTTGCGGATCGGTATACTGAACTGTGCTGCCATTGCTCAGCACGATGGTTGAGATGTCCTGCCAGGACACAAGGTTGGTGGCGCCCTGTATCCGCACGGATTGCGACGCCGGGCCTTGGAACTGAATCTGGAACCCGCCGACGGTCGGGTTCAACAAGCGGAGGGAAGTCGGTATGCTCGGCACTGGCGGAATAACCACATTATCAATGAACGCCGCGTCCAGACCGGCGCTGGTGCTTGGGTCCTTGAGGTAACGCCATGTCAGGGTGTTTGTTCCGGCTGGAACCGAGAATTGATAAGTGGCCCAGCCGACTTCGCCAGACCAACGCTGCAGCGGCGACGATTGGTTGGGAACTCCATTTATGTAAAACTCCAGCCAATCCCAATTCGTTTCCGAACTGACCTTGTAATCGAACGAACCGACGCCGACGCCGGAGAGGATCGTGAGCGACACGGTGCTCGATTCACCGTGGGTGATCACGCCCGAGCGCACGGCAGATTGGCCGAATGAAACGTATGTGGTTTCGGGCACCCACGGGTGATTCAAGTCATTCGCCCAGTTGAGCGAGGGGGAAAAGGTGGGTTCAAAGCCATCGGTGAACGAAACCGCGCGGAAGCGGGCGGTCAGAACGAGATTGGTGTTCACGACAATCGACAGCGGATTTGCTGTGTTGGTCATTCCTGCGCCCAACCAACCGACAAACTCGTAGTTGGGATCGGGCGTAGCCGCCAGAACAACCGTGGAGCCCTCGGCAAAATCGCCTGATGCCGGGATCACGGTACCGCTCGGTTCCATATTGATCGTCAGATGGAAGATATTGGATGAAACGAAACTGTGTGTCAGGTACGCGTTGCCCGAGGCGCCGTTAAAACCGTCAACCGCGATCCAATAAGTCCGATTGCTCACCGCCTGGCTGATCTTGCTGAAAGTAACACCGCTGTATGCATCATCGTTGCTCGTGACGGCGACAAGATTGGTGATCCTCGCTGTGGCGCTGTCTGCGGTGTAGAGCGCCATGATCGTATCGAACGTCGAATTCGTTGTGCTCAGAGTCAGGACGCCGGTGGTCGGCGGCGTGAAGGTCCACCAAACCGATTTTCCGCCCACATTTCCGGCGATGAATTGCGGCTCACCGGGCTCCTTGGTTGCCGGACTGGTGTTGAGTGAAGTGGTGCCAGAAAGACCAGTCAAGGGAGCGGCGTTGGCGAACAGATCGTTGGTCACCCCAGCCGGAAGGTAGCTGACTTGAATTGAGCCCGCGATCGAAGAATTACCGGCGGCGTCCAAAGCAACGGCCTGAATGACGTTGGCGCCTGGCTGGAGCAAAACCGACACATTCCAGTTCGTTGTACCGTTGGCGGGGTTCGCAATGCCGTTGTTCACTTTCACCAGGACCTCTGAAACTCCGGATGGATTTGGCGCGGAATCGAAGGCCGCTCCGGCGAGCGAAATTACTCTCTGGTTAACCGATGCGCCATTGGAAGGGTTGGCGATGAAAACACTGGGGGGGTTGGCATCCAGTTGGCCGCCCGGGGCGAGGCGCAAATGAATGGATCCAAGCGAATTCGTATCCAAGCTAGCGACCGCGATCTGGTACGCCACACCCGCCTGCGCATCAAAGCTGACGAACGCCGGCTTTTTTTGTCCCAGATTGCCAATCGAAGCTGCCACTTGCTGGAGGCGAGTCAATTCGCTCCCGGAGTAGACAGCGAGAACGGCCTCGATGGCACTTCCAGTGGCATCAATCAGGACGTTCGTGTTGCTCGTCGGAGACCAAGTCCACCATAGTGAGGCGGCGACGGTTGACACAGCGGCGTGGAAGGGTTCGTTTGTTTCTATGGTTGCGAATTTGTTATTCGAGAGCACAAAAGCGCCCCCAGCGGGGAGCTTGGTTGCGTTGGTAAAATTATCGTTCGGTGGAGGCGGAACGACAGTGTAATTGACGACATTCGTACTGCCGACCTTTCCCTGCGCCGATGCCGCCACCGTCATGGTGAAAGGGGCGGTTGAAGCCGGAACCTGGAGTGACGCGCTATAAATGGCGTCGCCAGCCAGTGCGTCAGGGGCATTTCCATCATCGGTGAACGCGAGGTTCGTGACGCCAGGGATTGAGGCGGTAACAATCGCATTGGTGACCCCAAAGATATCCTTCACCTTAACGAAGATGGGCTCCGAAGAAGCACTCAACAGCGTCGAACCGGAAGGCGGGGTCACACTGACTTGAAGGATTCCGCTTCCGGTAGCTGTCATCGCATTGAAAGCGTTCAGCCTGCCGCCTGTTACCGTCCTGCCATTCAAGGAAGGAATCGGCACTACGCCGGCCAGAATGCGGCCTTTCAATTCGTCCACGTCGGCGCCCGGGTACTGGCTTAGAATCAACGCGGCGACTCCACAGACGTGAGGTGCCGCCATGCTGGTTCCGTCGAAGAGCTGATAATCCGCATCCGATCCGGCGGTGCTGGAAAAGATGGCCACGCCGGGCGCCCCGAGATGCACGGTGGTCTGCCCGAAATTGGAGAAGTCAGCGAGGTTATCATTCCGATCAATTGCGGCGACCGCGATGATATTATCCAATTGATAATTGGCGGGATACGATGGCGTGAGATCGTTGTTATTGGCGTTATTGCCCGCCGACGCAACAAATAACACTCCTTTGGTCCGCGCCCGGTTTATGGCGTCGAACAACGCCAGTGAAAACGCACCGCCACCCCAACTGTTGTTCAATATCTTCGCGCCCTTGCTGACAGCGTAGTCAACGCAGGTGATGGCATCGCTGGTGGCACCGAATCCTCCCGCGCTGAGAAACTTACAGCCCATCAACTGAACATGCCAGGTGACGCCCACATGGGGATGGCTGTTGTTCGCGGCCGCGCCAATCGTGCCGGAGGTGTGCGAGCCGTGGTTGTTGTCATCAAACGGATCGCCCGAACCCGTAATCGCGTTGATGCCGTAAACGTCGTCCACAAAGCCATTCCCGTCATCGTCCTTGCCATTGCCCGCAATTTCGCGTGGATTGTGCCACATCTGGCTGGCCAAGTCCTGGTGCGTGTAGCGAATGCCGGTGTCGATCACAGCCACAATCACGTTGGTCGATCCTGTTGTGATCTCCCACGCGTTTGTGGCTGAAATGTCGGCTCCTGGAGTTCCACCATTCTGACCGTAGTTACGCAGGCCCCACAAAGTGCCATCGACGAATGCCTGGTCGTTGGGAGCCAAATCCGCGTGGACGATGTAGTCAGGCTCCACGTATTCGAACAGGCCGGATAATTTCAATGCTTCGATCCGGTTCGATAATCTGACCCGACGCGTCGCCTCGTCGTTGGCGGACACGGCAGCGCGGGAGAGGCCGCTGGCCTCGTCAAAGACGGCAAGGCCGGACACGAGATTGTAGCGCCGATGAATTTTTGATCCAATTTGATTGCCCACCTCAGTGGTCCAGGTGGACATCGCGGCGTCCTTGAACTTCGCCAGAATCCGCGTTGGATGAACCGTGTAATTGTCCAAAACGATAAAATTGGTCTGCGCTGACAGGGTAATCACGCTGAAACAGAACGGGATCGCCCGAAGCACTCGACGCAACGCGGCATTGCACGATTCCCTATGTGCGCCTACACCAGAGATGGCAGGCGACGCGGACTTTCTAGATCGATTCATATCATCTCGACGCCAAGGCACACAATCAACGACCGGTGACTCCGAATGTTTGAAATACTCCGCGCGCGATGCGGGGTTTTGGCATGTCCATTGTCGGTCACGATCACAGATCGGATTGCGTTCTGATCATTGGCCGAAGCGCAATCGGTAGTACCGTTGCGCGTCACCGCTCAGAATGTTCATGTCCTGAATCGCGATGACTCCGCTGGTTACGGGAACATTCGTGTAATTCGGGAGCGTTTGCCAGAACGCCTTGGAAAGACTCGTCGTATACTCGACCTGATAAATCCCGCTCGGAAGCCCGCTCCATGAAACAGCGACCGACCGCGACGCCGTGCCAGCATTGACGAGTACCGCCATCGGCCCAGGGCCGTTGGTTGACCCCGTGCAATTCCATGCCGTGGGATCCTGATAAGGATAGCAATCAAATCCGTTCGGAACGCCGTCACCATCGGAGTCTATGGTCGTGCTGAAGCGCAGAGCCCGGTTCATTTTGGCTGTCTGTCCATTCAACCGCAGGACGTCCACGGAACTGTTAGGGCCGGCGAAATCACTGACCCAACGGAGGCGGCCATCGGGTTTTTGCGCATCGGCGAATTTGCCGTCCAAGGATTGAGCCGGCACATTCGCATCTGCAAAGTAAATGACGATGTTCTTGTCGAGAGCGAGCACTGACTCGAGGTTCGTCTGTGCCGCGCCCCGCAGATCGAGGAAGTCCACGTACAGACCGTTGTTCGCGCCGGACCCCGAGAAGGTCAGGAAACTGGTGTTCGCGGCGTTGATCACCAAACGACCAATCGCGGCATTGTCGCTAAAGCCGGCCGGAGTTGGGCCGAGGTCTGCCGCCGCCCAGGTGTGATTGGCTTCCTGGAACTGCCCGGCCTGGGTTTGGAATGTCGTGCCGAACAAATCACCGATCCGCGGTTTGACGAGCAAATTAAACCCGTTGTTGCACGTCAAGGTGTTGTTGGCGCCGGCCCCTGCGTCCGTCAGCGAGTTGGTGACCGCGAGGTAGAAGGCGCCGCTGGATTGCTGGTAGCCGGTCAGCTTGAGGTCCTGCGCCGAGATCGAGAGATTATTGGCCGAAGCCACGTTGCCACCCTCCAGTTTGCCCGATCGCGTATTCACGTTAAGAAACCCGGCAGCGGCGATGGCGCCTGAACCCTGGAAGAAATCCGCATCGATCGTCACGCTAAAGGCTGAAATCGATCCCGCGGTGTTGTTGACGACGGACGCGTACGGCTGCGCGCTGCTGCCCAACTGCAGGACGTCAGCAACGTTGATGGTTCCATTGTTGGTGACAGACTTCAGATTCACATTCGTTGATGCCCAATCGGATGTTTCCACAATCAATGCCCCGTTGACGGTCAGAGTGTCGCCGGTAAGCGAGAATTTTGCGCCGGCATCCACAGTGTTGTTGAGCACGATGTTTGTGCTATTTGCGGTGAAATCGTTCAACAGCACCGGCGAAGTGGTGACCAATCCGGCGGCATCGAGGACGAGCACATGAATATCGACTTCGATCTGGTTCGTCGCAAGATTCGTGACGAGCATGGGCGGAATGTTGGTATCGTTCGGGTCCGGACCAATGTTGGTCACCACCTGGCTGTCGTAATTCGTCCAAAACCCGCTCCACGCGTTGATTAATCCGCCAAACCGTTGGACCTGGACCAGTGCCAGATCATCGCCGGAAACGGACAACAGGCCATTGGTGGAGCCGATGTTGTAATTGACGTTGGGAGCATCGACGACCAGCCCTGTGCTGCCCACCAGGTGTGGAGTTTTGATGGTCACGATGCTTTCACCGCGAATCCGCGTATGAGTCAGATCCAGATTACTGCCGTCGATTTCAATGCGGCCGGGAGTATTGGTTGGCAATGTGCCACCGCCGGTGGCTGTCGCCAGGAGCGCTCGGTAACCCGCATAATTTGCGGTGACAACCCGGTTCGAGTAACTGCTGGAGTAGATCATTGTGTTTGTGAAACCGGAGTTGGTCGAAGCGGCGTTTCCGAAAAAACTGCAAGGAGGGTAAATGTCCACAATGTAAGGCGCAGGGCGCTGAGTGCCATCGACCAAATTGGTAATCGTGTTGAGGTTCGTGGTGGTGGCCAATTGATCCACCAGATATAATGAGTATATGATCGGCTGGCCGGTGACGGTGTTCAGGGCATCCGATCTCAGCTCGACAACAGCGGTTCTGAATCCATTCTGTGGCGGGTTGTTGTCGGGGTAAGTGTTGTTGAGGAATCTCACCTGCGTCGTGATGTTTGTATCCAGCCTCCCGCGCGAACTTCCCACAAAAACCGCCTGCACAATCACGTTGCTGGGGTTGAGCGAATTGGTGCGGACGAAGGTGGCCGGACTGGACAATGGACCGACCGAGACTCTGCCGAACCCAAAATTGTTCGTTACATTGTGCAAAGGAGACTGGACAAGGATGCTCGCCCCTCGCTGTTGAACGATCTGGTCGGAGACGAGGTTGGTGACCGTGCCCGCTCCCCAGTAAACATCCTGAACAATTCCCGAGAACGGAAAGAAGTTGGTCGCAGTCAGATTCGGTTCCGAGAGCTGCAGGTCCGGAATGCAGGCGCCTCCCCCGCTGGCGGGGTCCACCAGCAGTCCGCTACGGGCGAGGTTCAGGGTGTTGCCGCTGAGCTGCATCAGGCCGGAGGGCCCGACCTCCAACAATCCCTTGTTGACCAGATTGGTGGCGGACAGGAGGACGAATTGTGTTCCGAAAATATTGGCGGGACCATTCGCGCCACCGGCGCTGTTGACAATACCAGCCGCCGGATGGTGAATCCCATCATCGGTGATGTAATCGAGTTGAAATCCCGGACCCGCCTGCATGAGGC
>Ga0207670_10000853_pt1 | contig 16008 bp, 28 predicted proteins | sample KBSS23HmetaG_FD_184339 | JGI IMG/M metagenome (GOLD analysis project Ga0207670, IMG submission 184339) | Switchgrass rhizosphere microbial communities from Kellogg Biological Station, Michigan, USA - KBS S2-3H metaG (SPAdes) (version 2) | ecosystem: Host-associated > Plants > Roots >... | reverse complement strand
TACCGCGAGGACCATCGTGTTCTCTGGCTCCAGCAAAACGCCTTGCTTGAGAAGCTGCGAGCAATACTCACGCTTGAACATCTCAATCGCGCCCATCGACAGAGGATCTTCGGTGGCTACGCAAATGTTACCCTTCTGCAAGCTGTTGCCCGCCACCACGCCTTCGATGGCGATTAGGAATTTGCGGGTCATGCGAGTATGCGCTCCATCTCGGAACGCTCGGATTCGGTGAGACCGCTCCATGACCAAAACTGACGCGCTACCGGTGGGGGAATTGGTGATGGCTCTGTGCATACAAAATTACAAACCTCCGGTTGGAAGTAAAAGGCGAACGCGAACATGGCGTTGAACTCACTGAATGCACGAGATGGGCGGCTCATCACATAATCCTCAAGAGGCATGTTGTGGGTTTTCCGCATGAAGTCCTCGAACTCCTGAAGAAGCCATCTTGAAGAGGTCATTGGAAATCGCCTCATAAATTCGAAGTCGACCTTGCGTTGCAGAGCTGCTTCCGTCACAGCCTGCCAAGGCGTCACGGCCGCGCCTTTGTCGTCCACCAATGCGGAGTATGGAGTATAAAGCACGGTCGGTCTCTCATTCGCGCCAAGGAAATCTTGGGGACAGCAAGGCTTGGTAAAGATCACATCGCTGTCAACGAATGTGATATAGTCGGCACCGCTGTACTTGTAGGCGCGGAGCTTTTCCACCTGCTGCCAGAGGTAGAAATCAGGACGGTCTTTCGTGAGGAATATCTTCTCGCTCGTAAGATTGAGTTGGTCTAGTGCGTCCTTCTCTGCTTCGGGGAAAAGCAACACCACCTGGCGGAATCCGGTGCAGAATTTCTGGATCGAACGGAGCGAGAAGGTCAGCCATCCGAGATCCTTTTTGCAAGACTTGATTAGAATGTCAGTGGTCATGCTCCCTTAATTTGATGTACGCAAAGTTTGCTGCCGTCCTTCAACATCTGCAATCGCTCTGCCTCGGTCGTGATCGTGTTGCCGTACCCCGAATAGCAGCGCGTCAGAAAGCCGACGTGATCGACTGCGCGCGGACCGTGGTAATTCCACAGGAACTTGCCCAAGGCTAAGTCATAGGCCGTATTCCGTTTCGAGTACGAGAGCAGATCATTGTCGAATCCAGCGAACACGGTGCAGATGGCTTCGGTCTTGTACACCGCCAAACTTCCGTTGGGGTAAATACACCCTCCGCTGGCGTCGAACGGATGCTTCGATGAGTAGATGGCCATGGGCAGATCGCCGATGCTCTGGTAATGCCACGCCTCCTCGATGATCTTCATGGCGAAGTCGCGGCCGCCGGCGCAGATGTCCCATGCCACGGGCGATCCGGCGCAGGTGATCCCGTCCGGGTACCGCTTGAAGAATTCGTCAAAGATCGCTGCATCGTACCCGTCGCAACCAACCCGGCTGTCGGACTCGACGTAGAGAAAATAGTCCAGACCGGTCTTTCGTGCGACGATGAGCGATTCAAAAAAGATTAGGTTGTTAATTGCCCACGGTGGCCGCTTCCCGACGATCTCAGGATTCGGAATCAACTGCGACGGGTTCCACGCTGCGTCATCGGAGATCAGGTAAAGCGGATTGCCGGCCTTGAACTGGGAGATGTTCCGCATGAACGCCTCGGAGTTGAGCTTATTCTTTGGGGGACTGTAGGCCACCACGCCGAGCTTCATACCGTTGGCTCCTCCGTCTTCGCTTCCTCCGCTTTAACCACCCGCGTCCAATCGCTCACGGTGAACGGGCGAATAAATGCGATGGTTTTCCCCTCTTTCTTCTTGCAGGCGATGTTGATGACCGCGCCGGTCAGATTAGCCGGGTTGCTTCCTTCGCGGACAGGAATCGTGACGGTCGCCTCTTCGCCCATGCCGTTCCGAACAACCACAGTCCAGAGCGGGCCAATTGGAGGCCGAACCGCCTTCTCTGGTTTTGGCTTCTTCACCTTCGGTTTCTTTGCCCGCTTCCGTCTCGTCGCCCGATAAGGCGCATAGGCGCTCGTCACCAACCGTTCTTCGTCCTCCTTGCTGAACTTGAGCGCGGCATCGTCAGCGGCAGCCAACGGTTGCGGTTTGACGTCCGTCGGCAACGGTTCGAGCAAACCGGTGATCTCGTTCTCAGTAAGCGGTTCGATGGCCGGAGGCGTCTCTGCCGGCGGCGCTACGCCATCCGACTTCGGCCCAAGGAAAGCCGTGCCGACCAATCGCGCGTCGTCGGTCTCGGCCATGTCGAAGATGTGCGGCGTGCCATCCATGTCCCGCGCTAGGCACTTGAGCGCGCCATCGATCAAGGCGATCTGAGCGAGCAGTCCGCGCTTGGGGCCGCTCAGGAATTGGATCACATCTCTTGGCTTGTAGGTGGCGAGCATGGGATTGCATCTTCGTCTTGGGCGTTAATCTTCACAATGGCCGAGCGCAGGGATTCGATGTTCGGCTTGGCGTAGCGCAGAAACACGCCCTCGCTCGACAGACCGGTCAACTGGGTTGCCTGCGCGAACGAAGCGCCGCCGCTTACGACCCGGCTCATGAACGAGTTTCTGAGCTTGTGAAATGATACGCCGCGCACCCCGGCCTTCGCGCAGATCTTCACGAACTCGATGTTGAAATGGCCGGTCATGTTCTCGCTGTGCTCCTGCGAGTACCGCATCGCCAGGTAAGGATCGATGTAGCTCTCATCGTCTGTGTCACGGCTTGCGCTCCGAAGTTCGATCAGTACCTCATGGAGATCGCCCCCAGGTTGGAACGGGCAGGTTGCCAGCCTCTTCATCTTCCTCGTTTTCCACGGCATGTAATGAACGATGAGATTCTCGAAGTCGATGTTGCCCCAGCGCATCAGGCAGACGTCGCTGATTCGCGCTCCTGTCCGATACGCCATGATCATCGCGTAATGCCACGACGTACCTTTCACGGCCGCTTTGACCGTCTCATATTCGACAGGCGTGAAGATCACGGCTCTGGACACGGGGACTTTGACCGCTGGCACCATGGGGGACAGGTTCCCGCCGATGTGCCCCATCTGCTCGCACCATTTCAGGAACATGCGCAGCCAGTCCGTGTCCCGTTTCCGGCTGTTCGGGTTGCTGCATTTCTCGAATCGTTTCTGGAGATACTCGTTGACCCGCGCCGCAGTGATCGGGCGGTAACCGCAGACGATCGCGAACTGGATCAGGGACCGGTGCGCTATGGCGAGGGACGCCGGGGCCAAGGTGGATTTGCGGAACTCGATGTATTCTTGGACACGCGTGGCGCACGTCACCTGCTTCTCGATCTCCTCGTAGTTCTGGTAGAGGTTGGTGAGCTTGTTCATTGCGGAAAAGCCTCGCGCAGCAGTTGTTTCATCCCTGCGGCCAAATCTTTGCGGCGTTTCATATGTGCTTCCCACGTCAGAACGTTCCCTTGCCGTTCTCCAATCTCGTATCCGAGGAGTGCAGCAATGATGTCCTCAAGGTCTTGCTTGGAGAATAGCGCGGCGACCGTGTTGCCGTCTTCCAGCGCAGTCAGCAGCTTGTGTTCAATCACGCTTCGATTCGTTCGCTTAATCGAACAAGGATTTTCTGGATTCATATCATTCCCTTATCCTGGCAGTATTCTTGCCACGCGCTCAGGACTCCCATTGCCAGTTCAGCGTCAGTTCCGTTCAAATAATCTTCGCGATCGTGTGCTTCGACGCTATCAATTTCGCTGTAGCACCATTCCCGTTGTTCTGGCGTCATCGGTATTGTAATCCGTCCATTGATCCAACCACGTAGCGCCTTCTCGGTCATTCCGCACACGCAATGGGTTTCGCCTCGATCATTTGCCTCAGCTTCTTCTTGCGGGTAGCAGTGGCAGTGCTCTACTACAGGGCAGTTTGGAATTTCGTTCATAGGCTTTGCAGCATCTTCACCACGTTCTTCCACGAGCCGGGGCCGTTCTTGGCTCCCAGCAAGCGGTACCCGCTCGGGTGTTTCAGCACGTCTTTCAAATACTCCAGCTTCGCCGACGGATGCAGAATGTCCACACCGCAGGCGGCACAGAACGCGTCAATGGTCTTCGGCGGCACGTTGGCCCAGGTCCGCTTCTGCGAGAGCCTGAGCGTTGCGCCGTAGGATAGCCCGGCCTTGGCAGCGAGATCCTTCAGGGAAAGGCGATGGCCGCGGCGCTTCGGATCGCGGGCGACTAGGCGGACGAGGCAAGGTGGGAGGCGGTCTAAGGTATCGGTGAGGGTCACTGAATAAGATCTCCAGATTCGCACACCAGCGATATGCCTTGGCATTCCTCAACGTCCTCTGGCTTTATGCTGTTCTCGGTAGCGATGAGCTGCTTCCATTTATCCATGGCTTCGATCCAGTTTTTGGCGATCACCCACATGGGGCGATCCAGATCTTGTATGTGATACAGGTTGTTCATTCGTCCTTTACCAGCGAGGGTCGATTGCGCCGCAGCTCAATCAATCCTCCCAGGAACTCGTTCACCAATCGCTTCGCATCCTTCTGGCTGATCGGACGGTCGGTGTCCTTGCGCTGTTGCCAGATCAGATTCTCCAAAGCTCCGATGGAAATTTCACAGCAAGACGAGAAGGACTCCGCGGCCTTCTGGTCGTTGCCGATGACAGGGGCCAGCGCGGTCCAAGCTCCGATAAGGTCCGACACCGTGCGCACAGAAGCCCCCTCTTTTAATCGAAAGTTTGGCAGCCTCTCCGGATTCGCCGCCTTGATAGCGACGATGGCCTTGTGCGTGTCCTCGATGAACTTCTGAGCCATCGTCCGTCGAGTCTCGAACATTTCCATTTGAGCGTCCGTCCAAGTCGAAACCGGGCTGCTGCGTATGCGTTCGATGTCGCCGATCCACTCTCGGAATTCAGGGCATACAGCCTTTGCGGTACAATATTGGCAGCCTTCAACCGATGCCCGCCTCGGTGCATCCGGCGCGAAGCATGCGTCGTAGATGGCGTAGATTTCTTCGCGCGCGCGCTCGATGTCCTGCCGGCGGTAATAAACGGTATGAGGTTTGAAGGAGATGCGCGGCTGGCAGAGGATTCCAAAGTAATGTTCCTTCGGGTACACGTCGGCGACCATGGTGATATAGCACCGTAGCTGGAGATTGGCATCAGCGCCTTGGACGGGCTTGAACCCAAATTTCCGTTCGGCTATCAAGGCAGCATTCGGCAGCACCCACACCCCGTCCGGCGTCCCTCTCAGAATCGGCTTGTCGCCTCGGATGAGTTGGAACTCGACTTCGCTGTGATGGATGGCGTCGGTCATTGCGAGCCAAGCCTCGGATCAACATGAACCTTTGTCTCCGGCCCGATGAGACCGCCTTCTTGGAAGACGCGCTGCATCTCAAACTCGTCCTTGCCGGTGAAGATGACGATCTCCCAGCCTTCCGGAATGCCGTCGCCATGCGCTTCTCTGCGGACGTGCAGTGGCTTGCCGTCGTGGATGCGGCGAAGATTTTCGTGCGACAATCCCAACATGAGAATCTCCCCGCCGTTATCGCGCTTTGCTCTGGCGACAATCACAAGCGCCCCACTGCTTTGCCGACCAAAGAGAGCACTCTGGCAATCTCCGGGTTGGCGTTGAGCGCATCGATGGCTTCGTTCAAGTCCTTGAGTTCGGACTCCAAGCGGAGCTTCTTGCTTTTGAGTCTGTCGTTGATGGTCGTCGCGATCTCCGCGTTATCCCGCTGCTGAACCAATCCTCCGATGTATTCGTCTGGCATAACTTTCGTTCCTTTGGGTTGATGTTTATTCCTTCGGCAAACTCGGCAGTCCTCTGAGGATCAACTTGCCTTTGGCGATCTTCGAGATGCGGAACCGACCGCCCTTGACTTCAACGATTTCTCCGACTGCAAATATCGGCCCGCGATGTTCAGCCGGCGGAAGCTTTGCGGGGAACTGTTGGCTAGACTGTGCCTGCCTAATCTGGCTGACGAAGTCTTCGAGCTTGGCGCGTCGCTTCATCTCCTCGTCGGCTTGCTGCGGTGTGAGTGGTATCAACTGGCCTGTGCTTAGATCTTGCATATGGTTCCTTTCCCGGCGCCCGCCTGCTCGGATCAAGCGGGTCGCCGTCTACTAAGGTCTGAACACCGGCCCAACAACCCGAGACAAGCCGTGTCCAACGTGACGGGATTACGATCGATAGCCCCGTCGGTTCGCTTCATTCATTTTGAAGAATTCGTTTTCGACATCACGGTTGCCAGAAATTCTTGCTCTGCTTTCTCGACCGCGAGCAACAGGTCTAGTTGTGACGGCTTCAACCCATCCCTCGGTTTGCTCGGATCTGCGGCAAGCGCATGGAGTAATCGGCCTTCGTCCCGCACCTCGTCATCGTCCTCGATCTGCGTGACAGTGGACTCCAATGCCAAGCTGCCTGGGCATCTTTTCCGGCGCAACATCGCGGAGGGGCGGAAGAGGGATGGATTCATTTACCAGTTATCCAATTCTCGATTGTAGGCTTCTCTCGCTGCTTCGTGCGCTGCGGCCTGATACTCGCGCTGAAGTTCGTTGATCTCCTTGGTTGCTTGTGCGCGGGTTATCTCGCCACGGTTCTCGCGGTCAATGATGTCCTGCTCCTCTCGATCATATTGGGATTGGTTCATCGGGCTATCTCCTTGCGCTGGGCAATGGCCGCACGAACAATGTTGCAAAGAGTCTTTGTCGTCGCGTCCCATCCGACTTCACGACCCCAATCAGAATGCACTTGAGGCGCTTTGACGGCACTGCAAATCTCCGTCCATCTCAGTCTTTTTTCATCGGTCCAAGGACTGCCACTGTGAAATAGCAGGACAGCTTCAAGGGCCAACGGTGTGAAATCTTCTTCCATAGGTTATGGCGCGTTCATGACCCTGGCCTCCTTCAATCGTTTGAGGTAAATGTCCAGCGCCTTCAGGACATTCGGTTCCAAAGCAATCGTGTTTGATGGGCCGTAGCCGTTCTCGGTGGTGAGCACGACATGGAAACCGTCAAAGTCCGCATACACGCTGTCGCCAAGATAATCTTTGAACTCGCTCATAAAGGTTATTGCCTTGCCGCCCTGCGATTGATCCGGATTTGGCTGGCCACCGCAGGCCATTGCTGGATGATGCTCTCGATTCGGTCATCCGACAATTGGAGCAGTTCGTCCTGGTTCTCTGCCATCAGCCGCGCCTGTTTGCAGACAGCCACGACTTCAACATCGGTCACCTGGCTCTGTTCCATGTGCGCGCGCAGATCACGGTAAGATTCAGTGGCGAATAGTTCGCCGCCGGTTGCCGCAGCCGGTTCTCCTGCCGCTGCCTGCGGAGTGGACGCGACTGGTACGGTCGTCGCGGATGGCCCAGGCGCTTTGGCAGCAGCAGGAGAGGGTTGGGTTGGCGGCACAGGGGGCTGAGAAGTTGGTTGCGGGGCAGGTGCGGTGCCAAGGCCAGCGCCACTTTGCGACGAAACCACCGGCTGGGCAGGCTCCGTCATCGTCTGCGCTTCCTGCCGACGTTGGCGCGTGCGCTTTGGTTGGGCTGCGGTTGGGGCAGGGGCGGCGGCTTGCTGTTGCGGTGCGAGACCGGCGGCGGCTTCGGCTTTCTCGTCGCCTTCAAATGTCGGACGAGACATTTCAGCACCCGCGTTCACGTCGAACCAATCTTCGCGCTTCGCCATGCCGTCCTTGAGGCTCGTGTAAATCTTCCTCAAGGTCACCAGCTCTTGCTCGATGGACGCCTCAAGCTTATGGCCCAAACGCTTTTCCATCATCGCCACGTTCACGCCGAAGTCAGCGAAGGCTAGCACCATCTTTCGGATTCGGTCGGCAATTGGTTCGGAGTTGGACTTGAGGGTTTTCTCGCACTGCGCGACCGCATCATCAATGATGTCCCGAGGGATCACAGCCTCCATGCACGCGCGTTTCCTTCTGGCCGCGAGATTTGCGGTATGCTCATAAATGTCGCGGGGATCCAAAATCTTCTCCACCTTGCCGCCAGCCTTCCGCTCGTGCGGAACAACGAATGTCTTGGAATCGTAGAAGTTCGTCTGGAGGTCCCAAGCGTACGCCATCATCTGCGACTCGCCGTTGGTCTGCTCCAACTCGATGACGCCGCAATTAAAATTTCCCCAGCATTGGGCAATCACTTCCAGCAGGCGGATGGATGCGCCGGTGATGGTGGTCCCGCCGCGCGGATAAACGTATGTCGCTTCTTCGGCGAGGCCGCGCCTCTTGCACGCCTCGATGATCTGTTGGTAGGCGAAGTTCTGGTCGCGCGGGAACTTCTTGGCGACGACCAGACTGGCCTGAATTTCCTGAGCTGCCCTGCTTTGGGCGACGGCAACGGCCTGCGATGAGTGTGCTGCTACGGCGAATGGATTGGTTGAGTCGTTCATGTTACTTGCTGTTCCTTGGGAATGCTTTCTTTTCAGGGAGCGAGAGCCAGTTGCGCACGATCATCTCGGCTACCTCCTGCAAGGGTTGGCCGTGTTTCGAACAGCGCGCCTTGAAGCTCATATGGAGTTTTCTTGAGATGTAAATCTGCATCCGGGGGATGAACACTGGCTTGCTCATGGACGCGGAGTTTGGCAAAACGGAATCCGCGTGTCAAACTTATTTATTTGACGCTCGCCCGAATTCTGTCAGAGTCCGCTTGCCGATGCACCGGACCTTCTCCTTCTTTGTGGCCGGGACTCCTAAACCACAACCCCGGCCGAGGGCGTTTGCATTCAAGCGTGGTGATAAGACTCAGGTGCGGGTGTACGATCCGGGCTCATCCGAACACTGGAAATCTGAGATTGCTCTGGCCGCAAAGGAGGCTGGCATCACGAAGATCGACGGACCGGTAGGCTTGAAGCTGGTCTTCAGCTTTCCGAGGCCGAAGGCGCACTTCCGAGCAAACGGCTGCGTCAAGGACTCGGCGCCTAAATTCCATACGAAGAAGCCCGACTTCGACAATCTGGCTGCTGCTGTTAGCAACGCACTCACCAAGATCGGCGCATGGGAAGACGACGCCCAGGTTGTTTCATGCCGCGTCGAGAAACACTGGGCGCTTGGAAACTGGCAGGGCGGATGTTCCGTGGAGATAACGTCGATGACATGAACAGCCAGAAGTTATTCCGATTATTTCCACGAGCGAGCGACGAATGCGAAGATCTTCGCGGCATCGATATTGGACCGATCTATAAAGCCTACCTCAGAACCGGAAGCGTGCACCGCGCTGGAAAGGAATTTGGAATTAGCGGTGATACGGTTCATCAATACCTCAAGAAGGCAGGCAAGAAACTGCGGAACGCTAATTGGTCCAATGCAGAAATCCAGCTACTTCGCCAAGCTTACGCTGATCCAAGTCGAGTGAACGTGCCGGCGCTCGCGCAACAACTTGGTCGCCCGTACGCAGGGATCGCCTGCAAAGCTGAAGAACTTGGCTTGACGTCTGGCCGCGGCCATCAAGTAAAGAGGCCGGAAACGCTTCAGTTGATGGGCAGGATCATATCCGAGCGATGGAAGAAGCAGGGACATCCTCGCGGCATGGCCGGTAAAAAGCACACGCAGGAAACGAAAGACAAGATCTCCGAGAAAGGGACCGGAAGAATTATTCCTCCAGAGCAAATCCTTCGGTCGATGAAAGCGCGCGTAGCGAAGTATGGTAGCATGTCACCTCCAAGAGCCGGCAGAGGCTCATGGAAAGCTAGCTGGAGGGAAATCGGAGGCCAGCGGATTTACGCTCGCAGCCGATGGGAAGCGAATTATGCCCGCTATTTGCAGTTGCTTTTGGATGGTGGCGAGATCCTTAAATGGGAACATGAGCCAGAAACATTTTGGTTCGAAGGCGCTTCGGAGGCTCCGCGCTCGTATCTGCCAGATTTTCGCGTGACTTTGGAAGTTGGTATCTTCGAGTACCATGAAGTCAAGGGTTGGATGGACGATGTCAGCAAGGCAAAGATAAACCGCATGGCGGAATACTATCCGTCCATCACACTTGTTGTCAGAGATAAAGCATGGTTCAAATCGAATCGCAAAGCACTCAGCAAGCTCATTCCTGAGTGGGAGAGCTGACATGAAAACTTTCGGGCGGCCTGCCAACCTCGAACCAATACCGCGCGAGCTTACAATCGCGCTGACGCTTAGAGACCGGTGGGCGGCCCATCTTAGATTAAGATTATGGAGCCGACGACGTTCATCTATATCCTGAAAGATCCGAGGACTAGAAGTATTCGCTACGTCGGAAAGGCTGATAACCCGCAAAAGCGCCTCGGCTCGCATCTCGCGGATACCAAGCGAAATGCCTATCGCGTGCGATGGATTAATTCATTAAAGCGTCAGGGATTAAAACCAATTCTTGAAGTGATCGATGAGGTGCTACTTGCCGAATGGGAGGCTGTCGAGCGTGAGTACATTCGCGTGTTCCGATTGCTTGGAATGAAACTCGTGAATACTACCGACGGCGGGGATGGGCCGTCAAATCCATCGCCGGAAGTCCGTTGGAAAATCAGCCAAGCTCACATGGGTAAGAAAGTATCACCCGAAACCAGGGCCAAGCTTCGAGCCTTTATGCTGGGCAAGCGCCTCGCGCCTCACCATGCCGAGCGGCTAAGGACATGCAGCATTGGCCTCAAGCGATCAGAAGAGACAAAAGCCAGAATGCGAAGCGCGATGTTAGCCTTCCGATCAAAGGAGGAATGGAGCGAATACTTTTCAAAGTTCAGGGGTCGCAAAGTTACCCAGGAGATACGCGCTAAACTTTCCGAATCGCACAAAGGAAAGAAGCACTCGGCTGAAACCAAAGCGAAGATGAGCGCTGCGCATAAAGGCAGACGCAAGTCACCAGAAACGAGGGCTAGAATGTCAATCGCCCAAGGCAGAATTAGGGCCGAGAAGCAGAAAAGGGATAAGCAACTACGACTGGCCATCTAGCGGAGGAAGAGGATGGGTCTCGATCCAAACTTTTATCAATTCGTTCATCGCGCCTATGGGAATTTTCACAATTTTCCCAATGAACGCTGGCGAAATTTTTTCCTTCGCCGCCTCCGGATTCACCTTGATGCAACGCTCCTTGGCATCCACGAAGATTACGCATCCCTCCTCCAGATCCTTCTTGCACCCGGCGCACATGCCATGCTTGTAGGTCGTCTGTTTCCGGTCGAGAAGGTTCGGCACCTTGTCGGGCAGATCGCCCAGCCTCATCCGAATATTGGTCGGCTTGCCACATAGCTCGCAAGCCATCTCCACCTCCGTGTTTTTGGTATTGTGCTTTGTTGCCATCGGTGTAGTTTGATTCCTGTGTACGGTAATCCTTGGGTTGTTTGGTGCCCCGCGTCAATTCTGGCGCGGGGCTTCTTTCTTCAATGAAATCAGGTAGTCATCCCGGGTTTCGCGCGTCGGCCATGGACATCGCAAAGCGCGAGGGAATTCCCGTCAAACGCGCGAACAAGATCTTGGCCAGTGCCGGGAGAAAGGCGAGCGCGAAAGCCCGCCGCAAAAATCCGCGGCTGAACCGGATCAGGGGCGGATACTAAGCTGCCCTCTTCACGTCGAGAATCGATTGCGCATCTAGGCAAGCCGCGCGCACGTTCGATCCGCTCCCCACAGCAATTTCCAGCGCACGCTGTTTCGGGAATCCCCACTTCCGCATCAGGAATCCAGCGATCTCTTCGGTGGTCCATGGCTAGGGAAGATAAACGGACTTTAGGGTTGGATTGCAATAAAGAGCAACGGTCGCCAAGTTCGATACGGGATGAACAAGCACGTCGCACAGCGCCATCAGCATGATCTCCTCCAAGACGTGACGCGCATCGGCCGGCGTCTGCTTCTCTGTCCGGTGGAAGTCGGTGTCCCGGGTCGGCGATCTGCGCGAGGTCGGATGGCAGATCACTGGGAACCGCGCTGCAAGCCAGTCCAGCGAATGCTGGTCGCCGGAAGCGACGTAGACCAGATCCGGTTTCTCCTGCCCGATGGCCGCGGCGTACTGTTCCAACGTCTGGCTCTTGTGCGGATAGATCTGCTCGCCTGAATGTCCGTGCCACCGGATCTGAGCGGCGACAATCTTCTTCTCGGTTGGCATTAACTCGTCGACGAATCTTTGAACGAAGTCAGTGCATGGCGGAACCGGGATGAAGTTATCGAGCCAGAGTTTGTTGCAGTCGGTGCGCCATGTCGGCCGGGACTTTCCTTGGTAAAGCTCAGCGGCATTCCGCCACGTCAGCCATTGAGACGGGTGAACGCAGACGATTTCTGTCACGTCCTTCGGGATCTCGATCGGAAGGAAAAGCTCCGGCCAGAGATCCTCGCCAGGTTCGGTATAGAGCGATCCCGTCCAGCGCGGGTAGGCGTTAGCCTCATGCAACCAGATGACGAGGTTGTTAATGATTGAGCCAAGACCCGCGACGTGCGCTTCGACAATGCAGCTTTTCATTTGATTGATCCGTCGGTGTAGCGGCAGCATAGTAATCACGATGGCATCGCTTTCTCCATCGGATTTATCCGCGACGGCCCACTGCTCCTGCCTCCGGTCAGAACCTCGATCTCCGCTTCGAGCTGGCGGATGCGTGTCTCGTAAATCGCAATCGTATGCTCCAGCGGAAATACCCAGCCGTTGTCGTAATAGATCTCCTTCAGTGCGGCGGTGAACTTGGACGCGGGTTTCTTTTTCATGTCATCTTGCGGTTGAATGTTCCGGTCTGAGACGCAGGCGCAGCCGAAGCGCGACGGGCTCTGCCTCGCGCCCACTCACGCAGGGCAGTGATCTGTGTCGCCATCGTGCGGGACAGCGGCACGGTGCAACTGATCGCGTCCACCAGATGCTTGTCTGCCACTTCGGTGTTCTCATCGAAAGCAGCGAATAGCCCTTCGTTCACGGCTGCCTCGATCTCTGCTCCCGTGAACTCGGCAGTCATGTTGGCCAGAGTTGCCAGATCGAACTTGTCTGGATTCCTACCGCGCTTCGCGATGTGCAATCTCCAGATGTCGGCGCGATCCTGTTCGTCTGGCAAGTCAGCAAAAAACAATTCATCGAAGCGGCCCTTGCGCAGGAACTCTGGTGGGAGTTGAGAGATGTCATTCGCAGTAGCGAACACAAACACCGGACTTGTTTTTTCGTTCATCCAATTTAAGAATTGGCCGAAGACGCGCGACGAAGTGCCGCCGTCAGTCGAGCCGGATGACTTGGAACCGGAAAAGCCTTTCTCAATTTCATCTGCCCAAAGTACACACGGCGCCGCAGCCTCGGCCGTCTGGATTACCGTCCGCATGTTGGCCTCAGATGCGCCAACTAAACTGCCAAATATCTTTCCTGCTTCCAACTTGAGAAGCGGCACGCCCAAGATCTTCGCGGCTGCTTTGGCAGTCAGGCTTTTTCCAACGCCAGGAATCCCCGTCACCAGAACGCCCTTCGGAACTGGCAATCCGTAGTCCGCAGCCTTCTTACTGAATGCCAGTCTGCGCTTCGTGAGCCAGGACTTGAGGCATTGCAACCCACCGATGTCGTCCAGTCCCAGCGACGTTTCAACAATCTCAAGGATGCCATTCTTTCTGATGGTCTGCGCCTTCTGGCGAGCGATGATTTCAGGAGTGATGTCGCCGCACTCGACGAAGGAAAGAGCGAACGCTTCCTCTGCCTCCGAAGTTATCAGGCCCGATGCCGCATCGAGAATCGCATCAGTATTTCCGTTGATCTCAATTCCCGCAGACTTGGCTACACCTTCAAGAACCACGCGGAGTTGAGCACGATCCGGCAGCGGAAAGTCAATCACAGCCACGGACTTCTCCAGCTCCGGCGGCAACCGCAACTGACAACCGATGATGACCAGCATGCGACTGCTCATCTTCCCGATAGCCATCACGTCTTTCAGTTTCCGCACCAGCAGCGGGTTGGGGTCGATGAGCCATTGATGAAAATCGTTCAGCAGAATCAGTGATTTTTCAGGCAGGTTTTTTATCTCATCAAGCGCGGCAATCGGTTCCTCGGTATCCGGTATCTGCGTTCCGTTGGCAATGTTCAGGAGCCCGGTTGTGCAAGACCACGAATGCAGGGTGAAGTCCCTCTCTTTGGCGATCTCCCTGAAGAGGGCATGAATTCGCGTTTCTTCGTGGCTGACGATGAGTAACGCCGGACAGCCGGCCCGAATGTAACTGATGATTTGTGCCTTCATAAATTCAGCATGAGCTGGGTCGTTTTCTTTTTCATTCGCCGCTTCACCCAATGCTTCTTAATGTCTGCGCTCTGTCGCGCTCTAGCTTCGGGAGATTGAAAGTACTTCTTTCTGGCGGCGCTGATCTTTGCTTTTGCTTCGGGAGATTGTTTCCGGCCTAGCTGCGACGCACGAATGCGATCCTTGATCTCCGGCCATCGTGCCTTTGAATCAGCGGACAGCTTTGCTCTGGCTTCGGGAGACTCGAATCTTTTCTTGGTACGAACGGCCGCCTCAGCGCGCGCTTCTGGAGTCCACCGTGCCTTTTGACTAACGCTTTGTCTGGCTCGCAATTCAGGGCATGCCCATGCTCGCTTTTCTGACTCGCTCTGCCTTTGTCTCAGTTCCTTTGAAAGGAAGCGGCGTTTACCTGCGGCGCTGATTTTCGCTCGCGCCTTCCTGGACATTTTTCTTCCAAGCATGAACTTCTCTCCACCGAGGCTGATATTTGTCAGCCGATGCCCGGCTTGCTTGAAGTCGCGGATCATTTCAACTTCGAGACTCAGTGCTTCGGATTGCGACAAGCCAACAATCAGCGGCACCAGTTCCGGTTTCAGTCCCTGCCGTTTGAGCTGCATGATCCACCGAAATTTGTAGGGATTGAGATGACTCTTCTCGCAGCAATGACCCATCAGTCGCTCTCTCAGGGGTTGGCTTGTGATGCCGATGTACCGGATTGCGTTTGGAATGCTCGGATTCCTCAGTGCGTAGAGAGTAAAAATGATTTCCTGCTCGGCCATGAGTTCGCTTGCGACTGAGAACCCGTGCAAAGGGGAGCGCACAAGCCAGGCCGAAGCCCATCGCAAGCGAAATTACACTGAGTTCTCAGGTCAGCACACTCATCGAATCACCTTCCGCAATCGCTGTCAATCACAGTTCAAACTTCGGCCCGCTCAAAACTTGGTACTCCCAATCCAAAGCCGCCTGCCTGTTCTCGAACACGGCGCTCTCACCGGTGGCAAGGATGGTGGCTTTCCATGGACCAGACCAGCGGCGTGTCCAGGCGGCCGCCCTTCCGCGATCACCAAAGAGCCATCGGATCACGCGGAAGGCGCAGCGTTTCGCAGCGGTGCAGGGAAGGATGGTTGAGATCCGCCTTGTCCTGACCTTATCCAGCTCCAGATCCACGCCGGGATCGTCGCCGAGGAATTGGACCGTGCCGTCAGGCAGAATCGTTATCGTCTTCATAAGTTCGGAGGGGGCCATCGTAAAACATCTGCACTTCGGTGACCGGGATCTGGCACTGGCAAACAGCGGTAATGGCTGGAGGCGGAATGAACTTGCTGCGATTGACCAGCCATGCAAGGTGCTGCGCGTTGCACTTCGGGCAGCGGCCGATGTACTGCGACATCTCGTCGCGAGGTACCAGCATCTTTTTCGGATTCATTACGCTAAGATTTTCTGGAACCGCTCGTAAGCCTGGCGCTCAAGCAGCGGCTCAAACTTCATCTTGCCAAACGTCGGTCTGCCATTCGCTCTGGCGATCGGTGCCATGCCCATGAAGTATCCGTCGTCATCGGACTCGACGTACATGTGGACGACCTCTCTCTTGTTCTGCATCTCAGCCGCCGGCGTTCCGTCCCACTGTCCGTTCTCCAGCGTAGCGTGCCACGCCTCGCCGAGCATGATGAAGACGCTGGCGTTCTGTTGGCGGGCAATGGCGCGGAGCTGAATGACGTCCGCCTCTTTCTCTTCGTCGTTCTTCCACGGGCAGGCGATGATCTTCATCTCGCCGTGTCCGATGAGAAACGCGCATGGAACGAGATGGCCGAACTCTTCAAGGTTCAGCCGCGCTTGGTCCGCGAGTTCGTCGAGCATGTGCTGGAGTTTGGCGTTCATGGTTACACCTTCTGCTGCTGCGCCACGGTTTCGCTCT
>Ga0207670_10000852_pt1 | contig 16014 bp, 16 predicted proteins | sample KBSS23HmetaG_FD_184339 | JGI IMG/M metagenome (GOLD analysis project Ga0207670, IMG submission 184339) | Switchgrass rhizosphere microbial communities from Kellogg Biological Station, Michigan, USA - KBS S2-3H metaG (SPAdes) (version 2) | ecosystem: Host-associated > Plants > Roots >... | reverse complement strand
GGTACCGGTTCCAAGTTCAGTTGGCAAAACTTATGATATTTATGCCAGCTGTAATTTGCTTAGCGATAACCAAACATTATGGAATGATAATTATAAAAGATCCACAGATTATGATGTACAACCTAATGTTGTCATTGAATGGATCACGGATGATTTCGGTGAGAATTTTCCTTATAAAGAAAAAAGAAAAAAAAGATAATTTAAAAGCCCCGATAATCCGGGGCTTTATTTTTTTATAACAATCCTTTCTGCAGTAAATATTCTGCTATTTGAACTGCATTAGTCGCAGCACCCTTTCTAAGATTATCTGAAACCACCCACATGTTTAAAGTCTTTGGTTGTGTTTCATCTCTTCTCAATCTTCCCACAAACACTTCATCTTTTTCATGAGCGTCCATAGGCATAGGATATTGTTGTGTTGAAGGATCATCTACCAACACAACTCCCGGTGCAGATTGTAACAATACTTTTATATCATTAAGATCATAGTCATTTTCAAACTCTACATTCACTGCTTCACTATGTCCGCCCATTACAGGAATACGTACCGTAGTTGCCGTCACACGAATTGAATCATCACGCATTATCTTTTTTGTTTCATGCACCATTTTCATTTCTTCTTTGGTATACCCGTTATCCAAAAAAACATCGATCTGTGGAATAACATTGAGGTCAATCCGATATTTATAGGCCATTTCGTATTCGCCATTCAATCCTTTCACCGCCTTATCTCTTTCACCCATCATTTGATCAACAGCTTTTTTGCCGGTGCCAGTTACACTTTGATAAGTACTGACAACAATACGGCTTGCTTTATATTTTTTATGCAAAGGATTCAACGCAACAACCATCTGGATAGTGGAACAATTTGGGTTTGCAATTATCTTATCATTCTTTGTCAAAATATCTGCATTGATCTCAGGAACAATCAATGGTTTTGTAGGATCCATTCTCCATGCACTTGAGTTATCAATAACAGTAATGCCTGCCTCAGCAAATTTTGGCGCCCATTCCAATGAAGTGCTTCCCCCTGCAGAAAAAATAGCAACTGCTGGTTTAGCCGCAATCCCATCAGCCATGCTCACTACTTTATATTTCTTTCCCTTAAACTCCACTTCTTTACCAACACTTTTTTCTGATGCAACCGGAATTAATTCAGTTACCGGAAAATTTCTTTCTGCAAGAACTTGTAACATTTTAGTGCCAACCAATCCTGTGGCGCCGACTACTGCAACTTTCATTTTACTAACTTTTGATTTATTAATTAAAAAATAAAGCCTTCCGTTTGGAAGGCTTCAAGCTTTTATATGATCACATACATAACGCTGCAAACCTCCCTTCAGGAATGTTTCTTTGTGCGTTTTGTATGTTTCTTATTTGTCATACTGAGCCGCAAAGATAGGTTTGAAAACTTTTCATCCCAAATTTGAAATGAAATTAATTATGCTACTAACGTTTATTTGATAGGGATTTATTAATTTGAAAGATGCTTTTGAGAAAATTGCTCCTTATCCTGCTTTTCTCTCCTTTATATGTATTATCACAGAATCGTTATGACGTTGTGATCGACGAAATAATGGCTGATCCTACACCACAAATTAGCTTACCATCAAACGAATGGATCGAATTAAAGAATGTCTCAGCAAACCCGGTCAATCTTCAAAACTGGAGAATTGGTGATGCAACCGGGCTAAGTGGACCGATGCCAAATTTTGTTTTACAGCCTGATAGTTTTGTCATCGTTTGTACCGGCAGCGTTGTTGCTGCAATGCAAGTTTATGGAAGAGTGGTCTCTGTTATAAGTTTTCCATCACTTGATAATGATGGTGATCAACTTTATTTGAAAAGCAATACCGGCTTAACTATTCATGCAGTCAGTTATTCTTTATCATGGTATCAAAATGCTGTAAAGAGTGATGGAGGGTGGACATTGGAAATGATCGATACAAAAAATCCATGCTCTGGTATTAATAATTGGAAAGCAAGTATAGATGCAAGAGGTGGAAGTCCAGGAATAAAAAATTCTGTTGATGCTGTTAATAATAACCAATCATCGCCATCAATAAAAAATGCTTATACAATTGACAACCTCAATATTGTTATTGTATTCGATGAACCGGTTGATAGTTTGAAAGGAGCTACTGTTGCTAATTATTCTATTGATGGTGGTTTGAGTATTCAATCTGCGACTTCAATTTCTCCATTATTTGATAAAGTTCAATTGAGGTTGACAACTGCAATGCAGGCAAATATTGTTTATACAATCACAGTATCTAATGTAACTGATTGTAAGAATAATTCGATCGGTACAAAAAACAAAACAAAGATCGGTTTGCCGGTTGATGCAGCAGTAATGGAAATGGTTATCAATGAAATTTTATTTAACCCTAAAAGCGGCGCAAGCGACTATGTAGAATTTTATAACCGAAGCAATAAAATTTTTGATGCAAATAAATTATATATCGCAAACAGAAACAGCAGCGGCGCTATTAATTCACCAAAACTTATATCAATAATACCTTATTATATTTTTCCCGGTGATTATCTTGTTGTAACAGAAGATGCCGTTAACCTTCCATTGAATTACATGGTACAAAATCCCGATGCAGTGTTTGTCGTTTCTTCGATGCCTTCATTTCCGGATGATAAAGGTGATGTGATCCTGCTAAATCTCCAGGGCGCAGTTGTTGATGAAGTAAAATATTTAGATGATTGGCAATTTGCTTTGATCGCTAATCCTGATGGAGTTTCACTAGAAAGAATAGATCCCGATGGAACTTCTCAAGAGGCGACTAACTGGCATTCGGCTGCATCAACTGCAGGATATGGAACACCTACGTATAAAAACTCACAGTATAAATTATTACAAAGTATCAATGCCTCAGTTGAAGTAACGCCTAAAGTTTTTTCTCCTGATAATGATGGCCGTGATGATATTGCCACTATTCAATACAAAACAACTGAACCCGGGTATATCGCCAATATTACAATTTATGATGCCAACGGAAGGCCGGTTCGTAATCTTGTAAAAAATGCAACACTTGGTTTGCAGGGATATTGGGTGTGGGATGGCCTGGATGATAAAAAATTAAAGCTGCCCATAGGCACGTATATTTTATTTACGGAGATTTTTAATCTTAGTGGCAAAAAAGAGATCTTAAAAAATGTCGTAGTGCTGGCTCGTCAACTCAATTAACTTTTTTGCTTCACCAAAACAAAAAAGCCTTTGCAAATGCAAAGGCTTTCAATTCTATTTGATCAGTCCCAATGATTATCCAGGTTGATCTCAAACTTTGTAAGATCTTTAAATTGCTGGATCCGCTTATCGATATCTTCTCTTTTTAATTCCTTCAATCGTTGTGTGCCAAATTTCTCAACACAAAAACTTGCCATGGCACTGCCAACAATGATAGCCGATTTCATGTTTTCAAAACTGATATCTTTTGTACGGGCAATATGACCAATGAAGCCACCCGCAAAAGTATCGCCTGCGCCAGTTGGATCAAATACTACTTCAAGCGGAAGTGCCGGTGCAAAAAATACCTGGTCACCATAAAACAATAAGGCGCCATGCTCACCTTTTTTTATAATAAGATATTTAGGACCCATTTCCATAATGGCTTTCGCTGCACTCACCAATGAATATTGACTACTCAGCTGTCTTGCTTCTGCATCATTCACCAACAACACATCAACTTTTCTTAAAACTTTTTCAAGGTCTGCCATCGCTGAATCCATCCAAAAATTCATGGTATCAAGCACTACCAATTTAGGTTTATTCTTTAATTGATTGATCACCGATAACTGAACTACAGGAGCAAGGTTTCCAAGCATAAGGAACTCACAATCCTGGTAACTATCCGGCACCACAGGCTTGAAACTTCCAAGCACATTTAATTGCGTTTCTAATGTATCACGGGTATTCATGTCAAGATGATAACGGCCACTCCAGAAAAAAGATTTTTCATTTTCTTTTATCTGTACACCATCCATCATTACACCCCTTGCTTCTAACATTTTCAATTCTTCTTTGGGAAAATCACCACCCACAACGGAGATCTGTTGTACAGGTCGTGTAAAATTGGAAGCACTCCATGCTATATATGTGGCAGCGCCGCCAATTATTTTATCACTTTTACCAAAGGGAGTTTCTATTGCATCAAAGGCCATTGAGCCAACTACGATAAGAGACATTCGTTCTTTTATTTTAGATTTAAGATTGCGGAAAACCGGCCGCAAACCTACAGGTTTTTAAGTTTACATTTTCAACTTACATTTGTTAATAGAACTTATCTTTGATTTATTATGAAAGCAACCAGGAAAAAAGCTTCTAAAAAAGAATTCATTCTGAAAAAAGCTGCGCAAATGTTCCGCGAAAAAGGATTTGCAGCCACCTCAATGCGTGATCTTGCGGAAACAGTTGGCATCGAAGCGGCCAGCTTGTACAATCACATTCGGTCTAAGAATGAAATGTTGGAAAGTATTTGCTTTGATGTTGCCAACCGTTTTACCATTTTTATGGATGAACTGGAATCCGGTAACCAGGGCACGATCAAAAAAATTGAAACACTTCTTCGTTTTCACATCAAGCAAATGATCGAAACATTTGAAGAGGTGATCGTCTGTGATCGTGAATGGAAACATCTTGACGAGCCTTATCTTTCAAATTTTCATAACCAACGCCGTAGCTATCGCAAACGTTTTGCTGCTATCATTGAAGAGGGTATTTCAAAAAATGAGATCAAAAAGATCGATGCGCCTACAGCCGTCCTTATAATGCTTCATTCAGTAAATGGTATTGAAAGCTGGCATCGCTCCACCGCCAAGATCAGCTCAAAAGATCTGGAAGATAATATGGTTTTAATAATGGTAGATGGATTGAGAAAATAGAATATGTCCATTCATTTTTATCCGCTCCGAATAAAAAAAATTAATAAGGAAACAGATCAGTGTGTCTCGGTGGAATTTGAGATCCCGGAATCGCTATCAAATTCTTTTCAATTTAAGCAAGGACAAAGCCTCACCATGCGAACAAACCTAGATGGCGAGGAGGTTAGAAGAACATATTCACTCTGCAGTTCACCACTTGATAAAAAATGGAAGGTGGCCATTAAGAAAGTAGATGGTGGCTTGTTCTCTTCTTTTGCGAACGATAATTTAAAAGAAGGCGATCTCCTGGATGTAATGGAGCCCGTTGGTAAATTTTATACAGACCTGGATCCTTCGAATAAAAAAAATTATCTCGCATTTGCAGCCGGCAGTGGAATTACACCAGTTATATCGATCATAAAAACAGTTTTAAAAACAGAGCCTCAAAGCACATTCACATTAGTATACGGAAATCGCAGCCGCAGCTCAATTATTTTTTTTGAAGAATTGGAAGGTTTAAAAAATAAATTCATTGAACGCTTTAGTTTCATAAACGTTCTTAGTCGCGAAAGAACAGAAACTCCGATCAACTTTGGCAGGATAGATATTGGTAAACTTACCGAATTAGAAAAGCTGATCGATTATAAAAAGATGGACGAAATATTTATTTGCGGTCCTGAAGAAATGATCTTTTGTGTAAAAAACTTTATAGAACAAAAAGATATCAGCGAAAAGAAAATACATTTTGAATTATTTACTACATCGGGGCAGAAAAAGAAGTCGGGAGTCGGGAGTCAGGAGTCGGGAGTTAAAGAAGGACCACAAAGTAAGATCACCGTGAAGGTTGATGGAAGAAGCTTTGATTTTGATCTTTCATTGAATAGCGATACAACAATTCTGGATGCTGCATTAAAACAAGGAGCAGATCTTCCTTTTGCCTGCAAAGGCGGTATGTGCTGTACCTGTAAAGCAAAATTATTGGAAGGCGAAGTGGAAATGGATGTGCATTGGGGATTAGAGCATGAAGAAGTGGAGCAAGGATATATTCTTACCTGTCAAAGCCATCCTAAAACTGAAAAGGTGGTTGTTGACTTCGATATAAAATAAAACCTGCATTGTTGGAACAGCATACGAAAAGAACAACCCCCAATATCAATCAGGGGTTGTTTGCTACTAATCAGACCCGACATAAACACTTATTCATTATGAAAAATCGGGCGGTTTGGTAATATTGGTTTCTCCAGGAAAATTGTTTAGATCATTCTTTCTTATCTCAATCTCTGTTTGAATGGCTTTTATTGTCAACTTACATTTTTCATAATCATCTCCCATATTATTATCAGTGATCATTTTTGTATACTCAGAAGTATGTGTGGCTAATAAGTCCATTAGCTGCGAATTATCAAGACTATGCAATTCGTACATTGAAGGCTAGTTAGTTGATGACCTTCTATAACAACAAAAAGCGTACGATGTTTGGAAAGGAAACTATGAAATTTTACTATTTATGAATTTCTTGACTAAGATTATCCTGACCAATATCATTGACTAACACCCGTTGGTTTTCGTTAGATTTGCTATCTAATCCTTAAAGCGATGGCAACATTGGATCTCGAAAAAATATTCCAGGGTAAAATCGATAATGAAATAAAATTAGAGCCTAAAGATTGGATGCCGGATGCTTATCGCAAAACAAATATCAGGCAGGTAAGCCAACATGCTCATAGTGAAATTGTAGGCATGTTGCCTGAAGGTGCTTGGATCTCAAGAGCTCCCTCCTTAAAAAGAAAAGCAATCTTGATCGCAAAGGTCCAGGATGAAGCGGGACATGGTTTGTATTTATATAGTGCCTGTGAAACTTTAGGGATCACAAGAGAAGAAACGATCAATGATCTGCACAGTGGTAAAGCAAAATATTCTTCCATTTTTAACTATCCAACTAAAACATGGGCCGATATCGGTGCTATTGGTTGGTTAGTTGATGGTGCAGCGATCATGAACCAGGTAATGCTCACAAGAACTTCTTATGGCCCATATGCGAGAGCAATGGTAAGGATATGTAAAGAAGAAAGTTTTCATCAACGGCAGGGATTTGAAATTTTATTGGTATTAAGCAAAGGAACTGATGAACAAAAAGCAATGTGCCAGGATGCGATCAATCGTTGGTGGTGGCCATCATTGATGATGTTTGGCCCGCATGATAGTGAAAGCACCAACAGTGAGCAAAGCATGAAATGGAAAATAAAAAGAAAAACGAATGATGAGCTTCGCCAAAATTTTGTTGATATGTGTGCAGAACAGGTAAAAGTTTTAGGAATGAAATTGCCAGATGATAAATTGAAATGGAATGAAAAAAGAATGCATTATGATTTTGGGGAAATAAATTGGGATGAATTTTGGAATGTCGTGAAAGGAAATGGTCCTTGTAATAAAGAAAGGTTAGATGCAAGAAAAAAAGCCTGGGATGAGGGTGAATGGGTCAGGGAAGCTGCAGCGGCATTTGCTGAAAAAAGATCGAAACGAAATAAGGCTGCTTAATTAATAATTAAAAATTAATAATGAATAATTATTTAAGAAAGTTGTATTACGGAGACATTCCTGAAGATAAAGCTGGTGGCAATATTGTTTCAAGTGATTCAAAAAGCGACTGGCCGCTCTGGGAAGTCTTTATCAGGAGCAAACAAGGTCTGGATCATAAACATGTAGGCAGCCTGCATGCAACAGATGCGCAAATGGCAATGGAAAATGCAAGAGATGTTTATACAAGAAGGATGGAAGGGGTAAGTCTTTGGGTGGTTGAATCAAAATATATTCATGCTTCTAATCCTGAAGAAGCAGGAGAATTATTTGAACCTGCAGTTGATAAAATTTATCGTCATCCAACTTTTTATGATCTGCCTGATGAGGTAAATCAAATGTAAAACCCCAACCATATAGGGGAGAAAAAATGAAACAAGTATTAATTGACTATACATTACATCTAGCGGATGATTCTTTGATTCTCGGTCAAAGAAATGCAGAATGGTGCGGACATGGCCCGGTACTGGAACAAGACATTGCCATCACTAATATTTCACTTGACCTGATCGGGCAATCAAGAAATTTTTATCAATATGCAGCAACTTTGATCGGCAAGGATGCAACAGAAGATTCATTGGCTTATTTAAGGAAAGAAGAAGAGTTTAAAAACTGTTTGCTTGTCGAACAACCAAAAGGCGATTGGGCGCAAACAATTCTCCGGCAATTTTTCTTTAGTCAATATCAATTTTTATTATTTCAACAATTGCAAAATAGCAAGGATGAACAACTTGCCGCAATCGCAGAAAAATCTCTGAAAGAAGTTACCTATCATCTTCGCTGGAGCAGTGAATGGGTAATAAGATTTGGTGATGGGACAGACGAGAGTCATCAGCGTATGATAAAAGCAATCGATGAATTATGGAAATATACGGATGAATTATTTTCAGCTACGAACTATGAGTTACAAGTTGCGAGTGATGGAGCTGGTATTGATGTTTCAAAACTAAAAGAACAATGGCTGGCTAAAGTAAAAGAAATTTTTTCTGAAGCTACATTACCCATTCCTGGAAAAACTTTTGTGCAAGGAGGTGGTAAAGAAGGAAGACACACAGAGCATTTAGGTTATATTCTTACTGAATTACAATATATGCAAAGAACCTACCCCGGATGCGATTGGTAACTTAAATGCTCAGTGATATTTTGAAAAATAAATTATCAAATGCGTTAAAGATCTTTTTATCGGTCCTTACAATAGCATTTTGTTTTTTTATACCTCATTATGCTAATCTCACCATTTTTGTCTACCCTATAGTTATACTATTTGTCGTTTGGTTATTTTTAAAATACGTTTTCAGGGAGACCTTCGCAGATATTTTTTTCAGTTTCAAAAGATTTAAAATAAAAGCAATTTGGGTCGGTGTTATTGCCGCAATTTTATTATCACTTTTTTTCAGATTTGCATGGGACCCGTTTATCAATAGCATTCTTCCATCAGGCAAAATAGATCTGTCTGATTTTGCAAACATTCGCAATAGCCCTGTGAATTATGTTATTATTCTAATTATAGCCCTTCTTGTTGGAGGTTTTTATGAAGAAATTATTTTTCATGGTTTTATATTTACCAGGCTTGAAAAAACTTTCAAGGGTAAATGGGCTACATCTGCAGCTTTTATCCTGACAACCATCATTTTTGGTCTTTACCATTTTCAACAAGGCATAAAAGGAATATTGCTTACTGCTATTGCGGGTGCAGTATATCATGCGTTGATACTAAAGTTTAACCGAAATTTGTGGTATGGTGTCTTTGTCCATGCTTTTTTTGATTTCATTGGATTGACACTTATTTATCTTGGAAAACTATCATGACAACACATCAAATAGATAAACAAACTATTTATTCTTACCTGGAAGAGATCAACGATCCGGAAGTTCCTGTATTGTCCATCATTGACCTTGGCATTGTAAGAGATGTTAAGATGAATGATGAAGAATTAGAAGTGATCATTACACCTACTTACACTGGTTGTCCTGCAATGGACATGATCACAGCTACTATAAAGATTCAATTAGCTACTCTTGGTTTTAAAAAAATAAAGGTCACACAAGTGCTTTCCCCTGCATGGACAACAGAATGGATGAGCGAAGAAGGAAGAAGAAAATTGAGAGAATACGGTATCGCACCTCCAAATCCCAAACAACAGGTTTGCGATCAGAAATTATTTGCTGCTGCTGAAGCCGTGCAATGTCCGCATTGTAATTCTTATCATACACATCGCATCAGCGAATTTGGTTCTACTGCCTGCAAAGCATTGTACCAATGTGATGATTGCAAAGAGCCATTCGATTACTTTAAGTGTCATTAAATTTCACCTGAATTTTTACTTGGAATCTGTATATTCAAAGAATAATTTTTACGGACCTCAAATCTTATTCCACCACACAACAACTATTATGAAACAATTATTATTTACCATCCTGGTTTGCTGTACTTGTGCGATCGCATCACCTGGTCAGCCTAAACCAGAAGATAGCACGGCCAATCAGAAATTTTATTTTTCTTCTACTCTTTATAATGATCCTGCAGCTGTAGATAAAGCCATACCGTCTCTTGCAGAAAAGGTTATTAATAATTTTTCTACAGAAAACAAGAAAGATTGGCAAAAACAGGCTGATTATAATGCGTTGGCACATAATTTTAAAAACTCTCTTGACGCAATTGACTCTCTTCGGAAAAAAAATGACAACAAATCGGGTGAAATGGAACTTAGGAGTTATGATCTTGCCATGATTAAAGACAAAGAAAAACCAGGATCATTTGACCAGGTATTTAAACAGGAGTATTCAACAGCCTACAACCAATTATCATTCAGAAAAAAAGTTTCTGCTGCATTTTTTGATACTTCGGCTGTTACTCAATCCAAAAAAGATTATACTGAGTTTACAGAAAAGTTTAAAAAAAATAAAACCGATAGTCTCACTAACGAAGAGGCTCAGTCGCTTCTTGATAAATACCTTGCAAATTCGGTGTACGGTAAAATACAGCCGTTGATGTCTACCTACACGAGTGATCCGAAATACCAAATGATGTTCCCGGCGATCAAAGGTTATAACTGGGCCGGCGTGGCTCCTGTACAAAATGTTACAGAGCCTGCAGACCAAAAAATTAAATACAAATTATTAATGGAGCTAACTGCATTTGCTGCAAAAGGGCAGGAAGCAACTGCTAAAAATGAAATTAATGGGGGAATAGGTGAAGTTGCCCGTAAAGTGAATTTGCATGTGGCCGCTGGCGTTCCGCAGAAAAATATTGACATGGTCGTTATCGTTCATGCAGGTGCCTTGTTTGCTTTTCTTAACAATGAAAAGTACAAAAGAAAATATGGGATCGATAATCCCAATATCACTATGATAAAAGACCTGCAAAATTTCGGAGCAAAAATTATTGTATGCGGACAGGCAATGACATTTTTGAGGTTAGAAATGGAAGACCTTGTCCCCGGTATCAAAGAAGCCTTGTCAGCACAAACTGTATTGTCTACTTATGAATTAAAGGGCTATAAGCTTTATGATGTAACGTTAGACTAATAAACCTTATTTAAAAGAATCCGCATCCCGATAAGCTTTTATTAAAGCCATCTCACCTTCTTTACCGGCAATGGAGTTCCCATGTTCCATTCCTAAAATCCCTTTGTATCCTTTATCGTAAATGTGTTTGAAGATATTTTTATAATTCATTTCACCGGTGCCGGGTTCTTTTCTTCCCGGGTTATCACCAATTTGGAAATACCCGGTTTCATCCCATACTTTATCAATATTGGCAATGATATTTCCTTCATTTCGTTGCATATGATACATATCAAATAAAAATTTGCATGCAGGACTTCCAACTGCTTTGCAGATCATAAAGGCCTGGTCTGTGTGACGCAAAAACAGATCGGGATTATCACTTAATGATTCCAGTACCATTACTAATCCAGCTGACTCTAATATTGCAGCCCCTTTTTTCAATGCTGTTATCACATTGGCAGTTTGCATATCAAATGATAAACTCCTTTCATAATTACCAGGAACAACTGTCATCCATTTTGCATTACAACGTTTCGCAACTTCAACTGCTTCCTTGCAATCCTTTATCATTCTATCTGTAAATTCCTGCTTGCCGGTAGTCAATGATGTTTTCCAATGCCAGCTATCGGAAGTAATAACAAACACTCCCATTCTCATTCCAAGTTTTGAGAGAAGATCACCAATCTTTTTTTGCTGATCAACGGATCTTTCCATCATACCATTATCTTCTATAGCACTGAAGCCCTGGTCATGTGCCCATTTTATCTGGTCAAGAAAATCTTCCCCTCCGTTATTTTTAAACATACCATCATGAAAAGCGTAAGGAAGATTAAACGGCTTGGCTTCTGTTAAAGAAATTTCATTTTTATTTCCTGCAAACGATTGACTCGTTGTAATCACGGCTGCGCTTGATAAAAAACTATTGCGGATAAATTTTCTGCGTTCCATAAACTTATATCTTGAGAACTTAAATGTAAGACATCCCGTTCATGTTGCGATTGATTTTTCTTTTGTTGTTGCCATTTACTCTTTCAGCCCAACTGAAAAGATTTGAATTTTCAGAGAACAAAATGGGTTCATCGTTCAACATAATTTTTTATCATACAGATTCTGCCGAAGCTGTTATCCTGGCAAAAGAATGTTTTTTAATCGTTGATTCTCTCAATAATATTTTCAGTGATTATAGTTCTGAAAGTGAAGCAGGCAAATTGGCTTTGCAAAAAAACCTGACTGATATAAAAGTTTCGGATGAGTTATTTGTAATGATTATTCGATCAAGGAAAGCATGGAAAAGATCGTGTAAAACATTTGACATCACTGTCGGCGCATTAACACAGTTATGGAGGAAAGCAAAAAAAGAAAACAGGTTTCCATCAGCAGCAGAAATCAAAGCAGCAAAAGATCTGACTGGATTCAAAAATCTTATTATCAATGAAAGATCAAAAACGATCTCATTTAAAAAACCAGGAATTCGCTTTGACTTCGGTGGCATAGTCCCCGGTTACACTGCTCAAAGAGTAATTGATTTTTTAAAATCTAAAAACATCAACATAGCATTAGTTGATGCAAGTGGCGATATCGTTATGGGTGATGCACCTCCTGGAAAAGATGGCTGGACCATTGGCGTCAACCTGCCAGAAAATGAAAATGAGATCTGGGATAAAAAACTGGAGCTAAAAAATTTCGCCGTCTCTACTTCCGGAGATGTTTATCGTTACACAATTCATAATGGAATAAAATATTCTCATATCATTGATCCAAAAACAGGTTATGGACTTACTTCGCAACGAAATGTAACTGTAATTACAAAATACGGTGCAGATGCTGACTGGCTCGCAACAGCCTGTAGCATTTTACCATTAAAAAAGGCATTGAAACTTGCTAAAAAAGAAGGTGCGTCAATACTTATTGCAACAATGAATGGTGAAAAGATCGTCACTTATAAATCAAAAAGCTTTGACAAGTATTTTCAAAAGAAACAACCCTGACTTTGCTAACTTGCGATGCCATATGAATAAAAGACTGTTTATACTTTATATACTTTTTATACTTGCTCAGCAAAAAGTGGTATCACAACAAACAGATACATCCTTCAAAGCATACGAACAATCAATTCCCGGTTCATCATTAAAATTTAAAATGGTTCCCATCAAGAGTGGGAGTTTTACAATGGGAAGCCCGGAAAATGAAAAAGGAAGAGATGTAGATGAAGGCCCGCAAAAAACTTTTTCTGTTTCTCCTTTTTGGATGGGGGTTTATGAAGTGACACATGATGAGTTTGACGTTTTTTTTAAAGATGTCAACACCAGCCAGAATTTAGGTGCGGATGCCATTACAAGACCAAGCCCTCAATACATCGACCTTAGTTGGGATATGGGCCGCGAAGGTGGTTTTCCTGTAAACAGTATGCAGCAAAGAACAGCAGTCATGTATTGCAGGTGGCTATATAATAAAACAGGAATTTTTTATCGCCTGCCAACTGAGGCAGAATGGGAATATGCATGCCGTGCAGGAAGCTCATCCACTTATTTTTTTGGGAACACTGAAAGTGACCTTGAAAAATATGCATGGTATAAAAAAAACAGTAACGCTGCTTATCATAAGGTAGGGCAATTGCAAGCAAATGCTTTTGGCTTGTATGATATGTTAGGAAATGTTAGTGAATGGGTAATGGACCAGTATGATGAAAATTATTTTACTAATATGAAAGAAGTGAATGCAGACCCTGAATTAAAACCCACAAGCCGTCATCCAAGATTATTAAAAGGCGGTTCTTATGTTGACGAAGCAACCGAACTTCGTTGTGCGAACAGGACAAAATGGTTACCCGAATGGAATAAACGTGATCCGCAGATACCAAAAAGCAAATGGTGGCTGACGGATGCGCCGTTTGCCGGTTTCAGGTTAGTCAGGCCTTTAAAACAACCATCAGCGGATGAAATAGAAAAATTCTTTACCTTATATCTCTCAAATTAAAAAACACTTTTTTATGAATACAGAAAATAAGAATTCACGTCGCGATTTTGTAAAAACTTCTGCATTGATCACAGGTGGAATGATGGCAACGCCATTGTTATCAAAAGCAAATTTTTTCAGCGGCGCTGATGATACGATCAAAGTTGCATTGATCGGTTGCGGAGGACGTGGCACAGGTGCAGCAACGCAAGCACTTTCTACGAAGCAAAATGTAAAATTGGTCGCTATGGCGGATGCTTTTCGCGACAGGATCGATAACTCCTTTAAAGAAATGACAGGAGATAATAATATTAAAGGCAGGGTCGATGTGCCTGAAGAAAGAAAATATGTTGGTTTTGATGCCTACAAAAAAGCAATGGCTCATGCAGATGTAGTGATCTTAACAACGCCACCGGGGTTCCGTCCTATTCATTTTGAAGAAGCCGTAAAACAGGGTAAGCAAATTTTTATGGAGAAACCTGTTGCCACTGATCCGGCTGGAATAAAAAGAGTATTGGATGCGGCTGAGATCGCCAAACAAAAAAAATTAAATGTGGTTGTTGGTCTGCAACGGCATTATCAGAATTCTTATCGTGAGTTATATGCAAAAAAAGAGTTGATCGGTGATATTACATCGGCACAGGCATGGTGGAATAATGATGGAGTTTGGGTGAATATGAGAAAACCTGAACAAACAGAAATGGAATATCAAATGCGTAACTGGTATTATTTTGTTTGGCTTTGCGGCGATCACATTGTTGAGCAGCACATACATAATATGGATGTGATCAACTGGTTCAAAGGTGGTCATCCTGTAAAAGCACAAGGTATGGGTGGCAGACAAGTGAGGAAAGGAAAAGAGTATGGTGAAATTTTTGATCACCATTATGTAGAGTATCAATATGCAGATGGTTCCATTCTAAACAGCCAATGCCGTCATATTCCCGGTACAATGAGTAAGGTGGACGAGTTGTTGACAGGTACAAAAGGAAAAATTTCCTGTGGCGCTGCAAATATTAAAGATCATTCCGGAAAAGTGTTATTTCAATTTGACAAGAAAGGAGAAAACGATCCTTATCAAACCGAGCACGATGAATTGTTTGCAGCTATCGCAAAAGGTGAATACAAATTTAATAATGCTGAATACGGAGCACATAGTACAATGACCGCGATCATGGGAAGAATGGCAACCTATTCAGGACAAGTGTTAGAGTGGGATAAATTAATGAACTCTGGTTTGAATATAATGCCAAAAGAATTTGCCTGGGATGCAATGCCACCAACTTTACCTGATGGTGATGGTTATTATACGATTGCTGTGCCGGGTAAAACAAAATATATTTAATGAGCTCCGTTCTTTTTGAAATAAAAAGCTCCGTTGGCATTATCACATTGAATCGACCTGATAAATTGAATTCATTCAATCGTGAAATGGCTTTGCTTTTACATGAGAAATTAGATGAATGTCAAGGCAAAGAAGTAAGATGTGTTTATATCACTGGCGCTGGTAAAGGTTTTTCTGCTGGACAAGATCTTTCAGAAGTGGCGGATCCTAATGGTCCCGGGATGGCAAAAATTCTTTCAGAGCATTATACTCCGATCATTGCACGAATAAGAAAACTTGAAAAACCTGTGGTGGCAGCAGTGAATGGTGTAGCTGCCGGAGCGGGTGCAAATATTGCTTTGTGTTGTGATATAGTCGTTGCATCAGCATCAGCGTCATTCATACAGGCGTTTTCGAAAATTGGTTTGATACCCGACAGCAGCGGCACATTTTTTTTACCAAGATTGATCGGTTGGCAAAAAGCAAGTGCATTAATGATGCTGGGAGAAAAAGTTCCTGCAGATGAAGCAGAACGCATTGGAATGATCTATAAGGTATTTCCTGATGAAACTTTTGCAGAAAATTCGATGAGCATCGCTTCTTATTTATCGCAAATGCCGACAAAGGGTTTGGCTTTTACAAAACAATTGCTTGGCCATTCGGTTAAAGCTACACTGGATGAACAATTGCAGGACGAGGATATTTACCAGCAAAGGGCTGCAAGCACAAAAGATTTTGACGAAGGAGTAAAAGCATTTTTGGAAAAAAGAATTCCGAAA
>Ga0207670_10000849_pt1 | contig 16039 bp, 12 predicted proteins | sample KBSS23HmetaG_FD_184339 | JGI IMG/M metagenome (GOLD analysis project Ga0207670, IMG submission 184339) | Switchgrass rhizosphere microbial communities from Kellogg Biological Station, Michigan, USA - KBS S2-3H metaG (SPAdes) (version 2) | ecosystem: Host-associated > Plants > Roots >... | reverse complement strand
TCCGAAGAAGAACAGGAGCGCCGCCGCCGCGGCGCCCCTGTCGAACGTAAAACGCAAGGCCGCCGCTAGCTCTTGTCCTTGGTCTTCTTGGTGGCGGAGACGCTGGCCAGCGACGTGGCGGTGATCTCGTCGTCGGCCTGGCGGACGGCCGCGTTGGCGAGGCTGGTGGCCCGCCGCGCCTCGATGGCCTTGGCCTCCTGGATGGCCTGGCCGAGGCTCATGCCCCGGTTGACCATCAGGCCCTTGAGCATGGTGAAGTCGATGCCGAGGTTGTTGGACACGTTCACCGCGGCCACGAACTGCCCGAGGTTCTTGAAGCCGGACGCCGCGACCATCGGGTCGGTCCCCCGCGGGAGCCGGGCCCGCATCTTGTTGCGGAGGTTCTCGTTCGCCAGCAGCTTCTGCTGCGCCTTGCTCAGCGGCTGCGTCGACCGGGACGGCCGGTTGTCGGCGAGATCCCGGGGACTGGTGGCCGGCTTTCCGTCGCCGGACCGGGCCGCTTTGCCGGACGATCCCTTCGTCGTCGTCGACGCGGGCTTCGTGCCCGACTTCGTCAAGGTGGCGCCGGTCGGCTTTGCCGGCTGGCCCTTGGCCTGGAAGGACGGGGCCTTCGTGGCCTTGGGAGTCTGGGCCTTGGCCTTCGTGCCCGCGGACGCGGGCTTGACCACCGCGGGCTTGGCCTTCGCGGCGTTGTTCTTGGCCACGGCCGGAACGGCCGCCACGGCGAGGGACAGCGCGGCCGCGGCCGCGGTACGGAACAGATCGGAATGTTTCATGTCGGGGCCTCCCAACCGAAAGCGTCGTGCAAACGACGTACCCCGATGTTGGAGTCGAGGAGGAAAAGAGCGTATGACCGGGCGCACAACGGGCGGGACGTGACCGGCGTCACGCCCGCCCGGTCTTCTACTTTCCGGCGGGCGGCGCGCCGGCCGTGCGCTCGCGCATGAGGGAGCCGAGCAGCGCGGCCACCAGGCCGTCGCCGCCATGGCCGTCCGTGACGGAGACGTCGGGCACCCGCGTCCTTCAGCCGGATGGTCAGGTCACCTTGGGCGCGTCGCGCGCGCCACGTGGATGATCCCGCGTGTACTATCGCTGGACCACCATGAGCAGGGCCTCGCGCCGCTCGCCACTACAACCCGCTGCATCCGTCCCGGGACGGATCCGACGCGTGGCCCTGACGCGCGACGTGAGCCCGAGCCTTGCGCACTGCGAGCTGACGCACCTCGATCGGGAGTCGATCGACCTCGAGCGGGCGCGGGCGCAACATCACGCCTACGAGGACGCGCTGCGGTCGATCGGCTGCGACGTCCGGCGCCTGCCGCCCGAGCCCGACATGCCGGACGCGGTGTTCGTCGAGGACACGGCGATCGTGCTCGACGAGGTCGCGGTGGTGACCCGGCCCGGCGCCGCCTCCCGCCGGGGCGAGGTGCGCTCCGTGGCGGAGGCCCTGGCGCCGCATCGCGACCTGGTCCACGTCGAGCCGCCGGGCACGCTCGACGGCGGCGACGTGCTCGTGGTGGGACGCAGCGTCGTCGTCGGGCTCTCGAGCCGCACCAACGACGACGGCGTCCGCCAGCTCGGCGCCGCGCTGGCGCCCCACGGCTATCGCCTCCGCTGGTCGGCCGTCGTGTCCTGCCTTCACCTCAAGACCGCCGTGACCCGGGTGGGCCCGTCGGCCGTGCTGCTCAACCCGGCGTGGGTGGACGCGCGCGTCCTCGACGCGGCCGAGCGCATCGAGGTGGATCCCGCCGAACCCTGGGCCGCCAACGCGCTGGAGATCGGCGGGGCTGTCGTCTATCCCGCGGCGTTCCCGCGGACGCGCGACCGCCTGCTCCGGAGCGGGCTGGACGTCCGCGAAGTGGACGTCTCGGAGCTGGCCAAGGCCGAGGGCGGCGTCACCTGCTGCAGCCTGGTCTTCGACGCGGGGCCGTAGTAACCTAGCCTCGGCCGGCCGCACGTGGACTCCGGCCCTGCGCAACGCGAGACGCCGAACCCCGCCAGGCCCGGAAGGGAGCAACGGTCAGGCGACCCTCGAGTGTGCCGCAGGACAGCCGGAGTTCACGTGGGACCGGCCGCTCCTCCAGATGGCCTACCTGGTTCTCGCGCGCAAGTGGCGTCCCCGGACCTTCGACGAGGTCGTGGGCCAGTCCACCGTCACCCGCACGCTGAAGAACGCGCTGGCCACGGGACGCATCGGCCACGCCTTCCTGCTCTCGGGCGCGCGCGGCGTGGGCAAGACCACCACCGCGCGCGTGCTGGCCAAGGCCCTCAACTGCTCGAAGTCGGCGTCGCCCACGGCCGAGCCCTGCGGCGAGTGCCCGTCGTGCGTCGAGATCGCCGCGGGGACGTCGCTGGACGTCCAGGAGATCGACGGGGCCACCCACAACGGCGTGGAGCAGGTGCGCGAGCTGCGGGAGAGCGCGCGCTACAACCCCGCGCGCGACCGCTTCAAGATCTGGATCATCGACGAGGTCCACATGCTCTCCATGGGGGCGTTCAACGCCCTCCTGAAGACGCTCGAGGAACCGCCCCCGCGGGTGAAGTTCGTCTTCGCCACGACCGAGTACCACAAGATCCCGGACACCATCCTCTCGCGCTGCCAGCAGTACGACTTCCGCCTCATCCCCGCCGCCGAGCTCCAGGCCCACCTGCGGCGGGTGGCGGAGGGCGAGGGTGTGAAGGTCTCGGACGAGGCGCTGGCCCGCATCGCCCGGGCCGCCGAGGGCAGCGCCCGCGACGCCCTCTCGCTCTTCGACCAGGTCCTCTCCTTCAGCGCGGAGGAGGTGGGCGACGAGGACATCCAGGCCCTGCTGGGCCTCATCGACCGCGAGCTGCTGCTGGCCGCCTCGCGCGCGGTGGCGGAGGGAGACAGCCGGGCCATCCTGGAGCTGGTGGAGCGGCTCTCCGACTACGGGGCCGACCCGCGCAACTTCGCCCGCGAGCTGCTGCTGCACTACCGCGAGGTCCTGCTGGTGAAGATGGCGCCCGACGGCGGCCCGCTCCTGTCGCAGCTCCTGCCCGAGGAGCGTGAGCGGATGCGGCCGCTGGCCGCGGCCTACTCCGAGGAGGACCTGCTCCGCATCTTCGAGGTCCTGACCAAGGCGGAGACCGACCTGCGCCTGGCCCAGGACCCGCGCGTCACGCTGGAGCTCGCGCTCCTGAAGATGGCCCAGATGCGCCGTCTCGCTCCTTTCGCGGAGCTGGTGGCGCGCGTGGACCGGCTGGCCTCGGGCGTGGCCGCGCCACCGCTGGCCGCGCCGCCGCTGGCCGCGGCGCCCGCCCCGCCGGCGCGCGCCGCGTCGGCGGCTCCGGCTGCTGCGGCTCCCGCGTCGGCAGCGAACGCGCCGGCGGCTGCGCCGAAGGCGCCCGCGGCACTCGCGCCAGCGGCACCCGCCGCACCTCCGCCGGCCGCCGCAGCGGGCGCCGATCCCGCCTCGATCGTGGCCGCCATGGTCGGCCTGGCGCAGGCGCGGCCGTCGCTGGCCCAGCCGCTGCGCACGGCCCAGGCGCGGCAGGAGGGCGACACGCTCGTCATCGAGGTGGCCCCCGACTTCGCCGCCCTGGCCGCCATGCACGTGGACGAGTACCGGGAGCTGGCCCGCACCGCCAGCGGCCGGCCGTTGAAGGTGCGCATCGGCTCCGGTCCCGCACCCGAGGCCGCCCCGCCTTCGTCGGCGGAAGCGTCGCGGCGCCGCCTGACCGACGAGGCCGTCCGCGCCCCCGCGGTGCAGGAGGCCCTGGACCTGTTCAACGGCAAGGTGCTCGAGGTGCGCGCGCCGAAGCCCGCAAAGGAGGGCCCATGAACCCCTTCGGCAATCCCAAGCAGCTCATGAAGCAGCTCCAGCAGGCGCAGGAGCGCGTGCAGCGGGAGATCGCCGCGCTGGAGATCGAGGCCGCTTCGGGCGGCGGCATGGTCCGCGTGGTGATGGACGGCCAGAAGAACGTCAAGAGCCTCAAGATCGATCCCGAGGTGGTCAGCAAGGACGACGTGGAGATGCTCCAGGACCTGGTGACCGCGGCGGTCAACGAGGCCGCCCGCAAGGTCGAGGAGGCCGTCCAGGAGAAGATCGGCGGCCTGACCGGCGGGATGAAGATCCCCGGACTCTACTAAGGAAGAAGGCCCCGAGCCTCGTCGATCGTCACGTACCGGTCGGCGGGCAGGTCGCGCAGCACCTGGCGCTCGCCGCTCGGCCAGAGGATCTCCAGCGAGTCGACCTTCGCCTGCGTCCCCAGGCCGAAAAGGATCCGCGGGTCCTGGGAGGAGCAGTAGCTGGTGCCTCCCTTGGCCTGGTCGTAGCTCACCATCGGGCCCGCGGTGAGCTTCAGCCGCGCGCCGGTCCCGTCGCGAACGCTCTTCCGGCCCACCAGCCGCACGCCGACCCAATGCCGGCCGGCGGCGCCGGAGTTCCGGAAGAGCTGCCCCTCCTGGCCGTTGTTGCCGACGAGCAGGTCCGGGAACCCGTCGTTGTCGTAGTCGCCCACGGCCAGGCCCCGGCTCACGCGCGGGGCGCGGAACGACTCGGGCTGCGAGGCGGTGACGTCGGCGAAGCGGCCTCCGCCCAGGTTCCGGTAGAGCTTCTTCGTCTCGGCGTGGGTCACTCCCGCGTGGTAGATGGCGACGTTGTCGAGGATGTGCCCGTTCACGACCACCAGGTCGCGGCTGCCGTCGTTGTCGGCGTCCAGGAATTGCGCCCCGAACCCGCTGTTCATGACCGTGGTGGCGCCCAGGCCGGATGTGATGGTGGCGTCGGTGAACAGCCGCTTCCCCTCGTTCACGTACAAGCGGTTCAGCTCGCCGTCCAGGTGGCTCACGTAGAGGTCGATGTCGCCGTCCCCGTCGATGTCGCCGGCCCCGGCGCTCATCCCCGCCTCCGCCTTGCCGTCGTCGCTGAACCCTGCCCCCGAGGAGTAGCTGGCGTCCTCGAAGGTGCCGTCGCCCTTGTTGAAGTAGACGAAGTTCCGCTGCGTGTCGTTGGCGATGAAGATGTCCGTCCATCCGTCGCCGTCGAGGTCGGCCAGGGCCACGGCCAGGCTCTTGCCGTCCGGGTTGCCGAGCTTCGCGGCCGCGGTCACGTCCGAGAAGGTGCCGTCGCCGTTGTTCCGGTAGAGGCGGGCCGGAGTCCCGGGGAAGCTGTCGGGGTGGCAATAGGCTCGCTTCGCTGGCGTGGGGTCCCCGCACACGACGTTGTGGTCCATGTCGTACTTCACGTAGTTGGCCACCAGCAGGTCGAGCCGGCCGTCGCGGTCGTAATCGAACCATCCCGCCGCGGTGGCCCAGTCGCCGCGGTCGCCGACGCCGGCCTTGTCCGTCACGTCCTCGAAGCCGCCCTTGCCGTTGTTCCGGTAGAGGAGCGAGCGGCGATAGCCGGACACGTAGAGGTCGGGGTAGCCGTCGTTGTCGTAGTCGCCGGCGGCCACGCCGAAGAAGAAGAACCCGGGGCCCACTGCGAGCCCGCTCTTGGCGGTCACGTCGGTGAAGGTGCCGTCGCCGTTGTTCCGGTACAGCGCGGGCTGCGGTGGGCTGGCCGGTTGGAAGTGCGGCGTGGCGCCGCTGTTCGCGAAGAAGGCGTCCAGGAACCCGTCCTGGTCGTAGTCGATCCAGCCCACGCCCGCGCCCATCGTCTCCAGGTAGAGCTTCTCGCTGGACGCGGCGCGCTCGTGACGAAACACGATGCCGGCCGCGCGCGAGACGTCCTCGAAGCGGACGGCGAAAGACGCGGGGTCCGCCGCAGCCGGCGCCGTGCGGGCCGCGGCTGCCCACCCCAGCCCCAGGGCGGCGACGAGGGCGGCCCGACCCGCCGCGCGCGCCAGTGGGCGGGCCCCTACCGCCCGCGCCTGGCCGACGCGAGCGCCTGCGCGTAGCTCTCGTCGCCCGGGTCGAGGGCCACCGCCTTCTCGAGGACCAGGACGGCGCTGTCGCGCTGGTCGAGCGCGAGGTAGACCTGCCCCAGCACGTAGAGCGCCTCGGCGTCGGTGGGATTCACGAGCGTCGTCTGCACGAGCGCCTGCCGCGCGCCTTCCAGGTCGTCCTGCTTGGCCAGGACGCGCCCGCGCACGTAGAGGGCGTCCGAGCGGTAGGGGTTGTTCTTGAGGGCCAGGTCCACCGCCTGCCGGGCCAGGTCGTAGTGGCCGGCCGAGAAATGGATCTTCGCGAGGAGCGTGTACGCGGCGTCGCTCCCGGGGTCCTGGGCCAGGGCCTGCTGCAGGAGGGCCAGCGCCTCGTTGGGCCGGCCGGCGCGGGCGTCCTCGGCCGCCTGGCGGACCAGGTGATCGGACTGGACACGGTTCTCGCGCGCCGCCTGGTCGCCCTTGGCCAGCTCGGCGAAGCGCTGGCGGACGAGTGCGGCCTGCTCGGGCTTCCCGGCGCAGAGGTAGGCGCGGCCCAGCAGGGAGACGGACTCCGTGTTGGCCGGCTCCGCGGCGATGATCCTCTCCAGATGCTCGGCCCCTTCCGCGCAGCGCCCGGCGCGCACGAGGATGCCCGCCAGCAGGAAGCGCCCCTTCGTGTTCGCCGGCTCCAGGGCCACCACCTTCTCCGCGTCGGGCAGGGCGCGCGCGACGTCGTTTCTCTCGGCGTAGATCGTGGCGCGCAGGTGGCGGGCCAGGGCGTTCTCCGGCTCCGCGGTGACGGCCGCGTCGAGATCCTGGAGCGCGGCGTCGATCTCGCCCCGCGCCTTGTGGACGGTGGCCCGGTAGACGCGCGCGGCCACGCTCTGCGGGTCGAGAGCCAGGGCGGCCTTGAGCGGGACCTCCGCCTCGTCGTACTTCTGGAGCTGGAGGAGGATCCGCGCCTGGGCCAGCGGGACGGCCGGGCTGCGGGGATGGGCCGTGGCCGCGGCCTGGAGCACGCGCTGCGCCTCGTCGAAGTTGGCGAGCTGGCGGTAGCACTCGGCCAGGCCGAGCAGGGCCAGCTCGTGGTCCGGCCGCAGCTCCAGCACCTTGCGGAAGGCGGCGATGGCGTCGGGCATCTCCCCGGCGATGCGGTGCGCCTCGGCCACCCCGATCCATCCCGCGATGTCGCGGGGCGGGGGAGGCGCCAGGCCCAGCGTCGCGGCCGCCGCGAGCAGGACGACTGTCGGGGCGCGCCGCATCCGGAGATTATACGGCGCGGGTTTCGGCCGAGCGGGTACACTACGCCGATGCGCGCCGCGGCCGTCGCGTCGGCCCTCCTCCTGCTCGTTCCGCCCTTCGCGGCCTCGCAGGACCTGACCCTGGCCGACCTGGTCGCGCCGTCCACGGTGTTCGTCAAGGACGGCCAGACCGTGACCTTCGCCCTGCACGGCCTGGTCAACTTCCGGACGCTGGACGAGCTCTTCGCCTACATCGACGGCGAGGCCGGCCGCTGGTCGTTCCCCAGCGCGGCCGCGCGCCAGGAGTTCGGCGATCGCCTGCTGCGGCGCGGGGTGGAGAGCCGGCTCGTCTCCATGACCTACGAGAAGCCCGTCGAGCTGCTGGTCACCCACACCCGGCGGGAGCTGGAGGAGGCGGCGGCGGCGCAGACGGCCCGCGCCGCGCCGTTCGCGGGCCGCAGCTGGCGGCTGGACCCCGCCGTGTACCGTCAAACGCTGCTGGACATCCAGGAGCGGTGGAAGACGTCCTTGAACTGTTGGAGCGCCGCCCCCGCCATCCCGGCGCGGGTCCTCTCCAACTGGTACCCCATCGAAGAGGGGATCGAGCTCCAGGGCGCGGTCTACGACTCGACGGAGCACTTCTGGCAGGCGGTGAAGTTCCATCCCGACGTCCACATCGCCGACCTGGTGGCCCTTCTGGACGAGATGACGGCCCGCGACTGGAAGCCCTGGGTGGAGCGGCTGGCCGGAGACCAGGACCGCTACTTCGCCCACGCCTACGCGATCGAGTTCCTGCGCGCCAACCTCGTGCCCGAGAAGCTGCGGTGGTTCCGCGAGGAGATGGGCCGCCTGCCCCAGCAGGAAGGCGCGCGCGAGGCGCAGCAGCGCCGCGGGCAGAAGTTCCGCTTCACGGCCCTGCAGGAGAAGATCCTGTGGGGCGACGTGGCGGACATGCTGCACCTCGTCTGGTTCTTCGACCGCTCGGCGCTGCCCGCCCTCGAGCGGCTCCGCTTCGACGCCGTCTACCTCGGCGAGCGCCGCCTGGGCTTCATCAGCCCGGAGTTCCGCGCCCTCATGCTCGAGATCTGGCGGGTGAAGTTCCTGCAGATGCCGCGCTTCAGGGAGGTGATCCGGTCGATCCCCCGGACCGTGAAGCTCGACCACTTCTTGAACGACGGCGACTCTCCCGACATCCCCATACCGGTCTACGTCGACTACCTCAACGAGATCCGCGACCTGGCGCTGGCCTCCGACCCAAGTTGATCTGGCCGCAGAGCGCGAAGCTTGCGCGGACGCTCGGGTACGCGCGTCGCGCGGGGCGCCTAACTAGAGAACTCAAGACGCTCTCGCGCGACCCTGGCGTCCGCGGAGGCTTGACTCGGCTCGCGACGGGCCATTAGGATACGCGCACTTTCGCGCACTTTCGCGCAGCAAGCGTCCACATCCATGAATCGAGCGTCGGCGTTCGTCGCGCTCCTGACCGCGGCCCTCGGTTTCGCCGGCGGCGCGCAGAGCCACGCCGCGCCCCGGCCCGTCATCATCGACACCGACCCCGGGACCGACGACGCGATGGCCATCCTGCTGGCCCTCACCTCGCCCGAGGTGGAGGTGCGGGCGTTCACGGTAGTGGGCGGGAACGTGACGCCCGCCCAGGGACTGGAGAACGCGCTGAAGCTGGTCTCGCTGGCCGGACGCTGCGACATCCCGGTGGCCGGCGGCGCGCCGCGGCCCCTGGCCCAGAGGCTCATCACCGCCGAGTTCGTGCACGGCAAGAACGGGTTGGGGGACATCGAGCTGCCGCCCTCGCGATGCAAGGCCGACCTGCGCTTCGGGCCGGACCTCATCATCGAGATGGTCCGCGCCAACCCCGGCCAGATCACGCTGGTCCCCGTGGGGCCGCTCACCAACATAGCCTTGGCCGTCCTCAAGGACCCGGGCATCGTGCCGCTGGTGAAGGAGGTCGTGATCATGGGCGGCTCCATCACCGAGGGCAACGTCACCGCCGCTGCGGAGGCGAACGTCTACAACGACCCCGAGGCGGCGCAGGTGGTGTTCCATGCCGGCTGGAAGGTGACCATGGTGGGCCTGGACGTCACCCACAAGACCAGGTTCCGCCAGGCCCAGCTGGAGCGGCTGGCCCGCACCCACGGCACGCTGAACGACTTCGCCACGAAGGTGATGGGCTTCCTGGTCGCGCTCGGGGCGAAGTTCGGAGAGGATGGCACGCCCATGCACGACCCGCTGGCCATGGGCGTGGCCATCGATCCCTCCTTAGTGAAGACCCGCCGCATGCGGGTGGACGTGGAGACGCGCGGGGAGTTCACGCGCGGCGCTACCGTCGGCAACCGGAACAACGCCGTGGAGCACAACGAGCTCCGGGGCGATCACTACGTGATGACGGGGATCGACCGCCTGGAGCCCAACGTCGACGTGGCGGTGGAGGTGGACGCCGAGCGTTTCCTGTCGTTCTTCATCGATCGGTTGGCTGGTAAGTAGGGTGGCGGCTCCGGAAGGGGCTGCCCGATTAGGAGGGCAAATGAAGCGATGGTTGGCAGCGGCTCTCGGCGCGGCGCTCGCGTGGTCCGCCACGGCCAGCGCGCAGACTCTGGAAAGCGCACAGATCCGCGGGGTCGTCTACGACCAGACCAAGGCGGCTCTGCCGGGGGCGACGGTCACCCTGACCAACGCCGCGACCGGCTTCACGCGAACCGTGGCCACGAACGCGGACGGCGCCTACAACTTCGCGCAGGTTCCGATCGGTACCTACGGGATGAACGCCGAGCTGAGCGGCTTCGCCCCCACCCAGGTGACGGGCCTGGTGCTCAACGCGGGAGGCGCCGTCACCTACGACATCACGATGGGGCTGGCGGGACAGAAGGAAGCGGTCATGGTGGAGGCCTCCGGGGCCGCCATCGACACCAGCTCCGCCGGGGTGAGCCAGCTCATCAACGAGCAGGCCATCGCGAACCTCCCGCTCTCCGGCCGCGACTTCCGCGACCTGGCGCAGCTCAGCCCCTCGGCCCAGGTCGTCCCCGGCCTGCGCGGCGGCATGCGCCTGGGAGGCCAGCAGAGCGACTACACCGGCCTCTCCATCGACGGCGCCGACTCCCGCGACAACTTCTTCGGCGAGTTCTTCGGCTCCCTGGAGACGAAGAACTTCACGATCCCGCTGGAGGCCGTGCAGGAGTTCCAGGTCGTCACCAACGGCTTCGCCCCCGAGTTCGGCCGCTCCACGGGCGGCCTGCTGAACGTGGTGACCAAGTCGGGCACCAACAGCCTGACGGGCAGCGCCCACTACTTCTACCGCGGCAAGAGCCTGACCAGCGACGACGCCCTGGGCACGCCGCCCAACATCGACAGCCAGCACCAGTTCGGGGCCTCGCTGGGCGGCCCCATCACCAAGGACAAGCAGTTCTTCTTCCTGGCCTTCGACGTGCAGCGGCAGCACGGCCCGCTCATCACGCAGTTCGCCCGCGACGTCAGCGGCGTCGGTGCGCCCGAGTTCGGCATCGCCGACCTGCATGACCTCGAGGGCGCGCACACCCAGTTCCAGAACCTCTTCACGATCCTGGGACGGTACGACCTGCAGCTGGGGGCCAACGACCGCATCAGCGTGCGCAGCTTCTACACCCAGAACAAGACGGACGGCTTCACGGGCGGCCGCGGCCAGAACCAGATCCAGGCCGATTTCGGCAACACCGAGAACTTCGAGAACTCCGGGCACAACTCCGTCATCACCTGGAACAAGGTTCTCTCGGGGGGCAAGTCCTTCAACGAGCTGAAGGTCTCGTACTACGACTCGAAGCGGCCGCGCCACCCCAACAGCACCATCCCCGAGATCGTCATCGTGGACACCGGGACCATCGGGCAGCGCTTCTTCCTGCCCATCGACGGCAACCAGGACAAGCTCACGGCCCAGGAGAACTTCCAGTACGCGTTCGGCAAGCACGACATGAAGTTCGGGGCGGACATCAACGCGTACTCCACGCGCAACAACCTGTTCTTCGGCTGGTCGGCGGGCTCCTACCAGTTCGCCACCCTGGAGGACTTCGAGGCCAAGCAGCCGTTCGCGTTCATCCAGGGCTTCGGCTTCAACGGCCTGCACTACAAGGACGCGGCGCTCAGCGCGGAGCGGTCCTACCAGACGGGCTACGGTCTCTACGCGCAGGACAAGTGGCAGGTGTCCCGGCAGTTCACGTTGACCTACGGCCTGCGCTGGGACGGCACCAACAACCCGCCGGCGCGGTCGACGATCCAGGGACAGCGGGTCTACTCGGGCGTGGAGCCGGACCTCTCGATCGGCGCGCCGCCCCAGGGCCCGCCCAGCGACTGGAAGCAGTTCGGGCCGCGCATCGGTCTCGCCTACTCGTTCGACCTCGCGAACAAGCCCGCGGTCGTGCGCGCGAACTGGGGCTACTACTACGCGCAGACCCCGCCCATCTTCTACACCACACCGGGCGAGAACCCGACGGGGGTCAACTTCTGCTTCTTCAATCCCGGCTGCCTGCCCCCGGGCGGCTACCCGAACCTCAACCCGGACTCCGTGCCCGGGCCGCCGGCCGGGGGGGTCTTCGACGCCAACTATGACGATCCCAACCTGCGCAACCCGCGGGTCATGAACACCACGGCCACCCTGGAGCTGAACCTCTCGCGCAACTACACGTTCTCCACCACCTACGTGTACGCCAAGTCCGACTTCCTGCGCACGGGAGGCTTCAGCAGCACGCAGTGGAACCGGAACTTCACCAAGCTGGGTGAGGACCAGTTCGGGCGCGCCATCCTGGGGCCGCCGCTCGACGACACCATCGCCAAGGCCCTGGCCAACGGCAGCTCCAGCCGGGGCAACTTCCACCAGGTGGTGGTCAACCTGACCCGCCGCTACGCGAACGGGTACCAGTTCTTCATCAACTACGCGTGGTCGCAGAACAAGGACAACGCCTCGAGCGAGCGCGACACGGACACGTTCTTCGGTCCGCAGGACCCGTTCGACATCGAGCTGGACTACGGACGCAACGGGCTCGACATCCCGCATCAGTTCAAGGCCATGGCTACCGCGGACCTGGGCGCGGGCTTCCGCGTGGGCGGGCTCTTCGTCGCCCGTAGTGGGACCCCGTATCCCGCGTACATCCTGGATGACACCAACGGCGACGGCGTCGCCAACCAGGTCTTCAGCAACGACCGCCCGGTGGTGAACGGGACATTCCTGCTCGAGCGCTACCCGGCCCGCCAGCCGTCCTTCGTCCAGCTGGATCTCCGGCTCAGCAAGGAGTTCGGCTTCAGCAACGGCCGCGCGGTGGAGGTGCTGGCCGAGTTCTTCAACGTGTTCAACCGGGACAACCTCTTCTCGAACCCCAACGTGTCGGCCGTGGTGCCCGCCGAGCTGGACCACGTCCCACAGCCCGGCGACTGCTTCGCGGCCGACGGGTGCGCGGCGAGCCCGCGCTACCGGACGCTGGACCAGATCTCGCCGGGGAGCACGCCGTTCGCGGTGCAGCTGGGGGCGAGGGTCCGCTTCTAGTGCTTCGTCGGTCGTTCCTGAAGGCGACGGGGAGCGCCGGTGCGCTCCCCGTCGTTTTTGGGCCCTACGCGGCCCGGGGGTCGAGCATGAGTGACGTCGCGCTTCGCTGGCCCCGGCCGATCGGAAGCCCGGTCCTCGACAGCCTGCGGCCCGTCATCGAGGGGTCCCGCCACGTGCGGACGGACCTGGCGAAGATCGCCGAGGTCGCCCGCTGGATGGCCTACGAGGAGCTGCCCGTACCGCAGTTCAGCCTGCCTTTCGGCCTCGACAAGGACCGCGAGCAGGCCATCGACTTCACGATGGTCACCACCGTGGTCAACACCGCCTTCAGCGACTTCAAGACCGGCGTCAAGTTCCAGACGGAGTACCAGGGCCAGACGTGGTCCGATTCGGAAGCCATGGTGGCCTGCTTCAAGCGGGCCATGGACCAGGGCCTGAAGGTGCTGGACGGCCGCACCCTGGCCCGCCTCACCCGGGACGACCTGGCCCGGATCTTCGCCGGCAATATCGAGATCCCCATGCTGGACGAGAAGCTGGCCTGCCTCCGGGAGGCCGGCCAGGTGCTCGAGCAGCGCTACTCCGGCTTCTTCCACAACTTCATCGCCTCCTGCTCGCCCCGCCTCTACGACGGCGGGCGCGGGCTCGTGGACCGGCTGGTCTCCGAGTTCCCGCGCTTCAACGACGTGAGCCCCTACCAGGGGCATGAGGTCAAGATCTACAAGCTGGCGCAGCTCGGCTACTGGGCCCTCTATGCCGGCCTCAAGCGCGCGGGCGGGTTCCGCATCGACGACATGGCCTCCATGACCGCCTTCGCCGACTACATCGTCCCGGTGGCCCTGCGCGTCATGGGCATCCTGGTCTACACGCCCGAGCTCGAGGAGAAAATCCGCACGCGGCAGCTCCTGCCGCGCGACGGCGAGGAGGAGGTGGAGATCCGCGCGCACATGCTCTACGCCAGCGCGCTCCTGACCGAGGACGTGAACGCGCTGCGCCCGCCGGAGCTGCAGGTCATCATCCCGCAGGTGGACGCGCGGCTCTGGCTCAACTACCACACCACGCACTGGCCGCATCACCTGACCCGCACCATCATGTACTGACGTGGCGGCCCGCCCCCGCTGTCACGTCGCAGGCCTCGCGTCGGTCCTCGTGATGGGCTGCGCCTTCTGGGCGGTCGCCGAAGAATGGCGGCCGCGGCACGCGCTGATCCCGCCCGGCGGCGTGCTGAACCTGGGCGAGATCCCGCCCCCGCAGGAGGTCCTGCTGGCCGGGCCGGACGCCCCCGAGGGACGGGCCGCGTGGCTCGCGGGCCTGAAGCAGTGGCGGGCCGAGCGCCTGACGCGCATGCGCTACGACGGACGCGAGTACGAGCGGCCGGAGCTCCTCTGGACCCGCCGCGTCTTCTCGCAGAACCAGATGCTGGTGTGGGAGCGGACGTTCTACGACCCGGACCAGCGTCGTTACACGGTCGACCGCTACCTCGCGGACTTCGAGTCGCGGATGGGGCCGCTGGACGCGGTCCTCATCTGGCACGTCTACCCGAACCTGGGCGTGGACGAGCGGAACTCTTTCGACCTGCTGCGCGACCTTCCTGGCGGACTGCCCGCCCTCAAGGACGTCGTGGAACAGTTCCACCGCCGCGGCGTGAAGGTCTTCTTCCCCACGCTGGCCTGGGACACGAGCACGCGGCCGGAGGGCCGGCCGACCGCGACGGCGCTGGTGGAGGCCTTGAAGGAGATCGGCGCCGACGGGATCAACTTCGACACGCTGGAAGCGGCGCCGATCGAGTTCCGCCGCGCCGCCGAGGCCGCGGGACATCCCCTGGCCCTGGAGCCGCAGTTCGCCATCCGCGACGAGTCGCTCCAGTGGAGCACGCTGAGCTGGAACGACTGGGTGACCTGGGAGGACCTGGCCTATCCGTTCGTGCCCATGGTGAACAAGACGCGCTGGCTGGAGCCGCGCCACATGGTCGATGTGACGGATCGCTTCACGCGCGACAAGAGGAACAGCCTGCAGCACGCCTTCTTCAACGGCATCGGCTACGCGACCATGGAGAACCTGTGGGGCTTCTGGTACGCGATGACCCCGCACGACGCGGAGGCGGTGAACCGCATCGCGCGCATCGAGCGCGCCTTCGCCGCCGAGCTGACGAGCCCCGACTGGGAGCCGCACGCGCCGACGGTACAGGCCGGTGTCTTCGCCAGCCGGTTCCCGTCCGCCGCGCGGACGTTGTGGACCGTCGTGAACCGGAACGAGTACGCGGTGGCCGGCGCGCAGCTCCGCCTGCCTGAGGCCGCGGGCACGCGCTATTACGACCTCTGGCGCGGCACCGAGCTCCAGCCCGCGGTCGAGGCCGGCATGGCCACGCTCAGCTTCGGCATCGAGGGCCTGGGCTTCGGGGCGGTCCTGGTCACCCGCGAGGCGCCGCTCCCCGGACCGGCGCAGGAGGTGATGGCGTACATGGCGGAGCGCGCCGCGCGTCCGCTCGGATCGTATTCCCGCGAGTGGAAGGCGCTGCCGCAGACCATGGTCGAGATCCCGAAGACGAAGCCCACCGCGGCGCTGCCCGAAGGCATGGTCCGCATACCGGGCGGCGATTACGACTTCGTGGTGCGCGGGATCGAGATCGAAGGCGGCAACGACGCCGGCGTGGACGTGCAGTATCCGTGGGAGGACTCGCCCCGGCGGCACCACCGGCGCCAGATGAAGATCGACAGCTTCTTCATCGACCGCACGGCGGTCACCAACGCGGAGTTCAAACGGTTCCTGGACGCCACCGGCTACCGGCCCGCGGACGACCACAACTTCCTGCGCGATTGGAAGGAAGGCACCTACCCCGAGGGATGGGCCAGGAAGCCGGTGACCTGGGTCTCGATCGAGGACGCCCGGGCCTACGCGGCCTGGGCGGGGAAGCGGCTGCCGCACGAGTGGGAGTGGCAGTACGCGGCGCAGTCGGCGGACGGCCGCGTGTATCCGTGGGGCAACGACTGGAGCCCGGCCACGGTCCCCGTTCCCGACCGCGGTCCGAGCCGACGTCCGCCGGCGGACGCCGACGCGTTTCCGCGAGGGGCCAGCCCGTTCGGCGCGCTGGACATGGCCGGCAACGTCTCGCAGTGGACCGACGAGTTCCGGGACGACCACACCCGCGCGGCCGTGATCCGCGGCGCCGCCGCGTACCAGCCGCTCGGATCCGTCTGGTACTTCCCGCAGACCTACCGGCTGGACGAGCACCAGAAGTACCTGTTGATGTCGCCCGGCCGCGACCGCGCCGGGACGATCGGTTTCCGTCTCGTCGTGGATGCGCGTCAGGAGGGATCGCGATGAAGCCGTCCATGCTGCCCGCCGTTCTTCTGGCCTCGGCCCTCGGCGCCAGCGCCGCGGAGGCCCAGGCGCGGCGCCCGGTGATCATCGACCAGGACTGCCGCGGGCCCGCCACCACCGACCTGCTCTCCTC
>Ga0207670_10000848_pt1 | contig 16042 bp, 15 predicted proteins | sample KBSS23HmetaG_FD_184339 | JGI IMG/M metagenome (GOLD analysis project Ga0207670, IMG submission 184339) | Switchgrass rhizosphere microbial communities from Kellogg Biological Station, Michigan, USA - KBS S2-3H metaG (SPAdes) (version 2) | ecosystem: Host-associated > Plants > Roots >... | reverse complement strand
GGACAGCGCCCAGCAACGGCGAAGCCCGCCGGCGCGCACCCCCGTCCAACAGAGCGACGCGCAGGCCGCGCCGGCCGATCTTGATTTTGCGATGAAGGCGACGGTCGAGACGCGGCTCGCCTATGTTGCGACCGGCGACGCCGAGGTCGACAACATCAGCAAATCCGGCTTGCAGGGCCTCACCCTGTTCCTCGCCCAGCGCACCGCGCTGGAAGCCGGCGAGCCGGTCGGCCTCGACATCGCCCGCGACGAGCTTTCGTTCTTCCCGCTGATCTACTGGCCGGTCGTCCCCGGCGCGGCCAAACCCTCGCCCGACGCGCTTGCCCGCATCGATGCCTACATGAAGAACGGCGGCACTGTCCTGTTCGACACCCGCGACGCCATCATGGCGCCGCCCGGCCCCGGCGGTGCCAATCGCTCGCCCGGCATGCTGGCGCTTCGCAATATCCTCGGCTCGCTGGACATTCCCGAGCTTGAGCCGGTGTCGCGCGACCACGTGCTAACCAAAACGTTCTTCCTGCTGAAGGACTTCCCCGGTCGCTTCAACTCGGGTCAGCTCTGGGTCGAGGCGCTGCCGACCGCCGACGAGCAGGCCGACGAGAGCAAGCGCCCGGCGCGCGCCGGCGACGGCGTCTCCTCCATCATCATCAGCTCGAACGATTTTGCCGGTGCCTGGGCGACGCGCAGCGATGGCCAGGCGATGCTGCCGCTCGTTCCGGGCGAGCCGCGGCAGCGCGAGTTTGCTTTCCGCGCCGGCGTCAACATCGTGATGTACACCCTCACCGGCAACTACAAGGCCGACCAGGTTCACGTTCCGGCGCTGCTGGAACGGTTGGGACAATAGGAACGCATCGTGGGTTTCGGCATCAGCTTCGCGCCGCTCGTTCCGTCCTACGTGCTATGGGGCGCGGTCGCGCTTGCGCTCGTGCTGGTGGCGTTGCTCGCCTTCGCGCGAAGCCGCGGCTGGGCGGTGCGGGCGCTGGCGCTCGCCATGATGGTGCTGGCGCTGGCGAACCCATCGTTCACCCGTGAGGACCGCGAGCCGCTCAGCTCGGTTGTTACCGTGGTGGTCGACAAGAGCCCGAGCCAGAACTTCGGCGACCGCACCAAGCAGACCGAAACCGCCCGCGCGCAACTGGCCGAACGGCTCGGCCGCATCCCGGGCCTCGACGTGCGCTTCGTCGAAGCCGGCGAAGCCGATGGCGAGACCGACGGCACCAAGCTGTTCTCGGCGCTCAGCGCGTCGCTCGCCGACGTGCCGCCCGATCGCGTCGCCGGCGCGATCCTGCTCACCGACGGCCGCGTTCACGATGTGCCCAGTGAGGTCGCAGCGCTGGGCTTCAACGCGCCGGTTCATGCGCTGATCACCGGCACGCGGAACGAACGCGACCGCCGCGTGGTGCTGGTGACGACGCCGCGCTTCGGCATCGTCGGCCAGTCGCAGACCATCGTCTATCGCGTCGAGGACCAGGGTGCACGGCCGTCGCCCGCCGAGGTCACCATTCGCCGCGACGGCGAGGTGCTGGAGCGCCGCAGCGTCACGCCGGGCAACACCGTCAACGCGCAGATCCCGGTCCCGCATGCCGGGCCGAACATCGTCGAGATCGAAGCGTCACTCCTCGAAGACGAACTGACGCCGGTCAACAACCGCGCCGTGGTCTCGATCGACGGCGTACGCGACAAGCTGCGCGTGTTGCTGGTGTCCGGCGAGCCACATGCCGGCGAGCGCACCTGGCGCAACCTTTTGAAATCCGACGCCAGCGTCGATCTCGTGCACTTCACGATTTTGCGCCCGCCGGAGAAGCAGGACGGCACGCCGATCAACGAGCTGTCGCTGATCGCGTTTCCGACCCGCGAGCTGTTCCAGCAGAAGATCAAGGACTTTCACCTGATCATCTTCGATCGCTACGCCCGCCAGGGCGTGCTGCCGATCATCTATTTCGATAACATCGCCCGCTATGTGCAGGAGGGCGGCGCCGTGCTGGTCGCGGCCGGGCCGGATTACGCCAGCCAGACCAGCATCTGGCGCACGCCGCTCGAACAGATTCTCCCAGCGGAGCCGAGCGGCAAAACCATCGAGATGCCGTTTCGCGCCGCATTGAGCGACCTCGGCAAGCGGCATCCGGTGACGCGTGGCTTGGTCGGCGCCGATTCAAGCCCGCCGCACTGGAGCCGCTGGTTCCGTCTGGTCGACACCCGCGCCGCCAACGGCACCACCATCATGGAAGGCCCCGACAAGAAGCCGCTGCTGGTGCTGGCGCGCGAGGGCGAAGGCCGGGTCGGGCTGCTGCTGTCCGATCACATCTGGCTGTGGGCGCGCGGCTTCGAGGGCGGCGGGCCGCATCTCGACCTGATGCGCCGGCTGTCGCACTGGCTGATGAAACAACCGGACCTGGAGGAAGAGGCGTTGCGCCTGATCGTGCGCGGGCGCGACCTCCTGATCGAGCGCCAGACGATGGCGGACAATGTGGGAGAAGTGACGCTGACGTTGCCGTCCGGCGTCACGCGCAATGTCACCTTGCAAGCAGGCGAGCCGGGGTTATGGCGCGGCTCGATCCGTGCAACGGAGCTCGGCCTCTGGCGCGCCACCGACGGCAAGCTCAATGCGCTGGTCAATGTCGGGCCGCCCAATCCGCGCGAGTTCGCCGAGGTGACGTCGACCGCCGAGGTGCTGGGTCCGTTTGTGGCGGCGACCGGTGGCGACGCCCGGAGGCTGACTGACGCCTCGGGCAATGTGGCGCTGCCGCGCATCGTCGCCATGCGCTCGAGCGACACCTATCGCGGCGACGACTGGCTGGGCTTGAAGATGCGAGACGCCACCGTGGTGCGCGGCATCGGCGTGTTGCCGATGTTCGCCGGCCTGCTCGGCCTGCTGCTGCTGGTCGGCGCCTTGGCGGCGACGTGGGCGAGAGAAGGCCGCTAACTTACTTGTAGCTTACTTGCCGTTGCCCATCACCTTGTCGGCGGCGGTGATTACGCTGTGGCCCGGATTCTTGCCGCAGTACTCGCCGAGCTTTTTGCTGTTCTCGGCCATCTTGTCGAAATCGACGATCGGCGGCGCGTCATCCTCGCTGTAATAGCCGTCAAGCCACATCAGCATCAGCGACAGGTTTTCTTTGTTGTATTCGAAGAACTGCTTGCAGGTGACGACGGACAAGTCGAACTGCTGCTTCTGCGCCTGCGTGGGGAGCGTGGCGCAGAACATGGCCGCGACCGTCAGCATCAATAAACGTTTCATTTGAAAGCACTCACGTTGCGCGGAATTCGCCCGTCGCCGACCTTCGCGCCGGCTCGCGGCGCGGGCAAGACAAATCAGCTTTTGTCCCAGTCCGGCCGCACCGCGCCGGTGACGCCTTCAAACGCGCCGGGCACCAGTTCCGCAATGAGGAGCCGCGCCGGATCGACCGGACCGGCCATGGTGACCTGGCCCTTGGCGATGCTTTTGAAGCCGGACTTGCCGTAATAGGGCTCGTCGCCGACCAGAACCACCAGACGGTGGCCCTTGGCCTTCGCCTCCTCTAGTGCGCGTGCGATCAGCGCCTGACCGATACCGCGGTCGCGGAACGGCGGCTCGACCGTGAGCGGGCCAAGCAGCAATGCCTTGGCCTGCCCGATCAGGATCGGCGAAAGCCGCACTGAGCCGACCAGAAGCGTGCCGACCCGCGCCGTGAACGAAAGCTCGAGGATGTGGGCGACCTCCTCACGGACGCGATAGGCGGTCTTGGCGAACCGCCCCGGCCCGAAGGTCCGCGCGTTGAGATGCTCGATCGCCGGCGCATCGTCCGGCGTTTCCGGCAGGATGGTAAGGGAAAGGTCGCTCATGTGTTGTTGCCCGATTACCACCTGGGCCGGACCGGGTCCATCACTGTCGCTTCGGGCGTCCACCGCCTACATTAGCCGCAACAGCATTGGAGATGTCGATGGGACTTCTGGTCGACGGCGTATGGCGCGACGACAGCTTCGACAAGGCGCGGATGGAGGGCGGCCGCTTCAACCGACCGACCACCAAATTCCGCAACTGGGTCACGCCTGACGGCAGCCCCGGCCTCTCCGGCGAAGGCGGCTTTGCCGCCGAGACCGGACGCTATCACCTCTACGTGTCGCTGGCCTGTCCGTGGGCGCACCGCACCATCATCTTCCGCCATCTGAAGCGGCTGGAGAACGTCATCTCGATGTCGGTGACCTCCTGGCACATGGGCGAGAATGGCTGGACCTTCGACCGAAAGGAAGGCTCGAGCGGCGACTCCGTGAACCGGACACAGAAACTGTCGGAAATCTATCTGCTGGCCGATGCCAGATACACCGGGCGCGTGTCAGTGCCGGTGCTTTGGGACAAGAAAAGAAAGACCATCGTCAGCAACGAATCCTCAGAGATCATCCGGATGCTGAACTCGGCGTTCAACGCGCTCACCAACGAGAGCACCGACCATTATCCGCCGGAGCTGCGGAGCGAGATCGACGCCGTCAACGAGCTGGTCTATGCGAACGTCAACAACGGCGTCTATCGCGCCGGCTTCGCCACCACGCAGGCCGCCTACGAGGAGGCGTTCCGCAACGTGTTCGCGGCGCTCGACGATATCGAGCGGCGGCTCGCGCGGCAGCGCTACGTCGCCGGCCCGCGCATGACCGAGGCCGACTGGCGGCTGTTTGCCACGCTCATTCGCTTCGACGCGGTCTACTACAGCCACTTCAAGTGCAACCTGCGCCGCATCGGGGATTACCCGAACCTGTCGAATTATCTTCGCGATCTTTATCAGGTACCGGGCATCGACGAGACCGTGAGCATCGATCACATCAAGCGGCACTACTACGGCAGCCAGCTCAAGGTGAACCCGACCGGCATCTATCCGCTCGGCCCCGAGCTCGACTTCACCGCGCCGCACGACCGCGACCGGTTCGTGAGCTAGGCCTCCTGGAGCGCCGCTTGCTTGAACGTGCTCACCGGCCAATCGAGGCCGTAATGCTCGCGCAAGGTCTTGCCCGCATATGAGGTGCGGAACAGCCCGCGCTTTTGCAGGATCGGGATCACCTCGGCGCTGAACACATCCAGCATCGCCGGCAGCAACGGCGGCATGATGTTGAAGCCGTCCGCCGCACCGTCACTGAACCAGTCCTCGATGATGTCGGCGACCTGCTCCGGCGTGCCGGCGACGCAGAAATGGCCGCGCGCGCCGGCAAGATTCGCCAGCAATTGCCGCAGCGTCGGCTTCTCGCGCCGCACCAGGTTCAGGATCACCTCGGTGCGGCTCCGCGCCGCCTGCACCGAGCCCGGATCGGGGAAATCCTCGGGGGTCAGCGGGCGGTCGAGCGGCAGATGCGAGAAGTCGTGGCCGCCGAACCGGCCGGACAGGCGCTTGCGCCCCACCTCGGGATCGGACAGCTCATTGGTCTCGCGCGTCATGCGCTCCGCCTCGGCCTGTGTGGAGGCGATCATCGGGCTCAATCCCGGCAGGATCAGAACCTGCTCGGGCTTTCGCCCCTCCTCCGCCACGAGCCGCTTGAGATCGGCGTAGAACTCCTGCGCGGTCTTCTTCTCCATATGCGCGGTGAACACCGCCTCGGCATGCCGCGCGGCGAACTTGCGACCGATCTCGGACGATCCGGCCTGCACCAGCACCGGCCGGCCCTGCGGGGTGCGCGGCAGGTTCAGCGGACCGGCCACCTGGTAATGTTGGCCCTTGTGGTTGATCGGCCGGATCCGGTCGGCCCGGGCGTAACGCCCGCCGGCGCGGTCGTCGATCACCGCATCCTCGGCCCAGCTGTCCCACAGCCCCTTGATCACTGTCATGAACTCTTCGCCCTGGGCGTAGCGGTCGTCGTGGCTGACCTGCCCGGTGCCGCCGAAGTTGCGCGCGGCCGTGGCGAGCCATGATGTGACGATGTTCCAGCCGACGCGGCCATTGCTGATGTGATCGAGCGAGCCGAACTGCCGCGCCAGGTTGAACGGCTCGGTGTAGGTGGTGGATGCAGTGGCAATCAGCCCGATCCGGCTGGTCACCGCCGCGACCGCCGCCAGCACAGTCACGGGCTCAAGCCAAGTGCGCGCCGCTTGCGACGCGTCGTCGCCGAGCGCGAGCTGGTCGGCCAGGAAGATGGAATCGAACAGCCCGGCTTCCGCGCGCTGCGCCAGATCCTGGTAGTAGCGGATGTCGGTCAGCGCCAGCGGCGACGACAACGGATGCCGCCACGACGCCTCGTGGTGGCCGCGGCTGTGGATGAACAGGTTGAGATGCAGTTGCCGCTTCATGGCGTCATCCTGGGCTTATGCTGCTTCAATCGCTCGATACTGACTCGATTGGCAACCGCTTGGAAGTCCTGCGCCTCGCGCCCGTTAATGTGATGGAACGCCGCCCATCGCCTGCGCCGGCGCAAATCGTTCGCACGCGATCTCATGGGCAGCGAGCACATCCGGGTCGATCACCGGCCGAAACCCGGGCGGAATCACCAGCTCGCCTGCCGTAAAGTGCAGCGGCTCAGCAAACAGCCGTACCTTGGGCTTGAGGAATCCATTGAACTCGCCGGCGTTGCGGATGGTGACGCGCGCGACGCACGCCTCCATCCAGCAGCAGAGTTCACTGGAAAGACCGTCGCCAAGCACCGACTCCATGCCCGCCCCGTTCACCGCATCGAGCGCTTCGCGGAGCAGGTCGAGACCGCCGAAGCGCTTCAGCTTGAGCTTGCAGAAGCCAACGTTCGGGATTGTCGACGCCCGCTTGACGTCCGCCAGTTCGCAGATCGGTTCGTCCAGCATAACCGGGACCGTGGAAACTTCTGCGACGTGCGCGTTGGCGTCCCAATCCTCGGCCCGGCAGGGCTGCTCGAACAACTCGATGCCCGAGGGATCGAGCGACGCCGCAAAGCGGCACGCATCGCTTTCCGAGAACGCGCGGTTGGCGTCGATCCGCATGGTGGCGCGGCCGTCGATGGCGCGCTGGATCGTGTGCACGCGACGAAGATCGTCGGCCGGGTCCTTGCCGACCTTGATCTTGAAGGTGCGAAAGCCCTCCTCGAGCCGCCGCTCGACCTCCGGCCCGATCTCATCCGGCGCGGAGCTGTTGAACGGCGTGAGCAGCGGCAGGCGAGCCTCGCGGTCGAGTTTCAACAGCGGGTGATCCTCAAGCATCTCGATCGCGGTCAGGAGCGCCGTCGCCGCCACCTTGCTGGCGCCGACATGGGCGGAGATGATGGCCTTGGCCTCGCGCGAATCTTTGCCGGCCACGGCCGCGGCGTGCTCGCGGCAGAACGCCCAGCCGCCATCGCGGGTCTCGGTGCTCGACCCCGGCGAGATGTGGCCTTCGCCCCAGCCGACGCGGCCGTCACTGTCGCGCACCTGCACGATGATCGGCTCGAATTCGGTGAAGGTCCGGTACGACAGCACGTAAGGCCGGATCAACGGCAGGCGAACCGTCCGCAGCGTGATCTCATGCAATCTCATGACGGGAGCTTCCGTTTCAAAGCTGGACGCCGCTGGCGCGGATCGGCCCGGACCATTTCTTGATTTCATCGGCGACGAAGTTGGCGAGATACTCCGGTGACTGCCGCTCCGGCCCAGCGAGGTCGGAGCCGATCGCCTTGAGCCGGTCCTTCATGACCGGCGTGTTCATGGCGGCCACGGCTGCGGCATTGAGCTTCCGCACGATCGGGTCGGGCGTGCCCTTCGGCAGGAACAATGCGTACCAGCTTGGAATGTCGAAGCCGGTCAGGCCCTGCTCATCTGCTGAAGACAGGTCCGGCAAGCTCGCCGAGCGCTTCTTGCTCAGAATCGCCAGCGTCTTGATTGTGTTGCCGGCGTATTGCGGGATCACGGTCGGCGCGCTCGGGCACTGATAATCGATCAAACCGGCCAGCATGTCCTGCATCGCCTGACCTGCGCTGCGATAGGGCACGTGGGTGACGTTGACGCCCAGCGCCGCGTTGAGCAGCACACAGGCAAGGTGATTGGAGCCGCCGACACCGCCCGAGCCGAATTGCAGTTTTGCCTGGTTCTGCCGGACAAAGGCGATGAACTCCTGAAGGTTGTTGGGCGGCAGATCCTTGCGTGTCACGAGGATCAGCGACTGGTCCATGATCAATCCGACCGGTGCGAAATCGGTGACGGCGTTGTAGAGCGGCACCTTGTAGAGCGTCTGGTTCTGGGCGTGGGTGCCGACGTTGCCGAGCACGAACGAGTAGCCGTCGGGTGCCGCCTTGGCGACGCGGTTGGCGCCGGTCATGCCGCCCGCGCCGCCGATATTTTCCACGATGACGGGTTGATGGAGCTGGGCGCTCAAGCCTTCCGCGACGATGCGCGCGATGGCGTCGGTCGATCCGCCGGTGGCGAACGGCGCCACCATGGTGAGCGGCCGGTTCGGCCAGTCCTGCGCATCCGCATGCTGCGTAAAGACAATCGCAGCGGCGACGGCGGCCAAGGCGCGCAGCGTTTTCATCGAAACTCCCAGCGTCTCACGCCACCCTACTCTGCCTTGATCCCGGAGGCGCGAATGACCTTCGACCATTTCGCCATTTCCGTCTTGAAGAACTCCAGGCACTGGTCCGGCGTGCTGCCGATCGGCTCGTAGCCGAGCGCGCCCAGGCGCTCCTTGATGTCGGGCAGCGCGACAATGGCCGCGATCATGCGATGGAGCGACGCGATGATCTCCTTCGGCGTCCCGGCCGGCACGACCACGGCGGTCCAACTGCTGCCTTCGACGTCCGGGTAGCCGGCCTCCGCCATGGTCGGCACCTCAGGCAACACCGCCGTGCGCGCCTTCGACGTGACCGCGAGAGCGCGGAGCTTGCCGTCCTTGACCAACGGCACCGCCGGCGCCATTGCGCCAAACGAAACAGGTGTGTGGCCCGCGACGGTCGAGCCGATCGCCGGACCGCCGCCGCTGAACGGCACGTGCACGAGGTCGAGGTCTAGCGACAGGCGAAACAGTGCGCCGACCAGTTGCGGTGGCGTGCCGGTGCCGGGCGAGGCGTAGCTGTATTTGCCGGAGTTGGCCCGGATCAGCGCCACCAGCTCCTTGACGCTCTGCGCCGGCACCGACGGATGCACCGTCAGCACCACCGCCGAGTCGACAGCGAGCGTGACGGTATCGAAGTCCTTGATCGGATCGTACGGCACGTGATTGTACAGGAACGGATTGTTGAGATGGCTGCCGCCGGTCACCAGGATCGTGTAGCCGTCGGGCGCCGCCTGCGCCGCACGGCCGTGGCCGGTATTGCCGCCGGCGCCGCCGACGTTCTCGACATAGAACTGCTTGCCGGTCTGTTCGGACAGCTTTTGCGACATCAGGCGCGCGAACACGTCGGTCGGGCCGCCCGGTGCGAATGGCACGATCACGCGCACTGGCCGCGACGGATAGGTCTGCGCCGCGGCGCCGGCGATGCCGGCCGCGAAGACAATGACGGCAATGGCCAGATGTTTTTTCAAAGTCGGCCCCCATGTGCATCGCGGGCAACGCCAGTCAGGCTAACGGACCCGGCGTGAACATGGAACGGGCTCGCGATCAGATCGGCTCGGCCAGCTTCCGGAACGTAGCCGACATCAGGTCGAAATGGAATTGGATCGGGATCGTCTTGTCCTTCTCCATCTCACCCAGCTTGACCGCGGTCTCGACGACCAGCCGGCAGCGATCGAAGCGCCGCGCCATGAACCGTTCGAGCAATTCTGCAACGGAGAGATCGGCAGCCAAGAGTTCCGCCAAGACTACCGCGTCCTCGATTGCGATCCCTGCCCCGGTCGCCAGATGCGGCGTGGTGGTGTGGGCGGCGTCGCCGATCACCGCGACGCGGCCGCGATACCACGGCGACGGCAACAAAAACGAATTCATCGGCCGGTAGTCGACCTTGGCTGGGTCGTTCACCCATTGGCGCGCATGCGACATCACCGGACCGCTGAAATCGCGAAGCTGCTCGGCCAGCAGCAGATGCATCTGCTCCGGCGGCAGCCGGGTGCCGTCGCGGATCGGCTGGACTAGAAACAAAAACATCTCGTCGCGGGAGTGCGGATTGACGCCGGCCTTGGTGTTCGGGCCGTAGAACATCTGCATGCTGTTGACATCTTGGTGCCGCGGCATGGTCGCACGCCAGACCGCCAAACCCGTGAAGCTGGCGTCGGGCACATCGCGAAAGGCCAGCTTTCGCACCGTTGAGTGAAAGCCGTCGCAGCCGACGACGAAATCGTAAATGCCGCGCTCGCCATCGGAGAATTCAACCTCGACCGCGGCGGATGTCTCATTCAGCGAAGCGACCGTGGTGCCGAGCGTAATCGAAACATCAAGCTCTTCCGCCGACCGAAGCAGAACATCGTGCAGCGCCGAGCGGGCGATGGCGACCGTCGCCGGATGGTCCAGGCCGGCGAGACGCGGCAGGTTGAGCGAACTGAATGAACGGCCTGCGGCGTCGGCGAAGACAATCCGGTCGAAGCCAAAAGCGACACTGACACATTGGTCGATCAGCCCGATCGACTTCAGCGCCCGCAGCGTCGGTCCGGTCAGGCTGATGCCGACGCCCAGCACGTTCCATTTAGGCGCCAGCTCGACGACGTCGACCGCGATATCGCGGCGGCGAAGCGCAACCGCAAGCGTAAGGCCCGCGATGCCGCCGCCGACGACCAGAACCTTCCTGATGCTGCCCACGTTATTCCGGCTTCAGCTTCGCCGCCTTGACGATGTCGCGGAAGCGATCGTAGTCGCGGCGCATGCGGGCGCCGAACTGCTCCGGCGTTTCCTTCAGAGCCTCTAGGCCGCCATCGGCCAGTTTGCGCTGGATTTCCGGATCGTCCTGCATCGCGTGGATGTGCTTCACCAGCTTGGCGATCACCGGCGCCGGCGTGCCCTTCGGTGCGACGATGCCGAACCACGTCGCAAACTCGTAGCCTGGCAGTCCGGCCTCGGCCGAGGTTGGAAGCTGCGGCGCCGACTTCAGCCGCTGCGATTGCGCCACCGCCAGCACTTTAGCGTTGCCGGCCTCGACCGGCGCGCGCACGGCGCCCCAACCAGCGAACGTCAACTGGATATGCCCGCCCGCCATATCGTTCACGGCAGGCCCGACGCCGCGATAAGGCACGTGCAGAATATCGACGCCGGCAGCAGTCTTGAACATTTCACCCGCGAGGTGCGGCGCGGTGCCGGCCCCGCCCGACCCATAAGACAGCTTGCCAGGCTGCTGCTTGGCCAGCGCGATCAGCTCCTTCAGGTCGTTGGCCGGCACCTTGGCGTTGGCGACGACCAGGATGGGGGAGCTCGTGATCGGCGCGACCGGAACGAGGTCGACCAGCGGGTCAAACGTCATGTCGGTGTAGACATGCGGATTGATCGCGACATTGCCCAGCTGGACGAGAGCGAGCGTGTAGCCATCCGGCTCGGCTTTGGCGACCGCCTCCGCGCCGATGTTGCCGCCGGAACCAGGGCGGTTCTCGATCACGAGGCGCTGACCCAGCGCCTTGTCCAGATTGTCGGCGGTGACGCGCGCCGCCACGTCCATCAGGCCGCCGGCTGCAGTGACGACAATCAGACGAATGGGCTTGGTCGGATAATCCTGGGCTCGCGCTGCGATCGGGGTGTTGAGGCTTGCCGCAGCCACCGCCGCAACAAGGCAAAATGAGGCCAACGATTTCATGAAAGTCCTCCCATGGCCGGTCCCCCCCGATCGCTTTTTCTTTGCCGCAGCCTAATGCCGATGGCGCGGCCTCACCAGCGCTCCGAGGCGGGCTTGTCGGCTGTCACCTCGGCGATGCGGGCGCGCGTGCCGGCGGTGGTGTCCGGCGGCAGCCCGTCGAGCGGGAAGAAGCCGTGCGCGACAATCTCGCGGTCCGGTATCGGCGGCGCGGATTGGCGGAAGTCGCGCACCACATAGATCGTCACATGGTCGCGATTCGAATAGAATGGATGAAAATAGATGCCGTGCAGCGCCGGCGGACCGGTGAGTTCGATATTGCCTTCTTCCGCAAGCTCGCGGGCGAGTGCTTCGCGTAATGTCTCGCCGGCCTCCACCCCGCCGCCGGGCAACTGCCAGCCTTCGGCATAAGAGTGCTTGATCAGGAACACGCGGCCGTCGCCGTCCAGCACCACGGCGCGGACGCCGAGCGTCAGCCCGCGCGCGAACCGCCAGTAGAAATGCATCAGGCGGTTGACCATGGCCATTTGTTTAGAATAACTCTAATGAGAGAATTCTGGGCCCGCCGACACGGACCGCGATCATTATGAGGCAAATGTGAAGCGTTTTGCCGAATTATCCGAGCAGGAAATCCTCGCGCTCGCCATCTCCAGCGAGGACGAGGACAGCCGCATCTACCGCGGTTTCGCCGAGGGCCTGCGCGAGCCGTTCCCCGCCTCCGCCAAGGTGTTCGACGAGATGGCCGACGAGGAGGTGCGGCATCGGACCATGCTGTTCGATATGTATCGGGAAAAATTCGGCGAGTATCTGCCGCTGATCCGCCGCCAGGACGTCCGCGGCTTCGTCCATCACAGCAAGCCGCTCTGGCTGATGCGCCCGCTCGGCCTCGACGAGGTGCGCAAGTTCGCCGCTCGCATGGAATATGAAGCCGAACGCTTCTACCGCAGGGCCGCGGAAACCGCCCGCGACATCTCGATTCGAAAGCTCCTCCTCGAATTGGCTGAGATCGAGGCCGACCACGAAACGCTGGCGCAGAAGCTCGGCGAAACGATCCTGACCACCGACGCGCGCGCCAAGGAGGACGAAACCGAACGGCGCATGTTCGTGCTGCAATACGTGCAGCCGGGGCTGGCCGGGCTGATGGACGGTTCGGTCTCGACCTTGGCGCCGCTGTTTGCAGCCGCTTTTGCCACCCATCACACCTGGGAGACCTTCCTGGTCGGGCTCGCGGCCTCGGTCGGCGCCGGCATCTCGATGGCGTTTGCCGAAGCGTTGTCCGACGATGGCTCGCTGACCGGCCGCGGCACGCCCTGGCTTCGCGGCAGCATCACCGGGCTGATGACCACGATCGGAGGCCTCGGCCACACCCTGCCCTATCTGATCCCGGATTTCTGGACCGCGACGATTCTCGCCATCATCGTGGTGGTGATCGAGCTTGCGGCGATTTCCTGGATCCGTCACCGCTATATGGACACGTCGCTCCTCGGCGCGGCGTTCCAGGTCATGGTCGGCGGCGCGCTCGTCTTCATCGCCGGGATATTGATCGGAAGCTCTTGAAGTTCAGCCGCGTTGTGTCATCCCAGCATCGTCGACGCGGGAATCGCCGATGTTCGTCCTGGCCCATCTCTCCGATCCGCATCTGGCGCCGCTGCCGAGACCCCGTCCGCTGGAGCTGTTGTCCAAGCGCGGGCTCGGCTACCTCAACTGGCTGCGCAAGCGCCGCTCGATCCATCGCGCCGACATGCTCGCGGCGCTGGTCGCCGATCTCAAAGGCCATGCGCCGGACCACGTCGCGGTCAGCGGCGATCTGGTTAACCTGTCACTCACCAACGAATTTGCCCAGGCGCGCGGCTGGCTCGCGGGCCTGGGCGATCCGCGCGATGTCACAGTAGTGCCCGGCAATCATGATGCCTACGTGCGGCCCGCCGAAAAATTTGCGGAACGCCACTGGGCTGACTTCATGCGTGGCGACGATGGCGAGAGCTTTCCCTTCGTGCGCCGCCGCGGCCCGGTGGCGCTGATCGGCCTTTCGACCTCGTTGCCGACGCTGCCGCTCGCGGCGACGGGGCGCCTGCACGGCGACCAGCTGGTACGCCTCGGCGAGCTCCTGGCAAAGCTCAAGCGCGAGCAGATGTTCCGCATCGTCATGATCCATCATCCACCAGTCGAAGGCGCCCACTATTTTCGCCGGCTGACCAACGCCGGCGCGCTCCGCGATGTGCTGGCCGAGCACGGCGCCGAGCTCGTGCTGCATGGCCATCACCATGAGGCGTCGCTGCACTGGCTGCCGGGCACGCCACTTCGCATTCCGGTGGTCGGCGTGCCGTCAGCCTCGGGCGCGCCGGAGCGCCATGACGAGCCGGCCGGCTACAATCTCTATCAGATCGAAGGCGCCTGGGGCGCCTGGCGCTGCACCGCGATTTCACGCGGATGGCGTGGCGGCAGCTTCGACGAGGTCAATCGGCAGGTGTTGTTTGCGTAAAGCGACTAGTGCGGCAATCGCGACGCGACGACCCACAGCATCGCGAACAAAGCGACACAGCCCGCGATCAGACCGAACAGAAAGGCGCGCAACATGCGCCAGCCCCTGCGAGGCCGACGGCCATACACGCCTCTGTGCAATCGCGCGTGCAGCGGGTTTTCATCCTCGGCCAGCGCCCGCTCACGCTCGATGATGCGGGCTGCCACGTAATGGGTGACCGCCTCGACGATCGCAGCGATGTCACTTGATTCCGCCAGCACCTTGCGGCCGTAGCGCGTGTCATGCACGAAACGGTAGTGACGCTTGTCGCGGCCCATCACCACATGGGCGATGGCGTCGATCCACAGCCGCGGCGTATCCCCGTGACTGATCACGCGATCGAACAGGTCGATGTCGGGCGGCGTTTCCTCGAACAGCGGATCGAGCGCATCGTTCAGGAGTTCGAGCCGGGCGAGTTCGGCATCGCGAAGATCGACCACGACACTCGACTTCTCGGCGATCTCGATGCGGGTTTTGCGGACAGCCTCTTTCAGCGGCCCAGGCGGTGCTGCCTCAGGCGCCAACGCTTCGGCAACCTTGCGCTTTCTGCCCCACATGGGAGTTATCTAGCAGCCGGGCCCCGCCCCCGTAAACCATATAAGCCGTTGTTCCCCTTTGTTTTTGCCGGGGCTGGCGTCAAATCCTGCGGCCGCCCAGGCCATACGCCTGCCCCCAGCCGAGGCCGTCCTCGGTGCGCGCCCGGGGCCGGTATTCGCAGGCGGTCCAGCCCTTCCAGCCGAGCCGGTCGAGCGCCGCAAAAATGGCCGGATAATTGATCTCGCCCTCGTCCGGCTCGGCCCGCGACGGCACCGCCGCGATCTGCACATGTCCGACCAGCGGCAGGTGCTTTTCGAAGCGGGTGATGAGATCGCCGCTGACGATCTGCACGTGATAGAAATCGAACTGGATTTTGACGTTAGGCCGGCCGACCTTGGCGATGATGTCGGCGGCCTGCTCGATCCGCGTCAGAAAATAATTCGGCCGGTCGCGTTGATTGATCGGCTCGATCAGCAAGGTAACGTTCTTATCATTGGCGATATCCGCAGCACGCGTCAGGTTGGCGATGAAGGTCCGTTCCGCCGCCGGCCTTTGCTCGGGCGGCACCGAGCCGGCCATGCAGTGGATCGCAGTGCCGCCGATCGCGACGGTATAGTCGAACGCCTGCTTGAACACGACGTCCCAATCGCGCTCGCGCCCGGGCACCGCGCCCAATCCGGAATCGCCGGGCCGGCTGCCGACGAAGGTGTTGATGCCAAGCTGCGTCAGTCCGTGTTTGTCGATCTCGGCCTTGAGCGCCGCCGGCGTGTGATTGTACGGCGCTTGCAGTTCCACCGCCTTGAAGCCAGCCGCGGCGGCCGCGCCGAAGCGCTCGAGCAACGGCCGCTCGGTGAACAGATAGGCCAGGTTGGCGGCAAAGCGCGGCATTACTTCCATCCCCCTCGTCGCTTTTGTTGTTCGAAGGTGACCGTGCTTCGGCACGAAGGCAAGCGCGATTTCCGCCGCATCCTGATGCAAGTCACTGAATTCTATCGCGTTTTTGCATCCCGGCCGGTGCCGTTCTGTAGGACGCTGCCCACAAAGTAGATTTTTCCTGATGGGTGCACAGCGTAGATTATGGACGTCGGCTTCAAAATTCCTATTTTTCAATGGTTTATTGCAATGGGCAAAAGCCCATATATTGGCCCACTAAGATAGTGGGCTACTTTGTGGTTGACCCCCACCGGCGAAATTGATCGCATTGGGCAAGCCCGCGCCACATCAGACGGCGCCAAGCCGCGCCGGTTTCAGGCCCTTGCCCGAGATCGGAATGGTTGGCGCGGGACTCGAGGAAACCACCGAGGACACGCGCCATGAACGCGCAAGAGCTGTTGCAGGAAATTTCCGACTACTGCCGGCAAACGGGCTTGGCCGAATCCACTT